>ERZ1370068.2147-contig-131_pt1 | contig 22115 bp, 33 predicted proteins | sample MGYA00561227_ERZ1370068 | MGnify/ENA primary metagenome ERZ1370068 (study PRJEB38410, sample SAMEA6850437) | metagenome | study: Metagenomic assessment of the ecological functions of the soil: analysis of the soil microbiota associated with the... | reverse complement strand
ATCGGTGAACCAGTGGACCAGGACCTGAACCAGGACTGATAATGGCAACCTGGCGACGTGGGGAGCAGGAGCAGGAGAGCAGGACCCTGCCGCCGCTGGCGATCTCGGCGGACGGCAAGGGCGTGGCGATGCTGCCCGGAGGCGCGCCGCCGCCGCGCCAGGGCCCCGGGCCAGCGGGTGCGGACCTTCGAGAAGCGGGCCGGGACCGGGGAGAAGAAGGGCTGCAAGCGGATGGCCGAGACCGGGTGCGTCTTCGACGTCCTGCCCCGGAGCAGCCGCGCATCCCGGAGCAGGTCATGCGCCCGGATCCCGGCCGCGGCAAGGACAGGCGCCGCGGGCGGAGAACCGCTGGTACGCCGTGCGACATCACCGCAGACCGCGCCGTGACCATCGGCACAGATCTTCGACGAGGCCGAGCGCCGCGACCCCGGTCACCTGCGGACCTGGATCGCCCTGGTCGACGGCGACAACCACCAGATCGAGCCTGATCCAGGCCCAGGCCGCCGCCCGCGGCATCACCTGGTCATCGTGATCGACTTCATCCACGTGCTGGAATACCTGTGGAAGGCGGCCTGGTGCTTCCACCCGCCCCGCGACCCGGCGATGGAAGACTGGGTGACCGCCCAGGCGCTGGACATCCTGCACGGCCGCACCGCGCGACGTCATCACCCGGATCGGCCAGCTCGCCGCAGAGCACCCGCCCAAGCCCGGCGGCGAGCACGCCAAGATCATCCGCAAAACCCTGTCACTACCTGCGACGCACAAGCAGCCCTACCTGGACTACCCCGCGCCCTGGCCGAACGGCTGGCCGATCGCCACCGGCGTCATCGAAGGGCGCCTGCCGCCACCTCGTCGCAGGACCGGATGGGCATCACCGGCGCCCGCTGGGGCCTGAAGGAGCCCAGGCCATGCTCTGGCTCCGCGCCATCCGCGCCAGCGGCGACACCGACGCCTACTGGGACTGGCACATCACCCAGGAACACCAGCGCAACCACCTCAGCCGCTACCAGGACAGCCTCGAACTCGCCGCCTGACCCTCACTCCAGGGGATGAGCCGCACCCATGCGCGGTACTGATGTGCGGTTGCAACCGCCACGATGTCACATCGTCGCGTTTGCCCAGCTGTGCGCGGGACTGACCGAAGTGGCCACGAGGCCGCGCGACACCGGCATGATGCCAACCCGCGCCGCCTCAGCCATTTCAGATGCGATTCAGAAAGGTCACGGATCTATAACGAGCAGAGGTCGCCGGGTACCTGAACCTGGCGTGGTCGGTGAATCGGTGGCGAGTACACCATGACCACCATGCTCCGGGATCAACGTGCTGCTGGCCGTCCCGTTCATCGCGCCGTGGGCCGGGATCCCGCTGTGGCTCGTGCTGAGGCGCCCGGACGCCAGGCCGCAGCTTACCGCGCGCGACGCTGGCCGCCCGGCCGATGCCCGAGACGCGCGCGCGCGCATGCCGCCTACCGCCGCGCCGCCTAGGCCAGCGACATCCCCCATCCCGGTCGCCTCATCCCGTGTGAGAGGCTGCCGGGATGCTGGCGTTGAGCATCGCGTGCACGGCGGCCGCGCTCGCCTGGCTGTACCTGGTCGCCGGCGCACGGCGGCTACTGGCGGACCAGCCAGCGGCTGCCCCGGTCGCCGCCGAGCCGGCGGGCGTGGCCGGACGTGGTGGCGGTCGTCCCGGCCAGGAACGAGGCCGAGATGCTGCCGGTCACGCCTGCCCGACGCTGCTCGGCCAGGAGTATCCCGGAGCGCTGACCGTGCATCGTGGTCGATGACGGCAGCACCGACGGCACCGGCGAGGTGGCCGCGCGGATCGCCTGCTCGGTCCAGGGCACCGGGCGCTGCGGGTGATCCCCGGCGCCCCGCCGCCGGACGGGTGAGCGCTGGGCGGGCAAGGTGTGGGCCATGGCCCAGGGGCCTGAGCGTCGGCCGGGGCGTCTGACTACGTGCTGTTCACCGACGCCGACATCGCCTGGGAGGCGCGACACGCTGCGCCGCCTGGTGGCCGCGGCCGAGGGCGACGACCGGGACCTGGTCTCGCAGATGGCCCTGCTGCGGGCGGCGACCGGCTGGGAACGGGTCGTGGTCCCGGCCTTCGTGTACTTCTTCGCCCAGCTCTACCCGTTCCGGCGGGTGAACGTGCCCGGCTCGCGGACCGCCGCCGCGGTCGCGCGGCTGCATGCTGGTCCGCCGCGAGGTCCTGGACAAGGCAGGCGGCCTGGCGCCGATCCGCGGCGCCCTCATCGACGACGTGGCCCTGGGCCGCCTGATCAAGCGGCCAGCGCGGGCGCTGCCTGGCTCGGCCTGTCCCGGCAGGTGGTCAGCGTGCGCCCGTACCCCGGCTGGCCAGCCTGTGGCAGATGGTGGCCAGGTCGGCCTACACCCAGCTGCGCCTACTCCCCGGTGCTGCTGGCCGGGACGCTGATCGGGCTGCTGTTCCTGTACGCGCTGCCGCCGGCTGGCTGCGATCACCGGACTGGTCGCCGCTGCCGCGTCTACTGGCGCACTGGGGCGGCGGCGCTCACGCTCGGCGCGGGCCTGGCTCGCTGGGCGCTCATGTCGCTGAGCTACCTGCCCATGCTGCGGCTGTACCGGCTGTCGCCGCTGCGCGCGCCCGGCCTGCCGCTGATCGCCCTGCTGTACGCGGCCATGACCGCGGACTCGGCCCGGCGGCACTACGCCGGCCGCGGCGCGGAGTGGCGCGGCCGGACGAACCTGCGATGATGAGCCGTGCGGATCATGGCAGATGATGTAGGAGAAGGTGAGTACGTGACGATCAGCGTTCAGGGCGTGGTGGCCCGCGGTAAGGGCGAGCCGGTAGAGCTGACGACGGTCCTGGTGCCCGAGCCCGGGCCGGGGGAGGCGCTCGTCACGGTGCAGGCGTGCGGGTGTGCCACACCGACCTGCACTACAAGCGAGGGCGGCATCGGCGAGGACTTCCCGTACCTGCTCGGCCACGAGGCGGCGGGCGTGGTCGACGCCGTCGGGCCCGGACGTGACCGACGTGGCGCCCGGCGACTTCGTCATCCTGAACTGGCGCGCGGTCTGCGGCCAGCTGCCGCGCCTGCAGCCGCGGCGAGCCGTGGTACTGCTTCAACACCCACAACGCGACCCAGAAGATGACGCTGGAGGACGGCACCGTGCTGTCCCCGGCGCTGGGCATCGGCGCGTTCGTCGAGAAGACGCTGGTCGCGGCCGGGCAGTGCACCAAGGTCAACCCGGCCATCCCGGCGGCGACCGCCGGCCTGCTCGGCTGCGGCGTGATGGCGGGCATCGGCGCCGCCATCAACACCGGCGGCGTGACCCGCGGCAAGAGCTGTCGCGGTGATCGGCTGCGGCGGCGTGGGTGACGGCGCCATCGCTGGCGCCTGCCTGGCCGGGCGCGCACACCATCATCGCGGTCGACGTGGACGACAGGAAGCTGGAGTGGGCCCGCGGCTTCGGCGCCACCCACGTGATCAACTCGCGGAACGCCGACCCGGTCGCCGGGATCCAGGAGCTGACCGGCGGCAACGGCGCCGACGTGGTGATCGAGGCCCTCGGCCGGCCGGAGACCTACAAGCAGGCCTTCTACGCCCGCGACCTGGCCGGGACGGTCGTCCTGGTCGGCGTGCCGACGCCGGAGATGAAGCTGGAACTGCCGCTGCTCGACGTGTTCGGCCGCGGCGGCGCGCTCAAGTCCTCCTGGTACGGCGACTGCCTGCCCAGCCGCGACTTCCCGATGCTGGTCGACCTGCACCTGCAAGGTCGGCTGCCGCTGGACAAGTTCGTCTCGGAGACCATCGGCCTGGGCGACGTCGAGGAGGCCTTCGCCAAGATGGGCCGCGGCGAGGTGCTGCGCAGCGTCGTCAGCCCTGTGAACCACGCCGCGACTGATCCGGTGCCGCGGGCCCCGGCCCTCGCATCGCGATGTGGTCGGGGCCGCGGACCGTGTCCACCGCGCTGATGCGGGCCTGGGAGAACCGGCCGGACACGGCGGTCACCGACGAGCCGCTGTACGCCTTCTACCTGACCGCACCGGCCTCGACCACCCGGGCCGGGACGCGGTGATCGCGAGCCAGCCCACCGACTGGCGGGTGGTGCTGGCCGGGCTGGCCCGCTGGCCCGCTGCCCGGCGGCGGCGGTGATCGGCTACGCCAAGCACATGACCCACCACCTGCTGCCCGAGGTGGACCGGGCCGCGCTGGCCCCGTTCCGGCACGCGCACCTGATCAGGGACCCGCGCGAGCTGCTCGCCTCCTACGCCAGGGTCCGGGCCGAACCCACCCTGGACGACCTCGGCCTGCGCCAGCAGGCGGAGATCTTCGAGACGTTCGGCGGCCCGGTGGTCGATTCCCGCGACCTGCTCACCGCGCCCGAGGGCACCCTGCGCGCGCTCTGCCAGGCGCTCGGCGTGCCGTTTCGACGGCCGCGATGCTGGCCTGGCCACCGGACCGCGGGACAGCGACGGGGTGTGGGCGCCCTGGTGGTACGACAGCGTCCTGTCCTCGACCGGCTTCGCCCCCTACCGCCCGCTACGGCCGCCCGCTGCCCGCCCGCCTCGAGCCCCTCGCGGACCGGTGCCTGCCCTACTTCGACCGTCTGCTACTCACTACCGCATCACCGCTCGGCCGGAGGTCCCGATGCTGCAAGCGTTCGATGAGCGCAACCGCGACCTGGTCGTCAACGTGGGCGGCAGGCTCGACCCACCGCGACCGCGCCGCGGTGAGCCCGTTCGACTCGGCCGTCCAGGGCGGCGACGCGGTCTGGGAGGGGCTCAGGCTGCACGACGGGAGGATCTTCCGGCTGGACGAGCACCTGGCCCGGCTGCGTGCCTCGGCCCGGGCGCTGGCGTTCAGCCAGATCCCGTCCGACGAGCAGATCACCGAGGAGATCAGGCGCACGCTGCGCCGCCAACGGCATGCGGACAGCGTGCACATCAGGCTCACCCTCACCCGCGGGGTCAAGGTCACCATCCGGCATGGACCCGCGGCTCAACCAGGCCGAGCCGACGCGCTGATCGTGCTGGCCGAGTTCAAGGACCCGGTGTACGACGCGGTCCGGCATCACGCTGATCACCGCGAGCGTGCGCCGCCCGGCGCCGGACTGCCTCGACCCGAAGATCCACCACAACAACCTGCTGCCGTCGATCCTGGCCAAGATCGAGGCGAACGTGGCCGGCGCCGACGACGCCGTCGGTGCTCGACCACCGCGGCTTCATCGCCGAGACCAACGCCACCCACCTGTTCATGGTGACCGGCGGGCGGCTGGCCACGCCGACCACGGCGTCCTGCCCGGAGGGCATCACCCGCGCCGCCGTGCTGGAACTGGCCGCCGCGGCCGGGATCGGCTGCGAGGTCGGCGACTACACGCTGCCCCAGCTCTACGCCGCCGAGGAGGTCGTTCGTGACCGGCACCATGGGCGGCCTCGCCCCGGTCCTGTCCGTCGACGGCCGCACCATCGGCGACGGCACCCCCGGCCCGGTGACCAAGCGCCTCACCGCCCTCTACGCCGACCTCACCGCCACCACCGGCACCCCGTCACCTGACGCTTCAGGCCCTGATCGTTCCGTCCCCGGTTCCCGGGACGGAGTCGGCGATGTCGATGAGGCCGGGATCGTGCGTGGCGACCAGGGCGGTCACCCTTCGGACTGCACCACGGTGCGCAGTAGCCACGCATGATCTGCTTCGCCGTCTCCGAGTCGAGCTGGCCGGTGGCTCGTCGGCCAGCAGCACCTGCGGGCTGCCTAGGCCAGCGCCCGCGGCGATCGCGACCCGCTGCTGCTGGCCGCCGGACAACTCGCCCGGCCGTTGCCGAGCGTGCTCGCCCAGGCCGACGATGTCCAGCATGAGCCGACCACGCTCCTCCGTTCACTCCGGGGCCATCCCGGCGATCCGCAGCGGCATCCCGACGTTCTCCGCCGCGGACAGGATCGGGATGAGGCCGAACGACTGGAAGATGAACGCCACCGACGACCGCCGGAGCTCCATCCGCTCGTGGTCGGACATCGCGGTCACGTCCCGGTCACCGAGCCCGCACCTGGCCGCTGTCCGCGCAGGTCGAGGCCCGCCGACGATGTTGAGCAGCGTGGTCTTCCGGACCCCGACCGGCCGCGCAGTGCCACCAGCTGCCCGGCCCGCACGCCGAACGAGACGCCGCGCAGCGCCCAGGTGGCGGTGCGCCCGCTGCCGAACGTCGGACCACGTCCGTCACCGCCAGCATGTCCGTGGCCACCGACCGCGTCATGTCGGCTCCCGGCGGTCCGGCCAGACGCCGATGTGGTCGGGCTCGGCTTCCAGCCGTACCAGGTCGCGCATGCCGAGGAGTTCGGTCATCTCGCGCGGCAGCTGCAGGCGGCAAGCCCGGTCCAGCACGGCGGCACTCCACCGCGTGGTGCGCGACCTCGCCGTCGTCGCCGGTGGTCGCGCGCCGGTGGATCTCGGTGCTGGTCCGGCCGTCCCTGGATCGCGACGACGCCGGCGCACCACCGTGGACACCGCCGGGTCGTGCGTGACGATCAGCACGGTCACGCCCAGCTCGGTGTTCGCCCGCTGCAGCGCGCCGAACACCTCGGCCGCGGTGGCGCGTGTCCAGCTCGCCGGTGGGCTCGTCGGCGAGCAGCACCTTCGGCTCGTTGACCAGCGCGGTCGCGATGGCCGCGCGCTGCTGCTCGCCGCCGGACGATCTGGTCCGGCAGACGGTCCAGGCAGTCGCCCAGGCCGAGCAGGTCGAGGCAAGTCAGCCGAACGGGCCTGGCGTTTCGCCTTCCCGCCCGCCCGCCAGCCGCATCGGCAGCTCGACGTTCTGCTGCGCGGTCAGGTACGGCAGCAGGTTGCGCGGAGGTCTGCTGCCAGATGAAGCCCACCACTACGCCGCCGGTAGGCCAGCCAGCCGCGCGCGTTCATCGCGGCCAGGTCGTTGCCCGCCACCCGGACCGAGCCCGCGGTCGGCGTGTCCAGCCCGGCCAGGATGTTCATCAGGGTGGACTTGCCGCTGCCCGACGCCCCTACCAGCGCGACGATCTCGCCCTCGGCCACCAGCAGGTCAAGCCCCTGCAGGGTCTGCACCTCGATCCCGGCCGCGATGTAGATGCGGACCAGGCGGTCGCACACGATCAGCGAGCCCGCGCCGAAGTCGCGATGCTGCCGTGACGCCTCCGCGCCCAGGTCCGCGAACTGGTGGCCATCTATCCTCCTTCACCTATTAGTGTGCCCGGAGCACGCCGGAGACGTCGCGGCGGCGTAGCGACCTGGCCTCGCGGCCAGCGCGGCCAGCGCGACGCATCGCCGATGATGACGGCGGGCTAGGCCGAGCGCGGAGCGCGTCCGGCTGGAGCTGGACCGGGATGCTGGTGCCGGTGAACGCGGACAGGTCGATGGCCGAGCCGATCACCAGCGGCAGCGCGATCGGCGCAGGCCACGCCCGCCGCGATCGCGGTGAGCACGGTAGAGCATGGCCTCGGCCGCATGACCAGGCCGGCCGTCCGCTCGTGGACCGCATGACGGTGAGCCGGGCCAGGGTTATCCCGCCGCTCCGCGGACCCGAGCGCCAGCGCGAGGATCACGACGAACAGTACCGAGCGCGGCGGCGGTCATGCGATGATGAGCGTGATGAGAGCCCGGCGCCGTGCTGGAGCGGCGAGCTGGCCAGCGAGGCCAGCACGCCGGTGCGGAACGTGGTGACGTTGCCCGGGGATCACCCGGTCGGCCCACCGCGGTCAGCCGGGTGTGGTCGATCGCCGGAGCCGGTGGCCAGGAGCAGGTTGGGCGCGGGTGCGCCGTAGACCCGGGCAGCCTGCAGCAGCGGCATGATCACGAACGGGCCCGCCCGAGGCTGGGCGGGGTTTCGCTCACGGTGCCCACGACCCGGACCATGAGCGGTTCCGTCGCGGCCAGCGTGTCGAGCTGGATTCGGCCGGGTGCCGAGGATGGCGGCGGCCGGCGGCGACGCCAGCACCGGGACCGCGGCGCCGGGGGCAGCACCCGGTTGGGCGCGGCGGCGCCGATCCAGTCCGGCCGGGAAGGGCGAACGGGGTGTCACGCCACCACGGCGGCGTAGCTGGCCGGGTCCACCGCGGATACCGAGATCGGCTGGCCGGACGAGGGTGAACCAGCTGGTGTTCCAGACCTCGGTGGCGTGCCGCACGCCGCGGACGGCGCCGATCGCCGTGACCGCGGCCGGGGCGACCGGCCCGGAGGCCGGCTGCTGGATCACCACGTCCGCCCCGGCGACGTGCCAGGAGGCGGTGATCTCACCGCGGGCGATGCCCTGGCTGACCATCCCGGCGAAGCGTGGCCAGGCTGAGCGTGAGCACAGGCGCGAACGCGGGCAGCGCCCCGGTCAGCGTGGACTGGCGCGCCCGGGACAGCGCGACGAAGCCGGTGGCGCCGTCCCGCGGGCGGACAGCGCCAGCAGCCCGCGGATGATCAGCGGATAGAGCCGCAGCATGACCACCACGACCGGGACGGCGACCGGGACCGGCACGATGGCGAGGTACAGGTCGATTCCGGACCCTGATCCGTCAGTGGCACGCCCTGGTCGTGCAGGACGACCAGAGTGCCACACTGGCGCGGCGATCGCCGTGACCTCGGCGCACCGGACGGCGCCAGGACGCCGGGCAGGGCCCGTGGACCGGGTCTCGGCGGTGGTGATCAGGGCCGGGTTGGCGGGCGGGGTAGACCGGTTGCGGTGCCACCACGCGCGATGACCGGGGCCAGCCAGCGCGGCCGGGACGGCGATCGCGGCCAGCGGCCAGTCGAGCTGGAGGGCGCCGCCGCCAGGGACGACGGCGACGGCCAGGCCGCCGCGCCGATCAGCACGCCCGGCCCGGCCGCGACCACCGCGCCGCGCAGCATCAGCCCGGCCACCTGCCACAGCGATCCGCCCCGGGCGCGCAGGATGGCCAGCTCGCCCTGGCGGCGCGCGACGAGCATCCGGCCCGCGAGCAGGATCACCGCCGCGCCGACCACGACCAGGCTGACGAACAGGAGCAGGAGCACGGTCTCGACGGCCGCCTGGGTGCCGAGGAACAGGGCCAGGTCCTGCAGTAGCGGCGAGCTGACGGTCAGCGAGTCCGCGGCGGGCGCGAGCGCGCCGGTCAGCGTGGGCGTGACCGCGGTGGCGCGGTTCAGCGAGTTGTACAGCCCTTGCACCTGGTCCGCGTTCATGCCGCCGATGTTGAGCGGGAACTCGAGCTGCAGCGCGGAGCCGGTGCCGCCGAACGCGGTCTGGATCGCGCCGAACTGGTCCGGGTCCGCGATGACCGCCACTGCCCAGAAGAGCGGCGATGCGGGCGTGGTCTGCTCGAGCGCTTCGACCTCACGACGTTCGTGTCCTGCTGCCAGAAGGTCGTATGCCAGCGTCGTCGTTCTCGCACGATGGCGGTGACGAACAGCGTGACCGGGCCGGACGGGACGGCCAGGCGTCAGTCGGCTGCCCGGGTGCATCCCGAACCGCGCGGCCGTCCGCGTGTGTGGCGGTCACGCCCACGTCGCCGGACGGAACGCGGCTGCCGCCGAACGTGCTCCGCTACCAGCTGCGCAAAGCCGGTGAGCGAGGTGCGGTAGAGACCTCGAGCTGGGCGGCGCCCCGGCCTGGGCCCTGGCCGCCGCGCTAAACCGCGACGCGGATCGGCTTCGTGGTCAGGCTGGCCCATTCGCCGGCCGCGAGCGGGGCGGCGTCGTCCGCAGGCCGGAGCCGACGTCGTTGAGCGCCTGGGGGAGCGCGCTATCGCAGATTCTGCCCGGGCCGGATGGGCTGGAGCGAGCCGGAGAAGGTCTCGCCAGGCCGCGGTCACCTGGGCCGATCTTGGTCGTGTTCGGGTACCCGGCCACGGGTCCTGGTGCAGCGCCTGGGTACGCGTGTGCAGGCTGAGCGCGGCCCGGCCAGCGCGGCGAAGACGCAGCAGCAGACCAGCAGGGCGAGCGCGCAGGGCACTGCCGACCGCGGTCCTCACGGTCCGGCTTACGCTCGACCTCCACCTCATGCCGCCTCGCCGCCCGCAGTTCGGCGGCGGCGTCGTCCGGCCGCCGCGCGCCACGGTGAGCGCCGCGCCGCGAGGACCGGGCAGCACGGCCACGGCCAGGGCGAGCAGGGAGCGTCTGGGACCAGCCGAACTGGATCAGCACCGGCGGCACGGGCAGGGTCGCCGCCGCGGTCAGCGTGATGGCGTAAGCACGAGCAGCTCGGCCAGCACGACGCCGAGGATCAAGTCCGGCCAGCGCGGCTACTGCACTCAGCATGAGCTTCTCCAGGCAGAGCTGGCTTAGGCCGCCGCGCGGCGCCACGCCGAGCGCGGCCAGCAGCGCGTTCTCCGCGCGCCGCTGCCGGACCCCGGCCGCGATGCTGACGCAGAAGCCGGTGATGGCGAGCACGCCGCGGCGATGGTGACCGCCAGCAGCCCTTGCTGCGGCAGCGTCGACAGCGGATCGGTCAGCAGCGCGGCCGTGGTCCCCTGGCGCTGGTCACGGCCGACCCCGCTGGCATCGAGGCGGCGACAGGCCCGGCGGGCGGGACCCGGGGCGCCGGGTCGGGCCCGCGCGTGGCCAGCCACCACTGGCGTCACCGGCGCGGGCTCGAGCCCGCCGGTGACCAGCGCATGGCCTGCACCGAGCCCAGGTCGACGATGAGCCCGCCGCCGCTGCCGGACACCGTAGGAAGCTGCTCACCGCCGCGACGATCTTCACGCCGACGGGCGTGCCGCTGATAAGGTTTGCACGGTCGAGCCCACGTTCGTGTTGCTCGCGGTGAGGAAGCGCTGCGGTGGCCAGGCCGGGCAGCACCGCCTGGGGCCTGCGCGGGTGAGCGTCAGCTGGCCTGAGACCGTAGCTGGGGGGCCACGCCGGGCATCCCGCCGGACGCCAGGCCGTAACCCGGGCTGAACGTCACCGCCAGGCCGGTGCCGCGGTGACGCCGGACGACGACACGGCGGGCGGGCCGACGGTACCCGACCGTGCCGGGAACTGCCGGACGCGCCGCCAGTTCGGCCGAGGACGGCAACAGCCGCTTACCAGTCGCGCAGCGCCGTGCCGGGGACCGGGGCGGTTCCGGCGGCACCGGACACGCGGTCCAGGGTGAACACGGCGGGCGCGCTTGCTTTCCTGGCGGGCAGCGTGTACCGCAGCTGACCGAGGCCAGCCGCAGCGGGTAGATCGCGCCGCCGGACGGAACCGAGGGCTGGCGGTCAGCGTATGGTCGCGGCCGTCGGCGGCAGCAGCTGGTAGCTGCCGACCTGGCAGACGCCGCTGTCCGGCGTCACTCGATGGAGACGGTCACGGCGGCCCTGCCCAGGCGCAGCGCTGCGGGCCCAGCCGGGCGGTGAAGCTGGAATCGTGGCAGCTCGGCCCGGCAGTGATGACGCCCGGTGGCGGGCCGGACGGCTGGATCTTGCCGAACAGCCCGGCCGCGGGGACCGGCGACTGGTCGGGCCTGAGCAGCGTCACGTCCGCGGCCCGCCCGGAGTCCACCGCCAGCGTGACGCCGTTGGTGGTCATCCTGCTCGAAGGGCGCGACCGGCATGGCCTGCCGGACCCCCGGTGCCCGGGCCAGGGCAGCCAAACTCTGCGCCGCCGAGAGCGGGCTCGGCTGGTCTGCACGCGCACGTCCGCTCCGGTGCTGAACGCGGCCTGGTCGTGCACCGAGCGCGTCCAGCTCTGCCGCTGGGAAAGCGCCAGTAACCCGGTGGCCACGGCCAGCATCGATCAGCAGTGCCGCGCCGCCCTGCCGGATCGGCTGGCGGCTGATCTGCCAGCTGGCCATGGCCGCGGTGAGCCAGCACACCGCGGGCGGCCAGCCGGTCGCCTACCTTGCCTCCGGCGGGCGCAGCCGGAGCGCGAGGACGGTGCCGCTAGGCTAGCGCCAGCGCGTGGACGCGGCCACGATCACCGGGTCCACCCCGAAGTGGTCCCGCTGGCCCCGGCCGACACCGCCGAGTAGTGCCGCAGCTGCCAGCCCGCCACCACGGCCAGCAGGATCAGCGCGAGGCTCGGCGCCGCCCCGGGTGACCCCGGCGATGGCGCCGCTCTGCCGACCGCGGCGGGCCCAGGCCGCGCCGCGGGTGACCGTGCTGAGCACCGGCACCAGCATGATCACCAGAGCGCCCGCGCCGACCGCGGCGGCGCCCAGAAGGTAGGCCAGCCGAACAGGGCCGCCGCGCTCCCGGCGAGCAGCCGGGCCAGGCCGATGCAGGCCAGCCCGCCCGCCGCCGCGCTGAGAACGCAGCAGCGGCGCGGCCTCGACGGCGGTCAGCCGGACCAGCTGCCACCGCGGTGGCGCCGCGGGCGACCAGCATCGCCGACTCGCCTTCCCGCTGGCCCGTGAGCAGCCGCGCCACCGCGAGCAGGGCCGCCGCGGCGAGCAGGAAGAGCAGCACGGCGCAGATGGCCAGCAGCGAGCGGGCCACGTCCAGTTGCTCGCGGTCCCGCTGAGCGCCGCGGGCAGGCCGGTGGTCATGGTGAGGTCCGGCAGATCCACGGCGCTTAGCCAGGCTTTCCCGCAGGCCGCTCACGTTGGCCGCGACGGTCCTGAGCAGGCCCGCGGGGATGCCCGCGGTCCGCGGCTGCAGCCACCCAGGATCCGCCGTCGACGGTCAGCGGACCGCGGAACGCCGCCGCCGTCACGGTCAGCGGACCGTAGGTGGTGAAGCCGCTGATCGTGGTCGACCCGCTCAGCGCGACGTCATTCAGCCCCCAGTAGGGCGACGAGACCTGCCGGGGCCGGTACAAGCCGGTGACCGTGAACCGGATCAGGCGGTCCGATATCCGGTCCCGCAGCTGCAGCATGTCGCCGGTGCGCACGTGCAGGAGGGAGGCCGCCGTGACCGGCAGGGCCGCCGGGATCGGGCCCCCGCCGACGGGTCGGCGGGCCAGTGGCCGGACACCAGCGCCGCCTGCGCGGTCACGGCCTGGAGCGTCGCGGCCTCGACGATCTGCACGGTGCGCGTGTTACCTGGCGCGGCAGGCCGTGCGGTCAGCCACGAAACCGAGCGGGTTGGACCAGTAGGCCCGGTAGAAGGCGAACGGCGCTCCTTCCAGCGCGCCGCGGAGATCTTGTCCCGGCAGCAGGGAGGTGTACTGCGCGCCCTGGGCGGCGGTGACGTTGCCGCGGATGACGAACGACGCGTGCCGGTGGCCTGGCTCAGGTCGTGCCGGACGGCGCGGGGCAGGGCCTGGCTGCTGAAGGTGACCAGCGCGGTGGCCAGCGCCGCGGCCACCCCGCGATCGTGAAGGCTGCCGCGATGATCACCAGTCGGTGAGCGTTCATCCGAGGCAGTGTCATCGAACCCCGTGTCAAGCCCATCAGGATTCCGAGCCTACGAAACGGCCTGGCTGATAAAAAGAGTGCGTAAACGACCCTGGTACCGTCCGTAGCCCGGCCGGGATGCGAAAGGACTGAGGACATGTCCGTCGTCGTCATCACCGGGGCCGCGGGCCTCGTCGGGTCCATGCTGCGGCCGAGGCTGGCCCGGCCGGACGCACGCTGCGCGTCGCTGGACATCGCCCCGCTGACGGCTTACCCGGGCGAGGAGGCCATCGCGGCGTCGGTGACCGACATGGACGCGATGACGGCCGCCTGCCAGGGGCGGACGCCGTCATCCACCTGGTGACGCATCCCGGGCGAGGCGTCCTGGGAGCGCATCAGCGAGCTGAACATCAACGGCAGCTACGTGGCGTTCGAGGCGGCCCGGCGGGCTGGCGTCGCCGCGGGTGATCTTCGCCTCGTCCAACCACGCGGTGGGGTTCACCCCGCGCGCGGACTTCCCGGTGCCCGACTACGCCTTCCCCAAGCCGGACACCTACTACGGCGTCTCCAAGGCGGCCGGTGGAGGCGCTGGCCGCGATGTACCACGAGCGGTACGGCATGGACGCGATCTGCCTGCGGATCCTGTCCTGCTTCCCGCAGCCGCTGAACGTCCGGATGCTGTCCACCTGGCTGTCGCCGGACGACGCGCGGTACGGCTCTTCGAGGCCTGCCTGACCGCCGAACGGCCCGGGTTCCGCGTCGCCTTCGGCGGTGTCCGCCAACACCCGCGGCGGCTGGGTCTCGCTGGACGAGGCCAGGGCGCTCGGCTACCAGCCGGAGGACGACGCCGAGGCCTTCGCCGCCGAGCTCATCGCCGAGCACGGCGAGCCGGACCCAGACAACCCGGTGCTGCGCTGCCTGGGCGGCGAGTTCACCCTCCCCGACGACCAGATCCCCCGCCGCTAAGGCGGTCGGATGATTGACCGGGATATCCGGCACCCCTCATCAGGGGGTAGATATCCGCAATCATGGCGCTGCGCCGGCAGGAGCCGCTGGCCCGGTACTGCTGCCCAGCGGTCGAGGATCTCGGACAGCTCCTTGGCGGCGAACTCGAGGAAGGCGGCCTGCTCGGCCATCCGCTCGCCGGCCGGGGTGTCCGCGCCGACTCAGGTCGATGCCCTCGCGGACCAGCGCGGTCCACCGGCCCATGACCTGGTCCCGCATCCGGATCAGGTCGTCCCACATGTTGCCGGGCATCCGGTAGTAGTCCCGGCGCGAGCCCGGCACCCGCTCCCTGTGCACCAGGCCGAGCTGGATCAGGTACGCGCACCGCGCCGGACACGGCCGCCGGGCTGATCCACGCAGCATCGCCGCCAGTTCGGCGGCGGACAGGCGGCCGGAGTCGGTGACCAGCAGCGGCGACGAAGACCCGAGCTTGCAGCATCGGCGGGAAGCCGGCGGCGACCAGGACGGCGGCGAACCGCTCGATGTAGCCGAACAGGGCGTCATCCGGCCCGGCCGCCACGTCGGCCGCCACGCCGCCACGTCGGCCGCCGACTCCGCGCCGTCCGCAGCCAGGTCGGCGCCCTCCGCCTCGCGCCTTCAGCCATCGCGTCTCACCTCCGCGCGTTAGCATACCGTATTCTTAATATTCAGAACATCGTGAAAGTTATGTAGAATGAGCTCCATGACGAACGCGATCGAGGTGCGCGCGCTGCGCAAGACGTTCGGCCGGACCACCGCGCTGGACGGCCTGGACCTGGCCGTCAGGTCCGGCGAGGTGCACGCCTTCCTCGGCCCGAACGGCGCGGGCAAGACCACCACCATCCGCATCCTGCTCGGCCTGCTGCGCACGGACGGCGGCGAGGCCAGCCTGCTCGGCGGCGACCCGTGGCGCGACGCCGTCGCGCTGCACCGCCGGCTGGCCTACGTGCCCGGGCGACGTGACGCTGTGGCCGAGCCTGACCGGCGGCGAGATCATCGACCTGCTCGGCAGCCTGCGCGGCGGCGCTCGACCGGCCGACGCGCAGGCAGGACGCTGATCGAGCGGTTCGACCTGGACCCGGCCAAGAAGGCGCGGCGCCTACTCCAGGGGCAACCGGCAGAAGGTGGCGCTGATCGCGGCCCTGGCCAGCCGACGCCGAGCTGCTGCTCCTCGACGAGCCGACGGCCGGGCCTCGACCCGCTGATGGAGGCCGTCTTCCGCGAGTGCGTCGACGACGAGCGCCAGCGACGGCCGCACCGTGCTGCTGTCCAGCCACATCCTGGCCGAGGCCGGAGGCGCTGCGCGGACCGGGTGACGATCATCCGCGACGGCCGGACGGCCGAGACCGGCACGCTGGCCGAGATGCGGCACCTGACCAGGACCACGGTCGACGCCGAACTGGCCGGGCCGGTCGTGCTGGACGGCCTGCCGGGGTGCACGCGGCGCGAGGTCCGCGGCACCACCTGCACTGCGAGGTGGATCCCGCCGCCCTGAACGACGTGCTGACCAGGCTGACCGCCGCCGGGGTGGTGGCCTCACCGCCGGCCGCCGACGCTGGAGGAGCTGTTCCTGCGGCATTATTCGGCCGAACGGGCCGGGCCGGGGGCCACGCGATGACCGTCCGCTCTGCGCCGGGACCTCCGGCGCGGCTAGCACGGGCGCCCTGGCCGAGGCTCGCCTTCCGCCGGGACCGGATCACGCTGCCCGCCTGGGTGTACGTGATCACCGCGGCGATCGCCAGCAACTCCTACAGCCTGAACAAGCTGTACCCCACGGCCGCCGACCGGGCGCAGCTGGCCGCCAGCGGCGGCCGCAACCCGGCGCTGGTGTTCCTCTACGGCCGGCTCTGGGGGCGACTCCGTCGGCGCGGTGAGCGCCTGGCGGTACGGGGTGTGGGCGGCCATCTTCGCCGCGCTGATGAGCGTCTTCCTCGTGGTCAGGCACACCAGGGCCGACGAGGAGGCCGAGCTGCTCGAGCTGGTCGGCTCGGCCGCGGTGGGTCGGCTGGCCGGCGCTGACCGGCGGGCCTGCTGGTCGCCGCTGGCGGCCAACGTGGTGCTGGCCGGGCTGCTGGTCGTCGTGCTGGTCGTGCTGGGCCTGCCGGTCGCGGGCTCGGTCGCCTTCGCGCTGGCCATCACGACCTGCGGGCTGGCCTTCGCGGCCATCGCCGCGCTGGCCGCGCAGCTCGCCGCGGGCGCCCGGGCGGCCCGCGGCATCGCCATCGGCGTGCTCGGCGCCGCCTACCTGCTGCGGCGCGGTCGGCGACGCGTCCGGGGCAGCACGGGGTCTCGTGGCTGACCTGGCTGTCGCCGCTCGGCTGGACCGAGACTGCTCCGGCCCTACACCGCGGACCGGTGGTGGGTGCTGGCCCTGCCGCTGGCGCTGACCGCGGCCGCGACCGCCGCGCGCCTATGTCCTGGTCGCGCTCAGGGACCACGGGGCGGGCCTGCTGCCGGACCGGCCCGGAGCGCCACCGCGTCCGCCTGGCTGCGCAGCCCGTTCGGCCTGGCCTGGCGGCTGCAGCGGGGCACGCTGTACGGCTGGGCGGCGGGCTTCGCCTTCACCTTCGCCGCCAGCGGCGCGGCGGCCAAGGGGATCGGGTCGCTGCTCGGCGGCAGCAGCCAGCTCAGGAACGCCTTCACCCGGCTCGGCGGGCAGGCCGGGATCACCGACGCCTACCTGGCCGCGATCATGTCGCTGGCCGGGCTGGCCGCCGCGGCCTACGCCACCTCGGCGGTGCTCAGGCTGCGCGCCGAGGAGACCGGCGGCCAGGCCGAACCCCCTGCTGGCCACGGCGATCGGCCGGACCAGGTGGGGCCTCAGCCACATCGCCGTCGCCGTCGTCGGGCACGGCGGTCCTGCTCGCCGTGGCGGGCGTGGCCGCGGGCCTCGGCTACGGCCTGCGCACCGGCTCCGCCGGACCCGAGGTGGCCCGGCCTGCTCGGCGCGGCGCATGGCCCAGCTGCCCGCGTCGCTGGCCGTGGCCGGGGCCGCCGTGGTGCTGTTCGGGCTGCTGCCCCGGGCGTCGGTGGCCTGCGCCTGGACCGTGGTCGGCGTGCTGGTGCTCATCGCCCTGTTCGGCCAGGTCCTGCAGCTGTCGCAGCCGATGACTCGACGTCTCGCCGTTCACCCACGTGCCCAGGCTCCCCGGGCGCCGCGATCACCGGCGACGCCCCTGCTCTGGCTGAGCCTGGCCGTCGTCGCCCTGGTCGCCGTGGGCTGGTCGGCCCTGCGCCACCGCGACATCGAGCCCCTGAATCCGGGGATCGCACTTTGCATACAGTCGCCGATAAACTGCACATGCGCGAAAAGGAGCATAGTCAGGGCGAAATATCGTAGGGAGACAATGACGGTGGCGATGATCCGTCCGTTGCAGCGGCCGGTGCCGCTGCGCCAGTCGGTGTACGACGCGCTGATCGACCTGATCGTCGGCGGGGAGCTGCCGCCGGGCCAGCACATGGTCGAGACCGACCTCGGCCCGGCAGCTCGGCGTCGGCAGGCAGCCGATCCGCGAGGCGCTGCACCGCATGGAGGCCGAGGGTGGGTGGACCTGCGGCCCAGCCAGGGCGCCTTCGTGCACGTCCCCACCGACTCCGAGGTCGACGAGCTGCTGGACGTCCGCGCCCTGCTCGAGGCCGAGAACGGCCAGGCTCGCCGCGGTAGCACAGCGGCTCGAGCCCGCAGGCCGGCCACGGCCCAGCTGGCCCGGCTGCGGGAGATCTGCCGCGAGGGCCAGGCGGCCGCGGAAGCCGACGACTTCGGCAGCGCGGTGGCGGCCAACAACGCCTTCCACGCCGAGATCGCGGTCATAGGAGGCAACGCGGTGCTGGCCGAGCTGGCTGACATCGTCGGCCGCCGGGTGCAGTGGTACTACCGGATGGTGGCCCCGGCGCGCGGGCACGGGTCCTGGGCCGAGCACGCGGAGATGATCGACGTCATCGAAGCGGGCGACCCGGAGCGGGCCCAGGCCCTGGCCCGCAAGCACACCGAGACGAACCCGGCAGGCCTACCACCAGCCCAGATCAGCCAGCTAAGGCCTGGCTAGGGGAGCCTGACCACGCTCACCGGGTCGGCGGCGTACGGATCGCTGGCGTTGTCGATCAGCTCGATCTCGCCCCGGTCGGACATGAGGTGGAACGACCCGTCGGCCCGGTACTCGCGGATGATCGTGCGCGTCCCGTCGGCGTGCGTGTAGCGCTCCTCGGTGTACGCGTCGGTGGCGTCCTTCTCCCGCGTCGACCGCCGCCTCGTCCCGCCAGACGAACCGGTACGGCGCCAGCGGCAGCCTCAGCTCGTACACGGCTCCTCCAGCCCGAGCGCACGCAGCAAGTCATCCTGGGCCGGTCCCGGCTCGGCCGCGGCGACCAGCTCGTCCAGGCCCCAGCCGACCTCGTCGAGCAGGCCAAGCGGCCTGCTCGATCACAGCGGGACCCGCTGCGAAACAGGCACGGCCCGTACCACGAGGTGCCGAACGACCTGGATCACCGCCTCCAGCATGGCCCGCCGCTCCCCGGCAGGACGCGACACCCCGGGCGTCAGCGGGATCATCCTGCCGTGCGGCGGCGGCCCGGGTGCGCTATTCATGCAGCTCGCGGCGCAACCGCTCGATCTCGCCCGGCCGGGCCAGGTCGATCACCTCCACGCAGGGCGAACCGGCGGCCGCCGTCCGAGCCGATCGGCGAGCCGGACTCGCTCGGCCTCGGCGTGCACCTCGAACCGCGGGCTGGCCGCGTGCGTGCCCGACGGCAAGAGCACGTACCTGAGCACGGCCTGCCGGTCCGGCAGAGTACCGCTGCTGGCAGCGCCGCCGTCGAACAGCACCTGCCACCATCGCTCAGGCGCCGATGCCGCGGTTGATGGGCATCGAGTACTCGCTCGTCTGCCAGCCGCTGGTGGCGTGCTGGATCTTCCAGGTCACGCAGCGCCTGCGGTACGTCCATGCCGATGAGTTCCCAGTTGCGGTTGGCCTGCGCCTGCACTGGACGCGATGTGCTCGGGCAGCATGTGCCCGAACCGGCCCTGCATAGCCAGGTAGTCGGTGACCGGCCGCTGCACCGGCGGGTGGAAGTAGCTGGTACGCGCGCTCGGCCGGGTCGTACTCCCAGACCGGGAACGAGCCCGGCCTCCACGACCCGGCGGCCGATCTCGACCGTCATCGAGGTCTGGTAGACCCAGCCCTTCTGGCACGGCGTGAAGCAGTGCATGAACGCGGCGCCGCGGTGGTTGAGGCCCTTGCGGGTCTTGTTCATCAGGTCGACCGGGTAGCCGACCGTGGTGGTGGCCACGTAGCAGTGCGGGTGGCCCGCGGCCATCATCTTGGCCAGGTTCTTCGGCGGCAGCGAGGTTCCCTCCGGCATCGCCTTGCCGAACGGCGTGAACGTGGTCATGCCCGCGTACGGCGTGGTCGGCGAGACCTGGATGCCGGTGTTCGCGTAGCACTCGTTGTCGTAGCAGATGAACAGGGCGTCGTGGTTGCGGTAGAGCGCGCCGGAGATCGAGCCTGAGCCTGATGTCGGCCGCGCTGCCCGTCGCTCGACCATCACGATGATGTTCGGGTACGGGCCCGGGTGGCGCCCTTCCGGATCAGCGCCTCGTACCCGGCCGCCACGCCGGACCGTGAACGAGCCGCCGCTGGCGATCGGGGTGTGGGCCCAGGGCACCGTGTACGGGGTGCACAGGTAGGTCGAGTTCGCCACGTACATGCAGCCGGTCGGCCCGGCCACGACCGTGTCCTGGCTTACCGCCTTCAGCACCCACCGGTACTCGATCGCGGGCCCGCAGCCCGCGCAGGTGCGGTGCCCGGCCTGGTAGGGGTCCTCGTCCGGGAGTTCGGGCAGGTAGTGGCGGTCGCGGCCGGTGTCGTCGCCGGTCGCGGCGTCGCGGCCTTCCTCCTCCAGCAGCGGGAGGTACTGGCGGATCACTCCTGGCCATCAGCGGGCTCCTGGTTCCTGGTGAGGTGGATCCGTCGGCCAGGCGGCGGCGGTCATGTCGGGGTTCCAGGGTCGTCCCTCGGGGCCACGACCGAACCCACCCAGTGCTGCTTCGACGTGGCCCGGCTCGAGGGCCTGGTGAGCTTGCTTACCATCCACTCGAACTCGGCCGCGGGAACGGTCTCGCCGCCGAGGCTATAGCCATGAACGAGGTCACCAGCGGCCGGTCCGCCGCGTGGTACAGGGCGGTGGTCACGTCCGGGGCGAGGATGCCGCCGTAGGTCGACCCGCCCAGGCCCAGGTTGGTCTCCACCACCCCGACGGCCTTGATCGCCGCGCAGCGCGGCGCGCAGGTCCTCGCTCGGGAACGGGCGGATCCACAGCAGCCGGGCCATCCCGATCTTCACGCCCCGCTCGCGGAGCATCCGTGATCGCGGCCCGGCAGGTGACCGCGTGCCCGCCGGAGATGACGATCGCGATGTCGGCGTCGTCGAGCCGGTACTCCTCGACGAAGTGGGGGTAGTGGCGGCCGAACGCCGAGCGCGAACTCGTCGGTCTTCTCCCGGATGACCGGTATCGCGTCCTCCATCGCCCGGGCCCGCTCGAGCTGGAGCGGCGGCCCCTGCGAGGGTGGATCTGCGGGCCGTGCGAGACCGGGCTGGCGCGGGTCGAGCGGGAACGGCAGCCGGTACGGGCGGCAGGTAGGCGTCCACCTGCGCGGCGGCGGGCATCTCCACCTCGCCCGCGATGTGGGACACGAAGTACCCGTCCTGCACCACCATCTGCGGCAGCAGCACCTGCGGGTCCTCGCCGATGGCGTAGGCGATCAGCGTCTTGTCGAAGACCTCCTGCGGGGTCGCGGCCCAGCCCATCAGCCAGCCCATGTCCCTGGTGCACAGCGCGTCGGTGTGCTCGGAGCCGAAGTCGCCCGGCGGGTCCAGGGTGCGGTCGGCGATCGGACATCTGGATCGGGATCCGCGCGCCGGAGATGATCGAGTACATCTCGTAGGCGTAGGTCACGCCGACGCCGGAGGACGCCGGTGAAGGCCCGCGCGCCGCAGGAGCCAGCGCCGAACGCGGCCGAGAGCTGCGAGTGCTCGCCGTCGGCCGCGCAGGTACTCGGCGTCCAGGATCCCGTCGGCCACGAACTGCGACAGGTTCATCATGATCGCCGTGTAGGGCCGGATCGGGTAGGCGGTGATCACGTCCACGTTGGCGTACAGCGCCGCGTAGGCGGCCGCCGCGCACCCGTTCAGCCGCACTGCGGGTGCCCGCCAGGCCGCGCAGGAACGTCTGCTCGCCGTCCGGCGTCCGGATGGCCCGGCTGCAGCCGCGGCGTCCGCCCACGCGTCCACAGGCACCGCTGGTCATGGCGATCACCCCGCGTCTCCGGTTCGGCTGATGCGATCTCGGCATGCGTGACGGCGGTGTCGTACTCGGCGATCGCGTTTCCTCGATGAGCTGGCGGGTGAACGCGCGGCCTGCTCGGCGTGCGCGCCCGTCGTAGGGCGCGAACGCGGTCTCCATCCGGATCACGTCGCCCGGCTCGTCGAAGTCGAGTTCCGGCACCCGCTCCAGCGCAGCCGGTCGGGCACTCCTGCACGCAGACCAGGCAGCCCTTGCAGTAGGTGGTGCGGATCGGAGTAGTGCCCGTTCTCCCGCGTGTCCCGCATCACGCTGACGTCGGGGCAGACGATGTAGCAGTTGTCGCAGCCGTTGCAGACGCCGCAGGACATGCAGCGGTCCGCCTCGGCGACCGCCTGCTCCCGGCTGTAGGCCAGGGTGACCTCGGTGACCTGGCTGGCCCGGCGCGCCGGCCGGGGCCAGCGGGGCCTCGGTGCGCGGCGCGTGCCGGAAGTAGGCGGTGTTCAGCTTCTCGTACGGCATGACCTCGACCGGGTCCTCGGGGCGCAGCGGCTCGGCGCTGAGCGCCCGGTCGATGTCCCGGGCCTTTGCAGCAATACATGTGGCTT
>ERZ1370068.5117-contig-4155_pt1 | contig 22120 bp, 26 predicted proteins | sample MGYA00561227_ERZ1370068 | MGnify/ENA primary metagenome ERZ1370068 (study PRJEB38410, sample SAMEA6850437) | metagenome | study: Metagenomic assessment of the ecological functions of the soil: analysis of the soil microbiota associated with the... | reverse complement strand
GTAGCGCTGGATTTCAGTTTTACGTGTGCTGGCCTTCGGGCGCACTCATTACTGCTACGAACTTGATCAAAAGCGGGTGGCGGCGGGCTTTGAAACCGCAGAAGTTCCTGGATCGACCACAGCCTCTTCTTCCCACCCAGGCTGGCGGCATTCCCCGCACCGTCTCGCCGCCTCTGCAACCAGGAAGAGAACCGCAGCGACAGGAGGCGCGCCGGCCATACAAAGGAAGAGGCGAAGCCACGGCAGGCCAACCTATCCTGCCGGGTGACCACCAAGGGAATACGCGAGTTCATGCGTACAACAACGCCCTGGTGGCCACAGCAGCTCGGAGGCGGTGGGCTTCGTCACGACACCTGCAGGTGGTGGACTGGGCCTCCGTGAACCACCGCACCGAGAAGCCCGACCCTGGGAGGTGTTCTCCACCGGCTTCGTCTTCTCCGCTGATCCCGCCAATCACGTGGCGCTGCGCTGCACCTTCAATGGCTGGTGGTGCAACGAGGAGAAGGAGCGGCCGCTGGCCGAGCCACGGGTGGAGATCGGCGATGAAGACAGCAAGGCCATCATCGACCGCATCCGGGCCGTAGTTCTCAATACGGGGACGGTAGCGGCCGGGTCAGGCCAGGGTGGACCTGGTTTCCGCAGCGGATGTCGCGCGCGCCGGGATCTCCGTGGAGAATTCCGCACCGCGCCGCCTGCCACTTCTGGAACAACTTTGGCTGCTCGCCCCGCTGAGCCGGCGAGCCAGCGACGCCATGACGATCACGAGACGCACCCTGCTTTCGGGCGGGACCGCCGCCGCCACGGTTGGTGCAGCTTCCTGCCTGATATCGGCTATTAAAGTCCGCTGCTTACGCGGGTTCACTTTGACCGGCCCGGCGCAGTCGCCCGCAAAAATTGGAGGCGCCGAGCGCGAAGGCGAGGCGCGTACAGCTGCCGCAGGCCGGGCTCAGGGCATCGGGTGAGTGCCCGGCGTCCCGCCTCCGTGCGGGAGGCCTTGAGCCGCCTCGGCGGTGCGGCGCTGGTGGAGTTCCGGGCGCTTCTTCGCGCGCTTGCACCGGATCACCGACGCGGTCCAGGCGCGCTCCCGGAGTCGGTCGGCTCCATCGGCGCCTCGAGGGCGGCAATGGGATGCGGGTGTAGCGGGCCAATGCCCAGGCGCGGGGGCGGGCTCCAGATCGGCGAACATGCGGCCCTCGGCGTCCGACCGCGTGGGGAGTCGTCAGCGCGGTGGTCTCGCTGGCGGCGGGCGGTTCACGATGTCGGCCACGCGCTCGCCGGGCAGGAGAGCCAGCGCGTCCACGAAGGCGAGCCGCGCATGCGCTCGCGGGCCAGCTCCGCTGCCTTGCAGATGACCATCCCGCCCGAGCTGGTGCCCACGAGGACGATATCGGCGAGTCCTCGAAGAAGAGGAGCCGCTCGATCTCGGGCATGCGTGTGGTGACGGTGATGCTGGCGCGCACCGCTCGTGGCGCTCGCCGCAGCCCCCGAGGGTGGGAGCGTACACGGCACGCCCCGCCTGCTGCAGCCGCTGGACCACGTGGCTTCCAGATCCAGCCGCCCTGATACTGCGCTCCGTGGACCAGCACATAGAGTCGCCATCGCTTGCTTCCAGGTGGCCGCCCTCTCCACACCGAGGGCGGAGGATCACTCCTCCGCCTCGCTGCAGGTATGACCGCGGTGAGGGGTTCTATACGCGCGTGGGCGCGACGCAGCCGTAGCGCGCGTATTGGCTGCGCTGACCGCCCATGGCGATGTACTCCGCCTGATCGAGGCGATCTTGTCCGTGGTGATGGCGTTCTGCGCGCGGACTTCACGTCGACGCCGATAGAAGCGCGCGAGCCGAGTTACCGCCCAGGATGGCGGTCTTCACCAGCCCGTCGGCGGCGCCGAGCGGAGCGAACTTGTTGTTCTTCCGCATTTCCGCTGGATCTCGAGCCGGCGGAAGGCCTCGATCTGCCATTGGGGCGAACCGTACCAGACCGAATCGCTGCCCCAGGCCACGTGATCGGCGCCGAGGCCGCGGACCAGGTGCCGATGAGCGCGGCGGCCAGCGGCGGGCAGTTCTCCGACACCGCGCAGGGAAGTCGCGAAAGAGGTGCCTGATCTCTCTCCTGCAGCGACGTTGTTGACGCCGAAACCGTCGCCGGGATCTCCGCGAGGTCGGTGGCCCAGTCGAGGCGCCCCGTCTTCTGGAACTCCGCGAGCAGCTTTGGCGTCCGGAGGCTCCAGGAACATCCGGAGCGCGGAATGATAGATGACGAAGTTCATCTGCGGCCAGTCCTTCGCCGCCTTCCCCACGTCCCACACGGTGTTGTACCGCCACGCCTGCGACCAGGGACTTCTGGTAATCCTCGCCGGCAAGCGGCCCTTCGTGGCTGCAAATGGTAAAGCTGATGCCGGCCTTGACCGCCTTCTCGTAGAACGGGTACATGAGCTTCCTCGTCGTCGAGCCGCCGGAAGGAGCCGAGCTTACGGCGAGAGCGGACGCCGACGGTGTATCCCTTCCAGCTATCCGGCCGGACCTGGGCGATGCAGCGGTCGACCTCGGCCATCCAGGGGCCCTTGTTGGGGGTGATCACCGCGTGGCCGAGCAGGCGCCTCGAGCCGGAAACGCGGTTGATGGCCGCGCGGCCGGCCGCGATCTGATCGTTGGTGAGGAGATCCCAGGTGGGGTCATCGAAGGCGCGCCCGAGAGGAGCGCCACCTGTGTCGCTGTCGACGTAGATCTCCTTGACGAAGTTCTCGAACTTGTAGCGGGCGAGGTTGTTCTCGCCGGCCAGCTTGGGATTCCAGTTCTGGCGGGCATACTTCCGCCAGGTCGAGGAGCCCGGCCTGGTTGAAGTCGTCCCGCACGAAGTGCACCGATCGTCGAAGATGAACTGCCCGGCCAGCGCGCCGGCGCGCTGGTCGGCGACTCCGGGCGTCTGCGCCTCCGCGCGGCTCACGTCGAAGAGCGGGCCCGAAGACCTCGTTCATCGCGAGGAATGCTGCGGCCATGCCGGCGGTGCTGGCGAGGAAGCGCCGCCGATCCATGCCGTGACCCGGCGCCAGGCGATCGGCGAGATCCTTGATGCGCGCTTCGACCCGGCCTGCTCGCGGGTCTGGGGCAGGGGGTTGTACTCTCCGTTGGAGACGATCTGGGTGGGCACCGGAGACGCGAAGGCCGCGGTCTCGGCCGGTGCGGTGCGCTGCACTCTTCAGGGCTCAGAAAGTGGGGCATCACGGCCTCCTTCCGATCCGGGAGCAGGAACGATCGTTCCAGGTCATGTCGGGCGGCCCGGGCCCGGAAAGGACTGAAGCACCACCTCCTAAGTGGTCGGCAGAAACTTCGGGTCCGGCGGGATCATACCCCAAGAGCCGCCCGCTGCGGATCACCTCAGGCGAAGCGCCAGCTCGGCGACCGCGGCCACGAGCGCGAGCGGCTCGGATGGGCTTGGTCAGGTAGCGATCGAATCCGACCTCGAACGACCGCGACTGGTGATTCGCCGGCGTGCCGTACGCGGTGACCGCGATGGCGCCGAGCTTCACGGCCGCTCGTCGCCATGGCGTCCCGCATCGCCCGGAGCAGCATGAAGCCATCCTCACCGGGCATGGCGAGGTCGCTGACGAGGACGTGTGGCTGCCAGGCGGTCACGATCTCGTGCGCGCGAATCGCCGGACGACGCGACCTGACCTCGGCGCCTCCCCGCGCAGGGTCGTCGCGCCCAGGTCGAGCGAGTCGGGGTCGTCGTCCACGACGAGGACGCGCACGCCGTGCAGCCGGATCGACCGCCCGCGATCTGCCCCAGAGTCGGCCAGGGACAGCGCCGACCTCCGCGCCGCCCGCGGCAGAGTGACCGGAACGTCGCCCGCGGCCCTTGCCAGGCTCTCGGCGGTCACACGTCCCGTGCGGCTCGACGAGTGCCGGACGAGGGGCGAGGCGAGGCCCAGCCCCCATGCGGCCGCGAGCGGGAGCCGTCGTCCTCCTGGCGGAAGCGGTCGAACACGTGCACGGCAGCACCTCCGCGCTGATGCCTTCGCCGGTGTCCGCCACGACGAGCTCGACGTCGCTGCCCACGTCCCGCAGCGAGACCTCGATGCGGCCGCCGTGGGGAGTGAACTTGACGGCGTTGATCACGAGGTTCCACACCACCTGCTGCAGCCGATCGGCCGCGCGCCGCGCGCGGGCGCCCACGCTCGCATCGAACTGGGTGACCAGCGTGACCCCCTTGGCATGGCCGCCGGCCGCACCGTGTCCAGCGCCGCCTCGATGACGGCCTTGAGGTCAGGTCCGCGAACTCGGGCGCGCGCGGCCGGTGACGATGCGCGAGAGATCGAGGAGATCCTCGATCAACCAGGCCTGGGCGACGCGCTGCGGACGATGGTAGCGACGGCGCGGGCCGGGTCTCCTCGTCGAGCTCGACGGTCTGGAGCATGCGCCCAGCCGAAGACGGCATTGAAGCGGCGTGCGGAGCTCGTGAGACACGGTGGCGAGGAACTCATCCCTTCGTCCAGTTCAGTTCCTCCGCCTGGGCGCGCGCCTGTCGCTCGCTGGCCAGCAGCCGCTCGCGCTCCTCCTCCATGCGCCGCCGCTCGGCGATGTCGCGGGCGACCCTGGAGGCGCCCACGATCCGGCCCGCGGCGTCCCTTGATCGGCGAGACGGTGAGAGGCATTCGGCCGCCGCCCGTCCCGGTGACGCGGACAGGTCTCAGAAGTGGTCGACGGCGCTCGTCGCCGGAGGCGGCGAGGCACCCCTCGCCTCGGCGCGGAGGTCCTCGGGGACGATCAGGGTGATGTGCCGTGTCCCACCGCCTCCGCCGCCAGCTCCAGCCGAAAGATGCGCTCTCACGGCCCCCGGTTCCGGGGGAGTGACCATTGATGCCGTCTGACGAGCGTCTTGCTGGCGATGGCGTCGTCCGACGAGTCGACGAGGGAGCCCGCCGGATGGCATCGGTGGGGAGAGGCGGGAGGGACGGACATCCGGCTGGCCTTCGATCAGAGGCGCTCGGTCGCCTCTCGCAGGGAGCCTGCTTCAGCGAGCCCGCCGATGAGCGAGACCGCGCAGGGCAAGGTGTCCAACACCCACGCCCCCATTCCCCACGAAGCCGTGGATCGTTCCCAGCGAAGGAGACATGAGTCGACGGTGACCCCGGCCTCGGCGCAAGCGGGTGGCATAGGCGGCGCCCTCGTCGCGCAGCGGATCCGAAGCCCGCAGTGATGGCGGGCGCCGGGGCAGCCGCCGGGGCGGGCGCTGGAGGGCGACGCGCGCCAGTCCTGGGCGTCTTCGCTTCCACCGAGGGTAGTGCGCCGTGAACCACCGCATGCTGTCCCGCGTGAGCATGTAGCCGTCGGCGAAGTCGGCGTAGGATTTGCGACTCGCCGCATGACGTCGGTGACCGGGTGGAGATGCAGGCACCTGGTGCGCGATGTGGGGCCCGCCGGCGTCGCCGCGCCATCAGCGCCACCACCGCTGACGAGATGTCGCCCGCGCTGTCGCCGCCCACGGCGAGGCGGCCGGCGTCCAGCCCAGCTCGGCAGCATGGGCGGAGATCCAGCGCGTGGCCGCCCAGGCATCGTCGGCAGCGGCGGGGAACTTGTGCTCGGGCGCCAGGCGATAGTCCACCGCGATTACGCAGGCGCCCGACTCGCGCGGTGAGCTGCCGGCAGAGCACGTCGTGACTCCAGATCCCCGATCACCCAGCCGCCGCCGTGAAAGTAGAGCGTAGCCGGCAGCCGGTGCGGGGCCACGCCGGCCGGTGGAGCCGGAGCGGGATCTGGCCGCGGTCCGTCGGCGGCGACGTTTCCGCACCGGCCGATGGCGGCGCGGCGGGGCGGATGGAAGGCGGCGGGTCTCGAGGAAGAGCAGGCGCGCCTCCTTGGGCGCGAGCGTGTGATAGGGCGGACGGCCCGCCTTGGGCCAGCCGATGACGGCCTTGGCGGATCAAGCCCCATGGCGCACTCCGCGGCCGCCTGCTCGACGACGGTGCCCTTGAAGAAGTCGAGGTTCACCTCGCCCCAGAAGCGGACCGCGTTGGTGAACATGAAGTCGCGGAAGTCGTCGTCGTCGATGCAGCCCGTGCTCGACCAGCTCGTACGCCTCGGGCACGACCTCGGTCATGTCGGGCACGTCGAAGTGGCCGATGTCCGAGCTGAAGAGCGCGTTGAGGCGCGCGCCCATGGGGTTGGCCTTGCGGTTGAAGGCCCACGCGTTGGTCGGATCGTCGGCCTCGCAGCCGAAGTAGAAGCGCGGGACGAACAGATCGCGGATGTCTTCCTTGCTCCGATCTTGCAGCGCGAAGTAGTCGTCGAGGTCCTCGACGCCGCCGGTGCCGTCGGAGTTGGAGTCGCCTCCAGGCCCTCGCCGCGGCGCACCGCCTCGGCCACCGTGCGGCTGCCGTACTTCTCGTGCGAGCGCCAGCAGCTGGCTGAGTCGAGCTTGCTCGGGTTGCGTGTTCTCGAGCGCCTGGCGGTTGCGCTTCTCCCAGTGGCCGATGAGGTCGGCGTAGAGCGAGCAGGCCCAGCCGACGCCGCCCTCGAGGAAGGCGAAGTTCAGCTCGGGGAAGCGGCGGGTGACGCCGCCGAAGAACAGCGCCTTGGCCACGGCCTCGCCGGCCGAGGCGAAGTGGCCGATGTGGTTGTAGCAGAAGTTCGACGGCGAGTTGCGCAGCAGGATCGAGCGCGCGCCGTTGTGGAAGCTCGGCGCCATGCGCAGCTCGCGGCACTTCGCCCACACCGGATCGTAGTCGTGGGGGCTGTCCATGCCCGATGACGTCGTACCACTCGACGAGCTTCGAGGCCTCCGGGCTGCTCTTCCTCCAGCGCGGGCACGCGGCGGCGGCATGAGGCCGCCCACCATCACGACCTTGTAGCCGAGCTGCTTGACGGCGAACTCCAGCTCCTCGATCGCCTCCTCCGGCGTGTACATCGGGAATGATGCGCGGCGGGGATGACGCGGTCCTCGAGACCGCGGAACTGGTCCGCGGCGAACACGTTGTAGGCGCGGCAGATGGCGCGCCACAAATCCTGCACTGCAAGTATTCCGTCGGTGCCGTACATGAGAGCCGGGGAGGCATGGCGGTGGCCCGGTCCAGTCGTTTTCACAGGGAGACGACCAGAAGCCTCCCGGCCCACCGCTTCCGCGTGCGCTCGGCGAGCGTCATCTTGAGCGAGGTGGGCACATCGGGGCGCTCGGTGGCCACCGCCAGACCCGGCGGCGGCCTCCCCCTGATACGGCAGAACCTCCCATCGACGGGCTATGCCGCTATCCGATCCGGTGGCCGTCGGCGTCGAGATGATCCGGATGGCGCAGGCGGGCATGGAGCTTCCGGGCATCCGGTCTGGCCGTTGGTTCGCATGGCGACGCCTCCTTGGTTGCAGGCCATCCTGCGCCAGCCCGTCCGCGGGGTCAAGTGGGTGACGCCGCCTTGCCCTCCGCATGGTATACGCACTCCCGGCTACGTCACAGGGTCGGGGCCCTTTTGCGCATCGACTCGGGATCATCGCCCTGGACGGGCCCCCCGCGTGGGGCGGCGGGCCGGCCGACTAGCGGCCCCTTCCTCGTCTTCGCGCTTCACCGACACTTCACCCGGGCAGGATGGCCCGCCGCGTCTCGTGCCGCTCGGCGAGGGAGCCGCAGACGAGCCCGCACAGCTTCTCCAGGGTGGGATCGGCTATCCGATAGTAGGTGAAGACGCCTGCCCGACGGCGGGCGACGAGCCCCTGTTCGAGCAGCAGGGCGAGGTGCTTGCTCGCGTTCGCTTGCGACGTCCCGGTGAGCAGCGTCAGCTCACCCACGGTGCGCTCGGCCTCGAACATCGTCTGGAGAAGGGCCGAGGCGGGTGGGTCCCCGAGGGCGCGGAAGCGCCGCGGCCACGAGCTCCAGTCCCTCGCGCGAGAGGACGGGCTCTCGTTCGTCCCCGCCGGAGCGCCGCGGTGGCCACGGATCAGCCCCGCGGCTCGGTGGAGGCGGCGCAGCTCGGCCACGGCACTGCCTGCGGCACAGGTGGCGACGCCGGCGGCTTCGCCGGGCAAAGGCCGGTTCCAGGGGAGCTTCGCGAGCAGCAGCGCGAGGCCGCAGGTCCCCGTCGCGCCCGCGAACGTGAGCCCGGCACCGAAGAAGGCCGAGAGGCCCAGGAACCGGGGCTCACGAGCGTCCCCAGCGCCACGCCGGCCAGGACCATGCTTCCGGCGATGAGCTGGACCTGCCGATCGACAGCCAGGCGCCGGCGTCCCACGCGTACCGGCAGCCGGGCCCGGCGCCAGGCGACCATGCCCCCTTCGAGCACCCGGGCCCGCCGGCCGGTGCGCGCGAGCGTTCCCGCCGCGATGGTGGCGCGAACCCCGGTCCGGCACACCGTCACCACATCAGCGCCTTCCGGGATCTCGATCCACGCGGGCGTCCAGCTCGGCGAGGGGCAGGCTGAGCGCGCCTTCGATGCGCTCGCTCTGGAACTCGAGAAGCGTCCGGACATCGAGCAGGATCGGTGGTGCCGGATCGGCGAGCCGGGCGTGGAGGTCCGCGGGCGCCACCATCGGCGCGTCCGCCTCGCCGAGATTGTGACGGAGGATCGTCGCCATGTTCGCCGGGGGCTCCCGCGCCGCTCCGACAGCCGGACCACCAGGCGCTCGCGGTCGCGCTCCGCAACAGGGGATTCTTCGCCTTCTCCTCGCCGATCGTGGTCACCGGCCGGCCGACATAGTCGTGTCCCGGGTGCACCACCGCCGCATCGGGAAGCTGCCTCGAAGCGCCGCATCGTATCGAACAGATCCGAGGCGCTGCCTCCCATGAAGTCGGTCCGTCCGCCCCCCCGCGAAGAGGGCGTCCCCGGTGAAGAGATGCCCCCTCGACGAGGAGGGCGAGCGAGTCGGGAGTATGCCCCGGGGCGTCCAGCACGGTGACGGTCGTTCCGCCCAGCGCGAAGGTCTCGCCGCCCCGGACGCGGTGGGCCGCCGCCCGAGCTTGGACGACTGGTGGGCGAGCACGCTGCCCCCGGCACGCTGGACGAGGCGGCGGACTCCCGAAAGGTGATCGGCGTGGGGTATGGCTGTCGAGGGCGTAGGCGAGGCGGGCGCCATGGGCGGCGAGGCTCTCTACGAACCGGTCCACCTGGTCCAGCCGGGGATCCACCGCCAGCGCGGTGCGACTGGCCTCGTCCACCAGCAGATACCCCAGGCACCCTTCGGCAGGGATCGCGAAAGGTCTCGATGAGCAGCGTCGAAGCGACGGTCGTGGTCGGTGTAATGGCTGCCCTCCTTCGATGACTATATAACCATCAAGACATATTATCAAGCGACCACCCGGCCGAGCTCATCGGGCGGCGCCGGCGCGGGCATGGTATGGTACTGGACGGCTGGAAAGTGACTTCAGGAGCGCCACCATGATCGTTCCCTGACCCTGCCGATTTCCTCGAGCGCGCCGACCGCGTACCCGGCGGCCGCGTGGCGGTCGATCGACAGGCCGATCCCGGCGGCGGCCTCGGCCGCATCACGTATGGGCAATTCGGGCACATGAGCGCAGCCTGGCCGCGCGCGCGTGGACGATCTCGACGTGGGTGAGGGCGAGCGGGTGGCCATCGTCTCGCCCAATGCCGGCCGCTTTCTGGCGAGCCTCTTCGGGGTGAGCGTCTTCGGCCGGATCCTCGTGCCGTCAATTTCCGCCTCAATGCCGACGAGATCCGCTACATCATCGAGCATTCCGGGTCCATGTGGCCCTGGTGGATCCGGAGATGGAGAGGTCGTTCGGCCATCCCCCTGAAGCACCGGTTCATCCTCGGGACGGCCACGGGACGCCGCGCTGTTCGTGGCGCGGCGGGGGCGCCCGCGCTTGCTCCGAGCGACGAGAACGCGACCGTCTCCGTGAACTACACCTCCGGCACCACCGCGCGGCCCAAGGGCGTCCAGCTCACGCATCGGAGACTGCTGGCTCAACGCCGTCACCTTCGGCTGGCACGTGGGCTGTCCGACCGCGACGTGTATCTCCACACGCTCCCCACCTTCCACTGCAATGGCTGGGGCATGCCCTACGCGCGTGACCGCCATGGGGGTGCGCCACGTGGTCATCCGCAAGATCGACGGCGAGGAGATCCACTGCGCGATCGCCGCCGAGGGCGTGACCCTGCTCAACGGCGCCCCCGCGGTCGTGGCCGCGATCCTGACGGCGCGGCCCAGGCGCGGCGAGCGCGGGAAGCGGCTCCGGGGCCGGGAGCGTGCGGATGGTGGTGGCCGGCGCGCCGCCCCGTCCGAGACCATCGAGCGACGTCGAGGCCGAGCTGGGGTGGGAGTTCATCCAGATCTACAGGCCTCACCGAGACCTCGCCGCTGCTCACCATCAACCGGACGCCCGTCGGAGTGGGACGGCCTCGAGCCGGCCGAGCGGCGCGCACGCCCTCGCCGCGCGGGCGTGCCTGCGGTGGGCGTGCGCATGGCGGTGGACGGGAGGCGAGATCCTCGCGCGCTCGAACCACGTCTACCGAGGGCTACTGGAACCAGCCCGAGGAGACGGCCAGCGCGCCATCGTGGACGGCTGGTTCCACACCGGCGACGGCGGCCACGAGCGACGGCGCCTACATCGTGATCGCGGACCGGAAGAAGGACGTCATCATCACCGGCGGCGAGAACGTGCTCCTCCATCGAGGTGGAGGACTGCCTCTTCCAGCACCCCGCGGTCGCTGGAGACGGCCGTGATCGGCGATCCCCGACGAGAAGTGGGGCGAGACCATCAAGGCGCTGGTGGTCCTCCGCCCGGGTCAGGCGGCCACCGAGCGGGAGCTGATCGAGTTCTGCCGCGACCGCATGTCACACTTCAAGTGCCCGACCTCGGTCGAGTTCCGCGACAGCGCTCCTGCGAACCGCCACCGGCAAGCTCCAGTTCAAGCTGCGCGAGCCGTACTGGGCGGGCCGCGACCGCGGTGAGCTGAGCCGCTACTCCTTGCGGCGGGCGCGGGCGGCGACGGTGCGCTGCGCGACGCGCGTTGAGATTGGCTCAGCGCCGGAATGCCATTCACCGATGGAGGACACTTCATGGCCAGGTCATGCGATTCCGGCTGGATACCGAAATGTGACGCCTTACCTGATCATCGATGGTGCCGCCAAGGCGCGACTTCTACAAGAAGGTGTTCGGCGCACCGAGAAGATGCGGATGCCAGTCCTGGGGGCAAGGTGGGGCACGCCGAGCTGACGATGGGCGACTCGATGATCATGCTCGCCGACGAGCATCCCGACATAGGAGCACCGCGGCCCGCACGCCTACTCGGGCTCGGCCGTGAGCCTGATGATCTACGTGCCTGACGTGGACAGCGACGACGGTGAAGGCGCCGGTCGCCGACAGCGCGAAGATCGTCCGGGCGGTGGAGAACCAGTTCTACGGCGACCGGCTGGGGACCATCGAGGATCCGTTCGGTCACCAGTGGCACGTCGCCACCCATGTCGAAGACGTACCCCCGGACGAGATGGCAAGCGGGCGGCGGCCGCATGGGCAAGAAAGAGCTAGAACGCCCAGCCGGCCCTTCCAGCCGGAAGCGGTGCGCCGTCGCGAAAGCGGCGGCGCACCGCCGCGCAGCTCGCCCGCCCGCTTCGCCGCTCCCGACCCCCACTCCGCTCCTCCGGGCCCAAGGCCTATTCCCACCGTGGGCTGAACGGCTCTAGAGTTCGCAGGCGCATCGGGTGAGTCCACGGTGAAGCTCTTCGAATATAGGAGGCGATGGATTCTGGGCAGCGCCGTAGCATTGAAGCGATGACGGCGGCGCGATACGTGGCGCTCGGGCTCCTGTCGCGGTGGCCGGAGCCGGCTGCGCCAGTCCGGTCAGGGTGAAACGGATGGTTCGCAGACGGCGCAGCGTGAGCTGACGGAGCTTTGCGCTGTCCAACCGGGAGCATGAGCGCAGGCCGACCCGCATCGTCCTCTCAACCGCCTCGATCTTCTGGCGCGCTACGAGGACGACGCCGGAGGAAAGCCTGTGCGGCGCTTCATGCGCTAACCCGTCCGACGCCAGGCCCGTTGGCCGATGACTACTTCGCGCTCGGCCGAGCCAGGGCCTTCGCGCGCAGCCAGACGGGCAAGCCCACCTACTACCTAGCCTCCGCGCTCTCACGCCTACGCCTTCCTCTTTCCGGATGGGCCGGACCGTCCGACGCCGATCCCTCGACCCGCGGCTACGACACGCCGCCGATCTGCTACAATCGCGGCGCTCGCGGCAGAGCCTGTCCGCCGGGGACGACGTCACGCGCTGCAGCCGGCGTCCTGGCGCCTCCCGTTCGGCGAGCTCGAGGTGGCCTTCGATCCGGCGAGCCTGCGCTGGCACGGTCGCGAGCTCCGAGCGATTCGTGCCGGTGGCGGAGTATCTCGGTCTACGGATTGCGAAATCGCTATCGCTGGCGGGGCATCGGGGTGCCGCTCTCCGCGGGCACCCGCCGGCTGCGAGCGGAGTCCGAGACCCTGGTCTCGCCGAACACGCGGGTGCCGGTGACCGCATTCCTGCGCGTCGAGAATCCCCGGGGGCAGCTCGCCGGGCGCCGTCTCCATGCTTCCCTCGAGATGCTCGCCACGTCCTCGAAGGAGTCGGTCACGATCGGTGGGCGGCAGGTGCCGCTGGAGGTCGATCTCACCGCGTCGCTCGCGTACGGACTTCACGGGCGCCGCGGCCTGGGATCGCGGAGATCAAGGGTTCTTCCTCGGCGACCTGCTGAGCCGGGAGAAGGATACCCAGCTCGTCGCGCTCGATCCGTATCAGCGGGGCCGCATCCCGGTGGTCTTCGTGCATGGCACCGCCTCGAGTTCAGCGCGCTGGGCGGATCTCTTCAACGAGCTGAACAACGACCGGCGGATTCGCGAGCGCTTCCAGTTCTGGTTCTTCACCTACGATACCGGGAATCCGGTGCCCTATTCCGCGCGGCTGCTCCGCGAGGCGTTGCGGAACACGGTGGCCCGGCTCGATCCCAGCGGCGGTGATTCCTCCCTCCGCGACATGGTGCTGATCGGCCACAGCCAGGGGCGGCCTCCTCGTCAAGTTGATGGTGGTGGATCCGGGGACGGTTTTCTGGGACGCGTTCAGCAACAAGCCGCTCGATGAGCTGGACGTGTCCGAGCGGACCAAGGATGACGCTGAGGCGCGCGCTCTTCGTCACGCCCGTCACCGAGGTCCGCCGGGTGATCTTCATGGCCACGCCTCACCGGGGAGCTATCGGGCGGGCGACTGGCTCGCCGACGCCATCACCCGCTTCGTGAGCCTGCCCGCCAACCTCGTCTCGGGATTCGCGGACCTTTTGAGGAACCCCGACGTCCTGAAGTACCAGGTCCAGGCGCTTCGGGAGCGTCCAGGGAAATGACGCCGGGCAGCCTTCTTGTCAGGACGCTGGCGCCGATGCCGATCGTGCCCGAAGTGGCGGCGCACTCCATCATTGCCATCAGCGGGCAGGGGCCGCTCGAGGACGATAGCGACGGCCTGGTAAAGTACGCCAGCGCGCACCTCGACGGCGTGGTGTCCGAGCTCACCGTCAAGTGGGGACACTCCGTGCAGTCGAGCCCCGAGGGCATCGAGGAGGTGCGGCGCATCCTGCTCCTCCACTCGGCCGAAGCGGAGCGCGTGAAGCCTAGACCGCGGCCAGCACGGAAAGGACGGCCATGGATCTCCTCACCGGCAAGGTCGCGATCATCACGGGAGCCAGCAAAGGCATCGGGCGCGTCATGAGCCGTCTCTTCGCGCGCGAGGGCGCGGCGGTGGTGTGCACGCGCGCGCTCGGGCGCCCTCGTGGAAGAGACGGCGGCGTTGGTGAAGAAGGACGGCGGGCGCGCCATCGCGGTCACCGGCGACGCCGCCAAGGAGGTGGACGTCCGGCGGATGATCGCGGAGGGCGTGAAGGCCTTCGGCAAGATCGATACCCTGGTGAACAATGCCGGCGACGGCGGCGTCACCAAGCCGGTGCAGGAATACACCGAGGAGGACTGGTTCTACACCATCAATTCCTGCCTCACGTCCTCCTACATGTGCATCCGCTTCACGGTGCCCGAGATGATCAAGGCGGGCGGCGGCGCTATCGTCAACATCTCGTCGGAGGCGGGCGGCGCGGCCTGCCGTATCGCATCGGGTACTGCTCGGCCAAGGCCGGGCAGGTGGGCATGACCTTCGGCATGGCGCTGGAGCTGGCCCCGCACAATATCACCGTGAACTGCGTGGCGCCGGGGGCGATCGAGGGCGACCGCATCGACCGCGTGATCGAGGGGCAGGCCAAGCAGCGGGGCATGACGCCGGAGGCGATGCGGCAGGCCATGCTCGCCGCGCTCCCCTCTGGGGCGCATGGCCACCGCGGAAGACATCTCCGCCGCGGCTGCCTTTCTCTGCAGCCCGGCGGCGCGAAACATCTCGGGCCAGGTGCTGCCGGTCAACGCGGGCGAGCCGGCCGGCTAGCTCGGGGTCAGTCAGCTAGCCGGGTCGGCGTCACCCACCCGTATCGGCGCTGAGCCCGGCGGCCTGGATGCCGGCGAGGGCGCAGGCCTCGTCCTTGTCGGATACGTCGCCCGAGATGCCCACCGCGCCGATCACGGCCCCGGCGGGGTCGCGGACGAGCACGCCGCCCGGCACCGGGACCACGCGCCCCTCCGACATGCCCGCCAGCGCGGTGAAGAAGGGGTGCTGCTGCGGATTGTCGGCCAGCCGCTTGGCCAGCGCCCGGGTGCCCACGCCCATGCCGAGGGCGCCCCAGGCCTTGCCGGTCGCGATCTGGGGCCGCAGAATACCGGAGCCGTCCTCGCGCGCGAAGGCCTTGAGGTGGCCGCCGTCGTCGGGCACCGCCACCGTGAGGGGCGCGCAGCCCGTCTCGCGCGCCCGCTTGAGCGCCGCCGTGACGATGGCCGTCGCCTGGGTCAATGTGATCGCCGCCATATCAGGCCTCCGGGACAGAGTATAGTGCTTCGGCGAGAGGAGACCAGCCATGCCCATCGTCGCGCGCATGCTCACGCTGGAACAGGACGGCATCCCCGGCTACATGGCCCATCCCGAGGGCCCCGGCCCTCGGCCCGGCGTGCTGATGGTGCACCACGCCCACGGCGTCACCGCCGACCTACAAGATCGACGCGTACCGGCTCGCCCAGCTCGGCTTGCAACGTGCTCGCGCCCAGCCTCTTCAACATGTTCGGGGTGGCTGGGACCAATCATATCGGCGCCGGCGCGGAGCTCCAGGCCAAGCACGGGGACGGCGAGTTCCTCGGGCAAGATGGAGGAGGCCTGGCACTACCTGACCGGCCGGATGAACTCGACCCCGCGCGCACCGCCTGCATCGGGCACTGCATGGGCGGCTCGGGCCCTCATCCCCTTCGCCGCCGACCACCCGCAGATCCGCGCCATCGTCCTCTACTACCCGTCGGTGCGCGACGAGCTGAGACCTCGCACCGGCCGCGCCACGCCTTCCAGCTGGCGCCCACGCTCGAAGTGCGCGTCGCTGGTATTCTGCGGTGGGCTGGACTATATCGCGACCCCGGCCATCCAGGCCCCGCTTGGCAGGCCTTCCATGGCCAGCGGCCAGCCGGTGGAGTGGCACGCCTTCTCCGACGCCAATCACGGCTTCCGCCACCCGGACAATGCGGGCTTCCAGCCGCACTACGCGGACGTGGCCTGGGCGCTCGCGACGGACTTTCTCCAGCGCCGGGTGTGAGGAACGCGAGGCCGACGGCGCCTTGTGCGGAAGCCCATCCCTTGAACAGGAGGAAACTCATGATGCGATACGTGAGCGTGAGCCTTTTGCTGCCGCCGTCCTCGGCGTTGGCCCTTCATCAGCCGCCGCCGGCGGTCGGGCGAGACGACGGGCAAGGACGTCTCGAAGAAAGCCGCCGACGCGTGGGATACGGTGAAGGCCTACACGGTGGAGAAGAAGAACGAAGCGGTCGCCTACAGCAAAGAAGCTGGTCGAGCGAGGCCGACACCAAGATCAAGCAACTGGAAGCCAAGGCCCCAAGGCATCGGGCGACACCTAAGGCCGAGTACGACAAGGCAGTCAAGGATCCTGAAGGCCAAGCGCGCGCAAGCGTCGAAGAAGCTCGACGAGATGGGCAAGGCGACGGGCGCGGCGTGGGACGACGCGAAGAATGGCTTCGCGGACGCCTACAAGCGACCTGCATGAGGCGTACGAGAAGGCGGCGGCGAAGTTCAAGTGATCACGGTACCGCCCGCGGGTTCCATCGGCTGACGCGTTGCGATCAGGTTGCCTATGCCCGGCGCAAGAGACAGGCACGCACGCGCGCCGCGAGCTGCGGGATCGAGAAGGGCTTGGTCAGGTAGTCGGTGGCGCCGAGATCGAAGCCGGCACGCGTATTGACCTCGTCATCTCAGTGCCGTCAACACGAGGACGGGCAGCGCCGCCGTCGCCGGCCGGGAGCGAAGCAGCTTCAGGACCTCCAGGCCACCTTGCGTCGGCATTTCCAGGTCCAGCACCAGAAGATCGGGTGCCTGCGCGTCGATCAAAGCGAGTGCCTCCTGGCCGGTGGACGCTTCGCCTCACGATGTGACCGTCCCGGCTCAGGGCCTTGTGCACGAGGATGCGGATGTCCGGGTCGTCGTCCACGACCAGGATGTGGCTCCCGCGCGGGGCGTCCCGATCCGAGTGCGGAGCGGGCGGCGTGCCGGCCAGTTGCCGGACGCCGTGGGGCTCGACGACCAGGTCGAGGCCCTCGTAGGCGCAGCGCGATCCGCACCGCGTAGCCATGCTGCTCGGCGTACCCGCGGGCGCGCGTCTCGATCGCCTCGACGAACGCGTCGTCGTGGGTAGGATCGTGGTGGGTGAGAGCGAGCTGGCGCACCCCCGCCGCGGCGGCCAGCCCCACCGCATACTCGTAGGTGCTGTGGCCCCAGTTCTTCCTGGATCGGTACTCCTCCGGAGTGTACTGCGCATCGTGAATCACCAGGCCGGCGCCGGCCATGAAGCGCGCGTGGCGCCGGTCTCCCTCGTGCGCGATGGACTCGGCGTGGCCGGACGCCGGGTGGTCGTGCCAGAGCGTTTCGGAGAAGGGCTCGTGGTCGCACAGGTACACAACCGCCGCGCCGTCGGCCTCGATGCGGTAGCCCAGCGCCATCGCCGGATGATGGAGGTACTGCGCGACGATCCGCGCGCCGCCGATCTCGTGCGTTCCTTCTCCGAGCTCCCGGAAGGTGATGGTGGCCGGAAGCTGGCTGATCTCGACGGGGAAGTACGTGAACTCCATCTGACCGGCGAGAACTTCGGCCAGAGAATGTCCGCTCCCTTCCGGACCGCAGACCGTGATCTGGTTCCCGCGAACGAAGAGCGGGGCGAAGAAGGGGAAGCCCTGGATGTGATCCCAGTGCGTGTGGCTGAGCAGGATCACTGCCGAGATGGGCTTCGGGGCGTGTGCCATGAGCTCCGCGCCCAGCGGGCGAGCGCCCGTCCCGCAGTCGAATATGAAGCAGGGCCCCCGCTCGTCGTCACTTCCACGCACGAGGTATTGCCGCCGAAGCGGACGGTGCCCGGACCGGGGGTGGCGATCGACCCCCGGGTGCCCCAGAATCGCACTCGCATGCTCCCTCCAGTGTCGCTATTCGTAGTCCACGTGGAGAGCGTCGAGATACCGCGCGAGCTCCGCAGCCCGCGACGCGAATCTCCTCGGCTCACGGCGTCCAGCCGCCTGCTCCAGGGCGGCGCCGATCTCCGTGATCCGGTGCAGGCCGTAGCCGGCGCCTGATCCCTTCATGTTGTGGCCCAGGATGCGAACGTGCTCGTAGTCGGCGTGGGCGAGCGCGGCCGCGATGGCCTCGACGTCCCGCCGGCGGTTCTCCAGGAAGCCGGGAACCAGCTCCGCGAGATCCGGGTCCACCCGGACGCGGACGCGTCCCATGGTGTGCTCCTCGATGGCGCGCAGGAGGGTCGCTTTGCGGATGGGCTTGGTGAGGTGGGCCGTGCAGCCGGCGTCGAGGCTCTTCTGGACCTCCTCCGGTAGCGCATGAGCGGTCAGGGCCAGGATCGGAACCGGCCTCGCGCGGTTCTCGGCTTTCCCACTGGCGGATCCTGCGGGTGGCGGAGTAGCCGTCCATGACCGGCATCTGGACGTCCATGAGCACGACGTCGTACGCGCCGGCGATGCACATCTGCAGGGCGACCTCGCCGTTGCAGGCCAGGTCCACGCTGCATCCGCTGGGCTTTCAGGTACGATTGGATCAGGAGCACATTATCCAGGGAATCCTCGGCCAGGAGGATGCGCAGCCCTCGCGCGTCTTCCAGCACGCCTCCCGGCGCTGCGGGCTCCGCCAGGGCGGCGGCGCCGGCGCGGGCCTGCTGGATCGCCTCCAGTAGCTCGGGCGCGCTTCACCGGTTTCACCAGGTACGCCGCCACCCCCAGGTCTCGGCTTCGGGCGAAATCGCCCGGCGCGGTTGTCCGAGGTGAGCATCAGGATGGTCGTCCCGGCCATGGTAGGGTGCCGATGAATCTGCTCCGCCACCTGGAACCCGTCGACTGACGGGCATGCGGCAGTCCAGCAACACGAGGGCATAAGGGACAGCGGCCTGCTGTGCCCGCAGCAGCTCCGAGAGCCCCTGCTCGCCCCCTTCCGCTTCCGTCACCACGGCGCCCCAGCGCGAGAGCATCTCCCTGAGGATCAGCCGGTTCGTCGCGTTGTCGTCGATGACCAGGGTCTTCACGTCCTTGAGATCCATCAGCCCGGAGAGGACCCTGAGCGGAGGCTTGCTGCCGACCGCGAACCGAGCCGTGAAGTAGAACGTGCTTCCGGCTCCGATGCTGCTTTCCGCCCAGATCCGCCCCTGCATCAGCTCGACGACCTCGCGCGAGATGGCCAGTCCGAGGCCGCTCCCGCCGAACTTGCGCGTCGTGGAGGTGTCCACCTGGGAGTAGGGGGCAAAGATCAGCTCGCGCGTCTCCTCGGGAATCCCGATCCCGGTGTCGCAGACCGCGAACCGCAGTGCGCCAGCGGCGGCGTCCTCGGGATCACGCTCGACCCGAACGATCACCTCGCCTTGCTCCGTGAACTTGATGGCGTTGCCAATGAGATTGATGAGCACCTGCCGCAGCCGGGCCGGATCGCCGACCAGCGCGGTGGGGATCTCCGGAGCGATGCGGAGCGCCAGCTCGAGCCCCTTCTCGTGGGCGCGAATCGCCATCATCTCGAGCGTCTTGTCGAGGACCTCGCCGAGATCGAAGTCGATGCTCTCGAGCACCAGATGGCCGGACTCCACCTTGGAAAGGTCCAGGATGTCGTTGATCAGGTCCAGGAGCTGGCTCCCCGCCTTCCTGAAGATGCGGACGTACTCGCGCTGCTCCGGGGCCAACGAGGTCTCCCACAGCAGGTCCGCCATGCCGATGATGGCGTTCATCGGCGTCCGGATCTCGTGGCTCATGCGGGCGAGGAAATCCGATTTCGCCAGATTGGCTTTTTCCGCCGCGGACCTGGCGCTCTCCAGCTCGACATTCTTCTCCTGCAGAACCTGATCCAGGCGCTTGCGCTCGGTGACGTCGCGCGCGGCGGCGAACACGCCCTGCAGCCTCCTATCCCGATCGTAGAAGGTGGTCGCGTTGTAGGACACCACGGTTTCCTTGCCGTCCCTGGCGCGCGCGGTGAGTTCGTAGTTGGTGACCTTCTTCTCGCTCAGCACCAGTTTGATACCCGTCCTCGGCCAGCTCCGGATCGGTGAAGTAGTTCTTGAACGGCGCGCCGATCAATTCGTCGCGCGTGCAACCAGTGAGCGCCTCCATCTGCTTGTTGACGTCGGTGATGATGCCGGACGGGATTGGTGGTCATCAGCGCGTCGATGTTCGACTCGATGAGAGAGCGCGTGTAGAACTGCTGGTCGCGCAGGCGCTGATCGAGCTGCTTCTGGTCCGCTTCGACCTGCTTGCGCGCAGTGTTATCGGTGCCGATCAGCAGATAGCCGATGATGGCGTCCTGCGCGTCGCGCAGCGCCGTGACGGATACCACCGCCGGGAACCGGCTCCCGTCCTTGCGGAAGTAGGTCAGCTCGTAGATGTCCTCGATCCCGCGCGAGGCCTTGAACACCAGCGCCTCGAAGCCCGGCGTAATCGGGGTGCCGAGCTCGAGGCTCAGCGCCTTGGCGCGCACGATCACTTCCTGCGGATCGGAGATGTCGGCCGGGGTGATCTTGTTCAGCACGTCGGCGGCCGCGTAGCCCAGCATGCGCTCGGCGCCGACATTGAACATCTGAATGACGCCCTTCTCGTCGGTGGCGATGCTGGAGAAGTTCGCGCTGTTGAAGATGGCGTTCTGCAGCGCACCCGTCTTGAGTAGCGCCGCTTCGCGCCGGACGTCGGTGATGGCGTCGTCGTAGCCGGAGTTGCCGTCGAGAAAGGCGGAGCGATGGATGTGCTCGGACACGGCGCGGACCCCCTGTCTTCGACCAGCCGGGGGCTTCGGAGTCAACCCGATGGGCAAAACGGCCCACTGCTTTCGCGCGGGTTACTGCTCCCGGACGATGACCGCGATCCGGGCGAGTGTCGGGCGGGATGAGCGGCCAGTCACCCATGAATCTATGCCAACCGCGAGAGGACGGCAACCTATTTCCCGCGGCCCGTCCGACCAGTGGCGCGGGCGGCCCTACGGGCCTTGTGCAGGAGCCCTTCCTTCATGATCGACGAGCAGGGTGTCCGGCCGCTGCAAGCGCTTGATGTCGGTGAGGGGATCGCCGTCCACGAGGAGGAGATCGGCGAGGTAGCCGGGCCGGATCTGGCCCAGCTCGTCCCCCGGCCCATGATCTCGCCCCCGAGCCGGGTGGCGGCGACCAGGGTCTCCATGGGTGTGAAGCCGAGGAGATCCACGAAGAGCAGGAGGTCCCGCGCATAGGTGCCGTGCGGGTTCCACGCGAAGCCGTAGTCGCCGCCGGGCAGCACCCGGATGCCGCGCTTGCGCATCTTGCCGAACGTGTCCACGGCGACCTCGAGCTCGTGGACGAGCCCGTACTTCTGCGCCATCTCGGGCGTGAACCCCCACTCGCTCGCGGCGTGGCAGGCCTGGTAGGTGAGGCCCAGGGCGGGGCCCACGAAGCACCGGTCGCGATTGGCCTCGAGGAGGTCGAGCGCTTCCTCGTCGGCGAAGGTGGCGTGGTAGATGATGTCGATGCCGTGGCGCACGCACATCTTGACCGACTCCGCGCTGCGGGCGTGGGCGCACACGCGTACCGCGGCCGCGCGCGCCACCCATGGCCGCCGCCACCTCCGCGTCCGACATGACGGCTCTTTCAAAGCGGCTATTTCGGGGGCCGGTGTCGCCGGAGAGGTTGAGCTTGAGGAGATCGACGCCCTCCCGGACGAGCAGGCGGCAGGCCTTTCGCACCTCGTCAGGCCCGTTCACCACCCAGGAGAAGGTCGGCGTCTCGAGGTAGGGCAGGTGGAGCGCGTTCTCGTCCCCGAGGCCCGCCGGTGACCGTGAGCTCGGGCCCATTGGCGAGATAGCGCGGGCCGGCGGCGCGGCCGGCCTCGATCTCGTTCCGCGCCACCACGTCGAGCCGGGGCTTGGCCGCGGCGGCCGACAGCACGCTCGTGTAGCCGCAGTCGAGCATGGTCCGGGCATTGCGGAGCGTGATGAGGATGTGCTCTTCCGGCGGCAGGCGGGTGAAGTCCGAGTTCCGCGCCGCATCGGGATAGCTCACATGGCCGATGCGGCTCGATGAGCCCGGGCATGAGGGTGGCGCCGGCGCCATCGAGCACGCGCGCGTCGCCGCGCGGGAGGCCGCCGCCGCGCCTGCACGGCGGCGATGCGCGAGCCTTCCATCGAGCACGTCGCCGGCGCAGGGGCCGCGCCGGTGCCGTCGAGGATCATCGTGTTGGTGAAGAGCGTCTGGTTCATGTGATCCTCCTGATCGCTAGCCCTTGATCCCCGGGAGCGTCGCCTGAGCAGCTCGTCAACGTGCCGGCCGGGACTTGACCGCTCCCCGCTCCCGGGCTAGCCTGCACTACCCTTCGCCGGTAGTGCAATGGATCGCTCGAAAGGAGGCCCCGACATGAGGGCATCCTCGACTCCTGCGCTCGCGGCCCGCTTCACGTGCGTGACCGTCGCCCTGATCCTGGTTGCCGCTGCCGCGGCGGCCCTGTCGCTCTCCTCATCGGCCGGGGCCCAGCCCAGGGCAAGATCGTGCTCGCCTGGCATGCCGGCTTCGCCTCCCGGTGGCTCGATCCTC
>ERZ1370068.2953-contig-2079_pt1 | contig 22131 bp, 22 predicted proteins | sample MGYA00561227_ERZ1370068 | MGnify/ENA primary metagenome ERZ1370068 (study PRJEB38410, sample SAMEA6850437) | metagenome | study: Metagenomic assessment of the ecological functions of the soil: analysis of the soil microbiota associated with the... | reverse complement strand
GTAGCACTTCGTTCAGTTACGTATTGCTTCCACGTCTGTGGCGCGGACAGTCGCGCCGCCGTGCGCTTTAGGCAGTCCCGGCTGGCGCCGGGCAAGCCGCCGGCTACGCGTCGGCGGCCGATGCGCATCACTACCCGGCCCTCGATGTCGCCGTGCTTGAGCCGGGAGAAGATGGCGTTGATGTTGTCCAGCCGGTCTTCGCTGCAGATGCCGTGCAACCTTGCCCTCGCCGGCGAAGTCGAGCGCCTCCTGCAGGTCCTTGCGCGTGCCGACGATCGAGCCGCGCACGGTTTTGCGCATTCAGCACCGACGTCGAAGATCGGCAGCGCGAAGTCGCCCGGCGGCAGGCCGACCAGCGACATCGTGCCGCGCTTGTGCAGCATGCCGAGCGCCTGCGCGAAGCGCCGTCGGCGAGACCGCGGTGACGAGCACGCCGTGCGCGCCGCGCAGCGTCCGCTGCACCTCGGCGACGGGGTCGGTCTTGCGCGGCGTTGACGACCATGTCGGCGCCCAGCGCGCGTCGCGAGCGCGAGCTTGGCGTCGTCGACGTCGACCGCGATCACGTGGAAGCCCATGGCCTTGGCGTACTGCACCGCCAGGTGGCCCGAGCCCGCCGATGCCCGAGATCGCCACCCAGTCGCCGGGCTTGCAGTCCAGGACCTTGAGGCCCTTGTAGACCGTGACGCCGGCGCACAGCATCGGCGCGATCTCGCCGAAGCGTGACGTTCGCCGGCAGGTGACCGACATAGCCCGGATCGGCCAGCACGTACTCGGCGTAGCCGCCGTTGACGGTGTAGCCGGTCATCTGCTGCTCGTCGCACAGGGTCTCCCAGCCGGTGATGCAGTGCTCGCAGTGGCCGCAGGCGGTGTGCAGCCAGGGCACGCCGACCCGGTCGCCTTCCTTGACATGCCTTGCACGCCGGAGCCCACGCGCGGCGACGTAGCCGACGCCCTCGTGGCCGGGAATGAAGGGCAGGCGTCGGCTTGACCGGCCAGTCGCCGTCGGCGGCGTGGAGATCGGTGTGGCAGACGCCCGAGGCCACCACCTTGACGCAGCACCTGCCCCGGCGTGACGGCGGGGACCGGCACGTCCTCGATCTGCAGCGGTTGGCCGAAGGCATGGACGACGGCGGCTTTCATCGTATTCATCGGAAATCTCCAGACGGGCCTTTGCCGCCCTTTGATGGGCAGCATGTTGCAGGTTGACGAAGGCGGCGGCGAGAAGGACGACATTACCGCGAGCGACTTTCGGGAGAGGCAAACTCAGCGTGCGTGCGATGTTCGCTGTCGACCACGATAGACCCGAGCACGGGCGAAGTCGTGGGCGAGCCGTCGGCGTTCGGTCGAGATTCGGTGTCGACTCGCACCGCCCCGCGCCTGATTCGACCTCCCCGGCGGCGAGCAGAGGCGCCGACGCCCGGCGAACCGCACATCGCGACGGAATGGCGACTGTTCCGCGACGACATCGGCGCCTGGCCGGCCTTAGCCTCCGGTCACCTCTGAGTAACGAACGGAAACCGGAAATGTCGATGCTCAAACTGATCAGCGGCCGCCGTCCTCGGCGCCGCCTGGCGTCGCCGGCCATGACGCGATCGCGCAGCTCGAAGCCTGCCGGCAGCCGCGCATCGCTGCTCTCCCGCTGCCAGCCGCAACATCGAAGAAGCCGCCGGTCGTACAACATCGAAGCGGCGCTGGCAATGGATGACCGAGCGGTACGCTCTGTCGATCGATCAGGCAGCGAGGGTGCGCACCATTCTCGAGGAGCAAGCACGGAAATTCGAACAGGTCGCCAACCAGGGTCTCCCGCCGCAGGACTGCGTTCGGCCGGTTGAAGCGTGCGCTGCAAGATGAAGAGGTCTCGCGCGTCTCGGCCGTCCTGACTCCGGAGCAGCGAAGGAGGTACGAGCAGGAGGCCGGTCGGCGCTTCCGGCGGGCCCGCCTCGGGCCTCGCGTTGACGAACGGACTCTCACACCGATGGAGGCGATTCCATGCGCTACAGCACGCAGCGTCTCGCCGCCTCGACTCTGCTGACCCTCGCTCTGCTGGCCGGTTGCGCGGCGTCGCCGGAGTAGGGGAGCGACGCCGACCGCAACGCCAACTTTGCCGGCTATCACAGCTTCGCGCTGATTCCATCGCGGAGCGCGTCGTCGTCAGCGTGCCACCCGACGCGATGCGCAACCCGCTTGTCATCGCGCGCATCGAGGATGAGGTCAAGCAGGGGATGCAGCGCAAAGGCTATACGCTGACCGATCCCATGAGCGCCGACTTGGTCGTGGATTTCACCATCGGTGCGCGCGAGCGGATCGACGTCCGTTCCCATCCGGGCGGCTGGGGACCCGGTCCGGTGTGGCCCGGTGCAGCCTGGGAAGCGACATCGACGCGTGCCTGCAGCATCGGCGAAGGAACCCTTGCGATCGACGTTTTCGACGTGCATACGCGGCGCCCCGTGTGGCACGGCTGGGCGCAGAAGGAGCTGACTCGCAAGGACGTCGAGCAATCGTCGGCCCCGATTCACGACGCGGTGGAGCTCTGTGCTGGCCAAGTTCCCGCTGGCCTCGTGAGCTGTCGAGGCAATCCGCCCCCGGCTTTGCTGAGATAGATCGCTGCCCGCGATCCGGCGCGCACGTCGTGGCCAGCCGCCAGCCTCGAGCACTACTGGAGCGGCGACTTCCTCGCCGCGAATGGTTTCATCGCGCTCAACGTGCTCGGAGCGCTGTTGCTCGGCATGCTCGTCGGCTACGAGCGTTCGTACCAGGGGCGCGTGGTCTCCGCAGAAGGCGCTGCGTTCCGCTCACCGCCACGCCGACTCTGGCGTCCCGATCACTCCCCACTGCGCCGATCATGAGCCCGGACCAGGACCAGTGCGAACACCGACCAGCGCGCCGATGGAGAGAACAACCAGCGCAGCGTCCTGCGGATCAGCCCCGGAGTCTTCGCGTCGACCATGATCGGCGCTCCTCGCCTACTTGACGAGAGGACGATCGCGACGGACCGCCTTCAGGGTCGGCATCGCTCGCGGCGACCTTCTTGTGATCCTCGTCCCGCCGGTCTTCAGGAACTCGACCAGCTTGGCTTCAGCGCCCGCGTCGCCCTTTGAAGTTCTGCGCGACCGAAGCTCCACGATGGGGCCTTCTTTGGTCGTCTGGGCGGTGTGGCAGTTGCCGCACTTTTCCTTCGCGATGATGTCCTCGGCCGATCCCGCGAACGCGGTGCTCGCGAAGGCGAAGGACGCCGCCGCCGCGAAAGTGAACGAAAGCTTCGTCATGGGTCGATTTCCTTGATCGCGGTTTCGTGAACGTCTCGTCCCTCGTTGCCTGGAGCGGCAGCTCGCGGAACAAGCAGTAACGGTCTCAGTCTCACCGCCCTGGGGCGGCGCGCGTGTGATCCAGCGATCAGCAGGGAGGCAATCCTTAGGTCTGGCGGGGCAGGGCGGGACGCTCGCGACTCCCACCTGTGGTCAGGCCTTGGCCAGCCGACCGAGGATCGTGTCGCCGGAATGGCACGACCAGGTTGCCGGGCCTGCCGTCGATGCCGGGGCAACCCGGCAGGCGCAGCCGCGCCCTCGCCGGGAACTACCCAGCCTCTGTCGCGAGAAGGCGGCGGAAGGGCGTGGAACGCAAACCTCGGCTCGAGCGCAAGAGCGGGTCGAACGCGTTGGTGAAGCGACGCGAAGCAGGGCTGCGCCGTTCCCCCTCGGTAGACCGCAAATCACGGGGTTCCCGCCGATCGCCGCCACGACCGGCGGCTGGCGCGCCGCTCGGCTGGCGGGCACGGTCAGCTTCACTTCGGTTCCGGCACTCACCTCGCTGTGAATGGCGAGCTTCGCGCCGATCACCTTGGTCGTGATGAGCGCCGCGACGCCCCAGGCCGTCGCCACGGCGAGGAGCGAAGCGCGTTGTCGCGGCTGGCACCACGGTGGCCGCCAAACTTCGCCGCGACGGTCGGACCTGATGCTCGCTCCAAGTCGCTTCCACACCTATTCCCGACCGATCCTCGACCGCTCGCTCACGACTCCACGGGCCAGCGGACCAAGTCGTGCTGCATGAAAGGAGCCATCGCATGATCACCTCTTTGCAGGCGCCGCTGTCATTCGTCGGCGCGCAGGATTCGGTCGCGCCGGCGCGCAAGCGCTGGCCCTTCCTGTAGCGAAGTGGCGCGGCGCAGCCTGCGCCGATGTCGCGCTTGCGGGCCGCGGCCTCGTCGTGGCCGCCCGATGGCCGATGCGCGAGCGAGCGAGGTCCTGCATGCGTTCCGGCGAACGGGCGGCCTCGTGAGCGGCGACGAGCTGACGTTCCTGCTGCGCGGGCGTACCTCGCAGCCGATCTCGATGCTTGCTCGATGGATCGTGGAGCGGCGGGTGGTGAGCTTCGGATGGCAGCAGTGAGTACCTGCTGCCGATGTTCCAGTTCGACCGTGCCGACATGACCGTCCGCCGCCACGTGTCGGTAATCCTCGACGAATTCGAAGGCACGTTCGACGACTGGGATCTCGCCACCTGGTTCGCCTTGCCGAATGCCTGGCTGGGGGACGATGCCCCGGTCGATGTGCTCCCGCTCGACCCGCACGGCGTGTTGCACGCGGCTCGCGCCGATCGCTTCATTGCGCGGGGCTAGCCGGACCGTCTCTCGTACGCATTTCAAAACCCATGCACGCGACGTCGTGCAGTCCACTCGCAAAGGAAACCTCGTGAAACCCGCTCCCTGATGACCTCGGCCGCCATCGCCCTGATGGCGCTCCCGCCGGATGCGTCACCGACAGCTCGCCCGGCTTCCGCCGAGCCGCTGCGCATGGAAGAAGGCGTCGCGAAGCAGATCATGAGCATCACCCGGTTGCGGGGCGCGATTCTCGTTGCGGTCGCGCTGGCCATCGCGCTCATCGGCATGTCGGCGGCATTCGCGGAGAACCGTCCGACCCTCGATTGCACAATCCGCTTTCAGCTTTCGGGCTGGTCGGCGATCTACGAACGCGTCGACGGCACGGGCATCGTTGCCTGCTCGGACGGCATGTCGCTGCCGGTCGTCGTCCAGGCGCGCGGCGCGGGGCTCACAGTCGGCAAGCCGAAGGTCACCACCGGTACGGGAAAGTTCGCCTCGGTGCACCATACTCTCCGACGTCCTGGGCACGTATGCCCAGGACGATATGCCTGCCGGCCTTGTGAAGTCGGGTCGAGGCGCAGTTACTGACCAACGGCGAAGGTGTCGCTCGGGCTCGCCAGCAGGGGCCAAGGCTACGACCTCGGCAACGGCATCGCCGGTTTCACGATCCGTCCCCCAATAGACGCGCGTCGGGCCACTTCCGGGTCCGCGAGGCTCGTTCTGCTAGGACACCGGCTCGGCTGGGAGTGCGAACCGGAACACCGCTCCCCGGGGGCTGTTCAGGCCGGCCCAGATGCGGCCGCCATGCGACTCGATGATGGAGCGGCTGATGGCGAGGCCCATGCCCATGCCGCCGACCTTCGTCGTGTGGAACGGATCGAAGAGACGGTCCGTGCCGACCGGATCCGAGACCGACGCCCGTGTCGCGGACGGTCACCAGCACGGCGCCGGTGCCGTCTTTCTCCGACTGGACGGTGAGGGTGCGCGGCACCTCGGCCACTCCGCTCATCGCCTCCAGCGCGTTGACGGTCAGGTTCAGGAGCACCTGCTGCAGCTGGATCTTGTCCCCGCGTACACGAGGCAGCGCGTCGCCCAGCAACGCCTCGACCACGACGTCGTTGCGACGCTGCTCCTGTCGGGCCAGCGCCAGCACCTCGCGGATGGCCTCGTTGATGTCGAGTGGCTCCTCCAGCCGTGGCTCTCGCTGCATGAGCGCGCGGACCCTGCCGATCACGGCGCCAGCCCGCTGGCCGTCGTCGACGATCCCTTCAGCGCCTCGCGCGCCCTCGTCGCTTCCGGCGGCGTCGCCGCGAGCCAGCGCTCGGCGGCGGCGGCATTCGCGACCATCGCGCCGAGCGGCTGGTTGACCTCGTGGGCGATCGAGGCGGCGAGCTGCCCCATCGTCGTTACCCGGGCGACATGAGCGAGCTCTGCCTCGGCCCCGGCCAGCGCCTTCCTCGGCGCGCCTCGCTTCGGTGACGTCCTCGCTGGCGCGGCTCGCGCGGTAGGGCCGGCCCTGCGCGTCGCGGATCAGCGTTCCGCGGCTGTGGATGACAGCGGGTCTCGCCGTCGGGCCGCGTGATGCGGAACGTCGCATCGAAGCGGCCGTCTCCCTCGCCCGCCAGCCACCGCTCGTAGGCGTCTCGCACCCTGCTCCTCTCCTCCGGATGAATCGCCTCCGTCCACGCTTGCGGATCGCGCCGGAGGTCTTGGATCGGACGCCCCCGAGATCTGTCTCGTACCTCGGGCTCACGTACAGCAGCTCGCGCGGCGCGACGGATTCGAACCAGAGCATCTGCGGGACCGTCGCGGCGCATCGACCGGAATCGGTCGTCGCTCTCCTGCAGCGCGCGCTCGACGCGCCAACGCGCCGCGCTGAACTCGACGAGGAGCGACGCCCAGGCCGATGAAGAGGCAGAAGCCGAGCAGATACTCCGGCGACAGGTCGAACGAGTCCGCGGGCGGGATCCAGCCAGTACAGGATGCCCGCTGCGCACACCAGCAAGGCGCACCAGCCCGGGCCCGCGGCCGCCGAGCCAGGCGCTCAGGACCACCGCCGCCAGCGGAAGCTGGTAGATGGTCGTGCCTTCGGGCACCGGAAGGGAGCCGCGGATGAGGAGCGCGAGGGCCGCACACGCCAAGCGCCAGGCCGTAACGCAGGAGCGGATCCATCCTCGCTCGTCGAAGCTTCTCGGCGAGGCGCTGCGTCGGCAGCGCCGCCTGCCTGACTGTTCGGACGCAATGGCGTGCTCGGTTTGCGCTCGTTCACGGCGATGTGCGATGCGGCTCCGGGAAAGCATCCCGATGAGCTCGCAACCTCCCGATCGGCATCGTGCGCCCGCTGGCGCGCTTTAGGCAAGCCCAGGCGAGCGTCGAGCTGCCTCGTCGGTCGCGAGCGGCGCGCGCCGGCGGTCAGTACCGCACGACCCAGCGCAGCTGCACGAAGTTCTCGCCGGGGTTCGGGTGATCGATGCCGGCATTCGAGAAGTGCTCGACGCGAAGCGCAATCTCTGACGGTGGCCGGTGCCGAACTCACGTCCGATGGCCACGTGGTCGCCGAAGTTGAATGCGGTCGAGAAGCGCTTGCTCGTCGGTGTGGTACGCGGGTGCGATCACGTTGGCGCCGATGCCGGCTTCGCAGTCGAACCAGTTCCCGCCCAATGCATCGGGATAGAAGCGGAGCGACGGCGTGAAGCCGAACTGCGCGAACGGACGGGTGTCGTGGCGCTGGCCATGCGTCTGCCCACTGGCCGAGGGAGGCTTCGATGCTGGTGGCGAGTCGCCCGAAGCTCACGTCACGCTGCCACGGCAGCGGCCAGATTACACCGAGTGACACCGTGTCGACATGATCGGCCGCGCCCGCCTGAACGAAGATGGACGCGGGCACCAGCGCCCCGAGAGCGTCGGCCACTTCGGATGCGGGAGCCGTCGGAGCGATGGCTTCGAAGGCTCGCCGGCGGGTTGCGCCGCGGCCATCAATGGTGCGCCCGCAGCGAGCGCTTTGCGCAGAACGCGCGCCGGAATGACGAGCCCGGCGCAACGTCGCCGCGAGGGGCTTCTCCATGAGGCGCATGGAGTCCCTGCGGCGCGTCATTGCCGACGCGCGCGCGCACCGCGCATCCGCGAAGCCAGTCGAGTGTGCGTGCGCTGTCCATGCCGACGAAGATAGGCACGAGCACGCGCGAAGTCGTGAGCGAACCGACGGCCTTAGGTCGAGATCTCCGGGTGTGATATCGGTCCTCGTCAGCGTCGGGCGCGACCACCGCGAATGAACGCGATGGTTGTGTCGCGCGCCTCGGCGATCGAAGCCATAGTCGACGCAATGGCGACCGTTCCCAGACGACATCGGCTCGGGCCGGCCGGTAGCCTCTGGTTCAGCGGCCCGCGTTGGGATTCCGCGATGACGAACCGGATCTCCGTCGCTAAGTTTCCGCCCGTCTCGTAAGCTGATCGTGACTCCGACCAGCCTCGCCCACTACTGGAGCGGCGACTTCCTCGCCGCAAACGCGTTCATCGCGCTTAACGTGCTCGGCGCCCTGTTGCTCGGCATGCTCGTCGGCTACGAGCGTTCGGGTACCAGGGTCGCGCCGCCGGCATGCGCACGTTCGGCCTCGTGTGCATGGCAATCGGCCGCCCTCACCGTTTTCGTCGGCGAAGCCCGCTCACTGGTACGGCGGCGCTGCGATGCCCAACCCGCCGACGCGACACGCGTCGTTCAGGGGATCGTCACTGGCATCGGCTTCCTGGGCGCGGGCGTGATCGTGAAGGACGGAATCAACATCAGCGGCCTCACCACCGCAGCATCGATCTGGGTTGCTTCCAGCGATCGGTGTGCTCCTCGGAGTGGGCTTCTACGCCGCCGCGCTGATGCTTGCGATCCTGTGCATGGTCTCGATGTCGCTGTTGCGTCGGCCTCGAGCAACGTCTGCCCGGCCGCGCGACGTTGGATGTTTCGCTCTCGTTCCGCCGCGGCTCAATGCCGTCGCTGGACGAGGTCGCCGAGGCGCGTGCGCGCAGCGGCTATCAGCATCGTGCGCAACTCGCTCGTCATCACCTAGTGCGGAGGAGATGCTGGTGTGGCGCTTGCCGCGGTTGGCGCTCGATCGGACGAAGGCCGTGGCGCCCTCGCGGCTGGCGCAGGAACTCGCCACCTCGGAAGACCTGGGCCGCTTCAACGATTGCGCCTCGTGCGCAACTGACATGCGCTGACGCAGGCAAGGCGGGCACGGTGCCGCCGCCGTGGCTCGCGCCTGTGAGCTCGGCATGAGCTCTGGTTCATCTCCCGCAAGACCGAACGGCGACTGATCGTCGACCGTTGCCTGACGACTTCGCACCGAGGCGGCCTCTAAGGTGCCTGCATGAGCATCTTCATCCATATCGACCACAGCACCACGAGGAGTCCACCATGCCGCACCCTGCCTTCGCCAGGAGCGCTTCCAATTCCATCGCCCACGCAACGCGGCGCCTGCTGCCATGGCCGCCGCGCTGATGGCAGCCGCCGTGCTCGCGGCTGCACCAAGGGCACATGCGGCAGACAAGACTCTCCGACCCGGTGCCCGCGCGAGGTGCGCGGCGGTGAAGCTCGCGTCGCTCTGCTCCGTGTGCGGTGTCGTCTCCGATGTGCGCGCCGAGACCCGCGACGCGCCCGCCGACGCAAAGGGGTGCCGTCGCCGGTGCGGTCGTGGGCGGACTGGCGGGCCACGGCATCGGCAGCGGCTCCGGCCGGACGGCGGCGACGGTGCTCGGCGCGATCGGCGGTGGCCTGGCCGGCAATGCGATCGAGAAGAAGATGCACCGCGTCGACGGTGTGGACCACCACCGTCGTGTTCAAGGACGGCGCGGTCCGCAGCTACGAGCGCGACTCGGGCCCGACAGTCGAGCCGGGCGACATCGTCGTCATCGCCGACCACCAGCCGGCGCGAGTGGAGCGCTGATCCTCGCAGCCATGCATCGTTCTCGACACCTTCGTCGTTGCGCGGGTCAATACGACTTCGGCAGTCCGAGCGCCTGCTCGGCGACGTAGCACAGCGCGAGCTCCTGCGTCACCGGCGCGAGCAGCGACAGCACGCTTTCGCGCAGGCCGCGCTCGACGTGGTACTCCTTCGCGAAGCCGAAGCCGCCGTGCGTGCGCACGGCACGCAGCGCCGTCTCGTAGCCGGCCTCCGCCGCGAGGTACTTGGCCGCCGTCGCCTCGACACCGCAGGGCTTGCCGGCGTCGTAGAGCGCCGCCGCCTTCCACATCAGCAGCTCGGCCGACTGCAGTCGCATCCAGCATTCCGCCAGCGGATGCTGGATCGCCTGGTTCTTGCCGATCGGCCGGCCGAACACGGTGCGTTCCTTCGGCATAGTCGGTCGCGCGCTTCAGCGCCGTTTCGGCGGCACCGAGCGCGGCAGCGGCGACGAGGATGCGCTCCGGGTTCAGGCCGTGCAGCAGGACCTGAAGCCCTGGCCTTCCTCGCCGATGCGATCCTCGACCGGGATCTCCAGCCCGTCGATGAACAGCTCGTTCGAGTCCACGGCCTTGCGCGCCATCTTCTCGATCTCGCGGATGCGCACGTGTGAGCGGTCGAGGTCGGTGTAGAACAGCGTAAGGCCGTCCATCGGCCGCGCGCATTCCTCGATCGGCGTCGTGCGCGCCACGAGAAGGATCTTGTTGGCCTGCTGCGCGGTCGAGGTCCAGACCTTCTGGCCGTTGACGATGTAGCGGTCGCCGGCGCGGCGCGCAAAGGTCCTGAGGCGCGTGGTGTCGGAGCCGACGTTGGGCTCGGTCACGCCGAAGCAGGCGCGATCCGAGCCGTCGATCAGCGGTGGCAGCATGCGACGCTTCTGCGCCTCGGTGCCGAACACGACCACCGGCTGCGGGCCGAACAGGTTCAGATGCACCGACGACACCGCCGCCGAGCCGAGCTTGCCGATGGTGCGCATCACCATCGCCGCCGCCGAGATGCCGAGGCCGGCGCCGCCGAGTTCCTTGGGCATCGTCACGCCGAACCAGCCGCCGCGCGCGACGGCCTCGCAGAACTCGCCGGGCCAGCGCCCGTCGCGGTCGCGCTCGAGCCAGTAATCGGCGCCGAAGTCGGTGCAGATCGCCTCGACGGCATCGCGGATCGCGAGCTGGTCGTCGGAGAGATCGAAGTTCACGACGGCAGCTCCCGCAGCAGGCTCTCGGGCACCTCGACCGGCATGTCGAGCAGCATCTGCGCCATGCCCTTGCCGAGCGCGTCGTTGCGCAGCGATGCCATGCCGCCGCCGCCGAGCGCCCGCTCGCACACGAGGTTGATGGCATGGATGCCGGGCAGCTCGTATCGGTGGACTCGCCCCTGCACCAGGTGGCCGAGGTACTCCTTCACGCGCTCGGGCATCACCTGGTGCTTCAGGACCGGCAGCAGCGCCGGATGGCGCGCGATCAGGCCGATGTTGGAGGTGTCGCCCTTGTCGCCGCTGCGCCCGAAGGCGATTTGCACGAGCGGCACGGTCTTGCCGGGCCCGCGGGCAGCGTGCTCTGCGACGTCGCAAGCGGTTCCGGCGCGAGCTGGGCTTGCGGCGGCGGCAGCGTCACCGTGAACGTCGTCTCGCCGAGCGTGACCGTCGGCGTCACCTGCTCCTTCGCAATGAGCCAGGCGAACTGCCGCAGCACCGGCGACACCGAGGGACGGCCGCCCGCGCCTGTGGTGCCGGGCGACCACGATGTGCCCGGCGCGGCGAACTCGCGGCTGAACATCTCGCAGCGCGCGCCGCTCGGCATGCGTGACCGTCAGGCGCAGCACGACTTCGCGCGTCGGCAACGGCCGGGCATGCGGCCCGTAAGCGGACTCGGTGCCGAGCAGCTCGATGTTCGTGGCCAGGAAGTCCGCGAACCCGCTCTCGCGCAGCAGGCGGCGGCCGCGCTCGAGCAGCGCCTCGCCGGTGCGCCGGGCCTTGGCGGGCGCATCGATGCCGACGATGGTGAGCTGGCCGGACACCTTGAAGCCGGCGGGCGTGGTGGCGCTGACCTTGTACGTGCTGGTCGGCGGACGGCCGCGCGCGCCGGTCACGAGCACGCGATGCGGCCCGGCCTGTTCCATGCGCACCTGGCGGAAGTCGCACGACCACATCCGGCAGCAGGTAGTTGGCCGGATCGCCGATCTCGTACAGCAGCTGCTCACCGACCGTCGCGGGCGTGACCAGCCCGCCCGTCTGCGGCGGCTTGGTGACGACGAAGCTGCCGTCCTCGCGGCACTCGACGATCGGATAGCCGATGTCGGCCCAGTCGGACACCGAGGCCCAGTCGGTGTGCAAGCCCCCGGTCGCCTGGCAGCCGCATTCGATGATGTGGCCGGCGAGGCTGCCCGCGGCGAGCCGGTCGAAGTCGTCGGCCGCCCAGCCGAACTCGTGCATCAGCACGCCGAGGGTGACCGCGCTGTCGACGCAGCGACCGGTGACGACGATGTCGGCGCCCGCGTCGAGCGCGCGCGCGATCGGCAGCGCGCCGAGGTAGGCATTGGCCGTCACCAGCCGTTGCGGCATCGGTTCGCCGCTGGACATCTCGACCGTGCCGGCGTCGCGCATCGCGGCCGCGAGCGGGAGCACGTCGTCGCCCTCGACGATCGCAATGCGCACCGGCACGCCGAGCTCGTCGGCCAGCGCCTGCACCGCCGCGGCGCAGCCCTTCGGGTTCACGCCGCCGGCGTTGCTGACGATGCGGATGCCCTGCTCGACGGCCTGCTTCAGCACCGAGCGCAGCGCCACCGTGACGAAGTCGATGGCGTAGCCTTCCTCCGGCCGCTTCGTGCGCGCGCCGGCCAGGATCGACATCGTCAGCTCGGCGAGATAGTCGAACACCAGGTAGTCGATGCCGCCCGCGCGCACCAGCTGCATCGGCCCGAGGCTGCTGTCGCCCCAGAAGCCCGAGGCGCCGCCGATGCGCACGACCTTGCCCGTGGTTGCGCGGTTTCACTTGCCGGTCCATTGCGGTTTCCTCTTGTCCTTGAATGCAGCGATGCCCTCGCGCGCGTCTTGCGTCATGGCCAGCAGGCCGATCTGCCCTTCGCCGAACGCGATCGCCTCTTCGAACGACATCGAGCGCATCGCCTTCATCGCGTACAGGCCGCGCCGCAGCGCGGCGGGCGAGTTCGACTGCAGGCGCGACAGCAGGCGCTCGAGCGCGCCGTCGAGGTCGTGGCGCCACCTCGTTGACGAGGCCGATCTCGCGGGCCCGCGCGGCATCGATCGGGTCGCCCGTCAGGCACAGCTGCGTGAGAAAGCGCTGCGGCACCTGCGCCTGCAGCACGGCGAGCACCTGCATCGGGAACACGCCGACCTTCGCCTCGGGCAGGCCGAAGATCGCGTGCGGCGCGGCGATGGCGAGATCGCACATCGCGAGCAGGCCCATGCCGCCGGCCATGCAGGCGCCGTTGACGCGCGCGACGAGGGGCACGGCGAGCGTGCGGGCCGTGCGCAGCAGGTCCGCATAGGCGTTGGTCGGTGTCGCGTAGTCGAACTCGAAGGCATTGGCGCCCAGGTCGGCGCCGGCGCAGAAGGCCTCGTCGCCCGGCGCCGGTGAGCACCACGGCACGGATCGTGTCGTCGGACCTGGCTCGATGCAGGGCTTCCTGCAGTGCGCCGATCACGTCCGCGTTGAGCGCGTTCCGGCGTTCCGGGCGGTCGATCGTGAGCACCAGCCGCGCGTCCTGCCGGCTGGCCTTGACGACGGTCGTCATGCCGCGACCTCCATTTCGCTCGGTGCCGTCGTCACTTGCGTCACGCCGGCCTGCGACCATCTCGTCGATCTGCTCGCGCGAATAGCCGGCCTCGGCCAGCAGTTGCACGCTGTGCTCGCCCAGCAGCGGCGGCGGGCGCAGCGGCGGCAGCGGCGTTTGCGGCCACTCGCTGGGCACCGCCATCGTTCGCAGCACGCCCTCGGTGGGATGCTCGAATTGCTGGAAGAACCCGATGTCCTGCAGGTGCGGATCGTCCAGCAGCGACTCGAAGGTGTGCGCCGGCAGCACCGGGATGCCGAGCGGCTCCAGCAGCTCGCGCCATTCCTGCGTGGTCCTGCGTCTTCAGCTTGTCGGCCAGGATCTCGTACAGCGCCTCGACATGCTGCGTGCGCGATTCGCCGTCGGCAAAGCGCGGGTCGCTCTCGAACCGCTCGGCCTCGCCGACCGCGCGCATGAAGGCCTTCCACTGCTCGTCGGTGTAGACGACGAGGCACACCAGGCCGTCCTGCGTGGCGTACGGCCGCCGCTGCGGGTTGAGCAGCCGCGGATAGCCGAAGCCGCCGCGCGGCGGGACGAACGTGTGGCCGTACAGATGATCGCCCAGCATCATCTGCGCGGTCGTCTCGAACATCGGCACGTCGACCGACTGCCCGCGGCCGGTGCGTTCGCGCGCGAGCAGCGCCGCGCAGATCACGCCGAAGGCGTACAGGCCCGTCGCCCGATCCGAGAGGTTGAGCGGGGCGTAGCGCGGCACGTCCGATCCCGCCCGCAGGCTGGCCTCGGGAATCGCGACGGCGGCCTGGATCAGGTCGTCGAAGGCGCGCAACGCCGCATAGCGGCCGCGCTGGCTGAAGCCGAAGGTGCCGACATAGACGATGCGCGGGTTCAGCTGCCGCACCGCTTCGTAGTCCAGCCCGAGGCGCTTCATCGCCTGCGGCCGCACGTTGTAGACCAGCGCGTCGGCCGTCTGCGCGAGCTTCAGCGCCGCTTCCTTGCCTTCGGGGCGCTTCAGGTCCAGCACGATGCTGCGCTTGTTGCGGTTCAGGTTGAGGAACAGCGGGCCGGCGCCCGAGCGCCCGCCGGGACCGGTGGCGCGCAGCATGTCGCCGCCGGGAGGCTCCACCTTGATCACGTCGGCACCGAGGTCCGCCAGCATCTGGGTCGCGGAAGGACCCATGACGACTTCGGTGATGTCGATGATGCGCAGGCCTGCGAGAGGCCCGCCCTGGTTCGAGTCGTCTTTCATTCGGCCCGTGCTCCTCTTTCCGGTCAGGAACCGTTCACGTTCGCGCCGTGTGCCGCGGATGTAGCCGACCGGGCCGATCCCCGCGCCGCCGCCAGGGTTTCGGTCAGGTGCTGAACCAGGACCGCGTCAGTGAGCGAGTGGAACGTGCCGTCGTCGTTGAAGCTGACCTGCGCGCCTTCGAGCCAGGCGATGACCACCGTGTCCTCGGTGTTGTCCTCCGGGCAGTAGAAGGTGTGCACCGAGCCGACCGGCTCGTACAGGTACGAGCCCGCCGTCTGCGGCTGGTCGGGGTACTCGCGGTAGCACCAGCGGCCCGAGAGCGTGTACACCTGCGCCGCACCGGTGTGGTAGTGCAGCGGCAGGGCGCAACCGGGGGCACAAACGGCCATGAAGACCCACTCGCCGCGCTCCGGGTCCAGGCGCAGCGGCTTGATGTGGATGCCGGGGACACCGAGGATGTCCTTGAGCAGCGGGATCTGCTCGATGTTGACGGTCAGCAGCCTGTCCTGCGGCATCGCAGGCAGCGGCAGCGGGGCGCCGGTGAAGGTGGTGAGCTGGGTGGGCAGTCTTGCGGTCATGGGGGTTCCTTTTCAGAGTGAAGTGCGAGGACGGAAGCCGTCCCTTGATGAGGAAGCCGGACGCCCGCCGGCCCGTCGGGCAGCGCAGGGCCGCGCCGGCCCCGCGTGGGAGAAACAGGAAGTCGCCGGGCGCGAGATGGAAGTCCTGCTCGCCGGCGCGCGCATCGATGTGTCCGTCTTCGAGGTAAAGCACCTGCTCGGCGTCCGGCCTCGCGGCGCACGACAGCGCGCTGCCGTCGGCCATGCGAAGGGCCTCGATCTCGACCCACTGCGCGCCGACGGTGTCGCGGTCGATGAGGGCACCGGTGGCTGCGGTGACCTCGTCGGCGGCCAGCACGCGGACTTTGCCGCGCGGCAGAGACCGCGGGGTCGGGTTCGCGTGATCGTCTGCGCCGGGTTCTCGCCGTAAGGCGGCGCATGAGACGACCAGCACGCCGCCCGGGCTGGTCGCTGGTCACGCGAAACGAATGGAACGCGCCTGCCGGCACGTAGCTCCAGGTTCCGGGTCCCATCGCTTCGACGCGGCCCTCGGCTTGCGACTCGCCGGTGCCTTCGATCATGTAGGCGCATTGCTCCAGGTGCGGATGCGCGTGCGGCTTCGCGCCGTGCGACTTCACGATCGTGCCGATCAGCACTTCGAGCGCCGTCGCGCCGACGGTCTCGGGGCAGATCACGCGCACGTTGGAGGTGCCGGTGTGGTTGGCCGGCGCATAGGCGGCCAGGTCGGCCGCCCTCACCACGGTGGGGTTGGATTGCATTCATTCCGGTTGGATTCCTGCAGTCTTGACGGCGGCCGCCCACTTGGCCATTTCCGACTTCCACGAACGCGCGCAGCTCGTCGGGCGTCGATCCGCGGCTGCGGCCGCCGGTGTTGGAGAACTCCTGGCGCACCGCGGGATCGGCGAGCGCGGCGCGCAACAGCTCGCTCAGCTTCGCGACGGTGTCCTTCGGCGTCTTCGCGGGAACGAAGGCCGCGGACCACACCGTCATCTCGAAGTCCTTCAAGCCGGCTTCCTTCAGGGTGGGCACGTCGCGCAGCAGCAGCTCGCGATCGGCGCTCGAGGTGGCCAGCGCGCGCAGCTTGCCGCTCATCACGAGCGGCAGCGCCGCGCCGATGTCGCAGAACATGAAGTCGATCTGCCCGCCCATGAGGTCGGTGATGGCGCTGGCGGCGTGCCCTTGTAGGGCACTGCCAGCAGATCGGCACCGATGGCGGTCTTGAGCAGCTCGCCGGCGATGCGGCTGGAGGAGTTGCCGGCGCCGAAGTGCAGCCGCTTGCCGCCGGCGCGCAGCTGCGCGAGGAACGAGCCGATGTCCTTGTAAGGGCTGGCTGCCGGCACGAGCAGCAGCAATCCGGCGCTGCCGACCATGCTGACCGGCTCGAAGTCGTTCACGGGGTCGTAGGGCAGCTTCCTGAACATCGCCGGGTTGGCGGCGTGCGTGGTGTTGGTCGTCAGGAGCACGCGTGTACCCGTCCGGCGCCGCAGATGGCCGCCGCCTGTGCCGCGATGAACCCCGAGGCGCCGGGGCGGTTGTCGACGATGACGGGCTGCGCCCGTCTTGGCGGTGAGCCATTGGCCGAGCACGCGCGCCCCCGTGTCCGTGCCGCTGCCGGCCGGAAAGGGAACGATGATCTTGAGCGGCTTGGCCGGGTATGCCGACAGGGCCGCCGTCGCAGTCAGTGCGAGCAGCGGCGGCTGCCAGAAGGAGAGCATTGCGCCTGCGCATCGAGGTCCACCATTCCTAAACATCCAATGTTAGGAGTGTTAGGCGAAGAAAAAATTCTCGGCCATGCGGGTTTACCCGCGGTCTTCGAAGCTCTTCTAGCCCCGAGCTGCGCTCGAGCGATCGCCCGCGGCTGGGGTTCGGTGATTCCGGGCGCGGACTTCAATGCGGAGACGGGAATGTCGATCTCGAGACGTAGCGGTCGCCCTGATACCAGGTGACGCCGGCGTACAGCACGTTGCCCTTGCCGTCGACCAGGCGCCGCGACATCTTCGCGACAGGCGAGGCGAACGGGATCTTCAGCATGTCGCACAGACGGAAAGTCCGCGGGCATCACGGTCATGCGTTGCCGCACTCCGCCTGCAGCGCGGGCCGAGTTCATCGAGCACCGCGGCGAGCAGCTTCCTCTTCTTGGCGGTGTCCCTGGGCAGCGCTTCGAAGACCGGCGTCGGCACGTAGATTTCGGCGTAGCAGAACGGCTCGCCGGAATAGGTGTGCAGCTTGCGGACGCACACGTTTTCGTCGGCCGGCCTGTCGTCCGGCCCGAGCAGCTCCGGCGGCACGGCGGTGCGGCGCCGCACTTCGAGGATCTCGAAGGCGAGCGCCTGCGGCGCGGCGAACGGATCGTTGATCGCCAGCTCGAGGTCGCCCACGGCGGCGGGCAGCGCGGCCACGTGCGTCCCGACACCGCGCTGGCTGCGGATCAGCCCTTCCTTGGACAGCAGCTCGTACGCCTGCCGGACCGTGACGACGGCGACACCCAGGTCGTCGGCCAGTTGCGTGATCGGCGGGCAGCTGCGCGCCGAGCGGGTACTCGCCCTTCGCGATGCGGTGCCTCAGCAGCGAAGCCAGGCGCTGATATTGAGCAACACCGCGCTCGGTCCGAAGCTCCTGCCGCTCGCTTCCGATGAGTCGATCTTCCGTCATGCTAAATGCCTAACATTGCGAGTATGCATCAGATGCAGCCCGGACGCCGGAGGTAGCGGGCGGCTCATCCAGCTTGCCGCGCGGTTCGGGACATTCCTTTGGACGAGCTCTGCTCTCGGGCTGATCAAGCCGCGGCGGCGCGAGGTCGTGGTGTCTGCAGCCGCGGCCCGGCAACCCGCGGATCGTTCCTTCACCGCCGAACACCTGCACTGGGAAGTCGACGGACGCGCGCGCGTGCCAGGTACCTGCGCGTTGCAATATCGTCGTGCCAGTGCGGCGTAGCCATCCAGCGCATGCATTGAGCTGACGGGCGACCTAATTAAAAACCGGCCGAGTCAAAGCCGACGATGCTCGAGGCACGTACCGAGGCACGCCGCGCCTCGCAGGCAAGCCGGCGATCTGTACGCTGCTGCCCCGGCGCGCCGCGAGTGCCGTGTTCCTTGCCGGTCGTCTGCCGCGCCGCGGTAGCTGAGCCTTCGTCCCTGCCGCTCGGACACGGGTCCGCGCTCACGTCGGTCCACGCAGCCTCGAAGCGTAGGTCGTCAACGTCTTGATGTTAGGCGCGAGGCGGCCCGGTGCACGGCCGCTTGGCCCAACGTGGCGCCGAGCTTCGCGTCGAGTCTACGGCATTCAACTGGACGCTGGTTAGGCTACTCACATGCAAATCTCGAGCAGCGGCCGGGGCGTTAGCGGCCCGCCCGGTCGCCTGACTCCTGAGCGCCGAAAGGTGACCGCAGGTCAGGCGTGACGTCATAGACGGCCTGAATCGACTGCCCGCCGAATCACTGCCCTTGCGATGCACCGATGAAAGGGCTTGACCACAGCCATGTAGATCTTGCCGACGGTGCTGTGGATTTCCAACCGCCGTCGACACGAGTTGCCGTCTCTACGCCGTTCGACGGACGATCGGAAGACGGAAAGTTCTGAAGTCGAGGTGCTTGTCACGCAATGTCTCCGGACCAGTGAGTCTCGTCGGCTTCAATCGACCGGATCGAGAACATGCCAACGCGTTGCCCGAGTTCAGACCTCGCGTCTGGAGCGACCTGAAACCCGGCGTGCGCCTCCGCGCCTGCGCCCGAGCAGGGACGCGCGACGGGCCGCGCGCATCTCGAAAAAGCACTGCTGACCCAAGCTAGGCACGCAACGTCGAATACAGCCATCGGTAGACATCTTTCTGGGCCCAGTTCCGGGTCGCCCACAGGCGCCTGAAAGGCGTCGCAAAAGTGCACCGCCTTCAATGCATGAGGGAGATCGCAAGTCGACAGGAACGGGAACTTCTATGACGCGACATGGCATTTCGCGCTAAGGTCCGAGATGACCGGCGACCAGCGAAGCGTTCCCCGAGACGTCGGCTCGATGAGGGGGTTGGTGACACTTGTCAGGAATGAGGCTGCTACGTGCAGATGAAGTCAGGAAGTCGGCAGAAGCACTGCGCGCCCGGTCTTGCCAAAGACGTATGCTCGAAAACTGCACTCGCATGCTCCAACCGAACCGCCAAGCCGACCGGCGAAGCCGTCGCTCGCGGACGTTGCGGGCTAGCGTATCGGGCCACGCGATTGGGCAGACGGTCCACGCATAGCGCGCCCGCGGGGCGCGTTTTGGCGGCTCTGGCGACGATCGAACGCGCGTCCAGTCGCGCCGGCTGGCGAACGCGCCGCGGAGCCAGCGCGGCGGTCGAAGTTGGCGAGCAGCGGGTGGACGGTGGTCGCATGCCCCGTCGCGTCGGCGCCAACGGCGCGACGCCAGCGGTCGCATCGTCGTCCCGGAGCCGAAGTTCAGGGACGACGTCGTAGTCGGCAGGCAGCGATTCGATGCATCCGGGGCCGCGCTTCCAGGCTGCGAGCTCGGCCCCGAGCGCGGGCAATCGTCGCGGCGCCTGCTTTGAGCGCGGATCCCTGTCACCCGCCCGCGCCTTCATGTCCTCAGCAGATGCAGGGCCAGGCGGCCAAGGCCGCCGTTGGCGCCGTTTGACCAGCACCCTCGCGCCGGCGGCGTTCTGATCCGGCGAAGGCCCGTCGAGGCGGCACTGCGAAGCCACATCGTCGTGAACGAGGTACGGTAGCACCGCCAACGCAGAGTCGAATCGGCGCCGACGTCGGGGCGGCAGCACAGTTGCTCCTGCAGGAACCAGCACGTGCGACCGCGTGTTGCACCGGCGAGCGCGCGACCCGTCGCCGACGACACCGAACACTCGCCAGATACGCCTGGAGAAACCCGGCGGCGCCCGGACCGACTTCCTGGCCGACGCCCGGCGACGTCGTTGCCGAGGACGACTGGAAGCGTCTCGCCGCGCCTTTCAAAGCCCAGAGCACGCGCCGGCGCGTAGCCGGCGGCGCGCTTCGCGTCGATCAGGATTCACCGACGTCGCATCGGCGCGCACCAGGACCTGCCCCGGCCCCGGGGTCCGAGGGATTTCGCTGCCGCGCGCGTAGGCCGTGGGCCGCTCCGACCAAGCGGTCGCAGGTCAGCTCGCTTCGCGATGTCGTCGAGGTCAAGAACGGGTGTCGTGCATGACAAGCTTTCGTTGGAGTGAACTTGGGTCTGGGGCGACGAGCCGGCCTGGGCACGATCGAGGTCGCCGCGGACGTTGATCCCACAGCTCACCTTCGCGAGCGCGAGCACGACCGGTCCGACGACCAGCCCGACGAGGCCGAGCGCCTCGAAGCCGCCCGTTTCAGGCGGAATACGCTGAGGATCCCAGACGAAGGGCAGGTGGATTCCCGCCGCGCGCCACCAGACGGCCGTACCACCTTGTCGCCGCCAAGCAGCACCGTCCAGCCGACCGCCAGAGCGACGAGCGCCAGCGCTGGCTTGGCCCTCGATCGCCATCCGCCAACGCCAACGCGGCGACGGCCGCATAGCCGAGAGGAACGGGACGGCCGCGATCGGGCCGATGATGGCGCCCCAGACCGCCGCCCGTGGCACGCCGACCACCGCGTACGACAGCCCGGTGGCGAAGCCGTCGAAGAGCCCCACGACCAGCACGCTATTCACGGACGCGCGCACGGCGCGCGTGGCGACCGTCGACATGGCACTCCGCCTGCTCGCTTCGATCCCGTGGCGAAGGCCAGCGCCTGAAATCACGCGCCAGCGATTCGCCTTGCTCGTACAGGAAGAACAGCAGCAGGATCGTGAAGACGAGGATCAGCAAAGTGCCGAGCCGCGAACTGCCCGAGCGATTGCGCCAGGCCCCAGAAACGCCGTCGCGTTGGTCCGCTGGGTCCAGCCGAGCAAAGCTCCGGCGACGAAAGATCGCTTTGCCAGCGTCCGAGCAGCGGCAAGCCTTGCAGCCACGGCGGCAAGACGATGCCCCTTTCGTCGGCGGCGGCAACCTCACCGGAACAGCGCGTGGCTCTCGCTGAGGAGCGCCCAGAGTGCGAAGACCATCGGCGCCAGCACGAACACGGTGATGATCGCCGTGAACATCGAAGGCGGTGACGTGTCTGCCCGCGTGCTGGCTCACGCGCGCCGCGAACCATGTACAGCGGCGCCAGCTCGCGATGGCGGCCACGGCTTGCCGCAAGGCACGCCATGCACGAAGCCGTGCAGGAACCAGATCGACGACGGGGCGACGATCGCCGCGCCGTACAAGCGTCCTGGGCGTGAGCTTGAGGTCCATGATGCGATCGCTCGCCTTGTCGTCGTCGAGTGCTTCGATGGCGGTCATCCTATGGAACGGCGCGCGCTGAAGTCGTCAGCGACCGGTCGCCATTCGGTCCGGATTGCACAGGACCTCATGCACTCTCCCGCGCTGGCGGCGTTCGCGCTGGCACGAGACGCCAAGGCCCGAGGCTGTCATCGAATCACGACCGAACGGCGACGACATTTCGATCACGACTCCGCCGCATGCGCCTGTGGAGCTGACATCGGCGGCCATCGAACGGAAGGAACAGACGATGAACAAGCTCCGCGCAAGCCCTGTCCGAAAGCCACGACGTGTCGACGAAGGTCGCGCAGATGCTGCAGACCCGCACGAAGACCGCGATCCAGCGCTACGGCGAGCGCGTGCGCCGCGCGCAGCGAGCGGTCCTCCGCCGAGCTGGTGCGCGCAAGCGCCGGTCGCGCCGTGGGCTGTCGGACGAGCGGCGCGCGCTACGCCGTCGACTTCGCGCCAGCGCTCGATCCTGCTGTGGGACACGCTGCGCCAGCGCGGCAACAACTTCCTCGAGCACGAGCGGCAGGGCTTGCCGCCGGTGCTGCGCTTCGAATGCGAAGTGGTGATGGAAGGCCGCTCGCTGGAACGCCCCGTCGAACTACGCGCTGCTGCGCATCGTTCCGCCGGCGGGCGTCACCGTGGACGATCGCAAACGCCCCTACGTCATCATCGATCCGCGCGGCGGCCACGGCCCCGGCATCGGCG
>ERZ1370068.9887-contig-8631_pt1 | contig 22132 bp, 31 predicted proteins | sample MGYA00561227_ERZ1370068 | MGnify/ENA primary metagenome ERZ1370068 (study PRJEB38410, sample SAMEA6850437) | metagenome | study: Metagenomic assessment of the ecological functions of the soil: analysis of the soil microbiota associated with the... | reverse complement strand
TTATAGCGATTTCAGATTACGTATTACTTCCACAAGCTTCTGGCGATATTCCCAGGCACATTGGCTTGAAACAAACGATGAAGGGTAAGCAACCAGGTTATGGACGGCGCACAGGGACAAATGTCTTACCGTGCTGGATGACCAATGGCGAGTGCAGTAAAGTAGGATGTTGAGCGAGAACCACGCGCCGAAGCGTTTTGCGGAAGGATGATACCTGTTCTCAGCTTTGTTTGACGGAACCAAAGAAGAAGCAAGAAAGCAGAGCAGGAGGAGTCACAGCATGGCTGAGCAGAAAGCAGGTGACTGGAGGTGGGGCAAAAGGTGTCTTGGGGATCAAAATCTATCAGTGAGTCACTTTTATGGGCTCTTAGTGCCTAAATTAGCGTCAGTAAAATTGGCGATCCGAATCGTTGATCAGAAACTACAGTTGCAAAATTCAGAGCCCACCTGGGATGAGAAAACATTGTGCGGATTCAATTGGGGGATGATGAAACTGCGGCAGGGACACAAGGAAATTTAAAGAGAGGAGAATTGAAAGCGCACAGTTCAAGTTTGATGGAGGAGCACGGGAAGCGGAGGGAAGGATCAAGTGGAGGCGTTGGCTAGAAGTCGTGGAAGCTTCTGGAGCGGCGGGTGATGGAGTACCCATGCCAGTTAGTAAAAGCTAAACAGCGAAAGGAGATTAGCTGCGATGGGGGCGGGAATGCTCTCACTGTGAACCCTCAAAAGTTGGTGCAGCCGCGGCAACGCTTTGATCTGGCGCTGGCGACGTATCCAGGACAAGCAGGTTACACCAGAGTTGGCGGAAACATAAGCGGTCATATATTGGCGTTGGCGTCCCGGAGGTGCGAGGATGCGCCGCCGACGATCAAGGCACCGCCCCTGGGAGGGTCAACAATGCTGAAATGTCGACGACATCAAGCACCCAGGTAACGGAATAATGACGGACCACCAGGGGCGAACTCTTGCTTTGAAAATTAGAAAGAAATTAAGCTGCCCGCACCGCCGAGCGAAAGGATGGGAAATGTTGAAGAGCAGGCACAAACCTCAGGTGAAGTCCTCCACAAGGTGCAGAAAGGTGCTCGTGGCAGAATACCAAGGATTCACGAAGACTGAACTACAGTGCTCACCCAGTCGAGGACATGAGGGTGGGGAGGAAGGAGGAAGGACAGCATGGACACAATCACGCCCTGCAGGAAGAAAATTAGGGAGGAGGTGGCAGGTGTAATAAGGCACTCCTAGAATTACCGAATGAAAACCTTCCACCGAAGCGAGAATGTGGCCTGGCTGCTGTTGCACACCTGGAGACCACCATAGCGCGGTTGAACTGTCACGAAAGTGGCAGGTCTGCACAAATCAACACTCACCTGAGAGAATCAAGGGCGGGCCAGTGTGCGCGTGGTTCTGAAACCGATAGGGCAGTACAAAAGGAAGTGGGGCCAGATGGCTGGGGTGAAACCGGGATTAACTGCCTTTAAAGGGGCATGTGAAAAGACAAACGCAGCTGTGCGCTTTTTGCTCCACCCTGCGAAGAGCGCCTCCACGCGCAGAGATGAAAGCGGATCAGGATTACACGCGCCTTTCCCCGAACATCGAAACGCGAAGAAGATCAGGAACGAAGCGGAACCATTCCATGCTCCGCGGAGCGAAGTCTTTGCGGAGCAAGCACATAACCGGGAGGCATCTTCTTTGCTTTGGCCGAGCCAAGTGGCGACGGGACGCCGCCGACCACTGCGGGAGGTCTGATCAGGGCGTGCCCCCTCGCATTGACCCGCGCCGCGCGGCGCTCTGCCGGCGGAACTATAAAGCGATACCGGATCCGTGGGTCGAAGCCTTCTATCCACCGGGAACGCGGCGCATAAGCATGGAGAAATCGTTGATGACAGCGCTGGGCAGCACCCCCTACGTTTTTACGCTTATGGCGGGGACCGCGCCTCAAACATGCCACGGCGCCACATCATCGCTATAAGGAACCGACGCACCGGGCGATCTGTGATGGGATGAATTCGGCTGGTCAGTTTGAGTTGGACAGACCACCTACCAGGCTGGGCGTCATCAGCCCAGCTTCATAACTCAGGAAGGCGAACAGAACCATGCAGGGGAGGTTGCCATGTTGCTTAACATCGCTTGACCCAATCTTGAATTCTGGAGCCAGGGCCACTGCAGTCTTTCATTGTGCTCCCATGAAGGACTTTTGACTAGCAAGCAGTCGGAAAATCAAGGAGAGGGTGCAGAGACTTAACCTCCGCATGTGGGCTGAGTCCAGCGGGGGCAAAATCACGCTATTTGATTATAAGCTCCTTACATTATTGAATGGATAGAACGACCACACCCAATGCTGTGCCATATGGAACGAGGAAGGCTCAGGCGGCGTTCAAGATAAGCCGGACACTGATTTGAGTCACATCACCTGACTTGTGGCAGACCTTTTTTACAGAAATCGGGACCATCTTTAGCTTGGGACCAAAGCTCAACCTAAGTGATCAGCTGAAGCCAGAGTCAAGAACTTCCTTGAACAAAGATAAGCCTTATTGCACCTTAGAGTCAGTTTCACTCACGTTTGGGCCCCACTTGAGGCTCTCTGTTTCCTTACCCAAAGACTCATGGAGCATCAGCAGTAGCATGAGGCTAACGCTAGACAGTGTTGGGGCCATGCGGCAAGTCCACAGCATCACGAGAGGCGATGTCAGAAGGGGACTACACGAAACTGCGCCCAGGCCATCCCTGGGTTCAGGGTGTGACAGATCGGCGCATGATCGCGCACTGCGCTCCCTCCTCGCTTTGGCTGTTTCCGATCAAGTCGAGAAACACTGAAGCTGGGTGCCCAGCTAAGCGGCGGTGGAAGAAGGTGGAAGTCTGATGAGCGCTTCGACGCGCAGGTGCGGCAATGGCTCTTGCTCTCCAGCCGACGAGGATCACCTGCTTCAAGCACGCCGATGAGCAAGTAACTCGTCCTCAAAAATTTTGCCAAGAAGCTGTTCGAGAGACGCATCACAGCGCACTCCAGGACATCCGCGTGACCACCATCAACGATGCCCAGTACTGACCGGAACACTTTGCCCCGAGCTGCGACTCTCGCAACGGTATTGTCTTGTGGACTTGGAGGCAGGGGACACTGTTAATCACGGAAAGACGAGAACAAGCGGCGCGCCAGATCCCTACCGGTGAGCAACCCGGATAGCCGAAGGGATCAATCTGCTCCAGCCGGCGATTGCAAACATGGGGCTCTTGGTTCCGAGGCGGAGAAGTATCCTGATCTTGCGCCATACATCAGGCCCCAGCGCAGCGGGCTCGCGAACTACAAAATGAGTAAGAAGGCCCAGGATCCCTATGGTGATGCCATGGGCGACTGAGCACGTTCCCCGCGACCAGCGACGGTCAGAGGGGCACGTGGAACCACCAAACTGATGGCGATCCTGGGCCTCAGAATCCGAAAGTATTATACGCTACGCGTTCAGCGCCAACGAGAGCTCCGCACGTTGCCGAGGAGATCTTCCACAAGACGGTTTTGAGAGCTGCACGCGCCACGCCACCTTACTGCCACCGCTTTTACGCTTTCTTTTGGGAAATGCGCGGAAATCTGCTGATCATCGAAACTGGGTTACCTGAAATGGTCAGCAGAGCTGGAATCGTAGGTTCGGTTGGCGCGGTCAGGGATCAGGAACAGACGAATAAAGTTTACCAGGCCACCGCAGCACCACTTGGCTACCACCACGGCAAACGGTGGAAATTATGTCTGAATATGCGCCGCCGCAGCGCCAGTCAAATCTTAAAAAAATCGGCGCACTTCCGCCGCCGCGCGGTGAGCTGCAGCTTTCTCGCCGGGCCCCACCACCGACCACCATATTGCCACCTTCACGGACATCATTCGCGGGGGTCATCAACGCCGGCACGATACCTCACAGATACTCGAAAGGCGCGTATTACCGGCGTACCTCCAGCAAAAAATTTTTATATCGCGCTTTCACTGCATTTTATCAGCTGATGACCGATACGGTGCCGCCACAAGCACTTGCTGCTTTGGGTGACCGGGAAATTTCAAGTCAGCAGCGCGGCTGCGTGCGCCGCAGGATGCATCCAGATCGCGCTGAACAAGGTTCACATGGACGTGCATCTGGCGATATGTCTTTGAAGAATCCACGGCGCCCGCGGAAGCTCTCTTCAAGGCAGCGCGGCGCGTGACTTCCAGCATCCTCGCGATTGCGCGCCCAGCGTGGGCGAAATCAGTGCCCAGTCTTCATCAGCGCCCGACGCGCCGCACGCTGCATCGGTTGACCAGACCAGACGGTGGGCAAAAAAACAGCGGAAGCGCGCCTCGGGTGATGGATCGCTGAGGTGGAATTATGGCTCCACAGTCTTCCGCCAGAGCGCCAGTGCCTCTGCCAGCCGCCTTCGCCACATAATATGAATCTCCGGATCGTCGCTCGCGACTCCAACTCTGATCTCGGCACGGTGGCATTTCGCACGCAACTTCTTCACCGGGCCTGCGAAGAAGCGATGTGCGCAAAAGATCGGAAACGAAGGCGCCAGGTCGAAAATATGCATACCGCCAGGACGCCAGTAGCACCGCCAGCTGGGCTTTGCGCTCTGCCGCCCGATCGATGCGCTCCGGAAAAACACGGAGCCGCCAGCGCCCATAGCAGGGCGCGGTCTTCGCCACCAGCGTGAAGCGCGTGGCGCGAAATAACTGCCCGGCATTGCCTCAGGCCGATGAGACCGATCTGCGGGTCCATCAGGACGCTGCGTCAGCCCCAGCTGTCTGTTCAAGCTTGGTGACTGCCAGCAGCAGAACTAGTCTTCAGGGTCGGGAAAATCCGACCAGCTCACGCCACGCGGCAGTCGTCGAGCATCCGCCGCATCCAGCGAAACACGGCGCGGGCGTCCACCCACAGGACGGCGCGCCAGGCGCGGGTTCCGCGCTCGGCGATTACAAACGATCCGTGCGCCGTCAAAGCGCCCGGTCTGCGGATCGGCGGATAAATTTTGTCCCCGCGACGCGAACGCCGCGCAACCATCTCGCCACGCAGCAATGCGCCAGCGCCGGCCACGGCCGTGATCACCCGGATGGATGACCTCAAGGGGCGGCGATGAACTTCTCAATGAGAACTTTAAAACTCCGCGCCGAAAGGCGCACTGGCGCCCAGCGCTGCGCCAGTTCCGCGCTTTCACCCAACGGCAATCACCAGTTCTGGAATCTCCGCAGCCGAGGCCACCATAACCGCGCGCACACCCCTGCGCACCGCGACGCTGCTGCTGCCGGCGTCAAATCATAACCATTTGATCAGCCACTCTATACCGCGCTTGTTTAAGCCACACGGGAGAGCATCTTTCCAGGTCGCCGCGGACGGCACTGCCTCGAAACAGGCCAGAGGCGGTCCCCGCCAGTCAAGACTTCCGAAATCTGGCGCTGATGGCGACCACTTGGACGCGTCCACTACTTCGATGTGCCGCTTTAAGGATCACACGGATCATTTATCACTTCATAACTCCCAAATCCGTCTTCTCCTGTTGGTTCGATCTGCTGGGGTCTTGGCGACGGTTCGCCACCACCGCAGCGTCAGAACCTCTTAATCATCGTAGCCTGCACGCCTGGAACCCGGCGCACGACGGCCAGCGGACGCGCTCTATGAGCAGCTTCCGGCGTGTCATTTCCTGGAAGTTTACGGTGCGATGATCGAAACGGCACCAATGCACTGTTCTTTCAGGAGAGAGCAAGCCCGCCGGTCGCGAATCACGGTCATCCTCACCGCCATCGATCCACTGAACCAGTCAGGCGCCACCAGCCCACAATGACCGCCGCCGCCCGACGCGCCGGTGGTGATTCGGAATTGGCAATCATGAGTGTCCATCGATGAAGATCTCGACTTCAGGGCCGAACAGAAGCGCAGGTGCTCGTTCTCTTTCCGGCCACCAGCGTGTTTGAAACTGGCGAACTCGCCGTGGATGTCAGCGTGATATCGCGACGAACAGTTTCGCGCAGAAAGTTTCATCCTTCCCGCTGGCACCATCTGCGTTCCGTGCGATCGTGGGTGGATTCATCTTCTTTTGCAGCGGCGTCGCTCCACCGGCACGCCATCAGCGATTGAATCATGCGAAAAATCAGCCTTCTCGTTTACAGGGGATGATACGCGAACTCAACACTACACCATCACCCTTCTGCCACCAGATGTTGGCTGATTATCCCACGGCGACGCGCGACGGCGCGTGGCGACGCATCAACTCGCCCACGCTGCACGATGCCGAAAACCAGATCCGCAACCGTCCGGGAAGCCGAAGCCCCATTCATCACGCTGCGGGCCGCCGAACGAGATTTTCATGCGAATACTAAGTAATCAAAGCGGGCACGTGGGCGACCTCTCCGTCGCGCACCGACACCAGCCAGCCGCCGAGTGCAACACCTCGGCCAGTATTATCACCACTTGGGTCGAGCACCAGATTCGGACGCGATGAATCGAAAAGCTAAGCAGGATGCCTGATCTCGCCTCGAAGCCCAGCTGGGGATCTTTGTCATCACGCGGCTGCCACGCCCACGCTCAGCTTTTCCATATGTGCCAGACGGGGTGAAGGTGGAGGTGCAGTCGAGGAGAGCAGCCGCAGCAGGACCCCGCGCTTGCCGTGGTCGACCCGGCGCGTGGCGCAGGATCAAGAAAAGCTCGTTATCCAGTGGGCGCGTGAGACCTGCTTTAATCGCCGGTATGGATGATCCACGCCGAGCGTGCGTGATATTAAACTACGCGCAGCTACGACAATCGGAATGCTTGTCGAACGATGAACTCAAATTCGATTTTAGAACAGCCCGACGGCGATGTCTTTGTTTTAAACGACCTTGATCAGCCAGGGGTTCCTGGTCACAGTCGGCGCCTCCAGCTTCCCGGGCGCGCCGCGCTCCGCGCCGGGGACAGATGACGCCCAGTGCCATAAAACCACCGGCACGATCAATCGATCACTCCGAGAAGTACGGCAACGGCTCCAATGCGATCCTCCAGCCAGCGTCTACGTCAAAAATTATCGCTCGCACCTGCCTACTATAAGTGGGTTTTTCGCCGAGGGAAGGGTCGGTCGAATAGGTCGAGCGCCCAGCGGTTTGGCGTCAGGAACATCGATTCCACGCAATCGGCAGGCGATGATCATCAGCGCAGCGCCTGCGGATGGCGTCATGTTCATACCGGGCACATGATGTCGCTTGAGTCATTACCGCACTGGCTTTCTGATCAGTCATTTCTTCAGCCACCCGGCTGTTAAGTACCTTTAAAAACTGGACTGGGAGGGCTGGGCCCTACGATAACTGGCAGCCCTAAGTTCAGAACAAGTTCAAGCGCCAAACGCGCCACACCAGATGAAACTGATTGTCATGTGCAACCGCTCTTGAAAGCCGCGGATCCTCCGCCACTTTGGCGGATTTGATCCACTTCATGCGGACGGTGGAGAATGCTGTGGGAAAATCGGTATCGCCATCCGCTCGCGCGCGTCAGTTCCAGAAAAAGCCGCTGGAAGACCTCGCATACTCGGCGCGCGCATCCAGCGTAGCGGTCGGCTCATCAAGGATCAGCAGTTGGGCGTCGCGCATATAAGCCCGCGCCAGGGCGAACTTCTGCCACTCGCCGCCGGAGAGATCCACCCCGCCTTCGAAGCGTCTGCCCACCATCTGGTCGTACCGATTCGGCAGACGGTCAGATCACGCTTTTCGCCAGGCTCTTCACCGCCGCGGAGTTCTACCCGCGGGCTGATCGCTAAGGAGTCGACCTTGCCAAATCCAATGTTCTCACGAACAAGCAGGTCATAACGCATGTAATCTTGGAAGATCACGCCGATTTCGCGCGCGCAGGTCCTCGCACGTCATACTCGCGCAGGTCGATTCCGTCCAGCCAGTATCTGTCCCTCGGTTGGGGTCGTAGAGCCGCGCCAGGAGCTTGCGTGAGGGTTGTCTTTCCCTGCGCCATTCAAACCTGGTATAGCGCCAATTTTTCATTAGGATGCACAGCTAGAAATTAATGTTCTGGATTACCATGCGTATCGCTGCCTCGAATAGGCTTGAACGCCAACGTTACGGAATTCGAAGTCCCGCGCCGGATCGGCCGGGGTGCCGGAATCGCGTCACGGCGCAGCAGCGATTGCGTTGAGCTCCATGCGAAGAACTCGAACAGGTCGTTGAGGAAGACGGCCTGCTCGGAAATGTCGTTGAAGCCGGAGAGGATCTTCTCGATGTAGGCGCGCGAGCGGTTGAATGCCCCGGTCAGGAAGGTGAAACTCCCGAGCGAAACCGCACCCGTCAAGGTTCGTGCCAGCACTACCGCATAGGCGCCGTAGTAGCCAGCCGGTGGAGACCACGTTCAAGCCTGAACCGACGATTGCACGCTTCGAATTGCAAGCGCTTTATTTTCCTTAAATATATCCGCTGATACCTCACTCGTAATGTTTAGATAGATAAGAGCCCAGTCCGAAGATCTTCACCTCCTTGGCGCTTTGGACGCTGGCGCCGAGCAGTCGCAGGTAATCGAGCCTGCGGCGCTCCGGCGTGCGTTTGTAAGAGCACCGAATAGGCCAGGCTGGTAAAGTGCGTCTCTCCAAGGAAAGAGGGGATCACGGCGGCCGCGAGCAGCGCCATCAGCCAGGCGAGAATACGATCAGCCCGGTGGAGAGTGACGCCAGGGTGACGGCGTCCTGACCGATGTTCAAAAGGGCCGCCAGCAGGCCCATCCGGCCGGTGGTCTGGCGGCGGGCGCGGTCCAGTTTGTCGTAGAAATACCGGATCTTCGAACGACGCCAGATCCGAGTCGCGGAGCGTGCTCCATCAGGCGCACGCTGACCCGGTTCGTGAAGCGGTCGCCGAGCAAGACTGTCGCACAGAGTGTTCGCCCGTCCCAGAACATCGCTGCCGATGGCCGAGCGCCAATTCCAGCAGCCACCAGCTTTCCAGATGCCCGCCAGATTGCCGCTTCCGCGCGTATTCCAGGCCACCACGCCGTCGATGATGAGCTTCGAGACCCAGAGCATCGCCAGCGGCAGCAGTGCGCGGACGAGACGGAAAACGATGCTGGCCAGCACCAGGTGGCGGGCTGGTTTCCCATACCAGTGCTTCGAGCAACGGCCGTATGTTCTGCAGCGAGCGCCAGGCGGGCGCGCCAGGAGAGTTCCATCGGCAGGCTGCGTCGGCATGGCGTTTGCGTATCGACAGAATTCTAGCGTGCTCCGCGGACGTGGGAAACCTGCCTGAAGGGCCGGTAGCGCAGGCAATACCCCGAAATTAGAAATGCTCACCCCGAAGGGTGAGCATTTTATCCCCTGTTCTACCAGGGTGATGTTCGATGGGAGAATCAGTCTCGACGGAATCGCAACCGCCAAAACTTTGTAGTTGAATCTGTATTTCCTAACGGCTCTCCAGTCAAGCGAAAATCCGGCTCCATTTTTTGGTCGTAACCTGCTCTCTTAGAGCCAACTTGCGGGAACGTGAGTTTTTTGACAGATCTCCGTAAACAAGGCTAAAAAGTCCATTTTCAGCCTGAGGATATCGCTACAACATAAACAAAAGCAATGGTTTGCTAATCCGACTCTTCATCTGCCCAAGTGCAGAGTGGTGAGTGCATCGGCCTCGTCGCCGCGAGTTCCGCGCCGCCGGAAGGCCCGCCAGCCGCCAAATACCAACACCGGACACAATGCGAAAACCGAGTAGTATCCCAATGAGAATGAACGCGTTTATCACCAGGTTGCCGATGTTGTCTTTTTGTGGCTGGGAACCCACTGATCGAGAGTCACCGCGGCCTCATATTTGACCTGTGCGAGCAGTCGTTCGGCCGCGTCCGCGTCTGGAGGATTTAACACCACCGCGACGAGGGGGCCACTTCGTTTAACAATATTGCCACCGGGTATTCCCCTGAAGTCGGCCTCCTTGAGCATGGCAATCTGCGGGGTTGGGTAGTTGAAAATCACCATGGCCCATGTCTCCTTTGGGGCCGTGGAAAGTACCCAATTGGCCTTCCGCGCCGTAGTGGAAAGCGGCTACGGAGGGCGGGATTCCAGGGACGAATTTGGCCAGACTGGCCGGTCCGGTGATGTAACGCTGGCTGTTGGCCACCAGATCCCTGGGATGGCAGGTTGGCCGGCAGGGTCGGAAGCACGGTGGTGTCCACGTTGCGCAGGCCTGTCGAACATTGCGTTTAGAGTCAGCGGCCTCCGGCTTGTGCCCATTGAATAAGAGCAGGTAGTTGCCGTGAACGACCAGCAGATCCTTCACCCGGTGTCGGCCGCCAGCGGCGCCAGCTTGCGAAGGGGTGGATTTTGCCGGGCGCTGCCAGTCGAACGCAGCCATAGCGCCGGTCGTATCCTGCAGCCGGTATCCCGGTGACCGTGAAGCTTTCGGTCCCCGTTCTCGATAGCGTGCCGACTTCGGATTCTTCTTCGAGCCCGTACTCATCCCAGATCGGCCGGTCGAAGAGGGTCGCCTGCCATGGTGGAGGCTTACGCTTCCAGGCCCCGATATTCTCCGGCCAGATAGCGCCCAGGCACAATGCCGGGCGCAAGTAGAGCGGCAAACAGAAACTTCATCACTTCTATTAGACGCCATAGGCGCGCATTCCGCCTCGCGCATTCAATATAATGATGTCCAAAACCGGTTTATCTCGTGTTTCGAAAACTGGAAAACGTTCCGTCGTGTCCCCGGTGTTTATACTGGAATCTGTGGGGAAGCGCATTGTAGCGATATTTGCGCTGGCCGCCTGGATGGCATCCGGCGCGCTCGCACTCGATCCGCGCAAGAGCCTGACGCAGTACTCGCGCACCATGCTGGACGCAGGAGCGCGGCCTGCCGCAGGACACCATCCGCGCCATCACGCAGACCAAGGACGGCTACCTCTGGCTGGGCACCGACGAGGGGTTGGCGCGCTTCGACGGCTACGAGTTCGTCGTCTTCAACAAGACCAACGGCGATCTCCCGGATAACTCGATCACCGCTCTTGCGGCGGCCAACGACGGCAGGCTTCTGGATCGGTACGCTCCAACGGCCTGACGCAATATCGGGACGGCCATTTCAGGACGTTCACTGTGAAACAGGGCCTGCCGGATGCGGCGATCACGGCCTTGCATGCGGATCACGAGGGCGCGCTGTGGATCGTCGCCGGATCTATCCTGAGCCGCTACCAGGACGGCCAGTTCACGAATTTCAAACCCGATACCGATATCCCGGTGACGTTCGACGCCGGGCGGTCTGCGGAGGACGCCCATCACGATCTGTGGGTGGCGGGCTTCAGCCGCGTGGTGCGGCGCACGGGCGGGAAGTTCGTGACGGTGATGCAGGCTGAAGTACCTGGACGGAATGGTGGTGCTCAGCATGATGGGCGATCGCGACGGCAACATCTGGATCGCCGGCAAGCCAGGGCATCATCCGCCGGTCCGCGAGCGGCGCGATTCAGAAGTACGGCATGCGCGAGGGCCTGCCCGGATTCCGTGGTGCGCGCCCTATGGGCCGATCGCGACGGCAATATCTGGGCGGGCACCAACTACGGGATGGCGCGGCTCCAGGGCAACCGCTTCGTCAGACATCGGGCCAGGACGATTCGCGAGGATGGCGACGTGGTGCGCTGTCTGTTTGAGGATCGCGAAGGCGACCTTTGGATTGGGCCTAACGGCGGCCTCAGCCGGTGGCGCAACGACATCTTCATGGTGTATGGAAAGCCCGAAGGGCTGCCCAGCGACGCGCCGAATACGGTGTTTCAGGATCGCGACGGCCGGGTGTGGGTGGGCTTCAACGATCTCGGCATGATGCTGTTTTCCGGGTCCGAATCCCGCCAGTATCACCACTCGCGAAGGGCTGCCCGACAGCGTGGTCTTTCAGATTCGGGAGGGTTTGAAGGGAGATCTGCTGATTGCCACGCGTGTCCGGTGTGGCGCGCATGGAGGACGGCAAGATTCCGCACCTACCGCCCGCCGGACCCGCTGGCGCGCCAGGCCGTTTTCGACGCGCTCGAGGATGCGCAGGGTGCGCTCTGGCTGGCGACTCCGGCGGGCTGAGCGTGCTCCGCGGCAAGCAGTTTCAGAACGTGGTCGCGGGCGGTCCGCTGCTGATCGATTTCGTGGTCACGTTGTCCGAGGGGCAGGATGGCGCGATCTGGGCAGGCACTTACGGAAAGGACTTGTGGAGGGTGAAAGGGGATCAGCGCATACAGTACACCACCGCCGACGGTCTTTCCAGCGATCAGATCCGTTCACTCTACCAGGATGCGCAGGGCACGCTTTGGATCGGCACCTTTGGCGGCGGTCTGAATGCGCTGCGCGACGGCAAGTTCTTCCACTATGGGGCGACGGGACGGACTGTTGAGCGACAACATCGGCAAGGTCTTCGACGATGGCGAATCGCTGTGGCTGAGCACTACCCGCGGCATCTGCCGGATCGCCAAGAGCGAGCTCTTGGACTTTAGCGCCGGAAAGCGAGCCCGCCTGGAGCCGCAAAACTACGGGGTGGAAGACGGGTTGCGCAGCGCGCAGTGCGCTCCCGCCTATCCAACCGCGTGGCGGCGGGATCCGCACCGCCGACGGGCGGCTCTGGTTTACCACCGGACGCGGTCTGGCGGTGCTCAACCCGGATGCGCAAAAGCCGGTAGCGCTTCCCCCGGCCGGCGCACCTGGTTCAGAATGACGGCCAACGGAGATCCGGTGGATCTTAGTCACGCGGCTCGCCTGGCACCAGGGAACGAACGCCTGCAATATCCGCTACACGGGAATCCATTTGAGCGCGCCGGAGCGGGTGCAGTACTTTTACAAGCTGGAGGGCCTGGATCCGGATTGGGTGGCGGCCAGCGGACGGCGGGTGATCAACTTCAACAGCCTGCACCACGGACACTATCGATTTGTCGTGCGTGCGGAACTGCCCGGCGGCCCAGGCAGCCAGCAGTCCTACGAGTTCGAAATCCTCCCGCGGTTTTGGGATACGTCGTGGTTCCGGGCCTTGTGCGCTGGCGGCGGCGCTGGCTGGGGCGTGGGCGATTTACCAGCTTCGGCTGCGCCAGATCCGCTCGCGGTTTGGACTGGTATTGGAGGAGCGCGCCCGGCTGGCGCGTGAGATCCACGACACGCTGGCGCAGGGCTTCGTCGGTATCTCCTCGCAGTTGGACGCGGTGGCCATGTGCATGCCCGCAGGATGCCACGCCCGCGCGGTCCTACCTGATATGGCGCGGCGCATGGCGCGGCACAGCCTGACGGAGGCGCGGCGGAGCGTGATGGATTTGCGCGCTTCGGCGCTGGATGGGCAGAATCTGGCGGCTGCCATCGAATCGGGCACGCGGTTGTGGACTGCGGGCTCAGGTGTGGAGGTCGCGGTAAAAGTCACGGGCACCGGGGTCGAAGCTGCCGGAAGAAATGGAGCAGCATCTCTGCGCATCGCGCAGGAGGCTGTGACCAACGCGCTGACGCACGCAGGCGGCGAGCCGCATCAGGCGTGAGATCTGCACCTGGAGGCCGCACAACCTCCACCTGCGGATCGGGGACAACGGCCGCGGCTTCGATCAGCAGGACGTGTTTTCTTCGCGCGCCGGGCATTTCGGGTTGATCGGGATGCGCGAGCGCGCCGAACGGCTGGGCGGCGAACTTCGATTGGAGAGTAACCCCGGCGCGGGAACGGAAGTCGAAGTAACTGTACCGTTGCCATGAACGATAAAATTCGAATTCTCGTTGCTGAAGATCACCTGGTGGCGCGCGTGGAGTCACCACGATCGTCAATATGCAGGACGATATGACGGTGGTCGCCGAAGCCGCCAACGGGCACCAGGCGGTCGAGATGATTCCGCGATGCACCAGCCGGATGTGACGCTGCTCGACCTGCGCATGCCCGGAATGGGCGGGCGTGGAGGCGGCGATCGCTGATCCGGTCCGAGTCTCCCGCGGCGCAGAGATGATCGCGCTGACGACTTACGGCGGCGACGAGGACATCCGCCACGCAGCTCTGGCGGCGGGTGTCCAGGCGTACCTGACGAAGGACGTGCTGCACGACGAGTTGCTAAAGGCGATCCGCGCCGTGAATGCGGGACAGACGTACCTGCCGGCGGCGGTAGCGGCATCGCTGGCGGCGCAGTTGCCGCGTCCGGACCTGAGCGCGCGCGAGGTTCAGGTGCTGGCGCTGATTGTGCGCGGGCTGGCGAACAAGCAGATCGCCTTCACGCTGGGCATTGCCGAGCACACGGTAAAGAATCACGTCAAGAACATTCTGAGCAAGCTGGGCGTGCAGGATCGAACGCAGGCCGCCGACCGCGGCCATCCAGCGCGGCATCATCCACCTTTAAACCGGGGACAGACGGAACGTTTTCCAATTTTTGAGAGACTTCGCGCGGCCAGCCCACTATCATCGATGTGGCACGATTAGCGACGAGTAGAGGCGTTGGACACGCCGCACCACGTCACCCAACGCAACGCCGGACGTTTCGCGTTGTATTCGAAACGGACAAGCGGACCTGATTGGCCGAGCAAGCTCGGCTTTGGCAGGGAAAGCGCCTTCGCCCCACCAAGCGGCGCACATACTGAAATGTCCAAAGTCCAGGGCCGAGCAAGCGCGGCTGGCGCTGCTATCCGATCGATCGCGAATGCGCTCGGATAAGACATTAAGCGGATTGATCGTTAGGGTCCCGATTCACTCGCCGCTCAGGTCGGTGGCAATCTGGTCGGCGGCAGCTCGCAATCGCGGCCAGAATCGCCTTCCGATGTTCGGCATCGAGCACCCGCGCCTTCGGCAGGGAAACGCCGATTGCCGCACCCACCTGCCGCCGGCGCCGAAAATCGGGACGCCGAAGCAATGCCCGTCGCAGACGGATTCTTCGAGGTCAGTGGCGAATTTCTGCTCGCGCACACGGACGAATTCCTGGTCCAGTTCCGTGCGGTGGGTGATCTGGTCTTCCGTGAAGCGGTAGATTGCAGCTGCCGGAGCAGTTTTTCGCGCCGCTCTTCGGTTTGAAATGCCGTAATCGCTTTTCCGAGTGAACTGGCGTTCTGGCGGCAGAATGTGGCCGACGATGTTGCTCAGGCGGAGGGGCTGAGGGCTTTCACGACGGCGATCACTTCGATCCGGTTTTCGAAGAGGGCAGCCATGCTGGTGGTTTCGCGGAACTGCCGGCTGAGGTGCTGCATACGGGGATGCCTCGCGCGCAACAAGCGCGCCACGGTTTGGGTAGAGACCACTGCGTGAACACCGGGCGCCAGAGCATATTTGCCCTTATTCGCTCGCCGTCAGGCAGCCGGCTGCCTCCCAGCGGTGCGCAGCAGCCGGAAGGCCGATGTCTTCGACAGCTGAATGCGCCGCGCCACATCATTCAGCGCCATTGGTCCATTGCCGGACTGGAGAATTTGGAGGATCTCCAGCGCCTTGGCGACTGCTCGCGAAATATATTGATCTTTACCGGCACGCGCTGCTCTGCGACCGGCTCAGCCGCCTTTGACCGCGCGACCGCGCACGGCTTTGAGGGGTTCCCCCACGTTTTATGGCCACGTTTCATATATCGGAATCGGTCCGATAGCGCTAGAGATAACGATAATTTTTGAAACGCGACAGACGCCGGCGGAGTTCATTATGATTGGTGGAGCATGAGGCGATTTCTTTTCCTGGCGGGCGTTCTACTGGCGGGCGCCGCCGCATTCCACGCGCAGAACGCAGGCGGCCGGCCAATTCACAATGAGGCGGAGCGATTGGCGCGATGGAAGGCAGTCGAGATGCCGTTCCATGCCGAGGGGGCTCTCGGTCCGTGAGCGGCGGATGGTCGAGAAAACTGGTTGAGGCATGTCAACTGCTGGATAGCGTCTATTGGCGGCAGAGCGATTACGGCGGCCTGCAGGTGTATAAGAGCACTCGCGACGCCACGATGAAGAGCTTGCTGGGCGTGATGGGCGGGCGATGGGACCTGATCGATTCCAACCACTTCTTCCTGGGTGAAGTACCCATGCCGCCGGGGCGCGAGTGGTATCCGCACGATCTCACGCGGGCCGAACTCGACCGATACCTACAGCAGCATCCGGAGGATAAGGCCGCGATTTACGATCCGTACACCGTGGTGAAGCGGCAGGGCGGGCGGCTGGTGGCAGTGAAATATCACGAAGCCTATCGGCGAGCTGCTGCGACCCATGGCGCAAGGCGCTGCGCGATGCGGCGGCGCTCAGCGACGATGCGGCCTTCGCGGGTTTTCTACGGCTCCGCGCCGACGCGCTGCTTACGGACGACTACTACAAGAGCGATCTGGCCTGGCTCGATCTGGAAGCAACCGAAGTTCGACCTGATCTTCGCTCCTTATGAGACCTATACCGACGAACTGCTGGGCGTGAAGACCTACTTACGGAGCATCCATCCTGATCCGCAACGACGAAGAGACCCGCAAGCTCGCGGTGTACGAGAAATACGTGCCGGACATTCCAGGATGCCTTGCCGGTGGATGCGGCGGACCGGCCTTCGAAGCGCGGCCATCTCACCCCCATGGAGGTGATGGATGCGCCCTATCGCGCGGGCGACCTGCTGCACGGCTACCAGGCGGTGGCCGATAATCTGCCGAACGATCCGCGCCTGCACCAGGAGAAGGGATCGAAGAAGATCTTCTTCAAGAACTTCGGCGACGCCCGCGTAAATTACGTGATCCTGCCGGTGGCGCGCAAACTGATGACGCCGGAGCAGGCGGCAAAGGTTACCGGCGACGGCTACCTGGCGGGCTCGCTGATGCACGGATCGCGCACGATCTGGGACCGGCATACGCGCCGGCAAAACGGGCAGGCAGGTCGATATCAATGAGGCGATCGGTCCGGCGTACGCGGGTCTCGAAGAGGCCAAGGCAGATACCGTGGGCATGTTCGGCATGAAGTGGCTGGTAGATCACGGCGCCATGCCAAAGGAGCGGCTGGAAGAGAACTACGCATCGTACGTCGGCGGTCTTCTGCGGACTCTGCGCTTTGGTACGGCCGAAGCGCACGGGCGCGCCGAGATGATGGAGTTCAACTACCTGGTGGAGAATGGCGCGCTCTCGCACGCCGCCGGGCGTTACCGGATCGACTACGCCCGCATGCCCGGGCGCGATTGCCGCGCTCGCGAAGGAGCTGTTGCAGATGGAAGCCAGCGGCGACCGGGCTCGCACCGAAGCCTGGTTTCAGAGATACAACAGCATGCCGGCCGAGTTGAAAAGCGCGCTCGCGGCAGCGGCCGATGATCCCGGTGGACATACGGCCGATCTTTTTCATTTCCGGAGAAGCCCGATGAGGCAGCTTGCTTCTTCGCTGCTGGCCGCGATCGCGGCGGGCACAATCGCCGGCTCATCAGCCGCCGGGCACGATCGTAGTGGATGCCTCGGAGTTCTATCACCAGATTCCGGCGGGCGACAATATCGGCGGCGGCGCAGGCAATACTGCGCGGATGGCTCTTCAACAACAGCATTCTGAATCTGGGAGCGAAGGAAGATGCCGTCGCGAAGATTACCGTGCGCGAATCCGGCACGTACAGGCTGTTCGTGCGCGCCCAGGGATCGTCAGGAGCGGTTTTCGGCTTCGGTGGACGGCAAGCTTCCGCCGACGGGACGTTGGTGGCGGTCCGATGGCGTGTGACGTCGGCGAGTTCCTTCGACCTGAAGAGCGGCCCATGGTGAGATCCGGCTCACCGCCATCAACCCGCGTCCCACGCTCAATACCATCGTGCTTTCCAGGAACCCGAATTTCTCCGAAGCTGATCTCGTGCGCTCGAACTCCCCGAAGAAGTAGCAGTTGCTCAAGGACTACAAAATCCCGGCTGCCAGCATCGTCAAGTTCGGCGACGTGGATGGCGACGGCAAGCCCGACTTCCTGGTGCTCACCCCGAGCTACTCCGCGTACATGTATAACAACGACGGCAAAGAGCTGTGGCACTGGGACGCGCCTGAACAGGATGCCCGCCTGCGCGGCGAATTCGAAGCCCCGGGCTCGATCTGGGATTTCGACCAGGATGGTCGCGCCGAGGTGATCCATTGGCGCATCGTGGACGGCAAGGAATGGCTGGTGATGGCGGACGGCCGCACCGGCGCGATCAAGCACCAGGTACCCTGGCCCACGCCGCCCCTGCCGCACGTCTACAACAATTTTCGTACGGCGATCGCGAAGTTCCATCCCGGCTATGCCGATAACCTGGTGGTCTTCACGGATTCGGGCGGCGTCATCAGCGTGACTGCGTACGACCGCGATTTGAACCAGGTCTGGCAGCACACCGAGCGCCGCAAGAAGGACTTCTTCGGCCACTACGTCTACCCGGTCGACCTGAACGGCGATGGCATCGATGAAGTGGTGGTGAGCCACCTCTGCCTCGACGCCAAGGGCAAAGAGATCTGGAACAACTACGCCATCTTCGACGACAATCACGACCACATGGACGCGATCGAGTTCTTCGATATCGACGGAGACGGCAAGCCGGAGCTGCTCACCGGGCAAAGCGACGTTGGAGCGCTGGCCTACCGCGCGCTCACCGGCGAGCTGCTCTGGCACAACATGGCGGACCACACCCAGCAGATCACCGCCGGATACATCCTGAAGGGCAGCAAGACTCCGCAGGTGGTCGCCAACGGCCGTGTTTACGGACCCCGCGGAGGGGGCGGCCTCGCCGCGCAGCTCTACTGGTTCGACTATCAGGGCAACCTGTTGTTCAAGTGGCCCGGAAATCCGCTCAGCGGCAATCCGAATTTTGTGCGCGGCGACTGGTACGGCAACGGGACGAAGCAGTTCTTCTGGCACAAATTCAAGCTCGGGCGACGACGGCAGAGGTACGCTCTTTTTCAAGGAGCCGGTTTATCACATGTTCGATTTCCTGGGCAATGGCGCCGGAGCAGGTGATCACGTTCGACCGCAACGTCCTGCGCGTGTACGGCTATCGGGATGTGAAGGCGAAGGCCGTGAAGCGTGATTCCGAATACAAGCGCAACTCAATTGCTAACCATACGCATTACTGACGCGGAGGAGGTTCCGACGATGCAACACGACGATCTGGCGCGGCGCGAACTGTTGGGAGTTGTTTCGCTCGCCGCTCTCCTTTCCAAGAGCGCCTTCGCCGACGACGAACGTTCCGGCGACATGATCTATCGCAAACTGGGCCGCACCGGGAGAGCGCGTCTCCGCCATCGGCATGGGCGGCTATCACATCGGCGTTCCCAAGGACGAGCAGGAGTCGATGCGGCTGATCCGTTCGGCGATCGACCGCGGCATCACGTTCATGGATAACTGCTGGGATTACATGGACGGCAAGTGCGAGGTCTGGATGGGCAAGGCTTTGCGCGACGGCTACCGGCAGAAGGTATTCCTGATGACGAAGTTCGACGGCCGCACCAAGGCCGCCACCGCGAAGCAAATCGATGAATCGCTGCAGCGGCTGCAGACGGACCGGGTGGACCTCATGCAGTATCACGAGAATATCCGCATGGAAGACCCGGACCGGTTTTTCAACGAGGGCGTGGTGGATGCGCTGCTGGATGCAAAGAAGGCCGGCAAGATTCGCTACATCGGCTTCACGGGGCACAAGGATCCGGTGGTGCATCTGCGCATGCTGGAGGTGGCGAAGGCGCATAATTTCCATTTCGATTCCGCGCAGATGCCGCTCAACATCCTGGACGCGCAGTTCCGCAGCTTTGCCCACGATGTGGTTCCGAAGCTGGTGGAACAGCGAGATCGCGGTGCTCGGAATGAAGCCGATGTCCGCCGGCGCGCTGCCGCAGAGAGGGCTCGCCACCGGCGTGGAATGCCTGCACTATGCGCTCACGCTGCCGACTTCCGTAGTGATCACGGGGATCACCGACCAGAAGACTCTCGACCAGGCATTCGAGGCTGCGCGTACGTTCAAGCCGTTGACCGCGGCCGCAGCTTTCGGCGCTGCTGGCCAAGACGCGCGAGGCGGCGCTTTCCGGCAAACTGGAGACATTCAAAACGACGACGAGGCAGGACGGGACGGCCCGCAATCCGCAGTGGATGGGGTAGCTGTTCTACGCTTGTGGCTGCTTGGGATCGCGCTTCACCCATTTGTAGGCCGCGACCGAGTTCTTCCAGAAGTACTTTTCCGCCGCTGCGCGACTCTTGGCGCTGAAGTAGTCCTTCACGATCTTCACGATCGCCGGCAGGTTGTCGGCGGCGAACGAGTTGGGCCAATCGCTGCCGAAGATCACGCGGTCTTCGCCGAACATGTCGAAGCAGGTAGTCGAGGGTCGGCTTGTAGAGGGCCGGATCGGTAGACGGGCTTCCCGTCCACGAGGCGCAACACCTCGGATAGCTTAACGTACACCTGCGGGCGCTTGGCCAGTTCTCGCAGCGTCCCATCCACGCCGGCCTTCCCAGCGGCATCGAGCCGTTGAAGCATGGGAGGGAAGGTGATCGACGATGATGCGCAAGCCGGCGACCTTGTCAGTCACCTTCACAAGGGCTTCCAGCAGGTCCGGCCGCGGGTTGGCCGTGTCCATCGCCAGATCCGCCTGCTGCAAGAGTTTCAAGCCCTCGATGAACGTCGGGTTCTCGACCTGAGTGACCAGGTTGTAGCCCCATAGGTTGCCGTAGCGGATGCCGAGGAAGAGCTTGTTCTTGTGATAGCGGTCCAGGTACTCCTTGAACTCGGGCTTCTCGGGCTGTAGGTTGCCGATCGTCCCGACCATCATCGGATCTTTCTCTTCGACCTCGAGTACCCAGAGGTTGTCCTCCATCCACGGGCTGGCTTCGACCTCGATCGCGCCCACAATTCCCAACGGCTCGGCCAGGCGGCGGTAGCGGGCGGCAACGACGGCTCGGTACTCCCCCTGCCACCGCCCGAGTAGGGAGCGCCTTGCGGGCGGGTTTGGTCGAATAAGATGAATGTGGCAATCGATGATGGGGATCGGCGACGCCTGGGCGAGTGCAATGCTGCCTGCGCCGACCGCGACGGCGGAACCCAGTAGGGCCCTGCGACTGTATACGTTCATTGGATGAGTTAGTTGGCCTTTGCCGTCGTGTTGCGGTGTCGCGGGCGTGAGGCCATTGCCGAACTGATTCGCCACGCGAGTTAGTTTGCCGTTGGTGAAGAGCATGTCCAGCAGCTTCTCGCTGTACATGGTCCGGCCGTACTCGTCCTTCATCTGGCCGATGATCTTGCGCGACTTCATGTCGATGATGTCGCCCGAAGAGACGTAGGCCAGCGTTCCATCCAGGCCCACCGTGATCCAGTAAGGACCCGCGGTCGTCTTGATGCTTTGAATCTGCTTCGGAGGCATCACCGTGTTGTCGAAGATGTGTATGTAGTCGTTCATCCCGTCGGCAAGCCAGACTTCCTTCTCGTCATTGGTCAGGGCGATGCCGTGGCTCGGGCAACCATGCGGGATTCGCGGCCGCGGAGTGGCGTTCCAGCGCTCGCGCCACGGGTAGCCCTGCACTTCCACGGTGTGCAGCACCTTGCCGGTCTTCACGTCGGCGATCTGGAATCCGAGGAAGTTGTTCTGATTGGTGTAGATCAGCGACGCGTCGTGGTTCAGGACGAAGACACGAATGTTGTCATTGAACGGAATCGTCCTGACGGTTTGGTGAGTGCTGGTATCGGCGATCGACATCACCTTGCCATTGGGCGACATGAAGGCCCACTTGCCGTCCGGGCTCAGATTCAGATTGTGCGTGTTGGGGCTCAGAGGCGCCATGCGCTTTCGTAATCAGCTCGCCCGTCTTCGGATTCACCACGTACCAGAAGTTCTTCAGATCCGCTCCCACGTACATGAACGAGCCGTCGGGGCGATCTGCGGACGCTCGCAGCACTGGCCGTCGTAGGCGTTTTCCCAGACCTTTTGTCTGTCGTCAGATCGATAGCAGCCAGGCGACCGCGGGCGGCAACGTAGATCATCTGCGTAACCGGACTGGCCGTCACGCCGGCGATCTGCTCGGGGTTCTGGCTGGCCGGAACGTCGAACACGGGAATTCTCTTGACGAAGTTGTAGTTGTTCTTCGCGTCGAGCACGACAATGCCGTTCCCGTTGTGGTCCGGCGAGCGTTCCAGGAACCCGGGAAGGGTGACGTAGATCAATTCTTTTGAGCCGGTCCGCGCAGACCGCCGCCGCCTTTACCTCCGCGGCCGGCACCGCCCTGCGGGTTTTGGGGCGCCTGTGCGTTCACCGGCAGACGGCCGAGAGTGAAGAATCCGGCCGCCAGACAGCAATACGTAACTTGG
>ERZ1370068.2864-contig-1994_pt1 | contig 22140 bp, 30 predicted proteins | sample MGYA00561227_ERZ1370068 | MGnify/ENA primary metagenome ERZ1370068 (study PRJEB38410, sample SAMEA6850437) | metagenome | study: Metagenomic assessment of the ecological functions of the soil: analysis of the soil microbiota associated with the... | reverse complement strand
ATCGCGCCCTTGGTCTTCAGGCTGTCGACCACATAGCGGTTAGTGGACGATCTCGTGGCGGACATAGACCGGGGCGCCGTAGATGGTCAGCGCCCGTTCCACGGTGTCGATGGCCCGCACCACGCCGGCACAGAAGCCGCGCGGGGAACAAAGCACGATTCTCAGGTCTGGTTTGGCTCGCATTGGGGCCATCTCGGGACCGAATCACCTCGCCGGCGGGCGGGGAACGGCCAATTCGGATAAGGACTTGGGACTGCTTTCGGGCGCTGTCAAGGCACTTTAGCAGAGCATTGCGCCAACGCCCCTCGAAGGCGTATATAGGCGCCAATTCCCGTCATCACCGATGACCACCGACTTCGCCTCCGAAAGAGGTGGGCGAGGTCCAAAGGAGATTTGCCATGAGCAATGCACCGCTGATGCCAAAGGCGACCGCCGTGTGGCTGGTTGATAATACCGCGCTGTCGTTCGACCAGGTCGCCGATTTCTACCAAGCTGCACCCGCTCGAGGTCAAGTGCCATCGCCGATGGCGACGCCGCCCAGGGCATCAAGGGCATGGACCCGATCTCGACCGGTCAATTGACCCGCGACGAGATCGAGAAGGGCGAAAAGGACCCGAACTACCGCCTGAAGCTCGGCGAGAGCGAAGGTGCGCACTGCCCCGGCCGCCAAGAAGAAGGGCCCGCGCTATACGCCGGTGTCGCGCCGCCAGGACCGGCCGAGCGCGATCCTCTGGCTGGTGCGCAACCATCCCGAACTGAAGGACGCGCCAGATCATGCGTCTGGTCGGCACCACCAAGACCGACCATCGCGAGCGTCCGCGACCGCACCCACTGGAATGCCTCGACGCTGCACGCCGATGGACCCGGTGACGCTCGGCCTGTGCTCGCAGATCGAACTCGATTTCGAGGTGCAGCGCGCCGCCAAGGAGAAGCCGGTGCCCGCGGCCTACGGCGGCGCGACGCTGTTGCCGGCCGTCCGAGACCACCAAGAAGGAACCGGAATTCAGAGCCGACCGAAAAGCAGCGCGACGACCTCAACGTCGACGCGGTGTTCGCCAAGCTGAAGACGATCGGCGGCAAGAAGGCGGACGAGGAATAGGTCACCTTCGGCTTTTGTTGAAAGATTTCGAACGCGGCGGGGCAACCTGTCGCGTTTTGCTGCGGGTGGCCGCGAACTCGCGGGCTGACGGGCTACACTCCATCCGTCATTCCGGGATGCGCCGCTTGGCGCAGGCCCGGAATCCATACGCCCGATCGTGGTTATGGATCTGCTGCGCATCGCCTGAATGACGAGGAGTGTGCAATTTCTGAATGGCATCAAACACACCTCACTCGATCTCGTCGCCGCGCCATGGCAGCCCGAGTTCGTTGAAAACGCTCTCGCCCTCTCCGAACGAAGAGAGCGCAGGGAAGACCGCGCGGCGTACCGCACCTCGCGGTCTCGTGTGCAATGTGTGCACGTGGAAAGGAGTGCGCAACATCGAGCGTACAGGTCCCACCAGCGGAGAGCATCCGCGCCTTCCTCGCGCAATGGCTTTTACGGCTTATAACGAGCTCCTCGGTGGCGGGTTTTCTTGTTACCGTCGCCGCCCGGAATGACGAGGGTGTCTGGTTCGCATGTCTTCGCCACGCCAGCGCCGTTCTTCAGCCCAGACTCATTAATTAAATCCACCATACAAGGGTGGCGACGAGGCAGACAGAGGCGAGATAGTTTCGCGCCAGCCTGTCGTAGCGGGTTGCGATGCGGCGGAAGTCCTTCAGCCTGTTGAACGCACTCTCGATCCGCCAGCGAAGCTTATAGAGGCGCTTTGAGAAGCGGTACGGTTGCCTGCGATTGCTGCGGTTTGGAATGACCGGCTTGGTTCCGCGCTCATCCAGTTCCTCGCGCAATTCGGCGCTGTCGTAAGCCTTGTCGCCGAGCATACGCTTCGGCGGCTTGACCCTGCGGATCAGGCGTTCTGCGACCGGGCAGTCGTGTGCTTCACCTCCGGTCAACAGAATGGCGATCAGGCGCCCCTTAGCATCTGCGAGTGCGTGCACCTTCGTGTTGCGCCCTCCGCGCGAGCGGCCAACAGCCTGCTTCTGCTCCCCCTTTTCCGCCCGCCGCCGAGCGATGCGCTTTGACGTGAGTGGAGTCGATCATCTGCGTGTCCCTCGATCGACCATTGCCGGCGAGCTCCCGGAACAGGTTTTCCCAGATGCCGCGCCGCGCCCACCGAGCGAAGCGATTGTAGATCGTTGTGGGAGGCCCGTAGGCTTCGGGACAATCGGACCAGCGGCAGCCGCTTTTCAGCACGTGTATAATACCGCTGATAATGCGGCGATCGTCCTGCCGCTCGACACCGCGCACATCGGTTGGCAAGTGGGGTTCGATCCGCTGCCACTGCTCGTTGTTCAGCCAAAACAAATTCCTGCTCACGATCCCAATCCTTCCCCAAAGAGAATCAGTATCGTATTGTCACAGTAAGGCACTAACCAATGGCGTCCACCGCATCCCACCGCACGTTCGTGACGACCGCGAGCCGCCCCCTCTTGTCGGGTGAGACGGGCGATTCAAACCACTGATTTGCCCGACGGCGAAAGTGGAATATTTTTGATTCTGGGCTTCGACACGATTTCGGAAAATCCGAAGTGACTTGTCCGTCGGCAATTTTGTTGATTGCGCCCGACTTTTTGGTCTTCGTCATCCCCTGAGGAAGCTTACTGCTCCACGAACTGACGCTGGCTCAGCCCAGTTCGATCTCGCCGGTGATCTCGTGCGTGAAGCTGACGCCGCCGAGCGTCAGCATCATCTTGGCCGGCAGTTTCTCGTTGCCCTTGAGGCTTGCCGGCCGGCGACGCGCGTCGCGGACCGCCTTTTCGATCTCGCGCTGCGAGGTGATGCCGACCTTCTTGAGAAATCCGCGCAGGCTGGTGTTGAAGACGTCCTCGTTCATGATCGCCTCCTGATGTTACGGCCGTGTCCGGATTGTTCAGCATGTATTCGCCGAGATTGCGCTGGCGCGCGGTCGGCGCGCGCGTTGGCGTTGCCGCGCTGGACGTCGCGGTTCTTGCGGCAGGCGACATATTCCGGCGAGCCCACCGCGACATTGTTGGCGCGGCAGAACGCGTCGTCGTCGCCGCTGGTATCGACCATGGTCGGCTGTCCGCGCTCGAGGCAGCCGGCGAGCAAGGGTGCGACGAGCAGTAGCGCGATGAGAGGGTGCGGAGTTACGTCGCATATGCTGGTCCATCCGTTGTTCCAGATTTCGTCGTTGCCGGGCTTGACCCGGCAATCCATCGAAATCAAGGCGGTTGCCTGAAGGTGATGGATGCCCTGGTCACGAGGCCCGCGCATGACGGCGCAATCGTCATTCTTCGGGATGTGCGTGAGATGCGGATTCGTGTCTAGTCGCCATGCGCCCTCGCGGAATGACGGCAGATCACACCCTGCCCTTCAGCGCGTCGCCGATTTCGTCGAGCACCTTGGGATCCTCGATCGTGGCCGGCATGGTCCAGGCTCGCCGTCGGCGATCTTCTTGATGGTGCCGCGCAGGATTTTCCCGAGCGCGTTTTCGGCAGCCGGCCGACCGGTGATCGCGAGCTTGAAGGCGGCGACGGGGCCGAGCTTTTCGCGCACCAGCGCCACGATCTCCTTTTCGATCTCGGCAGGCTGCGCGTCACGCCGGCCTTCAGCACCAGGAAGCCGCAGGGCACCTCGCCCTTGATCGCGTCCTTGATGCCGAGCACCGCGCATTCGGCGACGTCGGGATGCGAGGCCAGGATCTCCTCCATGCCGCCGGTGGAGAGCCGGTGGCCGGCGACATTGATGATGTCGTCGGTGCGGCCCATCACGCAGACATAGCCGTCCTCGTCCTTGTAGCCGGCGTCGGAGGTCTTGTAGTAGCCGGGGAATTCGGTGAGGTAGGCCTCCTTGAAGCGCTCGTCCTGCTCCCACAGCGTCGGCAGGCAGGCCGGCGGCATCGGCAGCTTGATCACGATCGAGCCCATGGTGCCCGCGGGCACCGGCTTTGCGGCCTCGTCGACCACGTCGACCTGATAGCCCGGCATCGGCACCGTCGGCGAGCCGTGCTTGACCGGCAGCATGCCCGAGCCCCACCGGATTGCCGGCGATGCACCAGCCGGTTTCGGTCTGCCACCAGTGATCGATCACCGGCACCTTCAACTGCGCTTCCGCCCATTCCACCGTCGGCGGATCGGCGCGCTCGCCGGCCAGAAACAGCGTGCGGAATTTCGACAGATCGTATTTGCGGATGAATTTGCCGTCCGGGTCTTCCTTGCGGATGGCGCGGAACGCGGTCGGCGCGGTGAACAGCGCGACCGCCTTGTGTTCGGAGATCACGCGCCAGAACGCGCCGGCGTCCGGCGTGCCGATCGGCTTGCCCTCATACATGATCGAGGTCGCGCCATGAATCAGCGGCCCGTAGACGATGTAGCTGTGGCCGACCACCCAGCCGATGTCGGAGCCGCACCACCAGACCTCGCCGGGCTTGACGCCGTAGAGATTGAACATCGACCATTTCAGCGCGACCAGATGCCCGCCATTGTCGCGCACCACGCCCTTCGGGATTGCCCGTGGTGCCTGAGGTGTAGAGGATATAGAGCGGATCGGTCGCCATGCACCGGCACGCAGTCGGCGCATGTCTTGCCGGCATCGAGCGCGGCGCGGCGCAGCTCGGCCCAGTCGTGATCGCGGCCGGCGACGAGTTCGCAAGCCTGCTGCGGCCGCTGCAGGATGATGCAGGCCTGCGGCTTGACGCTGGAAAGCCTGATCGCCTCGTCGAGCAGCGGCTTGTATTGCACGATGCGGCCGGGCTCGATGCCGCAGCTCGCCGAGAAGATCAGTTTCGGTTTGGCGTCCTCGATCCGGGTCGCGAGTTCTTTCGCGGCGAAACCGCCGAACACCACCGAATGCACCGCGCCGATCCGCGCGCAGGCCAGCATCGCGACCACCGCTTCCGGCACCATCGGCATATAGAGGATGACGCGGTCGCCCTTGGCGACGCCGAAATCCGGCCATGACGGCGGCGAGCGTCTGCACCTCCTTGCAGCATCTCGGCATAGGTGAATTTCGGTGACGCTGCTGGCGAGCGGCAGATCGTGGATCAGCGCCACCTGATCGGCGCGTCCGCTCGGCGACATGGCGGTCGAGCGCGTTGTAGCAGGTGTTGACCACGGCGCCGGCGAACCAGCGGCCGTACAGCGCCCATCGCGGGATCGAAGATCTTCTTGGCCGGCTCGATCCAGTCGATCTCGCGCGCCGCCTCGGCCCAAAAGCCCTCGGGGTCGCCGAGCGAGCGGGCGTGGACCTCGTGATACCGGCTGTTGTCGTGGATGTTCATGGCGCGCTCGCTCGACGCAATTCTGGTGGTTCTGCAACGAACCCGAGATGGCACGGGTGTGACGGCGTCCGGCCATGACCAGGATCAATTCAGGCCGCTCTTCCTGACGCATTGTCACGGGAAGCGGCGGGATCAAGCCAGAACAGCCTGACTCGGCTGGGCCCGGTTCTGACAATCAGAGCTGGCGCTCGGGCTTCATTTCAAGCGCGTTGTCACGCGCGAACCGGTACCCACATCGCTCGAACGGCGTCGCGTTATGGAGCCCTACCGCCGGGCGATGGTATTGAGCTTCTCCAGCCGCTCTTCCATCGCCTGGCGCAGGTCGTAGCCGCGGCGGCCGAACGAGCGCGTTGCGCTTGCCGATGAAGTCGCGCTGCTGCCGGGTCAGCGCCAGCGCCGCGCGATGGCTGTCGGATTCCGCGCTCGCGATCACCCGCAGGAACACGTCGTTGATGTTGCGGTCGAGCTGGGCGAGGCCGGGATCGGCGCAGATCGCCTTCTCCACCTGACGCTTCGCGGTGGCGCAATTGAAGCTCGGCAGGTTCTTCTGGTAGGTCAGCGAGCCCAGCCGCTCGATCTCCTGCCGCAATCTCCTGATGGTTGGCGGCCGCGGTCTTGTCGGAGGGATTGAGACGGACCGCCTCGGCGTAATCCTGCAACGCACGGCGCGGTCGCCCTTTTGACGCCAGGCCGCGCCGCGGTTGTTGTAGGCGCGCTGGAATTTCGGATCGAGTTTCAACGCCGCATCGTAATCCGCAATGGCGCGGTCGTAGTCCTTCCGCGCCTGATAGGCGTCGCCGCGGTTGGTCAGGAATTTCGGCTCGGGACGGATCTTGATCGCTTCGTCGTAGTCGGCGATCGCGCCGACGTAATCGCCATTGGCGGCGAGGTCAGCCCGCGATTGTCGAAGAATTCCGGCTCCGACGGATCGATCCGGATCGCCGAGGTGCCGTCCTGCAGCGCGCGGTCGGTGCGGCCCAGCTTTCTGTAGGCCGCGCCGCGGTTGGTGAAGGTCCGCGCGTTGTTCGGATCGAGACGGATCGCCTCGTCGTAATCGGCGATCGCCTTCTGATACTCGCCCTTGAAATACCAGGCGGCGCCGCGGTCGGAAAAAGCCTGCGCGAAATCGGGCTTGAGCCGCAGCGCTTCGTTATAGTCCTCGATGGCGCGGTCGTATTTGCCGGCGTTGTTGAAGGCGTTGCCGCGGTCTGCATAGCCGTTGGCGTTGTCGGGCTCGAGCCGGATCGCCTGGTTCAGCGCCTCGAACGCGGCCTCGATCTTGCCGGTCTGGCGCAGGATTTCGCCGCGGGCGCGGAAGGCGCGGGCACGGTCGGGATCCCTGGCGATGACGGCAGCGATTTCGGCCAGGGCGCTTGTCGGTCTGGCCGCTGCCATGGAGCGCGGCAGCGCGGGTGATCGTGGCGTCGAGACGCGGTCGGCCTCCGGCGTCGCCGGATTGTCGATCAGCGCCGTGCAGCTTTGGATCAGCAGCGCGGGGGCGGCATCGCTCAGGGGTGCGCAAATGACGGGCTCGGCGGCGGTTTGAGCGCTGGCTCCGTTGGAAGCTCAGGATGGCAATGGCAAGCACCGCGCTGGCGGCAAACGGCGAAACGAATGATCGCATAACGGGTTCTCGGAATATGGGTGTGCTGCGCGGGAATGCTGCGTTCGACGCTTTGTCGGCGCATCCCCGAGGTTCGAAAGTGGCCCGTACCTCCCTGCTGGGAACGGTGGACCGCGGCCGGACGGTTAGTAGCCGTCTGCACCCACCAGGTTCCGCAGCCGCGCTTTCATCGCCTTGCGCAGATCATAACCCGGCCGGCCGAACTCGGCATTGCGGCGGCGCGATAAAGCGCGTTCTGCTCGCGCTGCAGCGTGCGGGCGTCATCGATGGCTCCTGGCTTCGCCGATGATCCGGACATTCATCGCATGGATCTCGCGATCGAGATCGGCAAGCTCGGGATTGGCGCAGATCGCCTTCTCCACCGCGCGGCGGGCGGTCGCGCAATTGAAGCTCGGCTTGCCGGCGACCGCCATCAGCGCGCCCAACGCGCTCCAGCTCCTGCGCCAGCGACTCGTGATTGGCTCTGCGCGGCGATGTGGTCCGGGTTGAGCTTGATCGCCGCGCCGAAATCGGCCAGCGCCTTGGGGCAGGTCTGCCCTTCTTGCGCCAGAGTTCGCCGCGCGCGTTGATGGATATCGGCAAGCGCGGGATCGAGGCGACAGCACGCTGTCATAGTCGGCGATGGCGCGGTCGGTCATGTCCTTGCGCTCATAGACGGCGCCGCGCGCGATCAGCGCCTTGATGCGGTCGGCTTCTCGGTCTTCGCGTTGTCGATCAGCGCGCCGCAGGCAGTTCAGCGTCTTGTCGTCGTCACGCCGCAAGCGCCGCGGCGAGGCAGGGCGCCGGATCGATCCGCAAATCCTTGGCCGGCTCGGCTCCGGTCGCCGACGCGCTCATGCGCAAACGCCGATCCATAGCAGGAAGGCCGCGACCAGGTTGCGGATGTCGGGACGAGCCTCGCATCGATTGATCCGGGATAGCGCTTGTTGATTGCCGATGATCCTAGCAAGCGACTTGCTTTTCCGACAACGGCAGCCTGCGACTTTCCCTTTCATGCGGAGGACAGATTTCTGGCCGAAACGTGACGCGCGGGAAAGCGCAATTCGTCTGCACGCGGATGGATACGTCGGTCTGAAAATTTGTCTTGAACCTTTCGCGGGTCTCGCGGACTCAACAACCATGACCACATTGACCGACTACAATCCGCCGCGCGCCGTCGCGGAATCCCAAACAGGCTATTTTTACTTCTACATGGCGCTGGCCTGCACGGCCGTCGCCTTTCTCGGCTTCGCGCCGACCTACTGGATGCCGCTGGCCAAGCGATCATTTTCGGCCTCGCCGGTCGTTCACTTTCACGGGCTGCTGTTCTTCGCCTGGTCGCTCTATTTCGCATTCCAGAGCTGGCTCGCCGCATCCGGCAAGATCAGCCCGGCACCGGCGCGATCAGGATGATCGGCGTGTCGCTGGCGACCGCGATGACGATCTTCGGCTTCCTGGTGGCGGTCGAACGCGATGAAGCGTTCTGCAGCGGCCGGGACTGACCGATGACGGGATCGCGTTCGCGATTGTCCCGCTCAGCGGAATTCTGTTCTTCGCGGTGGTGTTCGCGCTGGCGATTGCGCATATCCGCCGTCCGGAAACGCACAAGCGGCTGATGCTGCTGGCCGGCATCTCGCTGCTGGACGCCGCGGTCGCGCGCTGGTTTCTGACCTTCCTGGCGCCTCCCGGACCGCTCGGCCCGCCGCCGGTCGCCAGTGACCATCCCGCCGGCCTTCGTCGCCTATCTCCTGCTCGTGGTCGCCATTGTGTTCGACTGGCGCACGCGCGGCCGGCCGCATCCGGTCTATGTCTATGGCGGCATTGCGCTGATCGCCGTCAAGCTCCTGAACTGGCCGATCAGCGTCACGCCGCTCTGGCATTCCTTCGCCGGCGGAATACTGGCGCTGGCGCAGTGATGCACGTTACGTCGACTTCACCGTGATCCCGCCATCGACCACCAGCTCGATGCCCGGTGACGTATTTCGATTCGTCGGAGGCCAGAAACAGCGCCGCGTTGGCGACGTCCCAGGCGTCGCCCATGTGGCCCATCGGCACCTGCGCGTCGCGCGCCCGCCACATCGCCTCGACGTCGCCGGCGGAATAACTCGCCGCCAAGCCCGCGGAGTGCTCGACCATCGGCGTTTTCATCAGGCCCGGCAGAATGCAGTTCACCCGGACATGGTCGCGGCGCGAACTGCACGGCGGTGGTCGCGTCATCTGGTTCATCGCCGCCTTCGAGGCGCCATAGGTGACGTAGGAAATGCCGAGATGGCGGATCGAGGCGATCGACGAGATGTTGATGATCGAGCCGCCGCCCTGCTTCTGCATCACGGGGATGACGTGCTTCATGGCGAAATAGGCGCTCTTGAGATTGACCGCGAAGACGTGGTCCCAGCTCGCTTCGTTGACCTCGACGACGTTCCCCATTTCGGCGATGCCGACATTGTTGTCGAGCACGTCGATGCGGCCATAGGCCTTCAGGCACGCCGCCACCATCGCCTCGACCTCGGCTTCGCGCGAGACGTCGGCGGTGAAGGCGGTCGCCTTGCCGCCCTCGCCGGTGATGATCTCGACGGTCTTCTTGCGCGGCAGCGGCGTTGCGATCGACGCAAAACACCTGCGCGCCCTCGCGCGCAAAGGTCACGGCGGTCGCCTTGCCATTGCCCCAGCCGGGACCGATCGAGCCTGCGCCCACCACCATCGCCGTCTTGCCCTTGAGCCGTTCCATCGACTTCTCTCCCTTTCGATTTCTTATGTAGCCCGGATGAGCACTTGCGACATCCGGGTCCTATCCCCGGATATCGCTTCGCTCATCCGGGCTACAGATTATTACAGGCGCCGGACGTACCGCCCGTCAGCACATTGATGAATCGCGCGATGAAACATTGCTTCAGGTGCGGCGGCACTTGCGAACCAGCAGCCCGACCACGGCAACGAGCAGCTATTGGGCGTGACGCTGTCGTGACGGCTCAATTCCTTGCCGTAGTCGTTACAATTTTATTTTCAGTCGCGTCTTTAACCCTACCGGGGCATTCATGGCCCCGTCCAGAGAATTCCATCTTTGCGGCCAGCGCCCCGATGTAGAACTACGCGTGCATCTTGTTGAAGGAGGCGGACATGTCTCACATTCAATCCCAAGGAGGCACACGCGATTCGCGGGCTTCGGTCATCGAAAGGTGATGCCAAGGGCCTGCGTCACCGACAGCAAAAAGCACCTTCGGACCTTTCTTTCCGATGCTCTCGAGGATCTTGGTTTCATCACCAGCGAATGCGGCAAGGCCGGTGAGCTGGCCGGAGTTCTGGACGCGCAAGCAGCCCGACCTCTTCGTCTTCGGCGTGTCTCTCGACGGGATCGAGGTCGGCAACATTCTCGAGATCTCGTCGTCAGGAAGGATTTCAACGGCAAGGTTCTCGTCATCGGGCAACCGGATTCGATCGTGGTAAAGGCCGTTCGACAAATTGGCGAGGAATACGGTATCGCGATGCTGCCCTCCGCTGCAGACGCCGTTCAGCGCCGGGACGCTGCGCGCGAGCGTGGCGAGCGCTACTGCCCGCAGAGCCGGCTCCGAGTCCCGGCGGTCGACGTAGCCGAGGCGCTGAAGGCCGGCTGGCTCGAATTATGGTATCAGCAGAAGATCAATGTCCGCACCCTGGTGCCCAGCGGCGCCGAGGCGCTGGTGCGGATGCGGCATCCCGCCTGGGGTGTGGTTCCGCCGGCTTACTTCATCCGCGACGACAAGGATCCGCATTTTCGCAGCCTGTCCGAATTCGTGATTGGCCGCGCCATCGAGGACTGGCGCTATCTTGCTCGAACAGCAGGGTCCGGTCGATCTCTCGATCAACATGCCGGTTTCGTTTCTCGGCGATCGAGCGAGCGGTACGCGATCTGTGCCGTGCGCTGCCCGACCATCCGGCATTCAGCGGCTTGCTGATCGAGATCGACAGCATCGAGGTCATCGACAATCTGGACCTTGTGATCGATGTCGCAAGGCAGGTGCGCCTTCATAATATTGCGATCGTGATCGACAATGTCGGCACCGAGTGGCCGTCCGCTGATGGGGTTACGAAACTTTCCGTTCGTCGAGCTGAAGGTCGATCATCAATTTGTCACCGGCTGCGCGGATGACCGGCTGAAACAGGCGGTGTGCCGCCGAATCATCGAGCTGGCGCGGGATCATGGTGCGCGATCGGTCGCCCAGGGCGTCGAAACCCGCGCCGATTTCATCGCCGCCCACAACATGGGTTTCGATCTGATGCAGGGCTACCTGTTCAGCAAGCCGATGGGCGTCAGGAAATTTGTCCGCTCGCGCCCTTTGTTGCTGTCCAACCCGGACCAGGGGCCTGAGCGGACCGCCGGTCCAGGCGTTCATCACTGAAACGCCATGTCGAGGCATTTCGAGATGTCGGAGCCGAGGCCGGACGAGATGGTGATGCAGCCGCGCACCTTCAGCGCATTGTTGTCGCTGGCCCACACCGCATAGCCGCCGGGACCGAAGAACGAATTGGTGTTCGGCGGCTCGGTTTCGGTGGCGTCGAACGAGTAGTTGGAATCGGCCTCGAAGATGCGCGGCTTCTTGGTGCAGCCGCCGTCGGTCTGCACGTTGATCACTTCCTTGTTGTCCCGCGTCAGCGCCAGCGAGACCTGGCAGCGGAAATATTCCGAGGTCTTGATGTTGAAGACATAGGCGTAGGATTTGCAGGTCGCGGTATTGAGCTTGCCCGCGCTGAGGCCGCGGCTGCAGGAGATCCGCTGGTTGTTGCTGAGCTTGAATTCGTCGGCCTGGCCGACGGGAACCAGCGTCATGAACGACAACGCAACACCAAAACCAATTTTCATGACGAGGTTCATCCGGATCATCCCTATGACGTTTCTGGCAACAAGAGTGTTTGTAGACCGGAAAGCGGAACATAGTCGCGAAGCGCGAGTGCGGGAAATCACAAAGTCGCTGAGGAAAGCCTGATGCGGCGAAGGTGGCAATTGACGGAATGACAGCGTTCGTGATTTGTTCAAAGCGATGGGGCAAGAGCCATGTTGGCGGCCGGGAGGGACGACGATGACGAGATTTTCAGTACCAAGACCATTTTGATGGCGGCCGCGCTGACGGGGCTTGCGACATCCGCGTTCGCGCAAGCGTGCGGCGCCGACGCCGTGGGAGCTGAAGCCGGACATGGGCTATGGCTACGACAAGGACGGCAAGACCTTCGCCTACAAGATGGGCACCAACAATGCCGGCCTGCTGCTGAAGGGCGCCAAGAAGGTGCCGAAGGGCACGTTGTTCTTCATCGGCCAGAACGGCCAGCTCTATATGCGCACCGGCCCATACCTCGAGGGCGACGGCAAGTTCATGTTCGGCACAAATTGAGTTCGCAGAAGTCGGGCGCTTCCGCTTCTCGACGCATCGTCCCCCTCCAGGGACGATGGGTAAGGAGCCTCAAACGCCGCGGCCAATTCCTTCGCGCCCGGCTTGGTGCTGTTGCTGTCCATCCGCTCGTCGGTGACCGCCAAGCAGTTTCGCCACCGTGTTGTGGCGGATCGCCGACAGGGTTGCGCTCGTAGCCGCCGCGCTGGAAGAAATTCGAAGTCGGCACCTGCTCGCGCATCGCCTGCGGCATCGTCACCATGTCGAGCCCGGTGCCGTCGCCGGTCAGGTTCATCATCTCGAGTTCGGCCGCCGTCAGCGGGCGGCTGTAACCCTTGGCGCGCGCGAAGATCACCGAGGTCAGGCAGCTTGTGGGTCTGCAGCATCGGCCCGACATCGATGTCGAGCACCATGGCGTGCACCGCCCAGCCCTGCGGCGTGTCGGCGAGCTTCTCATGCGCGCGACCCATTCGTCCGGCACCGGTGCGCGTGAACGCCACCATCTTCTTCAACACGGCGAGCTTGTGATCCATCGCCTTGCGCGGCGGGCCCGGTCAATGACGCGGCCTTCGCCGTCAGGTCGCTTGACGAATTCGTGGCCCTGCTCGGCCATCAGCTCGACGCTGTTGGTGGTGAGCAACTGGTTGTAGCCGATCGCGGTCGAGATCGCGCGCGAACCCGGGCGCGAAGCGCTCAGCCCCGATTGCATGTCGTGATTGCCGTTGCCGCCGGTCTCGAACGAATAGACCCGCACTGCCTGCTCGCGCGTCAGCCCCGCGGCCCGCGCGTAGCGCGCATAGGCGCGCTTGAAGTCGACCTCGCTGGCCGGGCGTTGCGGCGCGAACTGGAACTGCTCGGCGGCCGCCTTCAACAGATCGGCGACGACAGGGATGGCCTTGCGCGGCGCGCGGCTTCTCTTCTTCGGGTTCCGGCGACGGATTGACCGGCCGCTTCGGCCCGCTATAGACCGGCGGCTGGGTCAGCACATAATCATCGAGCGCAATGGTCTGACGATCGCGCCGCTTGGCGTTGCGGCCCTTTCGCTTCTCGGAGATCGAGGCCCAATAGGCGCCGGCCTCCTCCTCGAACGCGGCGCGCGCGCTCCTGATATTCCTTCAGCTTGCGGCGATATTCCGCGATCGCCTGCGGCGAGGCCGCCTGCGCCATCGCGTCCACCGTCGTGGCCGGCAGCGTATCAATCGGCCACGGCGTTGCGACGCGCTCGCCGGACAGCGCGAGCGCGACAAGGCCAAGACAGAGGCGAGATCAATTGCGGGCGCATCGCCCTGTTGTAGCAAGCTGCGCGGCTCAAGTCAGCCTGAAACGCTGCGACAGCTGTCGCCGCTCACTCCTGCTCGACGCCAGCTGGCCTTGACGCAGCTGCGACCATTTCTTCTCATCCTTGTCGATGAAATCGGCATAGTCCTCCGGCGTGCCGGGCGTGATCTCGGTGCCGTCATTGCCCAACTGCTTCTTCACCTCGTCGGAGGCGAGCGCCTCGCGCAGCTACCTTGTTGAGCTTGTCGATGATCGGACGCGGCGTGCCGGCGGGCGCGACGAGGCCGTAATACAGCGAGGCGTCGAAGCCGGGCAGCCCCGCTTCCGCCATCGTCGGCACGTCCGGCAACAGGCTCGAGCGGGTCGTGCTGGTTACCGCCAGCGCGCGCAACTTGCCGGCGGTGACGTTGGGGTGCGAGGCCGGGATCGGCGCGAACGCCATCGGGATGTGGCCGCCCAACAGATCGGTCAGCGCAGGGCCCGTGCCCTTGTAGGGAATATGCACCAGCGTGATGCCGGCGGAGCGGGCGAAATATTCGCCGGTGATGTGGCTGGCGGTGCCGGCGCCGGCCGAGCCGAAATTGACCTTGCCGGGATTGGCCTTCGCATAGGCGATCAGTTCGGCGACGGTTTTGGCCGGGAACGACGGATGCACCACCAGCGAATTCGGCGCATTGCCGATCAGGCCGATCGGCGCGAAAGTCCTTGCGCGGATCGTAGCCGGCGTTCTTGTAGAGCGACGGACCGATCGCGAGCGTGCCGGTGTAGCCCAGCAGCAGCGTGTAACCGTCGGGCTCGCTTTCTGGCGACCGCCTTGGTGCCGACCGTGCCGCCGGCGCCGGGGCGGTTGTCGACCACGACCTTCTCGCCGAGCAGTTCGCTCATCTTGTCGGCGATGCCGCGGCCGACGATCGAGGTGCTGCCGCCCGGCGCGAACGGAATCACCAGCGTGATCGCGCGGGTCGGGATAGTTTTGCGCCTGCGCTCGATCGATGCTCCGCGCGCAGGCCGAGCATGGCGGCGGCAACGCAAAGCTCTTGTTCCAGATGCGCATTATGAGCGCCTCCTAGGACATCTTGCTGATCGTATGGTCGTCGAAAGCCATCGTTGCGCAACCCGACTCCGCATTGCAGCGAAGCGAAGCTCCGAATCACAGGCCCTCACGTTGCTGTCAGCTGACGCTTCTCACAACGTCAGCTCGCAATGACTCGAGCCTACTTCCACGCAAACACCGGCTGTTCCAGCTCGGCCACGCGGGTGTTGCGCCCCGCCAGCACTTCGCGGAATTGATAGATCAGCGCCGCCGTCGGCGCGTGGATGATGCTGACCGGCATGGTGGAAAGCGGATCACGCGCCGCGTGCTTTCCGGAATCGTGGTGAAGCTGAAGGCGTCCTCCCGTTCGATATCGTCGAGCGCGATGCGATGCACCGAGGCGACCTCCGCCGGGTTGGGCGAGATCGGCGCTGGCTGCTCACCCAGACCACGACCGGCGTGATCAGATAGCCGGACCGCGTCGGATAATCGTCGAGCAGGCCGAGCACGTCGCCTCACCCGAGTTCGAGGCCGAGTTCTTCGTGAAGCTCGCGCAGCGCCGCCTGCGCCTGCGTCTCGCCCTGCGTCGCAGCGTCCGCCCGGCAGCGCCCATTGGGCGGCGTGCGAGCGCAGGCCGGCGGCGCGGCGGGTCAAGCAGAAACGCCGTTCCCGCGCCGGCCTCGGCTTCCGTGAGCGCAATGGCGACCGCGGCCCGCTTCAGCGCGGGCGTCCGTTCGTCGCGGCAGGCGCCGCGTGAACGCCGCGCAGAGCTCTGCGATATTCCGCCGGGTGGTATCGTCAAATGGCCGGACCATCCCGCTTGACTACAACACAAGCGCGATCAGATGAAATGACCGGACAGCATGACAGCCCGCAGGGAACGGAATGCACGACATGACGAGCAAAGGCCGCGGACAAACTCAAATCCGACGGCTGGAAGATCGTCGAAACATCCGGCTTCCTGCACCTGATCGGCCCGCTGTGGCAGCGCGTCGTCGATGGCGAGCATGAATACGCGCTGATCACCGAGGACAAGCACCACAACCGCCGCGGCCTGGTGCAGGGCGGCGTGCTGATGACCTTCGCCGACCGCACCTGCGGCATGACCGCCCGCTACGTCTCGGGCAAGCCGACGCTGGCGACCGTGCAACTCGATACGCATTTCGTCGAGGCCGGCAAGATCGGCGAGGTGCTGATGTCGAAGCCGCACGTGGTGCGCTCCACCCGCAGCCTGATTTTCATCACCACCGAAGTGCACCGTCGACAAGCGCTGTATCGCGATGGCGAGCGGCGTGTTCAAGATATTGAAGAACGAGAGTTAGACGACCGCCGTCATTCGCAGGATGGACCGACGAACCAGATCCAGCTCATCGCGATGCGGGATGGATGCTACGCTGCGCTCGCATCAACGAGATCATGCAGAGGACCCACCTGATGCAATATCGTCAACTCGGCCGCAGCGGCCTGAAGATTTCGCCGATCTGCCTGGGCACCATGATGTTCGGCGGGCCGACCGACGAGGCGACGTCGTCGCGGATCGTGGCGAAGGCGCGCGAGGCCGGCATCAACTTCATCGACACCGCGGACGCCTATAATGGCGGCCAGTCCGAGCAGGTGGTCGGCCGCGCCATCTCCAACAACCGGCAACAACTGGATGCTCGCGACCAAGCTCGCCAACCAGATCGGCGACGATCCCAATCGCGGCGGGCTGTCGCGGCGCTGGGTGCTGCAGGCGGCGGAAGAAAGCCTGAAGCGGCTCGGCACCGACTACATCGACATCTACTATCTGCACAAGGAGGACCATGCGACGCCGCTGGAGGAGACCGTGCGCGCGATGGGCGACCTGATGCGGCAGGGCAAGATCCGCTATTTCGGCGTTTCGAACTACCGCGCCTGGCGCGTCGCCGAGATCTGCAACATCTGCGACCGCAACGGCATCGACCGCCCGATCGTCAGCCAGCCCTATTACAACGCCATGAACCGCATGCCGGAGGTCGAGCATTTTCCGGCCTGCGGCTATTACGGCCTCGGCATCGTGCCCTATAGCCCGCTGGCGCGCGGCGTGCTGACCGGCAAGTACGCGCCCGATGCCGCGCCCGACAAGGACACGCCGCGCCGGCCGCAACGACAAGCGCATGATGCAGACCGAATGGCGGCCGGAATCGCTGCAGCTCGCGCAGGAGATCAAGCGGCACGCCGAAGCCACGCGGCATCACCGCCGGGCAGTTCGCGGTGTCATGGGTGCTGAACTCGTCGTTCGTCTCGGCCGTGATCGCGGGTCCCCGCACCGAGGAGCAATGGGACGATTACCTGCAAGGCGCTCGACTATCGCTTCACGGCCGAGGACGAGGCGCTGATCGACCGGCTGGTGGCGAGCGGCCATCCCTCGACGCCGGGGTTCAACGATCCGGCGTATCCGATCGAGGGACGGCGGGCGCGGACGGATGGGCCAGCCCCGATGAGCGGGCTGGTCCGCCCCGTGAACCCTCACCACTTCTGCGTTGCATCAGGCGGCTGGAGCCTACGGTAACGGGATAGTAACCTCGGTCGCCGAAACTCCCTGTTCAGGCGGAGGTCCAAGTGGTGGACGAGCACAGAATAGCACCACGGCGGCGATTTTTGAAGGCGGGCAGGATTTCGTTTGGCGGCGGCGCTGCCTCGATTGCACGGTCCGCAATCTTTCTGAAACCGGCGCTGCGCTCGAGGTGATCTCCCCGTCGGCATTCCCGACCGCTTCACGCTGGTGATCGAAGCCGATCATCTCCTATGTGCCGTGCCGCGTCATCTGGCGCAAGGAGAAGCGGATCGGGGTTCATTTCGAAACCTGAGGATGCGTGGGACGCCGCGGCTGACTATCTCCCGTCAGGAATGGGATGCCGCCTCGCCAATTCATCGAGCGGCAGATGCGCCTCCTGCATCATCAAGCGCGAAACGGACAATGACGTCCTGACGGCCGACCTGCCCCCAGAGCCCGTCCGACGACCATTTCTGCGGCACGGGACCGCGCAGACCCTCGACCCAGACAAAGTACCATTCCAAGTCATGGAGCAACTCTTCGATCCTCTTGGTTCCGGAAGCAAGATGCTGTTGCGACCTCGTCTGAAGCATACCACTGTCAGAGTCCCGAAGACAACTGGCGCCAAACTGAGACTCCCGCTACCGAAGAGTCGATCATGTCTGGTCTGAACCGGCGCCGTGCAATCGGGGCCACCGAGCCTGCATCCTGGCGATCGCCTGGTCTGACCGTGCGCGTGGCGGAGCGGGGCCGAGACGATCGACCTGTGGTCAGTCGTCGCTCTGCACGAAGCTTTACACGCTGGCTGGTTGATCGGATTGGCAGGCCGCCAAGCCATCACGTCACGCTTCGCGCCCGGCGTCGGTGAACGTTGCAGCAAGTTCGCGCCTATCGCCTCAAGCGAATTGCGCGAGGCCGTGGCCGACGGACCAATTCTCTTTCGCGGACTCGAGAACGTTCACGAACACGTCCTCCGGCCGGATGCCGGGGTTTTCGCCGAGCAGCTCCGCGGTCCGCCGGAACAGCGCTTTCTTCTGTTCCGCGGTGCGGGTGTCGAACACGGTGATCTGGATGTACACGACATCGTCGCTCCGGGCGACGCCATAGCAGGACGTGCCGTAGCGGAAGTTCGCGGCGTCATGCTCCGTGATGGTCATGAACTGGTCGTCTTCGGGCACGTCGAGCGCTTCGCGCATCGCGCGGTAAAGGCTGTCGAAGATCGCCTGCCGGTAGGCTTCCGGCTTTCCGGCGCGCAGTGAGATGTGAATGAGCGGCATCGCGGATCCTTATCTGAAACCGGTGAGGCGGACGCGCGCCCATGGCGGCTCCCGCACGGGTGGTTCACCCCATTGACGAAATGGGCTATCGACCTCAGATGTTTTGACACGTTGTCGAAAACTCATCGTTCTTGACGCCGTGTCAAATACTTTTTGTCGGCGTCAGGCCGGCATTGGACCGATGTCGCACCCAGGAGAGAAACGTGAGGCCGCGCGAGTTTGACCACGACGACGTGCTGCGCATCGCGTTCGACCAGTTCTGGCGCAAGGGGTGCGTGGGCACGTCGCTCTCGGACATCGCGCGTGACGCGGGCGTCCAGCGCGGCAGTCTCTACAATGCCTTTGGCAGCAAGGAAGCGCTGTTTCTCTGCGCCTACGAGCGCTATGCGGGCGAGTATCTCAGCGCGCTTCAAAAGACGCTCGGCTCGGGCACGTTGCGGGAGCGCCTCACGGCGTTCTTCGATCTGACGATAAAGAACTTCCGTTCCGGCTCGCCGCCCCGCGGATGTCCGACCACGCGGGGACTGATGGAGCTCGGCGTCGGTCGAAGGTGAAGGGCTGGACGAGAACGCGCGGCAGGCGTTCGCGGATCTGGTGGCGCGCATCACCGGCCTGGTTCAGGAAGCTTTGTCGGAGGGCGCTGCGCGCGGCGAGTTCAAGGGAGACCCCGAGAGCGCTGCATTACACATCGTCACCGTGACGCGCGGATTGGCCGTGCTTGAACGCGCCTTCGGCGATGAGGCCCAGCTTCGGAAGATTGCCGCGCATACGGTCGATCTCGTGCTCGGCAAGGCAAGCCGCTAGGCAAGCCAGACCTGCTCCTTTCGGTGCAGCGCTGCAGGCAGGTATCCCGGAGGCGTGCGACTTTCAGGCTCGGTTGAACCGTTTCCGGCCCCGCGACGACAAAATCCGGATCATCGCGTATGGAATTGCCGGTCATGAATTCACCAGAGCCAGCCGTCCGGCCGGCACCGAACAGCAGCCCTGCCCGCCGCATCGCCGCGGCGGTGATTCTGAGCGGGCTGGTGTTTGCCGTGCTGTGGATCATGGTGTTCAGCATGATCACGTCGCTGCTGATCGGAGCCGGTTGCTGCGTCGTGATCGTTGCAGCAAGCTCCCTGTCGGATCTGGTCGACATGCTGCTCGATGCCATCGCCTCCGTCATCTTCGGCGTGCTGGCCGTCATCGCGGCGATCTTCGCGGGGATCTTCGGCCTGTTCGGATTTTAAGGTCCGCCGGTCCACGTCCACTTCGCCCCTTGTCATGGGTCATTGCTCGGATTCAATTGTCAAACAGCGTGAGGGTGTGCGTCCGCGTTCTCGCGGCTGAAATGCGCCCGAGCTTTGCGTAACTTCCGCCCTCATCAGAAGCAAAGGGCGCAGGGAAAGCCGGGTGCACGCTGCACCCGCGGTCTCGTGTGCAAATGCGCAAAAGAAACGCACACGAGCATACAGGTCCAGCGGAGGCATCCCGGCTTTCCCTGCGCGATGGCGTTACGGCTTACTTCGTGCTCTCCCCGGTGAACGGCTCTTTTGCCACCGTCGCCGGCAGGACACTTCCCGCCGACTTGACGCCAGCACCGCGGCGTCAGGACCACACGACTTCGCCGTCCGCGTCAGGCGCTTAACGTCAGCTCACGCCATTCGCGTCCACCGCATCTCACCGCGCGTTCGTGACGTGGCCAACGCCCCTCAATGGATGAGACGGGCGGAGTTATAAAGCTGATTTGGCCTGCGAGCTAAGCGGTATATTTTTCGCGAAGTGGCTGGACGGCGTTTGCTGATTTGCCCGTCGTGCCGATTGGTCGCATCCCGCGAATGGCAATCTGCCCTTGCGCTTCGAGGCAAATCGGCCGGCAGTCGCGGCAGCAAAGCCACGGCGGACAAGCCGCTCATGGGGCTATGCGTGCTGTTGGCTGTTCTTCGACGAACCCCACAGTTACAAGCGATCCAAGTCATCATCGGTCGCGCTGCCCTGGCGGCGGACGACCGAGCAACAACAAGAACAGGGTGGAATGTCATGCATGGTAAGGTCATCGCGCTGGTTGCGGCAGCATTGGGATTCGTGGCTTGCGGACCGGCCTGGGCGGGATGGCCGGACGACAAGCCAATCGAAGTTGTCATCGGCTTTGCGCCCGGCGGCGCGACCGACGTCATGGCACGCAAGCTGCTGCCGTTCGTCGAGCAGCGACTGGGCGGCAAGGCCAAGTTTGTCGTGCTGAACAAGCCGGGCGCCGGCGGCGAGATCGCATTTGCCGCGATCCAGCGCGCCGCGCCGGATGCCTACGCGATCGGCGTGGTGAACGTGCCCGGCTACAACTTCATCCCGATGACGCGAAAAACCCAGTACCAGCATGGACGAGATCCGCCTGATCGCGCGCGTGGTTGACGACCCGAGCGTGATCGTGGTGCCCGCGGACAGCAAGTTTGCAACGCTTGCCGACGTTCTGGCGGCGCTGCGCAGCAAACCGGGCTCGGTGACGTTCGGTCACAACGGCGCGGGCACGAACGGACATCTGGCGATCCGCATGCTGGCGGGCGCCGCCAAGGTGGAGCCCAACGAAATCTCCTATCGCGGCACAGCCGTGCAGAGGACGGATCTCCTGGGCGGCCATCTGGAGGTTGGAATGGTCAGCCTCAGCGAAGTCCGCTGAATTGCACGGCACCAACAAGGGACCACTCCGCGCCATTGCCATCCTGTCGAAGCAGCGTTCTCCGTCGCTGCCCGACGTTCCGACGGCAGAGGAAATAGGCATCCCGGTCACGATGACCGCGGAACGCGGCTTCGCCGCACCGAAGGCCGTCTCGGACGAGGTCGCCAAAAAGCTTGAAGCCGCCATTGCGGATGGCCTGCGCGATCCGGAATTCATCAAGAGCTCGCCCGGCGATGCTGCCGTCATTGCCTTCATGCCCGGCCCCGAATGGCAAAAGCGTCTCGACGACATGTCGCAAGCGCTGCGGCCGTTCGCGGAAGAGATGAAGGCGCAGGAGCAGAAGTGAATATCTGCCACGTCGGCGCGACTTCCTGGCTCGGCGGAACTCCGAGCAGGCGCGACTGCGCCTACCGAACCGGCAAGGCCGCCGCAGGAGGCGGTCCGCATGTTTTCATAACTCCGCTGTTGTCACCGCTCGGAGGCCCCGGTACTATGTGACCGTGCGACAATATTAGCGGCGTCGGCTATGTTTGTCGGTGATTGGGTGGTGTGGAAACAATCATGATCAAGAACGGGCTCTATTCGTTGAATGCCAGTTCCCGCGACGGTGTGGCCGACGAAGTTGGTGGTGTCTTGATATTGCGTGACGGCCAGTTGCATGGCGGCGACGCCTACGTCTATCTACACAGGAAGCTATGAGTGCTCTGCTGGAAACTGGCAGGGTAAAATGACCAGTCAAGAACATACCCCGACCGGGCGACCGATGGCGGCCCGTGTCCAACACATCGGATTTCTCGGCACCTACACCGATGCCGGCGCCAGGGTCGATGCGATGGCTCTCATTGGCGAGCAAAGTATTCGATACGATGCAACGCTGCGCTTGCTGGTAGCTGATTAACCTGGCGGACTGAATCAAAATCCGGATATCGCTTCCGCCTTCGCTCGTTGAGCTACGGCGGACAAGTCGCTCATCCGGGCCATGCTGCGCGCTATGTCTGCCCTGCACGGCTTTTCAGGATGGCGGCCAGCGGATTGAGCTTCGGCGCTTCGATGCGGACCAACGAGCAATACGTAACTGG
>ERZ1370068.10713-contig-9388_pt1 | contig 22141 bp, 39 predicted proteins | sample MGYA00561227_ERZ1370068 | MGnify/ENA primary metagenome ERZ1370068 (study PRJEB38410, sample SAMEA6850437) | metagenome | study: Metagenomic assessment of the ecological functions of the soil: analysis of the soil microbiota associated with the... | reverse complement strand
TTGTGCTTCGTTCAGTTACGTAGCCACTTCCGATCCGACGAGCGACCTCCCGTATGGTGTGGCCTTGCGCGCGAAGGAGGCCAATCTCCTCCCGCTCCATAAACGAGAGATACCGCCCAGAGAGCGGCTTCGCCGACAGTCCGAACATCGCTGGTGGCATGCCGCCTGCCTTCCGGAACCATCTTGTTCCCACCGCCGGCGGCTTACACCGGCCCCGACCGCAGCAACCTCACTCGCCTTGCCTGCCGCGATCGCTGCCCAGAACCGTCGCCGTTCATTTCGTCCTGCCACCGGCGGCCGACCTGGTGACAACAATGGTGCCCGCCCAGATCGATTCGAACGTCGCTTTCGAATGTTCATCGCAACCTCCTTTATCAAGGTGTTGCGACGACCGCTTGAATCCGCCCAATACGTCTCGATCAGTACACCGAGCGCCTCGCCGAAGCCGGCCTCGTACCGTCCGTCGGCAGCGTCGGCGACAGCTACGACAACGCTCTCGCCGAGACGATCAACGGGCTCTACAAAGCAGAGGTGATCCATCGGCGTGGACCCTGGCGCTCCTTGGAGGCCGTCGAGTACGCCACGCTCGAATGGGTCGACTGGTTCAACAACCGCAGGCTTCTCGAACCGATCGGCAACGTACCGCCGGCCGAGGCAGAAGCCGCCTACTACGCAGCCCTGGAGGAACCTGCAGCACTCGCAGCCTGACTCAAACAAGCGCCAGAAGTGGTGCGGTTCCTTCCTGCTGAAAATTGACTTGTTCAATCGCTTTGAGTTGGAGTTCGTCCGTCGACCGCGCCAGCCAACCACGTTTCACAATCAGACGGTGGTTGGTGACGGCGATCTCAGTCGTCAGATCAGGATCATGCTCCGCAGCAATATAAGGAGCCCAATGATACTAACCACTCAGCGGGACCCGCTCGCCCATGCGCAGCATGAAGAAAATGAAGTCAGATGATGAAGACAATGATCAGGGTCAGCGCGGCCACCTTCCACCGTAAGTAGAGCCAGTGGAAGCGGGCCTTGTAGAGGAGTGTCTCGTTCTGTGAGGCTCTGTTCGATGCCAGCCCCCACGATTCATCTCCGTCCGGCAGCAGGCGTGTGCTGGCGAGCCAATTGCGAGAGGATCTTGCGCCAGTTTCGACACGAACTGCGCTACGTGGAAGGACATGCCCATCGTGACGGCAACCGCCGCCAGCCCTGCTGGACACCCCGATCGAGATGCTCCAAGTCCATTACTCACTCCTTCGGTTAGTCCGGACACGCCCTCGGCAGTGAAGCCCGCTGCGGTCTCCTCATCCGACAGCAACCCCAAGATGGTCTCGCGAGCGACTTCATCGGCGCGTTTGGCATCATCATGATTTATCTCCGTCCAGATCTACGGCGAGCATTAGCTGCTCAGCGCGATTGTACAATGTCGTCAGATTACGGTCGCCCCAAAAGGACCATAAGAATGACAACGATCCACCTCAGTGTTCACGCAAACAAATCGTGCAGACTTGTATCGATGCACTTAATCAGGAACAGTCAGCGTTTGTATCGTGGAAGATCTGGGCGATCCTGCCCTCGATCAAAGCGATCTACCGGGCTGAGAACGCCGACGCGACGCCCGGTTAGGCTCGAGGGTGCTGGGGCCAGGTCGGGCAACGCCATCGGCGATCAGCCGGAGCCTGGCGCAGGGCCTGGCAGCATATGATTACCATTCTTGCCTTCGCGCCCGGCATCCGCAACAGCAGTCATTCGCCGGAATGGACTCACATCTTGCGATCACGCCGAAAGCGGACGGACAAATTGGAGGCCTTTGCGGGCACGAGACGCGCCGATTCAGCTGAGAACATCAATGTGTTACCGAAAGCCCACGCACAACCCTACGCATGGCGGCTTCTCTTTCAGGAGGCTGGAGAGCGGAGTGTTGGATGGTGTCATGCGCCCCAGCGCAGAGCGGGCGTGTTTACCGGAGCGTCCCAAAGTGCGGTTAGAGCCTCGTCGAGCAGCGTGACCGTGACAGAGCAACCAGCCATCTCGAGCGATGTAACGTAGCTGCCGACGAGCGCTCGCGCGACTGCCAGGCCGCGGCCAGCAAGGATACGACGCGCCGCCTCGGGCATGACATAGAGCTCCATTGCGGGCGTCCCGCCGAAGCCGCTGACGAGGAGGAGGCCCGCGCGGGCTGGCGGCGCGAGGTCAGCGAGAATGGCGCCGACCATCTCGTCGGCGATTGCCCGAGGGCCGCGGCGAGCTTGACCCGCCGACCAGGCTCGCCATGGATGCCGACGCCCATCTCCATCTCGTCGATCGCCGAGCTGAAAGGTCGGCTTGCCCGCAGCCGGCACGGTGCAGCGAGCTCAGCGCGACGCCCATTGAGCGCGTGCGATCGTTGACCAGCTTCGCCCAGTCGCTTGCAGCGACTTGAGATCGCGAGCCTGATCTCGGCCGCCGCGCCAACAATCTTCTCGACCACCAGAGTGCCTGCGCGACACCGCGTCGGCCGGTCGAGTAAGTTGACTTCTCAACGGCCACATCGTCGTTCGTTACAACCATTGCTACAGGACCGCTTCGCCATCTCGGCAGCCATCTCGAAGTTCATCACATCGCCTTCATAGTTCTTGACGATGAACAGCGCGCCGGCGCCGGTGTCGACCGCGATCCGCGGCGGCCAGCCATCTGATCCGGCGTTGGCGAGGTGAAGACCTGGCCGGGACAGGCGGCGTCCAGCATGCCGAATGCCAACGAACCCGGCATGCAGGGGCTCATGGCCCTGACCCGCCGCCGGAGATCAGCGCGACCTTGCCGGGCTTCAGCGCGACTGCGCCGGACGAACTTGCGTTCATCACCGAGGATAACCGGTGTTCGAGTGAGCGGCCGCGAAACCGTCGAGGCTTTCTGCGATCACCGTGTCGACGGCATTGATGAGCTTTTTCATTTCTTCCTCCTCGTTGGCCGCCGATCTGGGCGATCTTTCACTGATCGATATCGGAGAACCTTCTGAGCCAGCGCGCGATCTCCGGCGAGCATCTCGTCGAGCGGCGCGATTTCTGGCGGTATCACCGAAGTCCGGCAGCTCGACCACTACGCGACGCATGGGCCGCTCCTGGTCGACGATCTCGAGCCGTCCGGGGTGGGCCGTGCGATACGCCAGCAGGAAAGCGTCACGCTCAGCCGGCGAGAAATGACAGATCGACGAAAATTGTCTCGAGATGCTGTGCCGGTATCGGCGTCGGATATGCGGGATTGGTGATTTGCGAGACGAAGCTGCGGTTCTTGCCGCATTGCAGCCGCAAGGCGCTGCTGCGCGTGCCGGACGGTCGATTGTTGATCACAGCTTGCAGAATGCTCTTGTAGGCGAGCGACCGGCTCGACGCTGGCGCTTGGACCTGGTTCGGCGGTCATGTGTCAGAGCCCGTCTCGGTATCACGCGCCCTGGTGGAGGAGCGCGAGCGTCACCAAAATTCGATGCCACCAGGACGACGCGGTGGTGGCTTCGACGGCACGCCGAGGTCAACGGTGCGGATGGCCGCCTTGGTGCGACTGCCAACAGCGTCGGTGCCACCGACAAAGTCCTGACGCCCGCGTCGAGCAAGTGCCGGGATGGCGCGCGGGTCCCACCCGCATCCCCGCACAGGCTGACCTCCCGACCGATCTCGATCCACGTAGTGCCGCAACGGCGGCTATGAGGCCGAAGAACACCGGGATGCGTCAGTTCACCAACCCGCCTACGTATCGCCGCTGTACGCGCGATGAGGCCGTGACGCTGCACGCAGATCGTTCTGATCCGATCGAAAGAAAGCGGCGTCGAAGTGATCAACGGCGATGGCTGCGGCCGGCACTCTCAACCATGATGCCGAGCGGCGGAGAGGCTGCCGGTATGTGCTGGGCCCGGAGGCTCTCAGACGACCTCCGTACGCAAGATCTTTTCAGCGCCTCTGCGAGGGACTCAGCCGGAGTGGTCACGCATCGGCGGCGATGACTTTGAGATGCCCGAGTGCGGCCGCTCGCGCCGCGCTGCGCAGTTGGATACGGAAGACGTCGGGATGTCGTAAGCGGCAGCCGCACCCCTCGCATGCCGAGGAACGGGGTTCGAATCTCGTGCCGGCGACCGTGTAGCCCGGGATGGGCTTGTCGCCACCGGCGTCAGGGTTCGGATAGTGACGGGACGTCCCGCCGCCCACGCGACGGAAGGTCGCGGTATAGCGCGAACTGGCGTTCTTCATCGCGCAGCGCACCATTCGCGACCAGGGAATTCTGTGCGCACCAGCCCGATCCGTCGCGGCTGGCTGCATCCAGCTTTTCAACGTCGGATGGCGCAGCCACGGTTGATCATCACCGCGACCCGCGTCCCATCCCGCGTGATGGCTGAAGCCTCGCCCAAGCGCGACCTCGCCTCTGTCTCTGCCCGCGACAGGGCCGCCGCTTTCTGCCGCTGGACCTCGACAAGTGTCGCTGGCTCCGGGCAACAATGACTGAACCTTGCTCGCCATCAACCGCCAGAGTGCCGGAAAGCGTGTCGACTTGCCGCCCGATGCCAACGACCATGCGGGACACCGCGGGCGCGCGCTAGCATGGCCACGTGGCTGGTGGCGCTGCCCTCGCCGAGTACGATCGCGCCGCCTTGGGACCAGTCGAAGCCCAGAAACAGCGACGGTGGGAGGTCGCGCGCAACCACCACCGAGCCGGCTGCAACTTCTGCCAGGACTGTCTGAACGCCGAGTAGATGCCGCAGGACGCGATCTACGCACGTCGACGAGATCGGCACGCGCGCGCGCGCGGAAATACTCGTCCTCGGCATGCTCGTAGCCCGCAATCCCGAGCAAGCCATCGCATCACGCCATGCGTTGTCGGCAGCAACGCCTCGCTGGCGATGTGCCGCGCGCTGGATTTCGGCTCAAGGCATCGTCCTCGAGCAGCGCGACCTGTATTCCTAAGATCCTGTTCGCCTCACCGTTGGTGGATGATGCCAGCGCCGAAACCTCATCGCGAGAGGCGGCGATCAGCCGCAATCAGCGCCCGCCTCCTCTTCGGTCGGGCTTCCTCGCGCGCGCTGGTGAGCCGCAAGGGCAGACCAGCACGACTGCCGGGCCAACGAAAATGCCCGGGCTTGCGGCGCGACCTAGTCAGCTTCGACTCCATCGCGCTCACTCTTCATCGAATTTGCGCTCGACGAGCGAGACCAACTGTCTCACAGCCTCGTCCGCGTCGGGATCCAAGGCACGGAAGTGCAAGGTTGCGCCTTTGGGAGCTTTCACGCGCATGATCTTCACCGGGCTCTTCGCATCGACCCACGGCCCGTCGGCAGGCGAGCGCGACCTCGAGGCTGCGGGCAAACCGCTTGGCGGTCTGCGTCAGCTTCACAGAGGGTCGCGCATGCAGGCCGGACGTCGTTCACCAGAAGCGCGCTGGCCGTGGAATGGGTCATACGGAGTTCTTCCTATTCATTTCTTTTTTGCTGTAGACCGGGTGGATATCTCAGCTTGCCATCAGCTCTTCCGCCGTTCGCTTGACGGCTTCGAGCGGGGACCCGCCGGAGGACTCGGTTGCAGCCATCACGGCGCCTTCCACGACGGGGCGTTGCAGACGACAACGCGACTTTGCCAGAATCTCCGGCAGCATCTCGATCGCCATCTCGCTGTTGGTCTCCGCACCGCCAAGGTCGACAAGGACGGCCACTCCGCGCATCCGACCAAGCCCGATCGATTGCGTCTCTGATGGCGGCAACGTCGGTGCCGAGGCCGCCGTCGGGGTTGCCACCGGCATAGGCGATGGGAACGGTGTCGCCCACCATCTGGCGCACCATGTCGGCTGCTCCTTCGGCGACTTTCGAGGAATGCGATACGATCACGATCCCGACGTTGGACATGGGCTCAGGCTCCGAATTCGCTGACAATGGCGGTAATCATGGAGTGCGGAGGACCGAGCGCCGGGATCCATATGCCCGACCGATCGATCACCAAGGAACGAGGCACGGCCGCGTACAGCTTTCAGGGGTATTGTCGCCTCGGCCGCAGATGCGGCAATCGCGGCGATCCTTGGCGGAAGATCGGCGCCGCCGCGCAAGCTCCGCCTGCACGGGCGCCAGCACATCGAGCATGGTCTTGCAACCCACATCAGACTTGCCTCGCGCCTTTACGGCCTCGATTGCTTTTGCGAAGCTCGCTCCACGTCAGCCAAACTTGGTGAAGCCGGCAGTTCCTTGCCGAGCGTCGGAAGAGGGTGCCGTACAACGGGCCCGACGCGCCACCGACTTTCATAACGAGCTGCGTGCCGATGGACTTGAGAGCATCGGGAAGCGGCTGACCCGCAGCTTGGCGAGGTCCGCCAGCACGGCCTCGAAGCCGCGCTTCATGTTGATGCCATGATCGCCGTCGCCGATCGGCTGGTCGAGCGCTGTCAGCTCGTCGGTGTGCGCGATCACAGTGCGTGCGACCGTTTCGATCAGCCTTCTCTGCAGAGCCGGGTCCATGAACGTCCTTGCCTCTCGACTCGCCGCAATCTCGATACCACCCTCAAGCCGGCGGCCGTCGGCGGCAAAGAATAGTGGCCGTACGAATTCGATGGAGACCTCGTCGCCGACCCCAACACCGACATCCGGGTCCGTGAGCGTAAACCAGGTCACGGTCCGCAACTGATACATGCAGGTGGTTCTGATCGCCGAGCCGCTCGATCCAGGTCACTTTGCCGGTTGCCGCCCCATTCGAGGCCTTGCGGATGCGAAGGTGTTCCGTCCTTGCGCCGATTGTCTCTGCGCCGGTGGGAGCCGGAGCATCAGGAAACATCGCGCGAGGCAGCAGATTGATGCCCGGGCTACCAAGCCGCGTCGAAACGTAGGTGTCGGCCGGCCGCTCGTAGATCTCGCGCGGCGTGCCGGTCTGCACGAGCAGACCATGATTCAGGACGCCGATGTGCGTCGCAAGAGTCATAGCCTCTGTCTGATCGTGCGTGACGTAAAGAATCGTTGCGCCCAGATCCAATTGGATGCGTTTCAGCTCGATCCGCAACTCGGCTCGGAGCTTCGCGTCGAGAGAGGAGAGCGGCTCGTCCATCAGATAGATGGCAGGTCTGCGCACAAGCGCACGGCCGATGGCGACGCGCTGCATCTGGCCGCCAGAGAGTTGAGTGGCTCGGGCTTGAAGTTTTGCTTCGATGCGAAGGAGGCGGGCGACTTCTTGAACAGTGCGGTCGACTTCGGCTTCCGGCAGTCGACGGGCAGGAGAGCGCAGCGGGAACGCCAGGTTGTCGTAAACCGAGAGATGCGGATAGAGCGAGTACTGCTGGAACACGAATGCAACATCGCGCGTCGAGGGTGGCTCGCGGCTGACATCGCGCCCGCCGATCCAGACCCGTCCTGTGTCGGGCGTCTCGAGACCGGCAACGAGGCGCAGGGTCGTGGTCTTGCCGGCGCCCGTCGGCCCGAGCAGCACCACGAATTGGCCATCGCCAACTGTGAGCGAAAACTCCGCGACCGCCGCCGCAGAGCCAAAGCGCTTTGAGACATTGTCGAGATGTGCCTCAGCCATGACGGGGCACCTCATGCAGCGCCGTGCGGATGGCCCGTCCGCTGGCGGCCTCGAACACCGACAGTTTTTGCGGCTTGAAATCGAGACCGACGATCTCGCCGATTCTGATCGCAATATCGGCCGGAAGGCGCGCCTTGAGCGTGGCCTTTTCGCTCTTCACGGTCACGATCTGCGTCGTACCCAGATACTCCGTGCCGTACACCTCGCCTTTGAGCTTCGATGCGTCGCTAAAGAGGACATGCTCGGGGCGGACACCAAGGATCAGCTCGCCCTCGGCGCAATCCTCGCGCGCTGCAGGAATTGCAATCCGCGTGCCGGCAGCGAATATGGTGGTAGCTCCTGACCGAACACCGCCACGGAACGGAAGAAAATTCATCGGCGGAGAACCGATGAAGTCGGCAACGAACATGGAAGCCGGCGTGTCGTAAATCTCCTGCGGAGGCGCAAGTTGCTCAATAATACCGTGATTCATAATGGCGATCGTGTCGGCCATGGCCATCGCTTCGAGCTGGTCGTGTGTCACGTAGACCGTGGTCGCCTTCAGTCGATTGTGAAGGGCGCGCAGCTCGCCGCACATGACGTGGCGGAACTCGGCATCAAGCGCGCCGAGCGGCTCATCCATCATGAAGGCTTTCGGCTCTCGCACGATCGCACGTCCAAGCGCAACCCTCTGCCGGTCGCCGCCCGGAGAGTCCCGAGACCGATTTGTCGAGTAGATGCTCGATGCGAAGGATACGAGCGGCCTCTTCGACCTTGCTCTTGATAAGGGCTTTGGGCGTACCGATGTTGCGCAGCGGGTAGGAGATGTTCCGGCGCACGTTCATGTGTGGATAGAGAGCGAAAAGCTGGAACACCATGGCGATATCCCGCTCCGAGGCGCGCTTGAGCGTGACGTCCTCGCCATCGAGGAGAATTGCGCCCGATGTCGGAAGCTCTAACCCGGCGATCATCCGCAGCGTCGTTGTCTTGCCGCATCCAGAGGGGCCGAGGAGACAAAAGAATTCGCCATCGCGGACGGCAAATGTCGAGCCCTTCACCGCGGCGAAATCGCCGAAGCTCTTCTGCAGTCTCTCCACGCGTATCTGCGCCATCGCCTTACTCCGGGAACTTGGTGACGATGGTGAACATCGCCACACCAATGAGCGTAGTGACGAAGGAGTAGCCGTAGAGTGTTAGAGAGAACGGTTGCAAGAGCATCAGCACTCCTGCTGCGATAAGGGTGGTCGCGAGGTTCTCGAGAATGCCGCGCCGCAACCAGCGCCGCCAGATCGTGGGTGGCTGCCGATGCTGATGCTTGGTGAGGAGTTTCGGGCACACTCATTTGCGCACCGCCCCAAACGTGATGCCGCGCAGAAGATGCTTCCTCAGCAACACGGTGAAGACGAGGATCGGAACCAGGAACAGCGTCGTTGCGGCGGCAACGGCGGGCCAGTCCTGGCCACCCTCGCCAATGATGATCGGGATGAAGGGCGGCGCGGTCTGCGCCTCTCCGGATGTAAGGAGCACTGCGAAGGCGTACTCGTTCCAGGCAAAGATCAAGCAGAAGATTGCCGTCGCCACGATACCGGTGGTCGCCTGCGGTAGCACCACCCTTGAAGAAGGCCTGCAGTCGCGTGTAGCCGTCGATCATGGCGGCTTCTTCGTACTCGCGCGGAATTTCGTCGATGAATCCTTTCAAGAGCCACACTGCCAGCGACACGTTGACCGAGGTATAAAGCAGAATCATGCCAAGCCTGGTGTCAGACAGGCCGAGCTCTCGATACATGAGATAGATGGGGATAGCGACCGCGATCGGCGGCATCATGCGCGTCGACAATATAAAAAGAGAAGATCATCCTTTAGCGGAATGTTGAAGCGCGAGAACGCATACGCAGCGGCCGTCGCGAGCAGCACCGACAGCGCCGTCGAGCCGAAGGCGATGACAAACGAGTTAACGAAGCGCGGCACATAGTTTGACGACCCTGCGATCACCATGTTGCGCGAGCGGGCGATCTCATCGCAGCGCCCTGCCGAAGGCGGCAGGCTGCGGATGTATTCGGGCGTCTGGCGGGTGCGTGTCGTAAAAAGATTGCAGTAGCCCTCGAGTGTGGGCTCAAAGATCACCTTCGGTGGATAGCTGATCAGATCGGGCGGCGACTTGAAACTCGTCAGAAAGATCCACACGAGTGGGACCATCGAGACGACCGCATAGAGGATGACGATCGCCGCCGCGACGTTCTTCGAGCGCGCACTGGGCGCTGCGATCGAATGCGCGATTGAGATGCCCGTGCTCATCGCGACTTTACCCGGTTGAGCGTCTTTACGTAGATGTTCGCAAGCCCGAACACCGCGACGAACAGGATGATGGCGAAGGCGGAGGAGAAACCCGTGCGCCACTTCTCGAAGGCTTCGCGCTTCAAGGTGATGGAGGCAACCTCGGTGGTCGATCCGGGTCCCCCGAGGTCAAGAGGTTCACCATGTCGAACATCTTGAAGTTCTCGATGCCGCGAAACAGGACGGCGAGCATCACGAAAGGTAGCGCCATCGGCAGAGTAATGGTCCAGAACTGGCGCCACTTGGACGCACGGTCGACCTCGGCGGCTTCGTAGAGGTACTCAGGGATGGATCTAAGCCCCGCAAGGCAGATCAACATCACGTAAGGTGTCCACATCCACGTGTCGACGATGATGATCGACCAGGGAGCAAGCTTCACCGAGCCGATCATCTCGAAGGAGGACGGTGGCAGTCCGGTGAAGAACGATACGACGTAATTGAAGAGGCCAATCTGCGGCTGATAGAGAAAAGTCCAGAAATTCCCGACAACTGCGGGCGACAGCATCATCGGGATCAGGATGACCGTCGTCCAGAAGGCATGTCCCCGGAACTTGCGGTCGATGAGATAGGCGAGGGCGAAGCCGATGAGGGTCTGCAGCAGGATCGTCCAGAACACGAAATGGGCCGTCGACTGCATCGCCGCCCAGATATCCGGATCGGTCAGTATCGAGTGGTAGTTGTCGGTTCCGACACTCAGGACGGCCGCATTCGGTCGATTGGCGCGATAGTTTGTAAACGAAAGCTGGATGGTCCAGATCAGCGGAAAAATGTTGATCGCCAGCAGCAGTACCATCGTCGGCGTGATGAACAGCCAGGCGATGGCACGATCGGACAAGCCGCGCAGCCGGCGCGCCAACCTGTGTGGCGTCACGTGCACGAGCTTGTCCGGCAATTTGCTGACGCGTTGCGCCACGCTCTCGACCGCTTCGCTCTGAGCAAGCGTTGTCATCTGCCTGCCTTCAGTGATTGCCACACTCAAGCACAAACCGAGCGGGGCGTCTGCCGGGTGAGGCTCCCGCACACTGAGCATATTGTGCGGGGAGCCGCGCGTTGAGGGTTGAAGCAGACTTCAGAACTTGCCTTCTTCCTTGAACGTCTTCTGCCAGTCCTTGACCAGCAGATCTAGCGCCTCTTTCGCCGTTCCCGTGTCGGCGATCACGTAATCGTGGACGCGCTTCTGCATGGCGAGCAGCAGCTGCGCATAGGCCGGCTCCGGCCCAGAAATCGACCACCATTTCCATCGACTGCAAGAAGTCGGCCGCGAACGGCGCCGTGTTGGGGAAGTTCGGATCGCTCAACACCGCCTTGTGGCAGGAATAGCCGCCGAGCGACCACCACTTCTTCTGCACGTCGGGCTGCGCGAACCACTTGATGTATTGCAGCGCCTCGTTGCGGTTGGGCGAGTAGCTGACCACCGAGATGCCCTGCCCACCCAGCTGCGTGGCCTTGGTCTTCTGGCTCGGATTGACGAAGAAGCCGATCCGTTGCCCCCGACCTTCTCGTCCTTGTAGAGGCCGGGCCAGAAGGCGAAAAAGTTCATCTGCATTGCCACCTGACCAGATTTGAAGGCGTCGAGGCCTTCCTGCATGTATGCGTTGGTGTAGCCTGGCGGCGTGCAGCACTTATAGAGCGCCTTGTAGGCTTCGAGCCCCGCAACGGCGTCGGCCGAATTCACGAAGCCCTCCATTCTGTAGGGCTTAGCCGGATCTTGGTACTTGAAGCCAAAGGCATAGAGCGCGTTCGTCACGCCCATCGTGATGCCTTCCGAGCCGCGTTCGGTGTAGATCGAGGCACCGTACACTTTCTTGCCGTCGATCTCGCGACCCTGGAAGAACTCTGCGGTCTCGCTTGAGCTCGGCCCACGTCTTCGGCGGCGCCAGCGTCGCGTTTGTACTTGGATTTGAAGTCAGCCTGCAGGTCGGGCTTAGCGAACCAGTCCTTGCGATAGGTCCAACCGACCGCGTCGCCCATCGCCGGCAGGGCCCAATAGTTGGGCGTGCCCTTCGGCCATTCCGAGTAGCCCAGCACCGTCGCCGGCATGAAGTCATCCATTTTGATGCCTTCTTTGGCGAAAAAGTCGTTCAGCTTGACGTAGTGCCCGTTCTCAGCGGAGCCGCCGATCCATTGGCTGTCGCCAATCATCAGGTCGCACAGCTTGCCCTTGGAGTTGAGCTCGTTCAGGAAGCGGTCCGCAAAATTCGGCCACGGGACAAACTCAAACTTCATGTTGATGCCAGTTTTGCCTGTGAAGTCCTTGAGAGTTCGACCAGGGCGTTGGCTGGGTCCCACGCGGCCCAACACAAGGTGATCGTCTTGCCTTGGGCCTCGGCGGAACTCGTCGCGGCAACAGCTGTCGCAGTCGCCAAGAAGCTGACGAGAGCCACTTTCCGTAACGTTGTCATCGTCTTTCTGCCTCCTTCTCTACGCTCAAGGGATCCGCGACTGCGGGGAGCGATCGCAGGGCGGTTCGATCCAGCGCGACTGCGCCGGCTTCGAAACTGCGTGAGACAACAGGGCCGTTTCCTTCGGTTGCTCAGGCGGGTTGCAGGAAAGCGTCCGCTGCCTGAGTTTAGTGTTTTGTTTAGTTCACTAAAATCTATTTAACTAAACTAAGCAAGAGGCTTGTCGTGCAGTGCAGCATGACGCTTGTCAACGCAGGGGGTCTCGTCTGGTGTGGCGAGGATGGACATGGGTTGAATTTGAACTGTCAGAGGGCGGAGCGTGACCATGCTGCGGCGAGCCGGCGACGGATCGGGCCGGAGTGGTGTCCGCTTTTCACATTGCAAAGCTTGACCTCTGCAATGTACGACCGAGTGGGTCAAAAACGGCGGTTAGTTGAGGCTATGTCCATGCCTTCCCGTTGGTCAGCTCGACCCCGATGAACGGACTCTCAGCGAGATGACGTTGGCGCTATTCCACAACCTTGGGCGCCCCGCTTGCTTGACATTGCGACCCTAGTGCAATGCGTTGCTATACATCAATAAGCGTTGATAAACATTGCGCACATGGACACGGACGACGAACAGCGCTCAGCGCAAATAGGCTTTCGCGTCAGGCCGAGCCTAAAGGCCGAGCTGGAGCGCTCGGCCAAGCAGGATCGTACGAACACCTAGCAAGCTATCTGGAGATCGCACTCGAGGCGCACGTCGAGCAGAAGCGGAAAGAGGGCAAGCGGCGATGACCAGCAGCCCAGCGGCGGCCACCGGCGTGCCCTCCAGAACCTGCGATTGTTGCAACGAGACTATGCGCATCGTTGACGAAGACGGATTGTGCATTCAACTGCGTCATGGTGCGGAGCTTCGCCATCATCATCGAAGACCAGACGGATATCGCCGGCGATCCGGCCGTGGACCCTGCGTGTGATTTGGCGGCTTGCGCGCGCCATCACATTCTTGAGGCGCGCGACAACGCTGAAGAGAAGGACTTTTCGCTGACGTCGCCGCCGGGATGGTTCGAACTTCGAAAAATCACTGAGGTGCGGAGATGGCAGACGCAAGGCTACGTGCGAGCAGAATTCGGGGTCTGATTGCCGCCGAGAACGAGGCCTGGGACCGCGCGACGGAACAGCGCGCGATGCTGAATATGCCCTTGAGCAATTTGAAGGAGAGCGAGGATAGGCAGGACCTATCGGAGGATGAAGCGGAGGAGCGATGTGAGCAGCTGCGGGCGATGAGTTCGCAAGGCTCGGGACGTGGAACAGGCCGCCGAGCGCGCCTGGCACGAAGCGAGGGACGCGCAGAAGCGAAGATCAAGGACGAAGAGGCGGAGGAGCAAGCGGCGATGAAGCGCGCGCGGCGCCTTGTTGAGGAGAACTGGCTTGCGGTTGTTGCCGTTGCCGACGCACTTCTCAGGAAGCGAACACCAGAACGGACAGAGTTTTTGGAGATCCAGCAGGTGCGGTGGATCACCTGGAAGCTGGGCCAGGACGGCTCCAGCAGGATCAAGGTCGACGTGGAGCGCCAGAGCAGCAACGATGGACGAATACAGGCAACTGACCGAGCGCCAGCTCGTGGACCGCGCCATCGCGAAGCTCGCGGAGATCGAACGCCGACTCTGGGCGTGATCTGCCGAAGGATCAATGGCGCAATCAGCCCGTGTCCAAGATCATCGAGGCGCTGCTCGAATTCGGCCGGCAATTTCCTGATGAGAGGTCACCCCAATGAAATTCCAAGCCCAACGCATCCGCGCAGATTGAGTCCGAACTGGTTGGCCTGCGCCTGACCTGCGCTGAAGTCGTGCGGGTGATGAGCGAGCAGGGGCCATTGCCCGAGCTGTGGAATGCCTACGTGCGCATCTGTGAGAAGCAGCGGGCGGCGATCTGTGAATGGAACCGGCTCAGCAATCCGCAAGCCTCCGCCCTGCATTGAGGCGCCCAAGAGCAGATCCATTAGAGGCCAACATGAGCATCGATCGCCAGCGCATTGAAGCCGTCAAAGTCCTTGAGGCAATGGGTTACAGATCTCGCGGCGACACATGGCTCGCCCCCGACGCAACTGGAGGGTCGCCGGAAGCTGACGCCCATGCATGCGCTTCTCGTCCATCGCGCGGATCAGTTGGAGGGTGCATCGAAGGGTCGCCGGAGGAGCAGGAGTATTCGTCCATCGTCAGTGCCATTTTTCCCCTCGTGCATGAGATCGGGCATCTGATCGGGGCCAGTCACGAGCGTGGCTATGTCCATGGCAACGAGTGGCGCGACATTATGAGCTACAAGGCTAACTGCGGCGGCTGCCCCGCTTGCCGGTGTGGTCCAACCCAGACGTTTTGATCGGTGGCGCCCCTGCCGGTTCAGATCGGGCACGACAACGCCCACGTGATTGCCGACAACGTCCTGCGCGTCGCGGCCTCGTTAACGCAAGCCCTTCTCTTGTACCCCCGATAGCTGCCGGAATCGCTGCGGTGCCGAAGGGGTCCGGGGTGTGCCAGGAACCGACATGCTCATGTATCATGCGACCGCCGATGGTTCTCTTGACAAGACAGGTGGAACTGACGCCATGGCCGAACCAATGCCGCGCACGACGGATGTCCTTGAAGCGGGTATGCGTTCCAAACTCCACGTAGGCGCACAGCTTTTTGTTTTCTTGAATGGTTCAAATGCTTGCGACCTCGCAATTGGCGTGTAAGTGCGCCCGGCAGGCCCATGACGTCCGATCTGATGATGACATGGCTGCTCGTGCTCAAAGATCGCCATGTCGATCCTGTTTGGCCGCATCTGGGAAGAGGGGTTAGTGGAACTGGACGATCCCGTCACAGCGCACTTGCGGGAGTTCAAAGGCGGAGGTAAGGATGCCATCACCATTCGACAAGTGTGGACGCATACGTGCAGCTTGCTCAACGTCGAGCAACAGCTCTTTCCTGTTCGCTACAGCCAGAGCCACGCAGCAAACATGGCGCTGATTTGCGCCGCAAAGATCGATGAGGGCGTGGCTCCCGGCACGCGCGCAGGGTACCAGACCACCGTGGTCGCCTTGTTGCTGGCCGAAGTGATTAGCCGAAAACGCGACCGCGATTTCCGAGAGATCATTCGTGACGAGGTCTTCTTTGCCGCTTGGCATGAATGACTCAGTGGCTGGGAATGCCGCCTGAGACGCTTGAACTCTACCGTAAGCGACTTGGCCAAACGTTCGACACGAGTGGCCCAGAGCCGAAAGCCGGATCCTGGGCGCCCGACGCACCACAGCAGCTCATTCATGTCATGCCGGGTGGCAATGGCCGGGGCCGATGCGGGAGCTCGCACGGTTGCTTGAACTCCCTGCGCTGCCGAGGCACCGCTTGACGGCGCACGCATTCTCGCGCCGACAACCGTGGAAGCCATCACAGCACGTCATCGCTGCGGGCATGCACGACGCGAGCTGGGATCTGGTGCTGGATTGGAGCCTTGGTTTGACTCCCGACCTCGCGTGCATCATGGCGGCGCCACGCACCTCTACGGCTACGGCCGTTACGCCTCGCCGCGCACGTTCGGTCACTCCGGGTTCCGCACGACGACGGCGTTCTGTGATCCAGACCACGCACTTGTAGTCGCGTGTTCGTGGAACGGCATGGTGGCGGACGACGCCATTCACTCCGAACGGCAAAACGCTCTTTGCAGTGCCATTTATGAGGACTTGGCACTCCGCTAGCCCCGGCTGATGCGGTTGGTGACTTGTTCCGCTCCGGGTCATCTACGGACGGAAAAGAGGCCCGGCCGACACGGCTACCTCGCGTCCGGTCAACCCCAAGGTGCGGACCCGCCCTGGCGCTCCGGCCAACTTTCGGCTGTGTGCCAAAAGGGTGCATGGCTATACCGGTGGCGGATGGCTAAAGATGCCCGCCTCCGCGCCGAAGAGCATCACCGTTCTTTCGCCCGCTCACTTTTGAGACCATCGCCGCGGCCGTGGCAACTATCAGCGGAAATCGTCGCCTCGCGCAACGGGCGCCGGAGGCCCGGTCGTGACACAAACCTACGAATCGCCGCAGTCTCTCCCTTGGCGTGTCGGCACGTCTATGCATCAACAGCCTGTTTGCGGGATGCCCATGCGCGAAAGTCTAACCGATCCCATTAGCGAGACAGAATCCGTGGCGGGTTGCTGTCGTGGAATGCCGGGGCAGTTGCTATGATGTTGGGGTCCAGACCGCCAAAGGCTTCCGCAACAGCCCGCGCGGCAGAACCTTCAAGCATCGTCGAGGGCGGGGTCGTTACGGGTTTAGCATCAAGAATGCGCAGGCGGCGCTCGCCACCTATGCTCCCAATATCTGGGAGGAGTTGCACGGACTTGCCGACGGCTTAGAAATTCCATTTGAGACGGCTGTGATGCGGTATTCCAACGGCCGGCTTGCTTACCCCACCTACGGATGCTCCTCTCTTTCGACGGTGGATCTCTTCGGTCGCAACTATGACTACTCGGTAGGCAAGTATAACAGCATGCTGCTGGCCATACAGCCAAAGGGGGTAAACGCGAGCGTTGGCTTTTCCGACAGGTTCACAGGACGTGTCGATGGAATGAACGAACACGGCGCTTTGCGTCGCCTTGCACCTGGTCAATCAATCGAAATCGTGGCGGCCGGGCTTGGGTTGCATTTTGACTGTCCGCATCGTGCTAGACCAGTGCGCTACGACTGCGGAAGCGGTCAAAATGCTGAAACGGCTCCCACACGGTCTTTCCTTCAGTTACTCGCTCAAGGACGCCAAAGGGGTGGGAGCCGTCGTGGAGGCATCGCCCTTAGAGGTCGTGGTCCGTGAGGGCGGAACCTGGCCTGCACCAACCACTTTCAGATCAAAAACTCCAGATGTTTAACCGCCGCTCCGCCTGGACCTACCAGCGCCTACCTCCACTTGAGGCCTGGTCCAAAGCGAGGCTCTCACCCGAAGAGTTGTTTCGTGCGTTGAACAGATCCGCCTCACCCGTGTTCGACCACAGATATGCCTTTGGATGTGGCACCATGCATACGCTTGTATGCGAGCCGGCTTCCAGAAGTTTGCTGGTTGGCGTCGGCGGAGACGCACTGCCCCAACAGATCGACTTTTATGCATGGACACGTGGCGCGGCCATCGGTGTGACGAAATTGAGGGCCAGTTAGCGGGTAAGACACGGCCCTACGATGCGGATCGCCCGCCGCGCCGGAGCCCTCGGCCACGAACAAAGTCGTCTTTCAGCCTCTCACCTCGGCGAAAAAATGCGAGCCCGTGGCCGCGAAGGCGATCCACGCCCTGACAATTGCGCCCTCAACAAATTTGTCCGTTGCTTCTATGGGGCGGATTTTGTCAAGGGGGTGCCCCAAGGGTCCTATCCATTTTCTCATCCTTCAGTTTCTTTGTTCGACCTGGCAGGCGTTTCTTCGCCCCGACCCACACACCGAGTGGCCGGCGCGCGCAGGAGCGGTCAAGGCTGGCCGTCCATCGGGCGGCCACCGACAGGCTTGGCCTTGATGGCTCTGAGCACGACGGCATACTTGTTGTGGTCGGGATGACGACGTCCGAGGGGAGCTCGCATGTGGTGCACGAACATTCGCGCCACATCCTTCTATTCGGTGGGGAAGACCCAGACCATGATGCAGTGATGCGCATCGGCAGCGAGAGCTCCGAGGCGGCGGACCCATTCTGGGGACGGCATTTGAAGCCATGCAACGGACCGGGACCCCGCCACCTCGAACCGTCATCGGCGACCCGTCACGAGCGTGCAGACAGGGCCGAAACCGTCGGGTGTTCTGTGACCGCGTCCCTCCCTTCAGTGTGCGGGACGGAGGACGACGCCCTCGGGCACGACGCCGTCGCGCACGAGGTGCCACAAGGCGATGAGCAGCTTGCGGGCCAAGGCGACGATCATCTTCTTGCGCGAGGTGCGGGCATTCTTGGTGCGAGCTTCAAACCACTTGGCCAAGGTGCTCTCCTTCTGAAACTGGAGGAAGCGCCAGGCGAGTTGGATCATTCCCTTCCGCACCCGAGCATTGCCGGATCGCGCGAGCCCCTTCTCGCGGCGCTGGCTCCCGCTTTCGTCGGGCGAGCCCGTGAGCCCGCCGTAGCGTGCCACGGCCCGGCGGTCGCGCAGGTTGCGCGACAAGATCTCCTTGACCAGCATGTCCGCGGTCTCGATGCCAATGCCGATCACCCGCATCAGAACGAGGAGCATCAGGATTTGGTCCCATGCGCGCCTTCTCGATCTGGTGGATCTGCTCGGCGACGAGCTGCTTGCGCTCGAGGTCGCGGCTCAATCCGGCGAGCGTGTTGGGCGGGATCGGCTCGGCCTCGGGCGTGCGCAGGTGCTCCAGGCGCTCCGGCGCCTCCTGAGCGTCGGATTGAAGCTGCGGATGCCGAGCCGTGCCAAGGTCGACTTGATGCGGTTGATGATCGTGGTTTGCTCGCCAACGAGGGTCTCGCGCTCGCGGTGGGGACGCTTGGCATCTTCCTCCGCGAAGGTCGGGATCGCGGCCATCTTGCAGTGGTCCCGCTCGCCGCGCAGCCAGCCGAGGAAGGAGCGCTTGAGCTGCTCGGTGTCGAGCCGGTCGGTCTTGGCGCGCCGGTGCTCGCGCGATACCGGCACGCTCGCGGCATGAATGACGTGGGCCTCGATGCCCCGTGCTCTCAGCCAGCGGGCCAGCCAGAAGCCGTCCCGGCCGGTCTCGAAGGCAACGGCGATGCGGGTGATCTTGTGCCCTGCCTTCGCCGCTTCCGCACGCCAGCGCTCGAGCAGCTTTAGGAGCCCGTCCTCGTCGGGTGCGAGCTTCTTCAACGGTTGGCGCTCCACGCCCGGTATGATGCCGGCAACAAGCCAGCTGCTTTTACTGAGCTCGACCACGCCGATTAATGTCTCGTTAGGATCGAACGGTGTAAGCGAACGGTTCAGGTCGTTGAGCGGCTTCTTCTGCTTTTTCGGCTTGCGCATCGATGGGCTCCATCGGCTGGTTTTGACATCGGCGCCGATGGAGCCATCGCTTGGTTTACAATTTGTTTATTGACGCGATGTCATCGCCGCTCGCCCCATAGCATCTGGAGGAAGCTGCGCTCCCCCGAGCAAGCGATGGGGAAAAGGTGCCAATTCTTGACCTCATGCAGCGCACCACATTTCTGCTTTGGATGAACGCTTAATCTGGGTGCCGTGGGATGGTCATGAGGGACCATGAGAACGCATCTCCTCAGCCTTGCTGTCGCGCTTTCGTCGGTGCCGTCCTTTGCCATGGGCGACGACGATGCTGCGCGCGGCGCTAGCAGAAGCGCTTCAAGGACGATCGCATCGGCGCCTGCGTCGCGGCGGCGGTGATCGATAATGGCACGATCGCGAGCGCCTATTTCTGCGCGACGAAATCCCAGCGGCCATACGATGAGCACACCGCGTTCGAAATCGGCTCTGTCAGCAAGCCGATGATCGCCGCACTGTTGGCCGAGTTCATCGCAAGCGGCGAATTCACACTCGACGATCCCTTGGCCAAGCTGCTGCCGGCGGGAACCAGCGTGCCGTCGTTCAACGGCCACGAGATCACCATCCGCGACATCGTCACCCACACGTCCGGCTTGCCGTCGTTCCCGTGGCGTCATGACCGACATGAAACAACCCCTACGCCGCCTTGACCGAGACGCGATCTGCTCGGACGCATTGGCCGCGACGCAGCTGACGCGCGCCCCAGGCTCGCAATGGGAATATTCGAATTTCGCGATGATGGTGCTCTCCTACGCGCTCGCCAGGCGCAGCGGAAAGGACTTCGAGACATTGCTGCGCGAACGACTGCTGGCTCCGCTCGGCATGCGAACGACACCCACGTCGCCAAGCGCCCGCCACACGTTCGCCTCGCCCAAGGTCACCTCTCCAACGCCAGGTTGCCTGCGGTGCCGTGGGATTTTCCTGTCGACATGGCCGGCGTCGGCGGCGTGCGCGCGACTTTGCCCGGACATGGTGCGCTATCTCGGTAGGCCAGCTCGGCACGCGCGAGAGCACGATCGCGCCGGCGCTGGCGCGGACGCAACAGGAAGTCGCCAGTGCCAGCGGGCATACGATGGGTATGAATTGGGAGATCCTGTCCACCGCGAAGATCGCGCACGGCCACAGCATCGTCATGCATGCGGGCGGCACCGGCGGTTATTACGTCTTTCATCGCCTTCGATCGCGCCGCGCAGCGCGCCGTCGTCTTGCTCAGCGACACGGCGCTTGGCCTCTCGGCGGCCTGGGCCATGCTCGGGCTGCACCTGCTCGATCCCTCACATGCTTGCCGGCGCGCCGCGCATCGCCGCGACCGCCGACGCCAAGCTGATCGACGCGCTCGTCGGCCGCTATCGCCTGCAAAACGGCCTCGGCATCGATTTGCGTCACAAAGGCAACGCACTCGACCACCCAGGCCGACGCCCAGCCTGAATTCGAAATGGGCTACGACAGCGCGGGCGATTTCTATCCGCTCGCAGTTCGACGCGCTGTTGCGGCCGAAGCGCAAGGCCGACGGCACCTACACCTTCACTTGGTTTCAGCTCGGTGGCGCGTCTGAGGCCGAGCGCATCGGCACGCCCGCGCCGGTCGCGGCCAAATGGACGCCGACCGAAGCGCAGCTCAAAGAGTACGAGGGCAACTATCCGCTTTGCGCCCACCTTTGCGCTGCGCGTCTTCTCCACGGGCGCCAAGCTCTTGGTCCAGGGTACCAACCAAGGGCCGCTCGAGTCGCGTCCGTCGAACGAGGACATCTTCGTCGCCGAGTCCGTCAGGCGCCGAGATCGGCTTTCGAGCGCGACGCCGACGGCGTAGTGATCGCCTTGACGCTACAAGCAGCGGGGCAAGTCTTGCGCGGCGAGCGGCGCTGAGTCGCGTGCACCGCAACGGCGCGCCGAACCCAGGACTGCTAATGGGATGGACCGGCGGTGCTCCCGGCAGTATCCCGCGTCTGAGGGGGTGACCAGAACAAAGGAGCCCGCCATGCCTCTCGCTAAGTCCAAAGATACCGTCGCCGTGTCTCTGGCATCGACATCGGCGAGAACCGTCTTCCCATCTCATCGGCCTCGACAAGAGGGGTGCCATCGTGCTGCGCCAGAAGCTGTCGCGCGGGCAGCTCGAAGCACGGCTCGCCAACATGCCACCCTGCCTGATCGGGCATGGAGGCCTGCGTCGGCGCCCATCACCTGAGCCGCAAGCTGAAGGCCCTTGGCCACGACGCCGAGACTGATGCCGGCCAAGTATGTCAAGGCCGTTTCGAAGGGCAGCAAGAACGACTTCCGCGATGCGGAGGCCATCGCCGAGGCCGTGTGCAGCGCCCGACCATGCAGCTTCGTCGCCACCAAGACTGCCGAGCAGCTCCACTCGTATGGCCAAAAATTGGAACGGCGGAAGAACCTGTACTTGACAGGCGATCGAGCTTGCCGGAGCGCAGAGTTGGGGCGACGGGTAGCAAAGCGGCTTCCGCGATCCTCGATCTCTCAATCGCAGCGCGCAGAATCGCAGAATCAGGAGTTCCGGATCGAACCTTGGGCGTGCGATCACGCCGCCTCTTGATGGTAATAGCGCAGGAGCCCACCCAATCGCTCCCGGCATTGAACAGGCTGCGGCTCGCGGCGGATATCCGTATCACGAGGGAACAGCAGGACGTTACCCTTGCCCTGGTGATTCCGCTCGGCATGATAATGCTCGACGTATTCGTTCAGCGCCCGCCGCAAGGAGCACTCGCCCAAGAGGATCACCTTGGACAAGCACTCCTCCTTCACCGACCGGACCCAGCGCTCCGCATAGGCATTCAAGTTCGGGCTGCGTGCAGGCAGCGCGAGCGGCTCGACCTGACCTGACGCAATGATGGCCCGGAACGACTGAGTGTATTTCGTGTCCCGATCGTGCAGGAGATAGCGACAATACGTAACCGAACGAAGCGACAAC
>ERZ1370068.1020-contig-10931_pt1 | contig 22147 bp, 18 predicted proteins | sample MGYA00561227_ERZ1370068 | MGnify/ENA primary metagenome ERZ1370068 (study PRJEB38410, sample SAMEA6850437) | metagenome | study: Metagenomic assessment of the ecological functions of the soil: analysis of the soil microbiota associated with the... | reverse complement strand
GGGCAGCACCTGCGCGGCGCGCGCGGCGTCAGCGGCGGCGCGCCCCGGGCGTCGAAGGACTGTCCGGCCTCGTAGACCTCGAGGCGCGGGTGCGAGCCGTCCGGGTTGACGCTAGGACTCGGCCACGAGCGCGGTGCTCGGCGAGGCTCGCGCGCAGCTCGTCGAGCGAGCCGCGCGGCCGCGATCACTTCCTCGGGCGTCGGGCAGTTCGGGCAGGCGTCGGCGCTCGCGCCGCGCAGCCAGCGCGGCGACGATGTCCGGGCCGCGGGCGGAAGTAGCACGACGGTCCGACGCGCGTCGACGCGTGCCGCGCGGCAGCGCCTCGAGGATGCGGCGCAGGCAGTCGGACTCGGCCACGAAGCCGCCGATGAAGCGCCGCACGTACCGTGCGCGGCCGGCGAAGACCTCGTCGGCGATGCGCCACACGTCGCTGCGAGCTCGGCCGCGATCACCTCGTGCGAGCGTGACGCCGCGACGCGTCGCCTCGAGCTGCAACCAGCGGTTGACCGGGAAGGCGTTCCACATCTCGTTCGAGCTCGAGCGTGCAGCTCGAGCTCCGGGTCGAGCCCGCGAAGGGCTGACCGCCGTTGACGCCGGGCACCGCCGGCGACCCGTCGCGGAGCGCGTGAAGCGTCGCGCAGGAAGCGCTCGTACTCGGCGGGTCGTCCATCTGGTCCGTGCGGTGCGGCACCTGGAAGTGCAGGTTCGGCGCCCGACCAGCGTTGCAGAAGGCGACCTGGAACTCCGGGCACATCCGCGCCGCGTGCCCTGGCTCGGGGCTCGAGCGGCCGCGATCGCGCTGGCGCGGTCGAAGACGAACGGCAGCGGCGGATCGTGCGCGCCGTAGTCGTTGACGCGCGCGTCCAGTCGAGCGTGCGCCAGTCGTGCGGCCCGGCGCCGCCGTTCAGCTCGCGCACGCGGTCGACGTAGGGCTGCCAGAAGAGCGGCTGCGTCGCGCCGTCCCCGGCAGCCACACGTGCACGTTGCGCACGGGATCGGCGCGGTTCGAGCTCTCGATCCACAGCGCCACGGTGCCGTTGCCGTTGCCGGCGACGGGGATCGACGCGCACCTCGACGCGGTGCGGTATCGCGCCGGCCTCGCCGAGGACCGCCGTGCCCGCGAGGCTGCAGGTGCCCGTGCCCTCCCAGATCAGGACATAGGGCTGGGACGCGTCCGTCGGGGAGCGTGCCCTCGAGGCCGCCGAACAGCCAGGCGCCCACGCAACGCGCCGGGACAGAGGAGCGAGAAGTCGGGCCAGCCCTCGCCGAGGCGCGGCGGAACGCGGCCGAGCGGGAGAGCGGCGCGGGATCGAGCGTCAGGTCGCCGTTGCGCCCGACCAGGAACTCCGAGGCGCGCATCATCGCGTCCGCGAAGACGATCTCGCGGCTGGACCAGCGCGAGAAGCTCGGGTTCATGCGCGTACTCGATGGCGTTCCGGGCCGGCGTGCGGACCCGATCCAGCCCGACGGGCGAGCGTGGCGGTCGTCCCGGCTGCCGCCACACCGTCAGCGTCACGTCGTAGAGGTCCCTCGGCGGCGTACTCGTGGGAGCGGGTTCCGTTCGCGCGGAGGTCGTGCCGTCGCCGAAGTCCCAGGTCCAGGCCGGTGACGCCGCCGCTCGAGAGCGTCGCGGGAAGTCGACGCGCAGGGGGCGCCCGACCGAACTGCACGTCGGCCCCGAAGTCGGCCGTGAGCGCAGCGGGGGCGCGCCGCCGCCTCCTCCGCCTCCGCCGCAACCTGGCAGCGCGAGGCCGAGGGCCAGCGCGGCCTTCCATGACGAGCGAGCCCCTCGGGGTGGGAATCATGTTCTGGCCGGACGCCCGGTCGCGCCGGCGATCCTCCAGCAGGAACTCTAGCTGCGATTCGACCCGCGGGTCGGATGCGCGAACCAGGGCGCGCGAGGATCGCGCGCCTAAGTCCGATCCTCGAAGCTGGGAAGGATGCCGCAGCAGCGGCATCCCTTCCTCGAACTTAGCCCAGCTGATTCATGGCTCCTGGAACCCGACGTCGCGACTGGCCTCATCTGTGGCCTTTCTCTCCCTGCGAGTCCTCACTGACCAGATGAATGGTCAGTTCCGGTCCTCTCGGTCGCGAAAGCCCGCATCTGAGGCCATTCGCGACGTCTCGCTCGAGGCCTTCCATGAATCAGCTGGGCTCAGCGCCGCGCGCCAGCCGGCTCGCGACCGCGCCCTGGGCGGCGCGGAAGCGCTTCAGCGAGGCCTCGAGGCTCTCGCGGTCGTCCTGGAGTCCGCCAGGCGCAGGGCCTCTCCTCGATCGCGATCGCCTCCGCCACCGACCCGGTGCGGTACTGCGCCAGGGCGAAAGCGTGTCGAGGTACTGCCACGTGCCGCTCGAGCTGGCCGCGTCGCGCGCGCGCGTACTCGAGGGCCACGTCGTCGAAGCGTTGGGCGAAGCGCTCCTCCGTCAGGAGCGACCAGGCGAAGTTGTTTGAGCGCGCGCGCGTCGCCGGCGAGCGACGGCATCTGGGCGCGCGTAGGCCCGCGCGGCGGCGCCGGCGTCCTAGTGCTCGGCCAGGCGCTCGAAGCGCTGCATGAGGTCCCCCTGCGCCGCGGGCTTGTCCGCGCGCGCCTCGGCGACCTTGTCCCCTGCGTGCTGCTTCGCCAGCGCGGCCGCCACGAGCCCGTCGACGTGCGGCAGGCCGTGGAGCGAGGCGTCATGCCGAGCTGCGCGTCGGAATGACGCGTCTCGACGGCCAGCACCGTGTTCGCGAGGAGCGGGCGTAGGTCGCGAGCTCCTTGCGGTCGTCGCCGCCGAGGAAGGGCTGGACCGTGTCGAGCACGCGTCCGGCGTGGGCGTAGAGCGCGAAGGTCGTGTCCTTGTCGAGGTGCCTCGAGCTCGCGCGCGAAGGCGCCTCGTCGTGCAGCACCGACTGGCCGCTCTGACGCCCGTCGAGCGCCTCCGCGATCAGGTCCTGGCTGGGCGAGAGGAGCAGCGTGTTCTCGTGCGTCGTGAGGTAGAGCGGGATGCCGAGCGGCGGCAGCCGGAAGACGCGCGTCGGCGCGCCGGCGATCTGCAGCGCGTCGCCTTCGAGGGTCTGTCCGCCGGCGAGCGTGTTCGCGAGGCCGAGGACGAGCCCGAGCACGGCCCCCGTGCGCGCGGGGTCGTTGCTCGAGAGCAGCAGCGCGGCCGAGGGGATGGGCGCTCCGCCCGGCAGCACGAACAGCGCGTAGCCCGCGAGGTTCGCGAAGAGCTCGCGCCCGAAGCCGAGCGCCGTCACCACCGGAGCGCCCGCGGAGTTCTGGTTGAGCGGCGCGAGGGCCGGACCGCGCTCGTTGAAGGCGCCCGTGGCGAAGGCGGCGACGCCCTCGGGGATGCGCTCGAGCAGCACCGGATCGATGGGCGAGTTGCGCATCAGGTTGAACACGAGGTTCCGGTGGTCCTTCTCGAGCCGCAGGTCGGTTTGGAAGGCGATCCCGTCGTCGGACAGCGTGCAGCGCAGCACGAAGGAGTGCAGGCTCTGGACGTCGAGCGCCGTCTCGAGCAGGCCGGCGCGCGGGTCCTTGGCCTTCTCGCGTCGAGCAGCGCCTTCAGCACCGGGCGCAGCGGGACGGCGTTGAGCGCGAGGTAGAACGGCGAGCGGCCGCGCTCGGCGAGCTCCCGTTGCAGCGCGCCCTGGCTCGCGAACGAGGGCTCGTCCTTGTGCGCGAGGCGCTTCAGCACGCCCGCCACCTCGGCGCGGGTCGGTGGACGCGATCACCAGGCGCGCGGTGAGGGCAACATGGATCCGTTCCTCGATCGTCCAGGCCGGCACGCCCTCGATCGGATCGGCGGGCACCCTCCGGCGAGCACGCCGGCCTCGAGCAGGCCGCGCAGCGCGGCGAGCTCGCCCGCGTGCAGCACGGCCACGCCGCCCGGCGGCCCGTCGCCCTCGGGCAGGCGCGTGATCGCGACGGCCGCGCCGCGGATCCCGGCCAGGGCGCGCACGGTCTCCGGGCGCACGGCGAAGTCCTGCGCGCCGCCGCCTCCTGGAGCGTACCCACGAGGCCGAGCTGTTCGAGCAGGCCGACGAGCGCCTCGCCCGGCTGGGCCAGCTCGACGTAGGCGATCGACTCCGGCGGCATCAGCCGCGCGAGGTCCTGGCTGGCGAGATCCTCCGACAGCGCGTCGGCACGGTGCTTGGCCTCGGCCTGGAGCTCGGGCTGGCGCCGGAGCTCGCCTGCACGCGCTGGTAGAGCGCCAGGGTTCCGGCGAGATCGCCGCGCTCGTGCTCCAGGAAGTACGCGTCGTGGAGCAGGCCCTCGGGGTCTGGGCGGCGAGGGACGCGGCGGTCGAGAGGGACGCGAGGCACGCGAGCAGCGCGAATCCGGAAGGAACGGAGTCTCATGGCAGGATCTTCGGGACGTGGAGAGCGCCGGGACCGGCGCGGACGGTGCGCGCTTACGCCGACCCGGGGAAGCCTATTTCGATGCGCGCGCCGCGCTCGATCCTATCTCACCCGCACCAGTCCGCGATCCCGCGCCCCCGTAGCGACCGGCCAGGTAGGCGGCGAGGCGCGCTCGGCCGGACTGTTCCGAGGGGGCAGGCCGAGGTCCGTCAGCAGCACGGTGTCGATCCCGTACTCGTCGATGACCGCCTCGCTCCCCGCGGGATCCCCGGCGCGCTCGCAGGCGCGCTCGAGGCTGTAGACCGGACGCTCGAGGTACACCGCATGGTGCCAGCCGCGGAAGGCGGCCAGGCGCGCGTTCGCGGGCAGGTGCTCGCGGACGGCCCTGGCGAGCGTCGTAGGCGGCGTGCAGCTCCTCGATCTCTTCCAGTGCGCGCGCGGATTCCACTCGAGCGCGAGCCAGGCGACGCAGGTGAGCGCCGCGAGCAGGGCGCCGGCGCGCTCGTCCGGCGAGGCGCCGGCCCGCGTCGCGCAGGCCCTCGACCAGCGCCGCCAGCGCGAACGCGAACACGGGCAGGAGCAGCCGCCCCGCGTAGCCGAAGTAGAAGGCGACGACGAGCAGCGTCCCGAGCGTGAAGCAGCTCCTCGGCCGCGCGCCGCCGCCAGGCCGCGACCACCAGCGCGGCGACGAGCAGGCCCGCGAGGACCGGAGTCCACGCGTGCGCCGCCTCCTCGGTCAGGCACGTGCCCAGCGTGTGGACGCTCTTCCCGAACTGCACCGGGAAGCGCGCGAGCACGTCCGCGAGCGGCACGCGCGGCGAGCGTCGGGTCGCCCATGTCCTGGTGCCACATGCCGGTCGAGTAGGAGTACAGGAGCGTCTGGTCGGCCGGCGGCGGCGACGCGACCGCCTGGTTGCGCAGCGCCCACGGCCCGAGGACGAGCACCGCGCCGAGGACGAGCGCGCCGGCGCGCCGCGCGCGCCCACCCACGGCTGCCCCGGCGTGCGTGGCTGTGCGCAGGAGCTCCGCCGCGACGAGCGCGGGCACGAGCAGGAGGTTGCCGGAGCGCACGTAGGTCGCGAGCCCGATCGCGACGCCGAGCACCAGTGCACGCGCGGCGCTCGGGCGGCGCTCGAGGCGCGTCGCGAGGAGGAGGCAGCCCACGAGCAGCGTCCAGCCCGGGACGTCGCTCATCACCTGGTTGCACAGGCGCTGGTAGCCGGGGTCGAACCACAGGACGAGCGGCACCAGCGACGACGCGACGAGGCCGAGGCGCTCGCGCAGCAGGAAGTGGAAGGCGAGCACGCCGAGCGCGCCCCAGAGGCTCACGGTCAGGTTGAGCGCGTGGAAGTCCGTGCCGCGCCACGCCAGGATCGGCGCGATCAGGAGCGAGAACCCCGGCGGGCGGATGCGGAACGGCTCGCCGAGGAAGGCGTACCCTCGCCTGCGGCGAGCGAGCGCGCCGTGGCGATGTACATCGAGCCGCCGTTCGTCGGGTCGTACCAGGAGTGGACCGAGAAGGGCAGGCTGAGCGCGAGCACGAGGGCGACGCCCACCCACGCCGCGGTGCGCGTCCACGCCCGTCCGCCGCGGACGCCCGGAGGTCCGACCCATCCCCCGATGCTACTCGGGCGGCCGGCGCGCTTCCTGCACGCGCGGCTCAGCTCTCCTCGATGAATCGGCTCAGGGCCGGACGCGGAGCACGGCTCCGGCCCGGGCCTCGACCGGCACCCGCACGGGTTCGCGACCGGCTCCTCGAGCTCGAGCCAGCGCGCCGACGCGGGGACCTCGAGCACCGGGCTCCAGCCGCCGTGCAGGCGAAGCGCGAGTCGCTCGCCAGCGGTCCGCGGCACGGCGAGCGCCGCGTCCGTCGGCATCGAGGACCGCGGCGGCCGTCGCGCCGGCGCCCGCACCTGCCACCTGCAGGAAGGCCGCCCGCGGCACGACGAGCCCGGCTCCGCCGGCATGCGCCGCGAGGTGAGCCTCCACCCGTCCGACCGCCGCGTGGGCGACGCGCAGCTCGAGCTCGGCGGCCGGATCGGGCGCGAAGGTGAACGCGCCGCGCGCGTCGCTCTCGAGCGCGCTCCAGGCGAGGTGCCGCGGGCCGAGCTCGCCCTGCGAGCGCAGCCCGACCTCGATCCGCGCTCCCGCGAGCGCGCCGGCCGTCGTCGCCGTGGACCTCGGCCGTCAGCGCGTCGAAGGCCGCGGCCTCGGGGAGCTCGACGCGCCAGCGCCCGCCGGCTCGTGTGGAGCGCGTCGCGGCGCACGAAGCGCGGCGCGGCGGGGTCGACCGCGTAGAGGTCGTAGGCGCCGCGCGCGAGATGGAACTCCGAAGCTGCCGTCCGGCCTCGCTGCGGGCCACGGCCGCGGGCTGCTCGCTCGCCCGCGTGCTCGTCGAGGCGCACGTCCTGGCGCGCGAAGGCGGAGGAGCGACCAGCCCCGGGGTGGTCGCCCACGAGCTGGCCCGCGACGGGATCCTGCTCCTCGCCGAGCACGAGCTCCACCTCCTCGACGCCATCCTGGCCGTTCCGAGCACGCGCGCGCCGAAGCGCCGCAGCTCGACCGGGGCGGCGCCCTGCGTACGGTCCTGGCCATGAGGCTCGCATCGGCGCCCACGCCGCGGACGCGCAGGCGGAAGCGCCCGGAGTCGTCGGCGGTGGTGCTCGAGCGGGCGAGGCTCACGGTCGCGCCGGCGGCGGGCTCCCGTCGCGGCGCAGCATCGCGGCCGGCGATCACGGACCTGGGGCCGAGGGCGCGCAGGAAGAAGCGCTCTTCGCCGCCGGAGCGCGAGCGTGTCGAGCTCCGAGCGGCTCGAAGCCCTCGGCCTCGACGCGGAGCGTCAGGCCCGCCCCGCGCGGCAAGTCGCGCTGGAAGGCGTACCCGCTCTCGTCGGCGAGGAAGCTCCGAGAGGAGCGCGGACTCGAGGCGCACCGGCAGCGGCACGCGTGCGAAGGCGCCCTCGTCGCAGCGGAGCTCCAGGCGCGCCCCCGGGAGCGGCCGCGCGGAGGCGTCGCAACGCGGGCGCCGAGAGTCGGACGCGGGCGCCACGACGATCGCCTGCGGGTCGTCGAGCCCGGGCTCGAGGTGCGCGGGCACGAGCGTCGTCCAGCCGCTCGCCCGTGCGGCGAGGAGCTCTGTGCTCGAGCGGCAGCTCGAAACCGCCCTGCGCGTCGCTCGTGGAAAGGACCTGGTCCGGCGTCGCCGGATCGAAGAGGTCGAGGCCCGAGCGCGGGCCGCCCTCGAGGTCGAAGACCGAGCCGACCGCGAGGCGGTCGCCGGCTTCCTCGCCGCCGCTCTTGCGCGGAGGCTCGGGAACCTGCGCGGGAGGGAGCGGATGGCGCGCGGGGACGGGGAGCGCGAGGGGCCGGGGGCCCGGACTGCTCTTCACTCGCGGGCGAGTCCGCGACGTCGTGTCCCGCGGCGAGCGGGGTGCGCACGGAGAGGGCGGGTGCGCGGGCGAGCTGGCCCGGAGCCCGCGCGCGGGCTCCGTGCGAGCCAGGTCGTCGCGCCCAACACCGCCACGAGTCCCGCCGCGGCGCCGGCGAGGACCGGGCGCTGCGCATGGCGGGAGGAGCGCGCGCCATGAGAGAGCGCGGCCAGCAGGCGTCCGCTCACCGGATCGTGATCGAGCGCCGCGCGCAGCTTGTTGCGCGCGCGCCACAGGCGCTTGCGCACCGCCAGCTCGCTGGTCGACGTGCGCTCCGCGATCTCGGCCGTCGAGAGCCCGTCGAAGTAGCGCATCAGCACCACGCGCCGATGGGGCTCGGGGAGGTCGGCGATGGCGAGCGAGAGCGCCTGGATCGTGCCGGCGCCTCGAGCTCCTCGGTCACCGAGGGCAGGGCCTCGCGCCGCGCCGACGCGCACCTCGCGCGCGCGCCGCCGCACTCTGGCGCGCGCCGAGGCGCGAGAGGTTGAAGGCCACGCGTCTGAGCCAGGCGCGCAGGCGCTGGTCGTCGGGCACCTCGCGCGGCGGCGCCGCGAGCGCCGCGAGGAGCGTCTCCTGGTGACGTCCTCCGCGCCCCAGGGATCGCGCACCAGGTTGCGCGCGACGGCGCGCACCCATCCGTACTGGGCCGTGAGCCGTAGAGGGTCGGGGCCGCGCTGGGGCACCGCCGCCGATTGGCCCGTCCATGGGGTTCGCTCCGGGTCGCGTGGGGTCGCGGGACCGGCGTCAGTGCTATGCGAAGACGCACGGGAACCCCAGTCCCTGGCTGAGGTCCTGTCTCCTCTCAGGCGACGAGTGCGGGAGCGGCAGGTTCCGAGGAATCGGCCAGGAGCGGGCGGCCGCGCTCTCGCGAGCGCCGAGCCCGACGGAGTCGATGTCGGCCTGTTAACCCGGCTGTTCTGCTTTGCGGTGTGAAGAGACGGGGCGCGCGAGGATCGCGCGCCCCGCCGAGCGCTCGAGCGCAAGAGCGATGCCGCTCTGCGGCATCGGACTCGCCCTCTCACCGCGGGCTGGTCTGCTCGCGGATCACGTAGCGCGGACGGCCCTTCACCTCGTCGTAGATGCGCGCGACGTAGAGCCCGATCACGCCGATGCCGATCAGGGTCAGGCTGCCGACCAAGAGCACGAGCACGATCACGGTCGTGAAGCCCGGTCTCCGCGCCCCCGTAGAGCTTGTTGTAGAGCGTCTGCAGCCCGAGCAGGAGCGCGAACACGAGGAACAGGCAGCCCCATGCGCCGTGATCAGGTGGATGGGAGCCGAGGAGAAGGAGGTGATCCCGTTCACCGCGAGGCGCAGGAGCCGCCACGGGCTCCAGCCCGACTTCCGCCGCGCGCGGCGCCACCTCGAAGGGGATGGTCTTGCGGCGGAAGCCGAGCCAGGCCGACATGCCGCGGAAGAAGACGTTGCGCTCCCCATCCGCGCCCAGGCGTCGAGCACGCGCCGGTCGATGCAGCTTGAAGTCGGAGGCGCCCTCGAGGTCGAAGCCCGAGAGCAGCGGAAGAGCGGGTAGAAGAGCCGCGCCCGCGCAGCGCGCGAGCAGGGCTCGGTCCCGCGCTTCGTCTCGATCGCCTCGACCACGTCGTAGCGCTCCTCGCGCCAGGCGCGCACCATCGCGGGGACGAGCGTCCGGGCGGGTGCTGCAGGTCCGGCGTCCATGACGAGCACGGCCTGCGCCGCGCGCGTGCTCGAGGCCCGCGGTGAGCGCGAGCTCCTTGCCGAAGCGGCGCGAGAGGCGCAAGGCGCGCACGTCGCCGCGCTCGCCGGCGGCGCGCTCGCAGCACCTCCCAGGTGTCGTCGCTCGAGCCGTCGTCGACCGAGCACGAGCTCGTAGGCGAGCGCGAGGCCGTCCAGGACTCCGCGCAGCGTGGCGAGGGAGCGCGCGAGGTGCGAGCCCTCGTTCAGGCACGGGATCACGACCGAGCGCTCGGGCGTCTGGCTCATCACGCGTGCGGGACTCGCGAAGACCATCATGTCGTCGTCCTCGTGGACCGGCGGACCGAAGGCGCGCGTGAACTGCGCGCGGGCGATCTCGGAGAAGGGCCGGGCCGCCATCGCCGGCGGCACCTTCGAGGCGAGCCGGCACGGCGCGCGCGACGACGTCGCCGAAGGGCTCGTCGAGGTCGAGGGGCTGGAACTCTCCGAGCTGCCGCACGCGCACGAGCGGAACGTGCACGGCGCGGAACGGAAGCCAGATCGTCTTGCCCTCGATCGAAGACTCGAGGTCGCGCGCGACGGGGAAGCGTCTTGTAGTGGACGATCCGGTCGATGCCCGCGGCCGAGGCTCGCTCGGCCAGCGCGCGGCTGATCGCCGAAGACGAGCTGCCAGTACTGGTTGACGAGTCGACTCAGGCGCTGGTCGTGGAACGCCGTGACCGCGAGGGCGGTCGTGTAGCCGAGCGTGCTCTTCTTCCCGTGCAGCGTCTGGCAGGTAGACGAAGCGGCCGTTGCCGACGTGGGTGCGCGCGGCCGGGAGCTCCATCACGCTCTTGACCGATCCGTCCGCGGCGCAGCTCGCTCAGGTACGGCGGCGCGGTGAGGTGGAAGCGCTCGAGCGGTGTGCGCGCCGAGCTCCAGCGCGAGCACCGCTCCCGCGACGCCGGTCAGCGCGCGGCGCACGGCGGTGCTCGCCCGAGGCGCGCCGCGAGCCAGGACCACGAGCCCGCGAGCGCGAGGGAGACGACGAGCTGGACCATCATGAAGGCGCGGTCGGACTTGCGCAGCATCGAGAGCACGGGGAGCTCGCCGAACAGCGCGTGCGGCATGCGGGAACCCCGTGTCCTTGCCGCCGACCGTCAGCGTCTCGCCCAGGCTAGAGCACGAAGAAGATCGCGCCCACGCCAGGAGCCAGTGCCACAGGCGCGCAGTCCGCGCGGCCGAGCAGCACCAGGGCGAGCGTCGAGTATCCGAGCATCGTCGGCCAGGAGACGATGCTCTCCTCGTCGGCCCGATCCAGTAGAAGCCCAGGAGGTCGTTGGTGCGGTGCTTCTCGACGCTGAAGGCCGCCGTGCCGGACTCCATCCTCTCTCGGGCCCGAGCGAGGCGTAGAGCAGCGGCAAGGAGAGCAGGGCCACGAACAGGGCGCCGACCGTCCAGGCGAGGAGCGCGCGCTTGACGCCCGAGGGCGCGCGGGACGCCACCCGACCAGGCCGCGCGCGCGCTCGCGAGCAGGATCGCCATCGCGAGGTAGGCAGTAGACGACGTAGTACTCCGAGCGTCAGCGCCACTGCCCGCCCAGCGCGAGCGCCACGCCGCGCGAGGTCGCGCGCGCCGCCCTCGCGCTGGTGCCTCAGGAAGAACGAGCAGGGCGAGCGGCAGGAACTCGAAGCTGAAGACGTTGATCTGGCAGAGGTAGAAGTAGTGGAACGGGACAGAAGCTGTAGACCAGCCGCCGCAGCAGCCCGCCGGTCCGTGCAGCCGCTGACGTGGCGCGCGAGCAGCGAGAAGCACCAGGCCGAGAGCGCAGAGGTGCAGCGAGCAGGAGCAGGTTGAAGGCCTGGTTGCTCGTCGAGGACGGTGGTGAACAGCGCGAGCGTGAGCGAGTTGAGCGGCGAGAGCGTGTGCCGGCGCAGCGAGATGCCTCGGGAAGTACAGGTAGTCGGTCCAGTAGGGCGAGTGCCCCTCGCGCATCGAGTGCTTCACCCACCAGGCGTTCCAGAGGTTGTTGAAGTAGTCGCCGCGCAGGCCGGTGGCCTGGCCGAGCGTCGACGACCAGCGGCCACGTCAGCACGCAGGCGACCGCCAGGACGCCGAAGAGCGATCAGCAGCTCGCCGCGCCAGCCTGGAAGCGGCCCGCGAGCCTGAGCGCAGGCGGTAGCGTCCCGTCGCTGTCCGCGCGGACGCCTCTGCCGCGGCAGCGCTCCGGCCGCGCCGACGCCGATTCGCCGCGCTCGACTCCATTCCGGGGAGAGCCGCGAGTGTAGGGCCCGGCGCGAGCGAATCAAACGCGAGCGCCATTCTGCCGGACGCGCGCGTTTGCACGCGCGCGGCTAGCATGCGCGCTCGCGTGGCGTACTGATGACCGCGCCGCGCCTGCGACCCGCCCCGCGCGTGAAGCGCGATCTTCCGCAACGACCGGCACTCTGCCGCGTCTGCTCCTCGCCGGCGTCTGCGGCCGATCGACGCTCCGGCGGTCGGCCTCGGCCGCGCGCGGAGGATCGCGCGGCCGGGCGTCCGAGCGTCGTGCTGATCCGTGGACCAGCTGCGCGCGCGACGCCGCCGAGCGCTGGATGCCCGAGACGCGCGCGCTGGCCGAGCGCGGCATCCGCTTCGAGGCAGATGCGCTCGGTCGCGCCCTGGACCTATCCCTCGGTCAGTTCAGTCCTCTCCGGGCTCTACCCGCAGCAGCACGGCGCCGACGCGCAACGCCGGAGGGCAACCGGCTGACGCACGATCTCCTCCGACCGTGCCGCTCCTGCCGCGCACGCTGCGCGCGGCGGGGTACCACACGGCCGGGCTTCGTCACGAACCCGTTCCTCCACGAGTGGAACCGGCCGGTGCGCGAGGCCTTCGACCACTACGACCCGAGCTTCATCGAGCAACCAGGGCCCGACGCGCGGGCACTGGCGAGCTCGGTGTGGACGAAGCGCATGTACTCCGACTCGGTCAACCCCGCCGTGCGCGCCTACTTCGACGCGCGCGCCGCTCGCCGGCCCGGAGTTCACCTACGTGCACTACATCGACGTGCACGGCCGCAGGAGGGCGCCGAGCGCTGGAAGGACGCGCCCTTCGAGCCGAGCTACGAGGCCGCCGTGCGCCACGTCGACGGCAAGGTCCGCGAGCTCTACGACTACTTCTCGCGCGCGCTACGACGGCAGCTCCGTGCTCCTGGTCACGAGCGACCACGGCCAGGACCTCGACGACGACGCCAAGATCGGCGACGGGCCGTTCTGGCGCGATGCGCAAGGCCTACGCTGCACGACTTCAACCTGCGCATCCCGCTCGTACGTCCTGCCGAGCGACACGGTCGCTGCGTCCGCGCGTGTCGCCGAGCCGTGCGTCGAACGTCGACGTCGCGCCGACGCGTGCTCGAGTGGCTCGGCCTGCCGCCGCAGGAGCGCGCCGGCGCACGAGCCTGCCTCGGCGCGATCCGCGGCGAGGCCTACGACGGCGAGCGCGCGCTCCTCTACGCGCGCAACTCGACCAACCGGCGCCTCGACGAGTGCGTCGTCTACGAGAAGCGGAAGTTCGTGCGCTACCGCCGTCCGGCCGACGGCGCCGTCCGCCATGCGGCGTGTTACGACCTCGTCGGCGATCCGCGCGAGGCCACGGACCTCGGCCGAGACGCGGGCGCGCTGAGGCCCTGCCTGCCGAGGCCTCGACGCGCACGGCGTCGCCTTCGAGGCCCGCTTCGAGGAGCTCGACCCCGAGCATGCGCGACGTCACCTGGAGCGAGCTCGGCTACGGCGGCGACGCGGGGACCGAACGGACGGAAGGAGCCCGAAGAACGGCTAAGGGCGAGAAGGGACGAGCTAGACGCCGGCTCGAGCGAGCCGGGTCAGGCGCCCTTCTGCATCAACAGGTTCTGCTCGAAGATGCGCGTGAGCATCGCGGCCTTGGCCGCGCGGTCGGCCTCGGCGGCTGGCAGCCCCTGCACCTCGCGGTAGATCGAGGGCAGGCCCGGGTCGATGCTGGGCCTGACGCGCCAGCTCGGCGATCTGGGGCTCCATGCGCTCGACCTCGGCGCGCAGCTTCGCCATGCGGCGCTCGAGCTGGTCGATGTGCTCGCGCTCACGCGGGCCACGACCGCCGCCAGGGCGTGGTCGCCGCGTCGCGCTCGCGCGCCACGCACGCCGGCGATGGCGTTGCGCGGCTGGGGCGTGCGCAGGAGGTTCACCGAGGTCGAGCTGGAGCGCCTGCGCGAGCTCCGCCTCCTCGCGCCTCCGTGAGGACGCTCCGCGCGCCATGCGGGCTTCCTCGAGCTCCTGCTCGAGTCCGGCGAGCTCGCCGTTCCATTCCCGGCGCCGGCGCAGGACCGCCCCGATGCGTCCGCTCGAGCTCCGCCACGACCTCGCTCTTCGTCAGCGCTCGGACGCGGCGCGCGTGCCGACGCCGAAGAGCGTGCGTGAAGCGCTGCATGGCGTCGGCGCAGCGAGCACGCGCGCGTCTCCGGCGAGATGCCGCCGCGCGCGATCAGGGCCGCCTCGATGGCGCGGCCCATCAGGCGCGCGAAGTCCTCGCGGCTTCACGGACGCGCAGCCAGCGCCCCTGCTCGACGCTCGCCCTGCGTGGTCGCATGGGGAGCAGCGCGGGGAAACCCTTCCGGGCCGGGGTCCGCGCGCCGTGCATAGCCTATCCGCGCCGACGCGTCGGGGCGGAGCTTCAGCGCGGAGGAAGAGGAACGGGGACGATCCGGCCGCGCCCCTCCGTGACCAGGAGGATGCCGACCCAGGCGCCGTTCGGCGCGTGCGGACGGCCACGGCTCCGTGCCAGCGCTCGTCGAAGGGGAGCGCGCGGATCGACGCTCCAGCCCCCTCGGACCGGAGCAGGTGGGAAGCCGCGACCGCCATCGGCGTCAGGGCCGGATCGGCGCACGGAGGAGCCCTCGGCCTCGGAGAGCGCGCGCGCGCGTCGCGGAGGAGCGGCCCGGGTCCGGGGGCCATGCGGGCGGGCCGCGAGACCGCCCTGCGCTCCAGGCCGGCGCGCCCCTCGAGCTCAACCCGCTTCGCCGCCGAGCTCGAGGATCGCGCGCCCGCCCTCGGCGCCCCTCGGGGACGCCAAGGAGATCGGCGGGCCCGACGGAGCTCGCCGTTCCGCGGCACGAGCCAGCCGCCGCGCGAGTGCCGGCGCGCGAGCCACGTCCCGCCCTCTTCGCAGGAGAGCTGCGCCCAGATGCGCTCGGGCGCGCGCGTCGAGCGGATCGCCGACCGGCGAGGGCCGCGGCTGCCAGGGCGGGGCGCCAGCTCAGCCATCCTCCTGGGTTCCGCCGCGAGCTCGAAGCGCTGGCCGGTGGGCGCGCGCGGGCCGGGGCGGGTCGGCGTCGCGTGAGCGCCACGCCGCCGAGCCAGAGCGCCTCGCAGCGACTCGACCGCGAGCTCGAGCCCGCCGCAGGCCGAGCGACAGGTCCGCGCCGCGCGCATGCGGTGGAAGCGCGAGTCCGCGCGACGAGCTCGGCGTACGGCGCTGAGGATGCGGCGCGCGCCTCGACCGCGGTGGCGTCGCTCGCGAGCGCCAGCGGACACCGACGAGCCGATCGGGATGCCGCGGTAGGTGATCGGCGCCCCGCGCACGAGGCCCGCGCGCTGGCTGGACTGCAGCACGACCTCGAGCGCGTCGGGATCTCCGCTCTCGAAGAGCGGCGGCTCCTCGAGGGCCGCGAACTCGCCTGCGCCGGCGCGTCCGGGCTGGCCGGGCAGGACCGCGAGGTAACGCGCGCCGAGCGCCGGTCTCGAGCCCGCGCACGCCCTCGATGCCCGAGGATCGGCCGCGCGATCCAGAAGCGCGCTCCGCGGCGCGCGAGGTCGCCCGCCGAGCGCGCCAGGCGCACGCCGACGAGGACCTCGCGTGTGCCGTCGTCCAGCTCGAGCGACTCCGACCTTGCCGACCTCGATGCCGCGATAGCGCAGGGCGTCGCCCGGGCGCAGGCCGTGGCCGTCGGCCGCGCCCGCACGACGACGCGCGGCCCGCGCGTCGCGCCAGCGCCTCGCGCACCGGAGTCGGCGGCGAGGAGCAGCGCGACGGACGGGCAGGATGCGCGTCCAGCGCCGGCCCGACCTCGCGCTCGACCTGCGCGCGGTGCGATGCTCGCGCCGCGGCGTTCACGCGCGCTCGCCCTGCCACAGGGCGTGCGGCTCGAACCAGACGCTCGCGAGCAGGCTGCGCAGAGGACGCACGCGCCGAAGGCGGAGCGCCGCCGGCCCGGGCGTGACCTCGACCCAGCTCCCGAGGCTCGAGCCACGCCACGAGGATCGAGACCGAGCAGACGTCGGAGCATGCCGAAGCGCCCACACAGCTCGAGCGCGCATGCCTGCAGCCGCCGCGCAGGCGGACCACGCGTGCGGCGCGGCGCACGAGCAGGACGAGGGTCACGCAGCTTCGCCGAGCGGCACGACGATCGAGCACAGGAAGACGACGATGCCGAGCGGCGCCTTGCCTTCCTGGATCGAGCCCGAGGCTGCCGGAGAGGACCGAGTTCTCGCTCACCCGCCCCAGACGCTCGAAGCGCAGGATCGGCAGCGTGACGGCCACCGGATAGAGCACAGAGCGCGCGCGCAGGCCGCGTGCCACGCGCGCAGGTTGCGCTCGCCGGCAGGCCGGACGCGTCGGCGAGGCGCGCGCGGCAGCGCGTGCAGCGCGCGCACCTCGCCGCGCGCGAGCGCCGGCGGGATCGCGTGCACGAGCGCGCAGGACGGGACACCCGCGCAAGCACGGGAGGCGAGCTCACGCGCCAGACGCCAGCAGATTCCGCGCCGCGCCGCGCCCCGCCGGGCGCGGCGGACCGCGGCCGGTCTCCGCCGCTACAATCCGCGTGATGGTCGATCGCTCCCTGGAAGTCGCGCGCGAGCTGTGCGCCTTCGTCGACGCCCGCCCCCACGCCCTTCCACGCCTGCGCCGAGGTCGGCGCGGCGCCTGCGAGCGGGCCGGCTTCACGCGCCTCGCCGAGGGCGAGCCTGGCCGCGCGCGGGTCGGCGGCGCGCGCCACTTCGTGCGTGCGCGGCGGCAGCGTCGCCGCCTGGGCCGCGCCCGAGGGCGCGGCGCCGCGCGCGGCTGGCGCATCGCCGGCGCGCACACCGACAGCCCGAACCTGCGCGTCAAGCCGCGACCCGGACACGGGCCGCGCCGGGTCTGCGCCAGCTCGGCGTCGAGGTCTACGGCGGCGTGCTGCTCAACTCCTGGCTCGACCGCGACCTCGGCCCTGGCGGGCGCGCGCCTGCGTGCGCGGCGCAGGCGCGCGCGAGGAACGCCTGTTCCACCTGGCGCGGCCGCTCCTGCGCGTGCCCGCAGCTCGCGATCCACCTGAACCGCGAGATCACGACCGACGGCCTGCACCTCGAACCCGCAGGTGCACCTGAACCCGCTGCTCGCGGGCGACGGCGGCGAGACCGCCGGCGTTCCGCGCGCTGCTCGGCGAGGCGCTCGAGGTCGAGCCCGCGAGCGTGCTCTCCTGGGACGCGATGCTGCCACGACGCCCAGCCCGCGCGCCTGGTCGGCTGCGAGCGAGGAGTTCGTCAGCTCGCCGCGCCTCGACAACCTGTGCTCGTGCTTCTGCGCGTCTCGACGGCGCTGCTCGAGCGCCTCGCCCGGCCGCGAGCCGCTGCGCTGCGTGGCGGCGCTCGCGCTTCTTCGACCACGAGGAGGTCGGGCAGCACCTCCGCGCGCGGCGCCCAGAGCGCCTTCCTGCGCGACGTGCTCGAGCGCAGCGTGCTCGCGCGCGGCGGCGCGCGCGAGGACTTCCATCGCGCCATCGCCGCCTCCGGTGTGCGTCTCGGCCGACATGGCGCACGCCACGCACCCGAACTACCCGGAGAAGCACGAGCCCGAGCACCCGGTGCGCATGAACGGCGGCCCGGCGATCAAGACTCAACGTCAACCAGCGCTACGCGACCGAGGGCGAGACCGAGGCCGCTGTTCCTGGAGGCCTGCGCGCGCGCCGGCGTGCCCTGCCAGCGCTACGTGCACCGCGGCGACCTCGCCTGCGGCTCGACGATCGGTCCGCTCACGGCGGCCGACGCTCGGCATGCGCACCGGTCGACGTCGGCAACCCGCAGCTCGCCATGCACTCGGCGCGCGAGATCTGCGGCGCACGGGACCCGTGGTTCCTGATCGCAGCGCGCTGGCGGCGTTCTTCGAGTGATCCCGTGACGGCCGCGGAGCGCGCCGCGACTGTCTGCGCTGCCGCTGCCTGCTACGTCACCCACGCGGCCGACGCGCCCGCACGGCTGCCGCTGCCTTCGGCTTCCAGAGCGCGCGCCTGCCGCGCGCCTGAGGTGCGCCTCTCGACCGGGCGCGGAGTGCGCGGCCTTCGAGCGCGGAGAACGGCCGCGGCCCGCGACAGCCGAGCTGCAGGCTGTCCCGCTTCAGGAACGCATGGACCTCGCGCTCGCGGACAAGGTCGTCGTGGATCACCGGCGCGCTCGGGCGGCATCGGCCGCGCGCTGGTCGAGTGTCTTCCGCCGGCGAGGGCGCTGCTCGCGCTGCAGGCCCATCGGCTTCGGGGCGCTGCTGAGGCCGTGGCTGGCGCAGCAGCCCTGGAGGGCGCGCGCGCCTGGACGCTCCAGGCCGACGTGCGCGACGCGCCGCCGCGCTGGAGCGCTGCGCAGCTCGAGATCCTCGACGCGCTTCGGGCGCATCGACGTCTGCCGCGGCCAACGCCGGTCACTGGCCCAGCGAGCACGCTCGGGCTGCACGAGATCGCGCCCGAGCGCCTGCGCGCCACGCTCCGAGGTCAACCTGCTCGGCGCGCTCTTCACCGCGCGCGCCTTCCTGGCGCGCCTGCGCCGCACGGGTCCGCGCCCGGACGGCCACGGGGCCGCGCTGGTCTTCACCGGCTCGACGGCCGGACGCCTTCGGCGAGCGCGGGCACGTCGACTACGCGGTGGCCAAGGCCGCCCTGGCACGGCGCGGTGAAGACGCTCGAAGAACGAGATCGTGCGCGCTCGATCCCTACGGCCGCGTGAACGCTGGTCGCAGCCGGGCTGGACCGTGACGCACACGGTCCGGCCGGCGCTGCAGCGCCCGGACAGGTCGAGCGCGTGGCGCGCACCATGGCCCTGCGCCAGCTCGCGCGCGCCGACCGACGTCGCGCGCGCCGTCGCCTGGCTGGCCTCGCCCACCGCCGCGGCCGCGCACGTCAGCGGGCGAGATCCTGGCCGTCGCCGGCGGCATGGAGGGCCGCATCCTGTGGAACGAGGACGAGGTCGATCGCGGAGCGGTGCTCGAGCGGCTGCGGCAGCAGAGTGATTCGACTCACTCGCGCGGCCGTTGATCGAGGGACATGGCCAGCAGGAGGTCGCGAGTCTCTTCGAGAGCGCGCCAGGACGAGGTGCCGGTCGCGCTCGCGTGTCGATCACGGGCAGCCGATTCCATTCGTGGTTGCACAGGCTGCGCCGAGCGCGTGCCCGGAGGGTGCAGTCGCGCTCCACGACGGCAAGCCGGTGTGCATCAGCTCCTGACGCGATCATCAGATCTGACAGGGCCTGTCGTCGCCGATGTGGCCCTTGATGTCGTGTGCAGCGAGATGGCGCCGAGGAAGCGCCCGATCGGATCGACGACGTATTGAGGCGAATGGCGGCGCGGTGCTTCGAACGCCTGACGACCCGCGAAGGACGCGTCTCTCCGGGCGACCGAGACGGGTTCTCGCGGATCATGTCGCGGATGCCGCCCGCGGGCGACGGGCAGCGCTCCGGACTCTGCGCGCAGCACTGGCGAGTAGACCGAGTCCGCCGACAGCCAGCGCGCGGTGTGTAGGCGACCATGCACGCCAGCATCAGCGGCAGCACGATGCCGTACGTCGAGCGTCATCTCGAACAGCGACCAGGATCGCCATCAGCGGCGCGTGCGTCGTCGCCGCCAGGAACGAGCCCATTCCGACCAGCGCGTAGGCGCTCGCCCGCGACGCCGTCGCGGCATGGTCGCATGCACGACCAGGCCGATCGGGTACCCGAGCGCTCGCGCCGACCAGGCAGCGTGGGCGTGAAGACGCCGCCGACCGCGCCCGAGCCCACCGTCGCGCCGGTGGCCAGCAACTTCGCCAGCGAGCACGGCCGAGCACGAGCCTCCACTCCCAGTCGACGCCAGGATGGCCGTGATCGGCGCCTGCCCGTTGCCCCCACACCTCGAGGCGCGCGCAGCGAGATCGCGCCGACGAGCAGACCGCCCGAGCAAGAAGCGCAGGCGGCACGGGCAGGCGCAGCCAGCGCGAAGACGCCGCTCGCAGCGCGCGCAGGAAGCGGATGAACCAGGGCGCCAGCGCGCCCGAGCAGCGACGCCGCGTCGCGAAGTACGGCGGACGAGCTCGAGCGGCCGACACGCAGCTGGAACGGCGGGATCTCGAACAGCGGCGACGGGCCGAGCAGCGACGCGCGTCGTGATGGTGCGCGACGACCGAGGCGAAGGTCGAGCGGGCCGAGGCTCTCCATCGCGATCGAGCCGAGCACGATCTCGGCCACGAAGAGCGCGCCCGCGATGGGCGCGTTGTAGGCCGAGGCGATGCCGGCCCGCCGCGCCGCACGCGACCAGGAGCTTGCGGTGCTGGCGCGAGACCGTGCATGAGGCCGCCGCGACCACGAAGCCAGCATCGAGGAGAGCTGCACCCATCGCGCCCTCGCGGCCGATCGAGCCTCCTAGAGGCCACGGTCAGGAGCGAGGACAGGCACTTCACGAGGCTCGAGCGGCACGCAGGACCGCCGTCGCCGAGCGAGACCGCCTCCATGAAGTCGGTCGTCTCGGCGCGCCTGAGCCGTAGCGGATGACGTGCCTGGCCGCGAGCCCCCGAGGACGGCACGAGCAGGCGTTGCCAGGGCGCGATCGTCTCCGCCGAGATCAGGTTCTCCGCCGTCCCCCACAGGAGCGCCCTGTACCGCGAGCGCGAGCCTCGCGGAACAGGATCGCGACAGCGCGCCGAGCAAGCCGACCACGCCGGCGAAGAGGAGCGTCAGCTCCGCGTCGGTCGGGCGGCGCCGCTCGAGAGCGAGTACTTCAGGCGCGGCCCACGCACGCTCCCCACCCTCCCTCCACGTGCGCGCGCGCGTCCATCGCCGGTCTGGCGGTCTCCCGGCTCCTCACCCCCGAACGGGCTTCTCCGAGAGGTGCTCGCGCTTCTTCCTCGACGCCCTTCCACTCCTCGGCGTCCGGCGAGGGCTTCCTTCTTCTTGTCGATGACCGGCCAGGCCCCCGCAGAGGCGCCGCGTTCATCTCCTTGTACCCTCGGCCCACTTCTCCGGCAGGTCGTCCTCGCTGAAGATCGCCTCGGTCGGGCACTCCGGGCACGCAGGCGCCGCAGTCGATGCACTCGTCGGGATGGATGACGAGGAAGTTCTCGCCCTCGTAGAAGCAGTCCGACCGGGCAGACGTCCACGCAGTCCGTGTACTTGCACTTGATGCAGGGTTCGGCGACGACGTAGGTCATGGTCAGGAGAGGAGGGTCGGGAGCGCGCAGCGGCGTCGCGCGGCTCAGGGGCGGCATTGTGCCCGCGCGCACCTGCGCTGCTGCCAGGGCCGAGGCAGGCATCACTGCCGGGCATCGATGCGCACGAGCGCCGCGGATCCGCGAAGCTCGGCGCCTCGCCCTGGCGAGCTCGCCGGTGCGCCGAGCGTTCGCGTCGTGCGGCGAGGTGGGCCTGCGCCTCGTGGAATCCGCCCGAGGTGCGCTGTTCGACGGCGCCCGTTCCAGGGCGCGGCCGGGCGAGCGCGTGGTCGAGATCGACCGGCGCTACGAGGTCCACCCCGAGTTCGGCACTCATCCAGGTCGACGAGCGAGCTCGGCTATCCGCCCCGTCGCCGGCGGCGCCGGGCTACGGCCCCCACGGTGCGAAGTGGAACGAGTACGCGCCCGAGAAGTCGCCCGGGCAAGCGGCGCCTGCTCTTCCTCGGCGACTCCGTCACCGAGCGCCACAAGCTGATCGACGCGCTCGCACGAGCGCCTCGGCGACGACTACGAGTACTGGAACGCCGGCGTCCCGGGCTGCGCGATCGGAGCAGGAGTTCCTCTACTACCGCGACTACCTGGGCGGCATCGCGGCTGACCACGTGATCCTGACCTTCCACCTGAACGACTACGCAGACCACGCCGGTCGTGTTCGAGTCGGGCGGCGAGTTCGTCGCGTCAGCACGCCAAGGTCGGCAGACACGTCGCCCAGCGCTCCGGCGGATGCGCTCGAGCTTCCTCTACCGGCTACCGCCGGATTTTGCCCTCGTGCGCCTGACGAGCGCCGACGCGTCCGGCTGCGATCGAGGCCGAGGTCGCGCGCGCGACCTCGCGAGCGCTGCGCGCGACCTCAGTGCGCGCGCGGCGCCGAGTTCACCGTGCTCGTCCTGCCCTGGATCCAGGATCCCGCGACTGGCCGGCATCCGAAGCCCCACCAGCTACGGAGCTTCACGCCCAGAGTGCTGGAACGAGCTCGGCATCCGCCACTACTGACTTCCGCGCCACGCTCGAAAGCGCGCGCCCTGCCGACGGCGATCCAGGTCCACGAGACGGGACGACGACCCCCAGCATCCCGAGGCCCGACCTCGCGCGCCGCATGATCGCCGACGTCTGGCCACGGGCTTCCGGCCGTGACGCCATGGGAGGCGTCTTTCGCGCGTCCCAGCGCCTCGACCACCGCACGCACTCGGCCCTCGTCGGTCTCCCCCAGTGCCTGCCTTCCCCTACCGGACGCCCGCCCGGCGCTCGAGCAATACAAAACTGAACCAGCATACC
>ERZ1370068.4779-contig-3833_pt1 | contig 22150 bp, 24 predicted proteins | sample MGYA00561227_ERZ1370068 | MGnify/ENA primary metagenome ERZ1370068 (study PRJEB38410, sample SAMEA6850437) | metagenome | study: Metagenomic assessment of the ecological functions of the soil: analysis of the soil microbiota associated with the... | reverse complement strand
GTTACGTATTGCTCCCGAAGTACAATTCAAAAGACCATAGATCTTCAGTTTTTTATTTCCCGCGTAATGGATCAGCCAGCAGAAGACGTTTACCTTTGTGTACTCCGATATCCGAATGATTAATCATAAACTCCTCAGGAATTTTTATGAAACTTCTGCATTCCCTCCCTGTGAGGGCGCACAAGTGGAAAGCAATATCGCACAAAAGAAGCGGAAAAGTAGCTAACACACCGCATCATGAAATATAACTCCCAATGCAAAACGATTTCCCGACTTCACCGGGGCTTATTCCATGCCTCATTTTTGCACGGTAAAATCCTTTAGATCCTTTTACTCGGACGGAAATTTGTTGTGAACACCACCGCATCGCCCTGGATCTATGTTATTACTTGCCCTGACTTGGCCTCGGCAGTTGTTCTGTAAAGACAAGTTCGCCACCTTCATGGTCCTTGCCTTTTGTGTAAGTACAAGAACCACCTGGAAAGGAAAAATAGATTTCGTAGTCCCTGGTGAAGGGGTACTAAATCCTCCCATCTCATACTCAATATCAAAGGTGCTGGTCTTACCTGATTATGCACATGGCAATGTGAAATAAATTCCCGACAAAGTTGTTTGAGAAAAGAAATATCCAAACTGCAATTTCCATCCATTGGTTTGCAATATCTGACAGCGGAGAATAAAACAATTTCTTTTTGCGCGATTGAATATGGTGGCAATGGATAATTCAGGTATTTTCATATTCCCCTTTCAAACCGGTAACGCTGCATGTTGATCACGCTGCGAAAAGCCCTTCATCAGTGTAAAACGATTGAATGTGTTGGCATTCGCCTGCTGATAATACATTATTGATCAGGGTAAATCCCTTTTCATTTAATTCCCTTTATGTGGATCCCCAATCCATACGCTCCTTATTGCTTTCATTTTTCATTATTTGATATCGCAAAACTGCAGACAGAAAAAGATCATCAAACCCAACCTCATTTGCAGCCCTTCAGCAATTGCCTTATTTTGCCTCGATGGGAAAAATTTATCTTCCGGTTCCGGATGAATTCGATTTTGAGCTGAACTATCAGTTCCTGACAAGGTCCCCGAGAACTTCTGCATCGGCTAGAAAATGGCACACGGTTATCAAATTGCTGAAACCTGAAGATGAAAAGGCGCGTGCTTTTCAAAATAAAAACTGGTAAGCGAAAACTGATGCTGGATTTTGAACGAGACCCCCCGGCCCATGCCCACAATTTTGTAAAGAATTATGTGTTGGGGAATGGTTCGATCTCGAAACCGATTCAAGCCCTTTTACGCACGGCTTCGCAAAGACAAATTACTCAGTCCGCTCATCAAGCGGTTTTTCGGATACCGCATCATCGGACAACTCGACCTGTTTGAATCCATTATCTGGGCCGTTTTAGGTCAGCAGATCAATCTGCAATTTGCCTATTCATTGAAACAGCGTTTTGTTGAACATTTTGGGAAAGACTATTTCTCGAAGGTCAAAATTATTTTCTATTCCCTGAAGCCTCGCTGGTTTCAAAACTTACAAACGACGCACTTTTACCACTCCACTTTTCAAGGCAAAAGTCTGTATACCATAACCATTGCTCAGGCTTTCGCCTCGGGAGAAATTTCAAAAGAAAAAACTGCAGGGACTTTCACTTGCGGAAGCGAAAGAAAAGCTGATTAAAATAAAGTGGGCATCGGCAACTGACCGTGCGAACTATGCGCTCATGAAGACTTTCCGATATCCGGATGCATTTCCACTAGAGGATGCAGGGTTTCATAATGCCATAAAAAATCTCAAAAAATGGATCGCAAGCCTACACCGGAGGAAGTGAAAAATTATTCAAAAGTATAAAGGCTGGGAAGCGAGGCGCTACTTTGTATTTATGGAAAAGCCTGTGAGTAAATGCGAATCAAAGACCTGCCCGGTTCAGATCTCAGCGGTTTTGTAAACCGTTGGTCGTGGGTTCGATTCCTACCGTTGGCACCACGATCGCGTCCTTTGACGCATCGAATCTGGGATCCGACGATTTCAAAGACTGGCGTGGGCAACATGCGGTCACCCCGTGCAACGTCGCACGCAACCCACGGTACGTCCGTGCGCGTGATGCGCAACGCGACTGTGGCGTAACCGAGTAGCGCATGCCGATCGTCGCATTCAAAACCGCTCAAGGCGCGGCTCGTCATCGAGCAGGGTCGCGAGAGCGTCATCGTGATGAAGGTCGTCGTCGCGAAGGGCGACCGTGGCGCTTCGCGAGCGGCGGGCGGCTGAAGCGACGACGGGATCGCTGCGCATACGCGAGCGCAAGGAGGAGCGCGGCCGCAACGAAGGCAAAGCCGTCGGCCTCGATGGTCTACGTCGACGCTGCCGGGGAGGCGACGACCGCACGCCGGCGAGCTTCCAGATCAACATCTCGCTGTCCGCGGCGAAGTTCGACGCGCCTGCTGAAGGTCGCGATTTCCGGAAGGCTGCCGTCGAAATTCTACGTGCACGCGGGGACCGCATCTCCGCGAAGGAAACACGCGGCATGGGTACACGGTTCGCTCGGGCGAGCGGGTCAAGGTCTGGGACAACAGGCGGTACCGATCGCTGCCGGTGACGAACTTCTCGGTGATCCTCCCGATCTCGGTCCCCGAGGCGCAGGAGAGTCGGCGGTGTCAGGAGGACCGTGCGCTCGTCGAGACGCTGACGAGCAACGATCAGGTCGCCGAGCTCGCCGACGAATTCGCGGTGTTCCAGGGCGAGACCAAGAACGCGCTGACGGCCGTCGTCGTCGGTCGTCGCGGTGATCGGGGTGCTGCTGCTCTTCATCAATCTCGTGCTCATCATCAAGTGACGCGCGCTCCGCGAGCGTCCGACGATGAACGCGCTCGATTTCCGCGGCCGGACGGCGGTCATCACGGGCGGAGCCTCCGGCATCGGCTTCGCGGTCGCGCAGCGTCGTCGCCGCGAGCGGAGCGACTGTCGCGCTGTGGGACCGCGATGCCGTCGCGCTCGCGACGGCGAAGCGCTGCGCTCCCGGACGGTACGCGTGACGCTGCGTCGTCGACGTCGCCGATGCCGGCGCCGTCGATCGCGCCGCGGAGAGCGACGGCGCGGCAGCTGGGACGCATCGACGTCCTGGTCTGCTCGGCCGGGCATCACCGGCCCGAACATCGCCGACCTGGGAGTATCCGGTCGACGCACTGGCGGCAGGTGATCGACGTCAACCTCAACGGCGTCTTCTACTGCAATCGCGCGGTCGTCCCCGTCATGCTGCGAGCACGACTACGGGCGCATCGTCAACATCGCGTCGGTCGCGGGCAAGGAAGGCAATCCGAACGCGTCGGCGTACAGCGCGTCGAAGGCCGGCGTGATCGGCCTCACCAAGTCGCTCGGCAAGGAGCTCGCGAAGACGCGGCGTCCGCGTCAACTGCGTGACGCCGGCGGCGGTCCGCACGGCGATCTTCGACCAGATGACCGCAGCAGCACATCGATTTCATGCTGTCGAAGATTCCGATGGGCCGCTTCGGCACGGTCGACGAAGTCGCGGCGCTCGTCTGCTGGCTCGCGAGCGAGGAGTGCTCGTTCTCGACCGGCGCGGTGTTCGACGTTTCCGGCGGCCGCGCGACGTACTGACCCGACGGCATGGTCACGCCGGGGCTACGCGACCGCGCGCGGCTACAGCCGCACGGCCAGCATGATCTTGCCGATGTGCTGCGAGGATTCCATCAACGCGTGCGCGGCGGCCGCCTCGGCGAGCGGGAACACGCGGTGGACGACCGGCTTCACGACACCGCCCTCGAGCAGCGGCCAGACCTTCGCGCGCAGCGAATTCGCGATCGCCGCCTTGCGCTCGCGTCGGGCTCGCGCGCAAGGTCGAGCCGGTGACGGTCAGCCGCTTCATCATGATGTGACGCCAATCGACTTCGGCACGGCTACCATGCAGGAACGCGATCGATCGACGAGCCGGCCTTCCAGCGCCAGGCTGCGCAGATTCTTCTCGATGTAATCGCCGCCGACCATGTCGAGCACGACGTCGACGCCGCGCTTGCCGGTGATCGCGCGCGACCTCCGGCGACGAAGTCCTGCGTCTCGGTAATTGATCGCGTGATCGGCGCCGAGCGAGCGGCAGTACGCGGCCTTCTCGTCGCTGCCGACCGTCGTGATGACGATCGCGTCGATGCTGCTTCGCGAGCTGGATCGCCGTGAGACCGATGCCGCTCGAGCCGCCGTGGATCAGCATCGTTCTCGCCGCGCACGATGCGCGCGCGGTCGAACAGATTGTTCCAGACGGTGAAGATAGTTCTCCGGCAGGCTCGCGGCCTCGAGCAGCGACAGGCCCTTCGGGATCGGCAGGCAGAACGCCGCCGGCGTCGTGCAATATTCGGCGTAGCCGCCGCCCGGCGTCAGCGCGCACACCTTGTCGCCGATGCGCCACGCCGGTCACGCCGTCGCCGCAGTGCGACGATCGCGCCGGCGACTTCGAGCCCGATGATCGGCGACGCATCGGCGCGGCGGCGGATACGTGCCCGGCGCGCTGCGCGCAATCCGGGCGATTCACGCCGGCGTAAGCTCACCTCGATCAACACTTCGCCGGCCTTCGGCTTCGGCACGGGGCCCTCCGCGATCGCGAGAACCTCGGGCGGGCCGGGTTCGCGCGCGGCGACGTAGCGCATCGTGGCGGGAAGCGGATGACGTGTCGGCATGGGCGTTCCAGATTGCGACAGGATGGCAATTCTAGCGCGCGCGTCGACGCCGGGCAGGAGCGCGGCGGACGACATCAGCGTGAGCGCGGCGACGGCAACGCCGAACGCGAGCACCCACAGTGTCGGCCGCATTCCGAGCGTCTCGGCGAGCGCGGCGCCCGTCAACGCGCCGCACGGGCGTCAGCAAGCCGGCCGCGACTTTCCAGGTCGCGCCGCGCGGCCAAGCGCCTCGGGCGGCAGCAGGCGCTGGCGCAGCGTCGTCTCGTTGACGAGATAGACGGTCAGCGCGCCGTCGCCGATCACCTGGGTGGTGATCAGAAGCACCATCGCGACCCACGGCACCTGCCGGCGCCAGCGGAATCAGCACCTGCGCCGCGGCGCCCGACGACGAGCGCGCCGATCAGGAGTTCGCCGCGCGCCCCAGCGCAGCGCGGCGGGTGCGGCGAGCGCCGCGCCTGCCAGCGCGCCGATGCCGCCGCACCCGATCGTGATGCCGAGCTGCGTTGGCGTGAGGCCGAGATCGGACAGCGCGTAGAGCGTATAGAGCGACGCCATGAAGCTCATGCAGAACGCGAGCGTCGCGGTGGCGATGAACAGCGCGCGGATCGCCGCGTCGCGCCAGACGACGCGAATGCCGGTGCGCACATCGTCGATGAACGAGGCCGACGACCTCGCTGATGCCACGGTTTCGCGCTTCCGGATTCGCGTGAGGAGCAGCGCCGATACGACGAACGTCGCCGCATCGACGGCAATCGCGAGCGGCGCCGTCAGCCATGCGACCAGCGCGCCGCCCAGAGCAGGCCCGGAAATCTCGGCGACGGCGTCCGCGGCCTCGCGTTTGCCATTGGCGTCGAGCACGCGCTCGCGCCCGACGAGATCCGTGATGAAGACGTGGTCGGCGAGCTCGGAAGAGCTACGGTTGCGATGCCGGTCACCGCGGCCACGGCATAGAGGAGGGGCAGGGTTACCGCGTCCGTAGAGCGCGGCGGCGGCGGAATGGCCAGCAACATCGCCGCGCGGACGAGATCGGCGCCGATCATCAGCGGGCGGCGATTGTGCCGGTCGACCCATCCGCCGCCGATCCACGCGAGAATCGCGCCGGGAAGCGTCAGCGCGACGGTCAGCAAGCCGAGATCGATCGCACCGGCGCCGGCAACGAGTATCGCCGCGATCGGCAGCGCCGTGCGCGTAACGCGCGAGCCGACCGCGGAGACGCCCTGCGCGCTCCACAGGAACAGGAACTCGCGGTGCCGCCACAATCCGCCGCGCGGCCGCACGCGGCCGGTTGCGCGACATCAGCGGCCGATCAATAGACCACTCGCACGTTCTCCGGCGTGAGCCAATCGCGCAAGCGGGAGAGCAGCGGATCGTCGAGGTTGACGCTCCACGCATCGGGCAGCTCGAGCTCGCCGCCGATCCCGTGGTTGCAATATTCGACGACGATCGGGCAAGTGCCGTTCTTGAAGGGCGCGATGAGCTCGGCGAGCCGTGCCGCGTCGGCACCGCCGTTGCACGCGAGACGCAGACCCTTCGCGTAGCGCTTGCGGATGGTCGCGAGGTCGTACACGGCGTCTGCGACCACGCGCAGACCCTGCGCCTGCCCGTCGTCCCCGCCGCGCTGCATGACCCGTGCCTCGACGATCACGAGCTGGTCCTCGCGCAGCAATACGCGTGCGGCGTCGAACGTTTCGTTGAACACGACGATCTCCGCGGTTCCGCCGCCATCGTCGAGGGTGACGAACGCCATCTTGCCGCGGCGCGAGGTCTGCGTGCGCAGCGCCGTGACGATCCCGGCGACGAGCACCGCGTCCCTGCGTGGGCGTGAGGTTCGCGAGCGACTGCCGGATGAGCGGCGCGAGCTCCGCTGCGAACGCCGCATACGGGTGCCCGGACAGGTAGAAGCCGAGCGCCGCCTTCTCGTGGGTCAGCCGTTCCGACTCCGTCCAATCCCGCGCCGCGACGAGTGCGAGGCGACGCCGTTTCCTTCTCTTCGCCGAACAGCGAAACCTGCGCGGCCGTTGCCTCCGCCTTGTCCGCCTCGGAGAGCGCGACGCCGACCGATGCGAAGAGCGTCGCGCGGCGCGCGTCGATCGAGTCGAACGCGCCACCGCGAATCAGCGCTTCGACGGCGCGGCGGTTCACGACGCGCTTGTCGATGCGCCGGCAGAAGTCGCCGAGGTCGCTGAACGGACCGCCCGCGTCGCGAGCGGCGACGATCGCCTCGATCGCCTGGCTCGCCGGTACCCTTGATCGCGCCGAGGCCGTAGCGGATGCGCCGCTCGTCGATCGGGCTCGAACCGGTAGTTCGACGCGTTGACGTCGGGCGGAACGATCGTGAGCCCGTTGGCGATCGCGTCGTCGTAGAGCGCGCGAACCTTGTCGGTGTCGTCCATCACCAGCGACAGGTTGGCCGCCATGAACGCCGCAGGATGATGGGCCTTGAAGTACGCGGTCTGGTAGGCGATCAGCGCATAGGCGGCCGAATGCGACTTGTTGAAGCCGTAGCCGGCGAACTTCTCCATGAGGTCGAACAGCGCCGTCGCCTTCGTCCGGGTCACGCCATTGCGCTCGGCGCCCGTCGACGAAGATGTCGCGGTGCTTCGCCATCTCCTCCTTGTCTTTCTTCCCCATCGCGCGGCGCAGGAAGTCCGCGCTTGCCGAGCGTGTAGCCGCCGATCACCTGCGCGATCTGCATCACCTGTTCCTGATAGCACCATCACGCCGTACGTCGGACCGAGAATCGGCTCGAGCCGCGGATCGGGATAGTCGAAGCGCTCGCGCCCGCGTCTTGCGCGCCGTGTAGGTCGGGATGAGCTCCATCGGACCGGGCCGGTACAGCGCCACCAGCGCGATGATGTCCTCGAAGCGCGTCGGCGGCGCCTGTTTCATCAGGTCGCGCATTCCGCGCGATTCGAACTGGAACACGGCGGCCGTATTGGCCTGCCTTGAAAATGTCGTATGTGGCGCGGTCGTCGAGCGGCAGCGTCTCGAGCCGAAGATCGCTCGCCGGATCGAGGCGCTTGATGTAGCGCAGCGTCCAGTCGAGGATCGTGAGCGTCGTGAGGCCGAGAAAGTCGAACTTCACGAGCCCGACCGCCTCGACGTCGTCCTTGTCGAACTGCGAGACGAGCGCGTCGGATCCGGCCTGCGTATAGAGCGGACAGAAGTCGGTGAGCTTGCCCGGCGCGATCAGCACGCCGCCCGCGTGCATCCCGACGTTGCGCGTCAATCCTTCGAGCGACTCGGCGAGCGCCAGCAGCTCGCGCACCTCCTCCTCCTTCTGCTCGCGCTCGGCGAGCAGCGGCTCCATCGCGCGCGCCTCGCGCAGCGTGACCTGCTTGCCCGGCTGGAACGGGATCAGCTTCGCGATGCCGTCGCAGAAGAGTGTACGGCAGATCGAGCACGCGGCCCACGTCGCGGACCGCCGCCTTCGGCGGCCATCGTGCCGAACGTCGCGATCTGCGAAACGGATTCGGCGCCGTACTTCTTCTTCACGTAGTCGATGACGCGATCGCGCCCGTTCTGGCAGAAGTCGATGTCGAGGTCCGGCATCGAAATCCGCTCGGGATTGAGCAAGCGCTCGAACAGCGAGACCGTAGCGCAGCGGATCGAGGTCGGTGATGCCGAGCGCGAAAGCGACGAGCGAGCCCGCGCCCGAGCCGCGGCCGGGACCGACCGGCACGCCGTTGCGCTTCGCCCAGTTGATGAAGTCGGCGACGATAAGGAAGTAGCCGGCGAAGCCCATCTGCACGATCGTCTTCGTCTCGAAGTCGAGTCGCGCGACGATATTCGGCGCGCTTCGCCGCGCGCGCCGCCGGATCCGGGATAGAGGATCTCGAGCCGCCGTCCGAATCCCGACGCCGGCTTCGCTGCGCAGGTGGTCGTCGAGCGTGACGCCCGCGGGCGTGGGAAAATCGGGCAGGTAGTTCTTGCCGACCGGAATGGTGAGGTTGCAGCGCTGCGCGATGGCGACGGAATTCGCGAGCGCGCCGGGAAGATCGGCAAACGCTTCCGCCATTTCGGCCTGCGACTTGAAGTACTGGTCGGGCGTGATACTCGCGCGGCCGGCGCGGATCGGCGAGCACGTCGCCACTCGGCGATGCACACGCGCGCCTCGTGCGCACGAAAGTCCTCGCGGCGCAGGAACTGCACCGGATGCGTCGCAACGACCGGCAGCGCGAGCTCCGCAGCGAGACGGGTTGTCGCGGCGACGAGCGCGTTGTCGTCGGCATGCCCGGCACGCTGCACTTCGAGGTAGAAGCGATCCGGAAAACACGCCGACCAACGCTGCGCCGCCTTGCGCGCGCCTGGCGCGTTGCCTCTGCAGCAGCGCTGCGCCGACCTCGCCGCCGCGCGAACCGGAGAGCGCGATCAGCCCCTCCGTGCCCTTCGTCGAACCAGTCCTGTCGCATCTCCGCGCGGCCGCGATACTGGTTTGAACGGTACGCGCCGGGTCAGCCAGTCGGCGAGCTTCAAATACCCGACGCGCGACTGCGCGAGCAACAGCGCGCGAAACGGCTGATCGCGCTCGGCGTCGTGCGTCAACCAGACGTCGCAGCCGAAGATCGGCTTGATCCCCTTCGCGCGCGCCGCCTTGTAGAACTTGACGAGGCCGAATGCGTTGGCGAGGTCGGTGATCGCGAGCGCGGGCATCGCATCCGCCGCCGCAGCCGCGACGGCGTCGTCGATGCGCACCGTCCCGTCGGCGATCGAGAACTCGCTGTGCATGCGCAGATGGACGAAGGCGGGAGCAGTCATGGCTCGACCTGGAGCGGTGCGGCAATTTTACGCCTCGCGGTAGCGCCTTCGCCGCGCCGAACGCCGCATGAATGCGGACCCGCGCGTCCACTCGGCAGGTCGACCGTCGCGGGCGCAACGGCGGCGCGCGGGACGCTTTTCCGTCTGGTAGACTTCATGTCGACGTACCCCCATCGAGTCTTTCCGCTTGGCAGCCGCCTTCCGTATGCTTTTACATCGCTGGGGTCTCCCGGTCGTGCTGGCCGTTCTCGTCGGCGGATGCGCGCAGATGGCGGCGCGCCCCAGCGCGGAGCCGCCCGCGCGACCGTCGGCGCCCTGATCGCGCCCAACGTCGAGCCGCCGGCTCCCTAAGATCAACCTGTCGGGATTCCCGCTCGAATATCGGCAAGGGCTATGCGGACGGATGCGCGTCGGCGACGGGTGCGGAACGCAAGGATGCGACGCGTTTCGCGGGCGACGGCAACTATCGGACGGGTTGGCAGGACGGCATCGCGCTCTGCCGGAAGAAGTGACGTTCGCCCTGCCTCCCGCGCGCCCCCGCGCGCCGACGGTCGTTCGCGCGGGTCGCTTCGTTCGACGATGAAGCCCGCCCGATCGCACCGCGTTTCCTTCGCGGTCTCGATGCGCACGTGCTGACCTGGGGTGAGGCGTCCGCGCCGAAACTCTTTCTACTGCACGGCTGGATGGACGTCGCTGCGTCGTTTCAGTTCCTCGTCGACGCGTTGGCGCGTGCGTGGTACGTGATCGCGCCCCGACCTGCGCGGTTACGGCGAAGAGCGCGTGGCAAGCGCAGGGTTACTGGTTTGCCGACTACATCGCCGATCTCGAGGCATTGCTGGACGTGTTCGCTCCGGGCGAGTCGGTCCATCTCGCCGGCCACAGCCTCGGCGGCAACGTGGTGCTGCACTATGCGGGCGTTCGTCCGGCGCGCGTTCGCGCGGTCATTTCGCTCGATGGCTTCGGCATTCCGATCGAGCACGCCAACGAATCGCCCGGCGAAACTCGCGCGCTGGCTGGATGCGTTGCTCGACCCGAAGGACTTCGCGACCTACGCGAGCTTCGACGCGGTCGCCGATCGGTTACAGAAAAACAACGCCCGGCTGCCGCGCGACAAGGCGGAGTTCCTCGCACGGCATTGGGCCGAACCCGCGCCGGATGGGCGCGTGCGCCTCGTTTCCGATCCACGCCACCGCTTGCCGTTTCCCACCGTCTACCGGATCGAAGAGACCTACGCCGTCTGGCGAAGCATCACCGCGCCGGCGCTGTGGGTCGTCGGCACCGAATCGAACATCCCGCAAGTGGCTGAGCGAGCATCCGGAGGGCGAGGGCGGAACCGACGGCCTGGCGGGCGTGCGGCGCAGGCTGACGCATGTCCCGCACGGCCGTCTGGTGACGATCGCCGATGCCGGCCACATGCTGCATCACGATCAGCCGGTAGCCGTCGCGGCGGCGATGGAGGCTCTTGGCGGATATTCGACCAAGGTAGAATGCGGGCGCGCCGGCATCCTGCCGGCGCATTTTCGCTCGCAGCGAGCGCATCCTCCGGCATGGAACCCGCATCTCCCGACATCGCGAAGCTCAGGATCGATCGCAGTCTCGCGCCGGTCCGGGCTTCGCGCCGCCGCCGCTGGCTGTGGATCGGGAGCTTTGCGGCGATCGCGGTCGCGCTCGCCGCGTGGTACGCAGCGCAACCCCGGACCGTCGCCGTGCAGACGACGGCGGTGGTCACGTCGTATCCGTCGCAACAATTTGTCGTGCTCAACGCCACCGGTTACGTCGTCGCGCAACGCAAGGCGGCGATCGCGTCGAAGGCGACCGGCCGCCTCGAATGGCTCGGCGTCGCCGAAGGCTCGCGCGTCAAGGCCGGCGAGATCATCGCGCGCCTCGACAACCGGGACGTCGTCGCCCAGGCGCAAAGCGCCGAGGCGAACGTGCGCGCGGTCCGCGCGGCGCTCGCGCAGGCGCAGGCGGAGGACTGGGAGGCCGCGACTACGCTCAAGCGCAACGAGGATCTGCTCGCCAAGGGATTTGTCTCGCAGTCCGCGGTCGACACGGCGAAGGCGCGCGCCGATCGCGCGGTGGCCGGCGTCGCCAACGCGAGAGCGGCGATCGGGGTGGCCGAGGCCAACGCGTCGAAACGCGCAAGTCGCCGTCGACTACACGCAGATCCGCGCGCCGTTCGATGGCGTGATCGTGTCGAAGAGCGCGAACGTGGGAGACATGGTGACGCCGTTTTCGTCGGCGGCCGATTCCAAGGGCGCCGTCGTCAACATGGCCGACATGAGCACGCTCGAGGTCGAAGCCGATGTGTCGGAGTCGAGCCTCGCCAAGATCAAGGTTGGGCAGCCGTGCGAGATCACGCTCGATGCGCTGCCCGACGACCCGCTTTCGCGGCCGTGTCAGCCGCATGGTGCCCACCGTCGACCGCGCGAAGGCGACGGTGATGACCAAGGTGCAGTTCGACGCGATCGATCCGCGCGATCCTGCCGGAGATGAGCGCGAAGGTCTCGTTCCTGTCGCAGGACGTCACGGCGGCCCAGCAGCAGCCGCTGCATCGCCGTGTCTCCGGATGCGCTCGTCGCGCGCGGAAATGCCGAGGTGCTGTTCGTCGTCCGCGATGGCAAGGCGGCCGAGGTCCGTGTCGTCCGCGGAGCCAAGATCGGCGATCTCGTCGCGATCTCCGGCGACGTCCATGCCGGCGAGAAGGCGGTGCGTGAAGCCTCCGGCCGAGGTGCAATCCGGCACGTTGCTCAAGGTCGCGCAGAAATAAGTGTCCGGCGCGCCGTCCGACTGTCGATGAGCGATCCAGGCGTACTTCCGCCGCCGCGCCCGCCGGTGCGATGCCCCGCCTGCGCCGGAGCCGCTGGTCGCCCTGCGCGATCTCACGAAATATTACGTTCGCGGCGACCAGATCATTCCCGTGCTGGTCGGCATCAATCTCGATGTCTACGAGGGCGACTATGTCGCGTTGATGGGACCGTCGGGCTCCGGCAAATCGACGCTGCTCAATCTGCGTGGCCGGCATCGACAAGCCGTCATCGGGCGAGATCCGCGTCGCGGGCGTCGACATCGCCAGGATGTCCGATGCCGACCTCGCGAGCTGGCGCGTCGGCGAACGTCGGATTCATCTTCCAGTTCTACAACCTGATGCCGGTGCTGACCGCGTTCGACAACGTCGAGCTGCCGCTGCTCCTGACGCGCCTCACGCGCCGCGATCGGCGCGAGCGCGTGCGAGACCGCGCTCGCGCTCGTCGGTCTCACCGATCGAATGCGATCACTACCCGAACGAGCTCCGGCGGCCAGCAGCAGCGCGTGGCGATCGCGCGGGCGCTCATCACCGACCCGACGATCGTCGTCGCCGACGAACCGACCGGCGACCTCGACCGGGCGACCGCCGAGGAGATACTCGGACTGCTCGATCGTCTGAACCGGGACATCGGCAAGACGATCATCATGGTGACGCACGACCCCAAAGCCGCCGGGAAGGCGCATCGCGTCGTGCAGCTGGAGAAGGGCGTGCTGGCCGGCTGAATCGCTGCAGCGAGCGCCGGTCCGCCTACGACGACAACTTCTTCGCGCGATCGGGCGCGCCCGTCGGCTTCGTCGGCGTCCGAGGTCGAGCGGGCGCTGCGCTGGCCGCGCCGCCGCGTCCGTCGTCCCGGTTCGCGATACGCGGTGACGGCTCGGCCGACTGCGGATTGTCGGAGCGCGCGTTCGCCGTCGCGCGCGTCGGGATCGGCTCGAGCTTGCCGTCGGAGATCAGATCCGAATCGATGTCGACCACCGACGGCGCGTCCGAGGATCTGCAGCAGCAACAGGATGTCGCCGTACGCGGCGAGCGGAAACCCCATCCGCCGCCCTTCGCGGTTGTCGTAGAGGAGGCCCTCGAGGTACTCGCGGCAGCCCGGCTGGCGCCACATGCCCGCCACCTGACGCAGGATGTGCGGAAACGTTTCGAGTCCGCCATCGTCGGATTCGCTCGCGTGGAAGCCTCCCACAGCGGCGCCTGCACGTTGCAGTGCAGGTGGAATTCCTCGGCGAGGCGGCGAAAGTCCTGGCGCCGGCCGCTCGCGTGATACAAGGTCGAGCAGCATCAGCCAGGCCGCCGGCATCGACCTTGGCACCTGCCGGATGTGCTCGTTCAACACGTCGATGGCGCGCTCGGGATGGCCGAGCGCGACGTAGACACGCGCTTCTTCGGTCACATGCAGCAGCTCCGAACACGGCGAGCGCACTGGCACCGTCGCGGACGATGGGCGTGCGGCGTGGAGTCTTCTGGCGGCGGCGGCTCGATCTTCTGGATCGTGGCGGGCGCTCCCCGCCGCGGCATTCTGCAATCCTGGATCAGCTGCTGGTGGCGCCGCTTCGGCGGGGATCGACGCCACGCCCGCCGTTTGCCAATCGCCTTCGCGTGCTGGCGCTGCTGCTGCCGCCGCCGCCATAGCAGTGCGCCGCGAGCACCAACGGCAAACCCACGATCGCCGAGAAGAGCGGCCAGTTCGCCTCCCACCATGCTGTCGCCGTTGTGCCGCCGTCGGCGCTGTCTTCGCCGCTTCTCTCGCTGCGAGCTCGGCGGCGCGCTGCGCCAATTCGTTCGCGCGCACTTCCTCCCGCATTCGCTCCACCATCGCCGTGAGCTCGACGATGCTTGGCGCAGCACGACGGTTTCGGCCTCGATCGCGTTGGCAGAGCCCCTGCTGCGCCCGCACCTGCGTCGGCCTCGGTGATGTTCCGCCGCGCGCGCATCGGCAGCGCTCAGCGGCGCCGCGCTCGAGACCGTGAGCGCGCGGTTGCTCCGTCGCGGCGCGCGGCGGCGGTCTCGCCGTCGCCTTGGCCGGCGGCCGCGCCTTGGGCGGCGGCGCTGCCTTGCGGGCCAGCACGGCCCTGCTTCGCCGTCGGCGCGCGCGTCGCAGCTTCCGGTCGCCGGCACGCTCGCTCGCGCGCGCGCGCTTCGCGCGGGCGTGCGCGGCGACCGGTGGCGGCTGTGCCTGCGCACGCATCGGCGCGAGCGCTGCCTGACTCCGCAGCCACCAGCGGCGTTTCGATCGGCAGCGGATCCATCAGCAGCACGTACTCGCGGCGCACGGCCGTTTCGCAGCCTGCCTGCACAGTCACGCGCAGCACGGGATCGTTGACGGCCCGCGCGTTGGTGATGACGAGCTGCGCGCCGGCTGCCGTGCGCTCGAGGCTCATTCGGCCGAACGCGAGCTGCGGAACGCCATCCACTTCGCGATCGGACGCGGCGAGGCGCGAAACACTCGGCGGCGATGTCCTCGCCGGGAGCCACGATCACCGGAACGACGATGCGCAACGATTGCCCGAGCGCCGACTGCTGCGTGACCTCGGCCAAGCCCGTACGGCGAGCATCGGATCCGACCACGACGCGGAAAGGACCGAACCCCGAGCGCGTGGCGCTGCCAGCGAAGGATGGCCGACGGCACGGCGGAGCATCACCAACCGGCGCCCGGGCGTGACGGCGCTGGATCATCGGGCGGTCAACGCAGCGTGTCGATTGCGAGATCAGCCATTCGCAGGGTTCTCCCCGAGCCCCGTACTACACGCGCGGTTTGGTGACGAACGTAGTTTAAACTAAAGATACACGTGCGCCGTGCCATCGTGGCATGGCGTGCGCACCTGCCCGGTCGGCCATGTTCGTCCCTCTGCTCATCGTCCGGAACGCCTTCCGACATAAGCTCAGAACCGCGTTGACGATGATCGGAATCGTCGTCGCGATCACCGCGTTCGGGCTGCTGCGCACGATCGTCGACGCATGGTACGCGGGTGCGAACGCGAGCTCCAGCGCGCGGCTCGTCACACGGAGCTCCGTGTCGCTCGTATTCTCGTTGCCGCTCACCTACGCGCGAGAAGATTCGCCAGGTGCCGGGCGTGCGCTCGGTGTCGTGGGCCAACTGGTTCGGCGGCGTCTACATATCGGAGCGCAACTTCTTTCCGCAGTTCGCGATCGATGCGCCGACCTACCTCGACATGTACCCCGAGTACCTGTTGCCGGCCGACCGAGCGGAAGGCGTTTCTGGTCGATCGCAGAGGCGCCATCGTCGGGCGCAAGCTCGCCGAACAGTATGGCTGGAAGATCGGCGACCAGATCCCGCTGCGCGGCACGATCTATTCCGGAACATGGACGTTCAACTCTGCGCGGCATCTACGACGGCGCCGACAAGGGCACCGACCAGTCGACGATGTTCTTCCACTGGGCGCTGCTGAACGAGACGATCAAGAAGATCTATCCGCGCCGCGCCGACCAGACCGGTGTTCTTCATCGTGGAACTGCGCGATCCGGCGGAGGCGGCGGAGGTTTCGGCGGCGATCGATGCCATGTTCAAGAACTCGCTCGCCGAGACGCTGACCGAGACCGAGAAGGCCTTCCAGCTCTGCGTTCGTCGCGATGACCGAGGCGATATTGCTCGCGATCCAGGCCGTGTCCTTCGTGGTCATCGTGATCATCATGGCGGTGATGGCGAACACGATGGCGATGACGGCGCGCGAGCGCGGCGCCGAGTACGCGACGCTGAAGGCGCTCGGCTTCTCCAACGGCTTCGTCGCGATGCTGATCTTCGCCGAGTCGCTCGGCATCGCGGTCATCGGCGGGCTCGTCGCCGTCGCGCTGACGGTTCCGCTGGCGGGCGGCTTCGCCGAGCGGATGGGATCGCTCTTCCCGATCTTCTTCGTGAGCGAGGACACGATGCTGATGCAGGTCGGCGCGGCCGCCGTCGTCGGCATCGTCGCTGCGGCATTCCCCGCGTGGCGGACAGCGCGCGTGCGGATCGTCGACGGGCTTGCGGGCGGTAGGATGAAACCATTCCCGTTCAGCTACATCGTGCGCAACGTCGCGGCGCGGCGCCTCACGACGGCGCTCACGGCCGGCGGGATGGCGCTCGTCGTCTACGTTTTCGCGACGGTGCTGATGCTCGCCGCCGGCCTCGAGCACACGCTGGTCGCGACCGGACAGGACGACAACGTCGTGGTGATCCGCCGCGCCGCGCAGATCGGAGGTGCAAAGCGGCGTCGATCGGACGCAGGCCGGCGTCGTCGAGAGCCTTCCCGACATCGCGCTCGGCCAGGATGGGCGGAAGCTCGTCTCGAAGGAGCCGGTCGTTCTCATCAATCTCCCGAAGCGCGGATCGAACAAGGCGTCGAACGTCGTTATCCGCGGCGTGACGCCGACGGGGCTCGTGCTGCGCCCGCAGGTGAAGCTGGTCGAAGGACGGATGTTCCGGCCCGGGACCGTCCGAGATCATCGCCGGGCGCTCGATCGCGGACGGCTTCAAGGGCGCCGGCGTCGGCGAGACGCTGCGCTTCGCCTCTCGCGACTGGACCGTCGTCGGCGTGTTCGACGCGGGTCGCACGGGCTTCGATTCGGAAATCTGGGGCGATGCCGAGCAGATGCTGCAGGCGTTTCGCCGCCTCGGTTTCTCGGCGCTGATCTTCAGGCTTGCCGACAGCGAGCGCTTCGACGCCGTCAAGAAGGAGATCGAATCGGACCCGCGCCTCACGCTCGAGGCGAAGCGCGAAACGCGCTTCTACGCCGACCAGTCGGAGATGCTGTCGAAGTTCATCAGCTATCTCGGAACGACGATCTCGGTGATCTTCTCGATCGGCGCGGTCATCGGCGCGATGATCACGATGTACGCGAGCGTCGCGTCGCGAACCGCGGAGATCGGGACGCTGCGCGCGCTCGGGTTTCCGCGCACGGCGATCCTCGTCGCGTTCCTCGTCGAGGCGCTGACTGCTGGGCCTGCTCGGCGGCGTCATCGGCCTCGTCGCCGCGTCGTTCATGCAGGCGCTGTCGATCTCGACGACGAACTTCCAGACGTTCGCCGGAGCTCGCGTTCTCGTTCACGGATGACACCCGGGATCATCGCTCGCGTCGCTCGCGTTCGCATTGGTGATGGGCTTCGTCGGCGGTTTCCTGCCGGCTGCGCGCGCCGCGCGCATGAAGATCGTCGATGCGCTTGAGAGCGGCATGAGGCTGGAAGCAGAGGCCCCGCGCGAGCGAAGCGAGTGGGGATGCGTGGACCGGGCCGAATCGACGCTGGAGGCCGACAACGCGACCGAAGCAACTACTGTAACGGTTATGGAGGCCGAGGCGTGAGTCGGCAGCTTCAGTCCTCGCCTTCCTTCGTGATCACGTCGACGTTGTCGATCAGGCGCGTGCCGCCGAGCGTCGCGGCGCCGAGCACGATCAACAGATTCGGGTGGTCGAAGCCCTCGGGGTGCGGAATGCGCAGGCCGAGGCCGTGGCGGACGGCGACGTAATCGACCTTCCAGCCGCGATGCGCGAGCTCCATGCGGCCTTCGGCCTCGAGGTTCGCGTAGTCGTGGCGCCCGGCGAGCGATGCGCATCGGCGATACCGCGCAGCACGCGGTAGAGGTTCGGCGCCTCGATGCGCTCGGCGGGCGTCAGGTACGTATTGCGCGACGACGAGCGCGAGCCCGTCATCGGCGCGAACCGTCTCCGCAGGGACGATCTGGATCGGCAGGTTGAACTGCTGGACCATGCCGCGGACGATCTTGAGCTGCTGGCGGTCCTTCTTGCCGAATACGGCGACGTCGGGCTGCACGAGGTTGAAGAGCTTGAGGACGACCGTGCACACGCCGTGGAAGAATCCCGGCCGCGACGCGCCTTCGAGCTCGTCGGCGAGCGGCGGCGGCTGCACGCGATAGACCTGCGGCGTCGGGATACATCTCCTGCTCCTGCGGCGTGAAGAGCACGTCGACGCCCTCGCGCTCGAGCCCCACCCGATCGGCTTCGAGTGTGCGCGGGTAGCGGTCGAAGTCCTCGTTCGGCCCGAACTGCAGTCGGTTGACGAAGATGCTGGTGACGACCGCGTCGCCGTGCTGGCGGCGCGATCCGGCACAGCGACAGATGGCCGGCGTGAAGGTTGCCCATCGTCGGCACGAAAGCGACTCGCTTGGCGCTCGCCAGGCGCTGGGAGAGCTCGGCGGCGGTGTGGACGATATCCATGCGATTCCCGTGCGCGGTGGTTGGGCTGAGCGATCGGCAGCGGCGAGCGGAGCTCGCGGCCGCATCAGAAGCAATGCTCGGGCCGCGGGGAACGATCCGTCCTTCACCGCGGCCACGTACGCCTTGAGCGCCGCCTCGATGCTGTCGTGGCCGGTCATGAAGTTGCGGACGAAGCGCTGCCGGACCGCCCGTCGTGACGCCAAGTGCGTCGTAGATTACCAGCACTTGACCCGAGCATGGCGGTCCGGCGCCGATGCCGAAGCCGGCTCATGACGCGAGATTGAAGAATTCGCGCGCGGCCGCGCATCGCCGCGATGCGCGCGAGCAGCAGCGTCACATGGTCGCGGATCGTCGACGAAGTTGAGCCGCTCGCTGTTGACGATCAGCAGCGGCGCGCGCGTCGTATCCGTAGAAATAGCGGCTGTACGCATCGGCGAGGCGCGCCGAGATAGCTCGCCGAGATCTTGCGCTCGAAATCGACGCCGCGCCGGTGCACGCGCTCGATCAGCGTGTCGACCGGCGCCTGCAGATAGATGACGAGGTCCGGCGTCGGCGTCTGCGGCTTCGAGTGCGAATAGACCTTTTCGTAGAGGCGGTATTCGGCGTCGGACAGATTGAGCCGAGCGAACAGCGGATCCTTGTCGAGCAGGAAGTCGGCGACGGTCAGCGCGGCGGAACATGTCGAACTGGCCGACGCCCGCGAGCTGGTCGACGCGCTGGAACAGGAACGTGAGCTGTGTCGCGCAGCGCGTAGCGCGGCATGTCGCTCGTAGAAGCGTTCGAGGAACGGATTGTCCTCCGGACGCTCGAACAGCTCCTCGCCGCCGACGTGCTGCGCGAGCGCGCGCGCGAGGCTCGTCTTGCCCGCGCCGATCGGTCCCTCGACGACGATGTAGCGGCATTTCTCCAGATCCATCGGGCACCCTGAGCGAGTCGGCGGAGTCGGGATGCTAGCGCAGCACGTGGGTGCGGGTGCGCGCGATGCGCTGACCGCGCACCGACGCGGAGATAACGCCGCGGCAAGCCCGCGGCCGGGATCCTGGCGGCGGCATCGACGTCAGCGAGCGGGCGCAGGACGAACGCGCGCTCGTGCATTCGCGGATGCGGGACGGTGAGGCCGGGGATGCGCATGCGCGGCCGGCCGTACAGCAAGCAGGTCGAGGTCGAGCGTTCGCGGCGCGTTGCGGCGCGAGCGCGCGGCGCGACGCTGGCGGCGCTCGATCGCATGCAGCGCGGCGAGCAACGCGCGCGGACCGAGCGTGGTGCGGATGACGACGACGCTGTTGACGTAATCGGGTTGCGGGCCGTCCAGCGCCAAGCGGCGCGCTCACGTAGTTCGGCGAGCGCCGCGACGATGCGCGTGCGCGGCAGCCGAGCGATCGCAGCGCAGCGCGCGCGCAAGTTGCCGGCGCGGGTGGGCGAGATTGCTGCCCAGGCCGAGATAGGCGAGCGTCGCGCTCACTCGGGAGGCGCGGTCCGGATTGGGCGGTGGCGGTCGCCGCGCTCGCCGTTCGTCGCGGCGCTTGCGCCCGCGGGCAGCGCGGGCGCGCGCGCTTCTTCGGACCTGTCGTCGGGCTTCAGCATCGCTTCGCGCGGCCTCGGGCGCGCGCTGGCAAAGCGGTCCCACCAGTCGGCAAGGTCCGGCGAGCTCGCCTTCGAGCTCGCCGCTCCTGCAGCGAAGCTCGCAGAAAATCCCAGCCGGCGCGGAAGCGCGGATGCTCGAGCAGCCGGAACGGCCGCTGGCCGGAGCGCTGCTCGAAGCGCGGCTGCAGCGACCAGATCTCCTTGATCGTCGCCTCGAAGCGGCGCGGGATCGCGAGCTCGCTTCGCCTGCTGCTCCAGCACCTCGATCCATCGCCTCGAACAGCGCCGGGATCGGCGTTCGCCGCGCGGCCTTCGCCGCGTTCCACGTCGCGAGCACCTCGTGCCAGAGCAGCGTCGCGAACAGGAACGCCGGGCGAGACGCCGCGGTCCGTCGCGCACGCGCAGCGTCGGTGTTGGCGAGCGCCAGCTCGATGAAGCGCTGGCCCGAGCGGCTGCTCGAGGACGACGTCGAGCAGCGGCAGCAGCGCCGTGCGAGCAGACCGTGCGCGCGCAGGCTCTTGCACCGATCTCGACCGCGTGGCCGGACAGGAGCAGCTTCTGCATCTCGTCGAACAGCCGCGCCGGCGGAACGTTCTGCATCAGCGGCGCGAGCTTCGGGATCGGCGCCGCGGTCTTCGGCTCGATCGCGACGCCGAGCTTCGCGGCGAGGCGCGCCGCGCGCAGCATGCGCACCGGGTCTTCGCGGTAGCGCGTGACCGGCGGGCCGATCAGCCGCAGGCGCCGCGCACGGACGTCGGCGCACGCCGCCGACGTAATCCCAGACTTCCTCGGTCGCCGGGTCGAAGTAGAGCGCGTTGATCGTGAAGTCGCGGCGCACCGCGTCCTCGGCCTGCGAGCCGTAGACGTTGTCCGACAGCAGTCGGCCGTGCTCGTCGGCGGCATCGTCGCCGGTCTGCGCGGCGCGGAACGTCGAGACCTCGATCGGTTCCGGCGCCGATGTGCACGTGGACCAGCCGAAACCGGCGGCCGATGATGAACGCGCGCGCGGAACAGCGGCTTCACCTGCTCGGGCCGCGCGTCGGTCGCGATGTCGAAATCCTTGGGCTCGATGCCGAGCAGCAGGTCGCGGACCGCGCCGCCGACGACGAACGCCTTGAAGCCCGGCCTCCTGCAGCTTGCGCGTCACTTCGAGGGCGCCGCGGCTCAATCTGGACGCGCGGCGAATCGGATGGTCGGCGGGGCCGTAGATGCTGCGGCTCGCCGGTCTTGAACCTTCCGGACAGGAAGCGGGAGAACAGGCGGCGGATCGTCACGCGATCGAGGCCGCGCGAACGGGCGGCGGCGAGAGTGGAGCCCAACGAGATGAGACGGGAGTCGTCGCAGAGACGCCGAGGGGGCGTAGGTGGCGCTGCAGGCGGGTCATCGAGCGCGGCTGCGATGCATAGCACGCGGGTCGTCGCCGATCTCCCGGCGCCAGGCGCCCGGGGCGAGCCCGTCGAGCGTCCAGCGGACCGACCGCGTACGCGGATGAGGCGCAGCGTCGGGAGCCCGACCGCCGCCGTCATCCGCCGCACCTGTCGGTTCCTGCCTTCGGTGAGCGTCAGCTCGAGCCACGCGGTCGGGATCGCCTTGCGCACGCGTATCGGCGGGATCGCGCGGCCACAGGCCCGGCGGTGCCGCGATGGCCCGCGCTTTCGCCGGCGCGGTGACGAAGTCGCGCAAGATCGACGCCCGCGCTCGAGCGCGCGTTGCTGCGTCGCGCGTCGGGCAAGCCTTCGACCTGGGCCCAATACACCTTGCGCGAGCTTCGCTTCGCGGGGTTCGTGATGCGCGCCTGCAGCACACCGTCGGCGGTGAGCACGACGAGCCCTTCGCTGTCCGCGTCCAGGCGGCCCGCCGGATAGACGTCGCGGCACCGGCAACGAAGTCGGCGAGCGTCGCTCTGCCGCCCGCTCGCGGCGCGTGAACTGGCACAGCACGCCGTACGGCTTGTTGAGCAGGATGACCGACGCGTCCGGCATGGGATTCCGCTCGATGACGCGAGCCCGCGTCGCGCCGTGCCGTGGCAGGTTTCACGGAATTCGCACGATAATTGACGAGCTTGCCCGCAGTCGCTCTCGACTCGCGTCACGATCCCGCGCTGCCGGCGAAACGCGTCCGGCGGCTCGCGCGGCGACC
>ERZ1370068.7983-contig-6869_pt1 | contig 22152 bp, 20 predicted proteins | sample MGYA00561227_ERZ1370068 | MGnify/ENA primary metagenome ERZ1370068 (study PRJEB38410, sample SAMEA6850437) | metagenome | study: Metagenomic assessment of the ecological functions of the soil: analysis of the soil microbiota associated with the... | reverse complement strand
TACGTATTGCTGTCGCCACTACATTGGCGATGCGTTGGAGCACAGTGAGGGTGGGCCGGCAGCCGAAGCGGGACATCACGGTGATGGGCGTGCGCGCCGGAGGAGCTGTGTCGTGGTTCCCGGCGCCCTATATCGGCAGCCGCGCTGCGTCCGCCGCTTGCTCGAGCCAGAGGCGCTCGACAGGTGCGGGCCGGCCCGACACCGGCCGCACCCTGGCGAGCATATGGCGGAGCGCGGGCTTCGCGCCCGGAGCGCATCCGGCGCGCGGGAACGCAGGCCTCGATCCGGCAGCGGATCCAGCTGCTCCTCGAGCTGCACATCGAGCAGGGGCCAGTGCTGGTGCAGAAGGGCCTGCCGGTCGGCATCGTCACCGGCATCCGCGGCAACCTGCGCTATCGCGACTGCCACGTCGCCGGCCGCTACGGCCATGCCGGCGCCGAGCCGCGCAGATCGCGCCGGGACGCGGTGCTGGCCGGCGTCGGAGTTCGTCAGCCGCCTCGAACGGCTCGTGGCTTGGCGCACGAGGCGGCGGGCAGGACCTGTCGCGACCGTCGGCCAGTTCCACACCGATACCGCCGTCCACACCATGACCAAGATCCCGGCGAGCCTGTTCTCGATGGACATCCGCAGCGAGGACAACGAAGTGCTGCCGCGATCGACCGCGAGATCTGCGCGCACTCGCGCGGAGATCGGCGCGCGGCGCGGCGTGACGATCGATCTGCGGCGCTCTGACACCAATGCTCTGCCGGCCCGATCGACAAGAACCATCGCGCCCGCCTCGAACGCCTGGCCACGCGACTCGGCGATCCCAGCGCTACCGATGGCGAGCGGCGCGGGCCACGACCTGGCGGTGTTCGGCACGCATGGGCGTTCCGACCGGCGATGATCTTCGTCGCGCCAACGACCACGGCAGCCGCCAATCCGGACGAGGCGATGGACCTCGCCGACTTCGCGCAGGGCCTCAAGCCGCTGGTCGCCGCGGTGGAAGAGATCATTCCGCGTAAGCCGGTCAGTCTCCTGGGGTCGTCGTGGTGGTGATGTCTTGCGAGCCCATCGCGTTGTGCAGAATTCGGACGATCTCAACTGCACCATCGGTGTCCAGACGAGGAGCTTACCTGAAGTGCCGCGGCTTGCGAATGACTGCACCTTTACTGCCGAGCACGTTCCCTGACTGTGTCGCAGGTGATAGCTCAGCGCAAATCGCCGGCCGAGTTCTGGCCTTGAGAGCGTCCCGGCTCGTGCCGACCGTCCAGCAGCGGTCACGTAAGCAGCGCCTGAAGAGCGCCTCGTACCGCTTTGCGTGCCATCTCGCCGAAGTTTTCGTCCGTCCAGACGAGCAACGCTACGATGTCTGCTCGCTGACGCGATAGTCGGATCGCAGGCACGTCAGCGACGGAACACCCTGCTTGCCGAGCGCCGCGATGACGCCTGGTGATGCGAGCGCCAGCGACAACCTGGCGCGTCCTTCATGTCAAGATCAGCAGGCCTGTCCGTGCCGCCTTGCGCAGGGCCTGAGCTTGCTTCTCGCGAGGGTGCCTTGGGCCTTCGATGAGGCGCAATCCTTCGCGCAGGAACTGCTCGCGTTCTGATATCGCCCGAGCGACCAGCTCCGCGATCATTTCTTCATGACGCTCGGTGAGCACGACATTGCGGGTAGGCATGCTCGGCACCTATTCCAATTCGCGGCTGATATGCCAATTGGGGCGTGCTTCAATTGGGCAAACATAAGGCCCCCGCGCCAGTCTGACGGGCAAAGGCGGAGTTGCGATGGGAACTCGGCCCTTGAGCCGTTCCTCGTGGAGAGACCCACGTCCGGTTCACCGTACCGCCCCCTACACCGAGCCGTTGAAGGTGCTTTGCCGGGCACCGCGGCCACTGCCCTGATCGGCTGGGCGGCCGGCGTCGGCGCCCAGACCGCCACCGGATCCGTCCCGCAGCAGCAGGCTTCGCTGCCGGCGAGCGGCACGACGGGCAAATCTGCTCTCGCTTGCGCTCGGCCATGACGACGTGCGCGAAGTGCAGAACCGCTGATCGCGTTGGCTTCGATCCTACTCGGCTGATGGCCAGGCCGGTCCAGCCACCCATGGGCGCCGCGCAGCAGTACGACTGTAGAGCCGCGGCGGCAGCGGTCAGGTGTGTCGATCGATCGCGCGTTGCTCGCGCGCCTCTGAGCGCGGACACCGCCCGCGCCTGACCACGAACAGGTCGCCGCGTTGTCGCAGGCGCGACAGCCGGCCTGACGTCGGCTCGGCTCCGCGGCAAACCAGTTCGGCAGCGTCGTGCAGCAGATCGTGCTGCTCACTTCTGAGCAGCGATCGCCAACAGCAACAATAATAACGGCTATGGCCCTGGGTTATTACGGCCCCGGTCCGCTACTACGGTCCGGGCTACTACGTCCGGGCTCCGGCTATTACGGTCCCGGCTTACGGCTACCGCGGTTACTAGGACGAGCGTAGCGCTGCTTCCACGCGAGCGATCAGCCCGGATCACTGAGCACGATGCGGTCGCAGCCAGCGCCGTGCAAGGCGCACATCGCCGCGGAGCGCGCCGCCCGCCAGGCCAACGATTGTTGGGCATCGGCGGCCGCGCCGCTTTCGGCCTGCTCGAGCCCGAGGCGCTCGGACAGCGCGTACGGCCCGATACCGGCCGCACCCCGGCGCAGCACATGCCATGATTTCTTCGAGCGCCACGCGCCGGATCGTTTGCGCGAGTACGCCGGCCGCGCGAGCACGGTGAAATCGTCATCGCCATTCTCGACGGCGAGAGTAAAGCGAATTGATTTCGCGTACTTAAGTCAGTCTGGTCGCGCTGCAGGCGGCGCGACCGCTGACCCTGAAGCCGCTCGACCTGGAAGACGCGCTGAAAGGAACCTTTAAGTCCTTTACAGATCGGGCGATCGACCAGCTCGATAAACATGGAGGCGGCCCAGCGCGTCACCGACGATGGCTGCGCGAAGTCTTTCGCACCACCACGGTGCGAAGTGCGGCGTCGAATGTCAGTCTAAGTGCTCGCCGCCGGTTTTGATGTCCCAGAGGCGCAGTGTGTTACAGCCCGAGGCGCGCGCCGCCCGTCGGCCAGCACCGTCACGCTGGTGACCACGGCCTCGTGCCCCTCGAACCGGCGCAGCTCGGCGCCGGTCTCGAGATCCCACAGCCGCAGCGTCCTGATCCCCGGATCCCGAGAGCGCGCGCCGTCCGTCGGCCAGCACCGTCACGCTGGTGACCCAGTCCTCATGTCCCTCGAACCGGCGCAGCTCGGCGCCGGTCTCGAGATCCCACAGCCGCAGCGTCTGATCCTGCGGATCCCGAGAGCGCGCGCCGTCCGTCGGCCAGCACCGTCACGCTGGTGACCCAGTCCTCGTGCCCCTCGAAGCGGCGCAGTTCGGCGCCGGTCTCGAGATCCCACAGCCGCAGCGTCTGATCCCAGGATCCCGAGAGCGCGCGCCGTCCGTCGGCCAGCACCGTCACGCTGGTGACCCAGTCCTCGTGCCCTCGAAGCGGCGCAGTTCGGCGCCGGTCTCGAGATCCCACAGCCGCAGCGTCCGATCCTCAGGATCCCGAGAGCGCGCGCCGTCCGTCGGCCAGCACCGTCACGCTGGTGACCCAGTCGCTCGTGCCCTCGAACCGGCGCAGTTCGGCGCCGGTCTCGAGATCCCACAGCCGCAGCGTCTGATCCTCCGGATCCCGAGAGCGCGCGCCGTCCGTCGGCCAGCACCGTCACGCTGGTGACCCAGTCCTCGTGCCCCTCGAAGCGGCGCAGTTCGGCGCCGGTCTCGAGATCCCACAGCCGCAGCGTCCGATCCGCCGGATCCCGAGAGCGCGCGCCGTCCGTCGGCCAGCACCGTCACGCTGGTGACCCAGTCGCTCGTGCCCCTCGAACCGGCGCAGTTCGGCGCCGGTCTCGAGATCCCACAGCCGCAGCGTCCGATCCTGCGGATCCCGAGAGCGCGCGCCGCCCGTCGGCCAGCACCGTCACGCTGGTGACCCAGTGCTCGTGTCCCTCGAACCGGCGCAGCTCGGCGCCGGTCTCGAGATCCCACAGCCGCAGCGTCCGATCGTCGGATCCCGAGAGCGCGCGCCGCCCGTCGGCCAGCACCGTCACGCTGGTGACCGCAGTGCTCGTGCCCCTCGAACCGGCGCAGCTCGGCGCCGGTCTCGATGATCCGCAGGCGCACTTGCGTCCCATCCCAAGGAGCCCTGAGAGCGCGCGCCGCCCGTCGGCCAGCACCGCCACGCTTGGTGACCGAGTGCTCGTAGACCGTCGAACCGCGCAGCTCGGGCGCCGGTTTCGGTATCCCAGAGACCGCAGCGGGTGGTCCTCGGTACGGCGCGCGCCCCGCCCATCGGCCAGCACCACCATCACCGTGGTGCATCTCTGGCTCGATAAGCCTCGAAGCGCGCAACTCAGCGCCGGTTTCGATGTCCCAGAGACGTAAAGGGTGTTGTCCCAGAGCCTGAGAGCGCGCCGCCCATCCGCCAGCACCACCACCGTGGTGACCCTGCCTCGATGACCCCTTCAGCGGCGCAGCCGGCTCCGGTTTCGATGTCCCAAGGCGCAGCGGTGTTGCCGCTCGATCCCGAGAGGACGAGCCGCTCGTCGGCCAGCACCGCCACGCTGGTGGACTTGTGTTGATGACCCTCGGAAGCGGCGCAACTCGACGCCAGCATGGTGTAAAGCGGTCGGTCGCAATGGAACGAGGGTCGCCGCTAATTGCGCGCGGGATTTGGCCAGCAACCCGTCCAGTCCCGGCTTAATCTTCTGCCGTCAGTCGGCCGATGAGCGGGCGGGTAGCTCCTTCCGGCACTGCGTGAGCACATTCGCGCGAGAAAGAGGGTCGCGGAGACCATCCTGGCGGCCGATTGACGGACTGTCCAGCATAGTCCGCCAGCAAAGGTTGGATTCCCAGGACCTCCAGCTTGGCCTGCATCCAACCGGGATCGAGCAACAGCCGGTCAGCCACCTTCAGATCTGCCACTGTTGCGAAGGTGGCGGATCGCGTAACGCGTAGCTGTCTCTGTCGCGTGAGGTCGCCATCGGGGCACCAGACCAGAAGTACGCCATCAGCCTTTGGTCAAGGGGAGGCGAGAGTTCTCGACGACCGCGACCGCATCAGGTCGCGAAACACGTCATGCAAACGGAATCGTTGCCGGCTGATGTCAGTCGATCAGCAGGGAGAGCTGCTCGAGCCGGGTGAGAAAGTCTTCGTCGAGCGGAAGCTGGAGCCCGCCTGTGTGCTGCCACAAACCGACCGCTGCCGAGATCAAATTTCGGCGTCCTCCTCGAACACGGCGAGATCGGAAACCGATGTCGCTCTTCCTCAGTCAGTTGGTCCATACTCGACGATGCGCCGGCGGCCGTGCTGCGGCGGGCCGTTTGATCCTGCGCCCGGATAAGGGCGGCAAGGCCGCGCTGGGCCAGGGAGCGTTCAGCATATTCCAGGGCTGCTTCGTCGGCGCTGCCGCGGTCGATGCGAGCGCGTAGCACGCCGTTGGCCAGGCCAAGAAGCAGCGGGCCACTGCCAAGCCTTGCGGCGAGAGGCGCCCAGCCGAGCCCTGTGGGAGCCTCGTTGGGAGGGTGTTGGTCGGTAGAGTTCACCAGCACGGCGAGCGCTTGCATCGTCGTCATGGCGTCCACTGACACGCGCCGTGCGTCAGCTGGCAGCACGCTGTCGTCGCGCGTCGTGATCGACGTGCCGTCTTGTCCTTGGGACCGCGATGCAGGAACGGCTCGAGGTCCTTCGCATGCCAGGCATCGTCGATCACCAGTAGGCAGCGGCGGTCGTCGAGCGCCTCCGCCAGCCGCCGTGAGTTCCCTGGCGGTGTCGAGTCGGGTCACGTCGGGGCGTTCGCCGGTCAGCATGACGATCAGATCGGCCACGGTGGCCGACGAGGTCTTCGCATCAGGCCCAGCGTGACGCGCAGGATGCCGTCGAAGGCGTCCTATGTCGCGGTCGTGGCACAGCGCGTTGGCGAGCGAGGTCTGCCGAAACCTCCTGCACCACGCGCAGTGCTGCCGCATGGCCACGCCTGCCCTTGCATTGAGCAGCAGGCGTTTGATCTCATCGAACTTCCGGACGTGGACGAATCTTCGACGCAACGTCGGCTATGAAGGGCACGCGGCAGTGGCAGGCGGGCCCGTCAGTCCATGGATCAGCCGGGCGACATCTGGTATCTTGAGGTTGTGCCGATGCCCTCCCCTCATCCACATCGGAAGTTCGCCGGATCGGTGCTTCTTCGAACCTGTTATGGACGAGCCAGATCGGCTTGCCTTCCTGACGTGCCAAGTCGGTTTCCTTTCCGCACGTAGGACGATCCCAGCGCCTGCGGTGTCAGCACCAGCTATTGAGTCTGGCCGCCTTGATCGCCGCCATGACCTGCGGCCACACACGATCGTAGCCGTCCATGTGGGTGAGGTCCCAAAAGACCGACAGATCTTCCTCTTCTGTGGTTTCATCAAGCTTTCGCGAGACGTCGTCCCGTCCGCACGGGAATAGAAATGAATACGCGGGGGAAGCCGGCCAGATTTGCGCCGAGTATTGGGCGCCGTTCGAGCGTGCGCTGTGAACGTCTTCAACCGAAGGGACGAAGAGCCACGGCGTGCGTTTTTCGCGTCTATTTACGGATTATTGTAAATTAACTAACTATGAACGACAACTTTCACTTCCTTGGCCTAGGTGGACCCTGCGGGCACTAGAGGGGAGGGTAGTGAGAGTTGAGAGTCGACCGTCGAAAAGCGCGCCGCCTCTGCACCGAACGACTTTCATTTCGGTGAGAGTCCGTGATCCGTGAGCGTCGCCGCGCCGGGCACCGCATTACGCAAAGGCCCACGCCATGGAGGGCGCCTCGCGAAGGTCGGGGTTCGGTTGTGCCTCAGCCCAGCTTGCCCATCGCCACGGCGGTGTCGGCCATGCGGTTGGAGAAGCCCCACTCGTTGTCGTACCAGGCGACATCACGCGCACGAAGCGTGCCGTCCATGACCTTGGTCTGGTCCATGTGGAAGGTCGACGAGTGCGGATCGTGGTTGAAGTCGATCGAGACCGTTCGGCTCGTTGGTCCAGGCCGAGGATGCTCTTGCAGCTGGTTCGATTCGGCGGCGCGCTTGATCGCGCTCGTTGATCTCGTCCTCGGTGGTCGCGCGCTTGGCCACGAACTTGAAGTCGATCACCGAGACGTTCGGCGTCGGCACGCGGATCGCGACGCCGTCGAGCTTGCCGTTCGAGCTCCGGGCAGCACCAGGCCGACCGCCTTGGCGGCGCCGGTCGAGGTCGGGATCATCGTTCAGCGCGGCGGCGCGGGCGCGGTAGAGATCCTTGTGCATGGTGTCGAGCGTCGGCTGGTCGCCGGTGTAGGAGTGGATCGTCGTCATGAAGCCGTGCTCGATGCCGACCGCGTCGTTGCAGCACCTTGGCGACCGGCGCGAGGCAGTTGGTCGTGCACGAGGCGTTCGAGACGACGACGTGATCCTTGGTCGAGCTTGTCGTGGTTGACGCCGTAGACGACCGTGAGGTCGGCGCCGTCGGCCGGCGCCGAGACCAGCACGCGCTTGGCGCCGGCGGTCGAGATGGGCCGAGGCCGTCTGTCTTCGAGGTGAAGAAGCCGGTGCATTCCAGCGCGATGTCGACGCCCAGCGCCTTGTGCGGCAGCTTGGACGGGATCGCGTCTCGGCGGTGACCTTGATCTTGCCGCGGCCGACGTCGATCGTGTCGCCGTCGACCTTCACCTCGCCGGGGAAGCGGCCGTGCACCGGAGTCGAAGCGCAGCAGGTGGGCGTTGGTCTCGACCGGGCCGAGATCGTTGATCGCCACGACCTCGATGTCCTTGCGGCCTGATCTCGGCGATGGCGCGCAGCACGTTGCGGCCGATGCGCCCGAAGCCGTTGATTGCAACCCGAACCGCCATGTCTTCCTCCGTTATTGCTGCCAGCCGGCGCGCCGCTTCGGCGATCGCCTCGGCCGTGATGCCGAAATGCTTGTAGAGGTCGGCGGCCTTGGCCGAGGCGCCGAAGCCCTTCATGCCGACGAACGCGCCCTTGGTGCCCGAGCCAGCGCTCCCAGCCGAAGCCGGACGCCGCCTCGCAGGCTACCCGCACCGTGCCGTCGCCGCCCATGACCTCGCTGCGATATGCTGTCGTCCTGGCGCGGCGAACAGCTCCCACGACGGCATCGACACGACCGCCGCCGCGATGCCGTCCTTCGCCAGCAGATCGCGCGCGCGCGAGCGCGAGCTGGACTTCCGAGCCCGAGGCGATCAGGCGGACCGGGTCGGATGCGTCGCCCGCCAGGAGATGTAGGCGCCGCGGGCGCAGAGGTTGTCGTCGCCGGCGCCGCGCACCGTCGGCAGGTTCTGGCGCGTGAGCGCGATGACGCTCGGCGTCTTCCTGGACTCGAGCGCGATCTGCCAGCACTCCGGCGGTCTCGATGGCGTCGGCCGGGCGCAGCACCTGCAGGTTCGGGAATGGCGCGCAGCGCCGCCAGATGCTCGACCGGCTGGTGCGTCGGGCCGTCCTCGCCCAGGCCGATCGAGATCGTGGGTCATGACGTAGATGACGCGCATGCCCATCAGCGCCGCCAGGCGGATCGACGGGCGGCAGTAGTCGGTGAACACCAGGAAGGTGCCGCCGTAGGGATGACGCCGCCGTGCAGCGCCGATGCCGTTCATGGCCGCGGCCATCGCGTGCTCGCGGATGCCGTAATAGACGTAGCGGCCGGCCGGATCGGCCGCGGTCGTGGCGCTTGAGCGACGCGGTCTTGGTGTTGTTCGAGCCGGTGAGGTCGGCCGAGCCGCCGACCGTGTCGGGCAGCACCGGATTGATGACCTCGAGCACTTCCTGGCTCGACTTTGCGCGTCGCCCAGGCGGGCTTCTCGGCGGCGATCTTGGCCTTGAAGGCGGCGATCGCCTCGTCGACGACGGCGGGAATGTCGCCCTTCATGGCGGCGATCGAACTCGGCGCGATCGGCCTCGGCCATCGCGGCATGGCGCTTGACCCACTTGCGGCGGGCCGACTTGCCACGCGTGCCGATCTTGCGCCAGGCGGTGAAGATCGGCTCGGGAATCTCGAATGGCGGGTAGGGCCAGCCGAGCTTCTGGCGGGCGCCGCGACCTCGTCCTTGCCGAGCGGCGAGCCGTGCGTGGCCGCGGTGCCGTGCCTTGGTCGGGGCGCCATAGCCGATGATGGTCTTGCAGGCGATCAGCGAGGGCTTGTCGGTGACCTTGCGCGCCTTGCGGATGGCCCGCGTGACGGCGTCTGGTCGAGGCCGTCGACGGCCTGCACGTGCCAGCCGGCGGCGGCGAAGCGCTTCTGTGGTCTTCGGAGGTGCTGAGCGAGGTCGGGCCGTCGATCGAGATGCCGTTGTCGTCGAACAGCACGATCAGGCGGCCGAGGCCGAGATGGCCGGCCAGCGTGATCGCCTCCTGGCCGACGCCTTCCATCAGGCAGCCGTCGCCGACGATGACATAGGTAAAGTGATCGACGATGTCGGCGCCGAAGCGCGGCTCGAGCAGGCGCTCGGCGAGCGCGAAGCCGACGGAGTTGCCCAGGCCCTGGCCGAGCGGGCCGGTCGGTGGTCTCGATGCCGCTGGCGTGGCCGTATTCGGGATGGCCGGCGGTGCGGCTGCCGAGCTGGCGGAAAGTGCTTCAGCTCGTCGAGCGTCATGTCGGCGTAGCCGGTGAGATAGAGCAGCGAATAGAGCAGCATCGAGCCGTGGCCGGCCGACAGGATGAAGCGGTCGCGGTCGGGCCAGTGCGGATCGGTCGGGTCGAACTTCAGGAACTTGGAGAACAGGACCGTGGCGACGTCGGCCATGCCCATCGGCATGCCGGGATGACCGGAGTCCGCCTGCTGCACGGCGTCCATGGCCAGGGCCCTGATGGCGTTCGCCATGTCGCGGTGGGCGGCGGTCTGTTCGGTCATTTTATGCGTGCGCCGTATGGCTTTTTTGAGTGGCGCGCAACATGACGGCCGCCCCTATGGCCGTCAATGCGCAAAACCGCAGGCAGGCCAAGATATTGCGGCACACGACGCTCCACAGGCGCCAAGATGTTGACCGTGCACAAGCGCTCAACTTATCCTTCCGCGATGGAGCAGACGCAGCCGGGCGGCCAACTGCGATCCGCCGGCGGGGAGCAATGTCCAAGGCAGCCGAGTGCCAAAGACCGCGTGGACAGTGCGCTCAGCCGGCTGGAATCGATGGTCGAGGAGCGCCTGCGCGCCGAGAGCGCGCGCGCCGAGGAACTGGCGCAACGCGTCTCAGCAAGCTCGAAGCGGCAGCACGACGAACTGAAGAAGGTCGCGATCGGAGGTCGAAGGCCGGCTGGAGCGGGCGATGGAATACATCCGCTCGCTGCTCGCCGCCGACCAGAAGTAACGAGTCCAGATGTCCAGCCGAAGATGCTTCGCTCGGCTGACACGTCAGACAGTCGCACCCCTCAAACGCCGAATAACGGCGCAATAACAAGGAGTAGCGGCCAATGCCGCAGGTGTCGATCAGCATCGCCAATCGGACCTATGAACTCGCCTGTGGCGACGGCGAGGAAGAGCGGGTCCAGGAACTCGCCGCCTACGTCGACGAGAAGGTCGGCGCACTGCGCCGGCAGCTTCCGCCCGGCACGCCCGAAATCAAGCTGATGGTGTTCGCGCGCGCTGCTGCTGGCCGATGAAAGCCGCGAGGCGCGCGGCATCGCCAAGGCAGGCCGAGACGCGCGCGCGCCAGCGCCACCGACAGCGCCGAGACGCTTGGCCACGGCGCTCGAGGACCTGATCACCTCGCGGGTCGACAAGATGTCGAAGAAGGTGAGCGGCGCGGCCTGAGGTCCGCACGTGTATTGGCGCGCATTGCGGCGCCGCCCCGAGTGCCTAGATTGGCGTGGGGCGGATTTCTGCGCGGTGCGTGGTTCGCTTAAAACCCCGGGGCCAATAAGATCTCCTGGGAACTGTTCCTGGCCTTGACCGTGGTCTTGGCTACACGGTGCCCACCTGCTTACGCAGGCCTTGGAGGTTTCACGAGCCACGGCCCATCGTGGAGCCGCCCCACCTTGCTTCTCTCCGACATGACCCTGATCGACGACAAGCGCACCCTGCGCAGCGCCATGCTGGCCTGGCGCGGCGCGCCTCGCCGAGACGAGCGCGCGGGCCGCCGCCGACGGCCTGCTCGCGCACGCTGCGGCGCGAGCGGCCGTTCGAGACGCCGGCCGTGGTGTCGGGCTTCTGGCCGATCAAGGAGGAGATCGACATCCGGCCGCTGATGATCGAGCTGTTCAACGAGGGCTGCCAGCTGGCGCTGCCGGTCGTGCAGGGCCGCGGGCGAAGCCGCTGGTCTTCCGCGCCTGGCGGCCGGGCGATCCGCTCGAGGCCGGGCGTGTTCGGCACGCTGCAGCCGTCGGCCCGGCGCGAGGCGCTGGAGCCCGATGCGCTGATCGTGCCGCTGCTGGCCTGCGACGAGGAGGGCTGGCGGCTGGGCTATGGCGGCGGCTTCTACGACCGCACGCTCGCCGGCCTGCGCGCGACGCAGACGGTGACGGCGGTCGGCGTCGGCTTCGACGCCCAGCTCGTGCCCGAGGTTCCGCACGGTCCGAGCGATCAGCGGCTCGATTGGCTGTTGACCGACAAGCGCGCTTGCGCCTTTGTCTGAGCGCATGAAGGTTCTGTTCTGCGGCGACATCGTCGGGCGTTCCGGCCGCGAGGCGGTGATCAAGGAACGTGCCGCGCCTGCGCCGCGAGCTCGGCCTCGATTTCGTGGTGGTCAACGGCGAGAACGCGGCGGCGGGCTTCGGCATCACCGCCAAGATCTGCGCCGAGCTGCACGAGGCCGGCGTCGACTGCATCACCACCGGCAACCACGTCTGGGACCAGCGCGAGATCATGCCCTACATCGCCCAGGACAAGCGCCTGCTGCGGCCGATCAACTTCCCGCCCGGCACGCCGGGCTGGGGCGCCAACCTGTTCGAGACGGCGCGCGGCCAGAAGATCGTGGTCATCAACGTCATGTGCCGGCTGTTCATGGACGCGCTCGACGATCCGTTCCGCGCCGTCGACGCCGAACTCGCCAAGTACGCGCTGGGCCGCTCGGCGCACTTCATCCTGGTCGATGTCCATGGCGAGGCGACCAGCGAGAAGCAGTCGATGGGCCACTACTGCGACGGCCGCGTCTCGGCGGTGCTGGGCACGCACAGCCACATCCCGACCGCCGATTCGCTGGGTGCTGCCCGGCGGCACGCGCCTATCAGACCGATGTCGGCATGTGCGGCGACTACGATCTCGGTGATCGGCATGAAGAAGGAGGTCGCCGTCCAGCGCTTCATCAAGAAGATGCCCGGGCGAGCGCCTGGCGCCGGCCGAAGGCGAGGGCACTTTGTGCGCGGCGGTGGTAGAAACCGACGACCGGACCGGGCCTGGCCCGGCTCGGTCCGCCCGATCCGGCTGGGCGGCCGCCTGCCGCCCACCGACTAGATTGCAGCATCTTGTATCCCACAGGCCCGGTCTATACCTATTAGAGGTGTCTTGAAGACCGTCGATTGACGGCCTGGGGAAAATCGGCATCCTTTTGATGTTAAACGATTTTTCGCCGCGTTGGCGGACTGTCTTCAAGGTTAGAGGGGGCGTCGGAATCTCAGGTTCCGACGTTTTTAGCGGGGGCTTCGGCCCCCGCCTTTTTGTCCCGAGCGCCTGTTGCACGGTCTCTAACACTCCCAAAACCCACGAGAAGTGGTATAGCCGGCCCAACATCTCACTCAATCTGGTTGTCGGGCGATGGCGGGCCATTCCCAATTCAAGAACATCATGCACCGCAAAGGGCGTCAGGACGCCCAGCGGGCCAAGATCTTCACCAAGCTGATCCGCGAAATCACCACGGCGGCGCGGCTGGGCGCGGCCGATCCGCAACGCCAATCCGCGCCTGCGGGCGGCGATGATCGCGGCGCGCGAAGCCAACATGACGCGCGATACGATCGATCGCGCCGATCAAGCGCGGCTCGGGCAACGACGCCGACGCCAACTACGACGAGGTCCGCTACGAGGGCTACGGTCCGGGCGGCGTGGCGCTGATCGTCGAGGCGCTGACCAACAACCGCAACCGCACGGCCGGCGAGGTCCGCTCGAGCTTCAGCCAAGTACGGCGGCAATCTCGGCGAGACCAACAGCGTGTCCTTCATGTTCGACCGGCATGGGCGAGTTCCGCTTTCCGCTCGAGGCCGGCACGGCCGACGAGGTGCTGGAGAAGGCGATCGACGCCGGCGCCGACGACGTGGTGAGCGGCGAGGGCGAGGAGGGCGTGCACGAGATCTACTGCGCCCAGGAGAATTTCAACGCGGTCCGCGAGGCGCTCGAGAAGTCGCTGGGCCAGCCGTCGTCGCGCCAAGCTGATGTGGCGGCCCAAGACCACCGCGCCGGTCGAGGGCGAGACGGTCGCAGACGCTGCTCGACCTCATCGCCGCGCTCGAAGACAACGACGACGTCCAGAACGTCTACGCCAATTTCGAGGTGTCGGACGACGCTCTGGCGAAGTTCGCGGCCTGAAGCGGGCCGGCGATGAGACTGATCGGCCTCGATCCCGGTCTGCGGCTGACCGGCTGGGGCGTGATCGATGTCGACGGCAACCGGCTGCGCCACGTGGCGCATGGCGTGGTCAAGGTCGCCGCCACGGGCACGCTGGCCGAGCGGCTGCAGCGAGCTGTTCGACGGCGTCGCCGCCATCGTCGAGGCGCAGCGGCCGGTCGAGGCGGCGGTCGAGGAGACCTTCGTGAACGTCAATCCCGGCTCGACGCTGAAGCTCGGCCAGGCGCGCGGCGTCGTGCTGCTGGCGCCGGCGCGGGCCGGCCTGCCGGTGTTCGAATACGCCGCCAACCTCGTGAAGAAGTCGGTGACCGGCGCAGGCCATGCCGACAAGCGCCAGATCGCCATGATGGTCGGCCGCCTGCTGCCCGGCGTCGAGGCCACGCGCCGACGCCGCCGATGCGCTGGCGGTCGCGATCTGCCACGCCCATCATCGCGCCACCGCCAAGCGGGTGGAGGCGGCGCTTTGATCGCCAAGCTGAAAGGCGTCGTCGATCCGTCGACGCCGACAGCGCGATCATCGACGTCGGCGGCGTCGGCTACCTCGTCTCGGCCTCGGCGCGCACCTTGCGCGATCTCGTGGTCGGCGGCGACGGTGACGGTGCTGGTCGAGACCATCGTGCGCGAGGACGCGATCGCGCTCTACGGCTTCCTCGAGACCGCCGAGCGCGACTGGTTCCGCATCCTGACGACGGTGCAGGGCGTCGGCGCCAGGGTGGCGCTGTCGATCCTCTCGACCCTGTCGCCCGACGAGATCGCCCGCGCCATCGCCGCCCAGGACCGCGCGCACGCTCAGCCGGCCGGCGGGCGTCGGGCCCAAGCTCGCGGCGCGGCTCGCCACCGAGCTCAAGGACAAGGCCGCCGCCTTCGGCGTCGCGCCCGCTGGCGCAAGGGCGCCGACGCGCCGGCGATGCCGGCCGGCTCGATCAACGAGGACGCGGTCTCGGCCCTGGTCAATCTCGGCTACAAGCGCGGGTCGAGGCGTTCGGCGCGGTGGCGCGCGTGACGCAGCGGCTGGGCGCTGAGGCCAAGCTCGATGCCGTGATCCGCGGCCGGCCTGCAGGAGCTGGCGCGATGAACGACGCGCGCCCGATCGCCTGGTGACGGCCAAGCGCGCCGAGGAGGACGCGGCGGAACTGGCGCTGCGCCCGCAGACGCTCGACGACTTCATCGGCCAGAAGCAGGTCCGCGAGAACCTGAAGATCTTCATCGCCGCCGCCAAGTCGCGCGGCGAGGCGCTCGACCACGTGCTGTTCCACGGCCCGCCCGGCCTCGGCAAGACGACGCTGGCGCCAGATCGTGGCGCGCGAGATGGGCGTGGGCTTCCGCGCCACGTCGGGGCCGGTGATCCAGAAGGCGGGCGATCTCGCCGCCCAGCTCACCAACCTGCAGCCGCACGACGTGCTGTTCATCGACGAGATCCATCGCCTCAACCCGGCGATCGAGGAGATCCTCTATCCCGCCATGGAGGATTTCCAGCTCGACCTCATGATCGGCGAGGGGCCGGCCGCGCGCTCGGTGCGCATCGACCTGCCGCCCTTCACCCTGGTCGGCGCCACGACCCGCTCCGGGCCTGATGACGCGGCCGCTGCGCGAGCGCTTCGGCATTCCGCTGCGCCTGGTGTTCTACGAGCCGGCCGAGCTCGAGACGATCGTGCATCGCGCCGCGCGCGTCCTGAAGATGCAGATGGCCAAGGACGGCGGCGCGGAGATCGCCAAGCGCTCGCGCGGCACGCCGCGGGTGGCCAACCGCCTGCTGCGCCGCGTGCGCGACTTCGCCGCGGTCGGTGGCCACGCGGTGGTCGACGCCAGGCGTCGCCGACGCGGCGCTGACGCGGCTCGAGGTCGATGGACGCGGGCCTCGACGCCATGGACCGCCGCTACCTCGCCTGCATCGCCGAGAACTACGGCGGCGGGCCGGTCGGCGTGGAGACGCTGGCGGCGGCGCTCTCCGAGCAGCGCGACGTCATCGAGGACGTGATCGAGCCCTACCTGATGCAGCTCGGCCTGCTGATGCGCACGCCGCGCGGCCGGCTGCTGTCGGAAGGCGGCTACCGCCATCTCGGCGTGGCGATGCCCAAGGAGCAGAAGCGGCAGCTCGACCTGCTGGCGACCGGCGAGCAGGCGGAGGAGGCGTGAGCGCGCCGACATCGAGCGGGCCACGTCCGGCCACATCGCCGACGGCAGTCCACGTGCTGCCGTTGCGGATTTATTACGAGGACACCGACGCCGCGGGCATCGTCTACTACGCCAACTGGCTGCGCTTCCTCGAGCGCGGCCGCACCGAGCTGCTGCGCCTGCTCGGCCAGGAGCACAGCGCGCTGCGCGAGGAGCGCGGCGTCAACTGGGTCGTGCGCCGCTGCACCATCGACTACCTGAAGCCCGCCCGGCTCGACGAGACGATCGAGATCGTCACCGAGCTGCGGCGAACTGCGCGGCGCCTCGCTGGACATGATCCAGCAGGCGCGCCGCGGCGACGAGACCCTGGTCCGGGCCGAGCTCGTCGTCGCCTGCATGGGCGCCGGCGGCCGGCCGGTCCGATTGCCGCCGCATGTGCGGACTGCCCTGGCCCAGGTCACGCAGCCGGGCGGCTCGCCCCGCTCACGCCATATTCGGGTATAAACCTTTGAACCAACGGAGATTCTAAAATGGACGCGTTTGCGCAGGTCGCCGGAACCCCCTCGGCGGCAGCACCGGACCGATCGACATGTCGGTCTACGGCCTGTTCATGCAGGCCGACTGGGTCGTCAAGGCAGTGATGATCGCCCTGCTGCTGGCCTCGTTCTGGTCGTGGGCGATCATCTTCGAGAAGATGCTGCGGCTGCGCTCGCTGAAGCGCAGCGCGCAGTCGTTCGAGGACACGTTCTGGTCGGGCGTCTCGCTCGAGGATCTCTACGATCGGGTCGGCGCCAAGCCGGACGATCCGATGTCGAGCATCTTCTCCGCCGCCATGCGCGAATGGCGGCGTTCGGTGTCGAAGGGCCTGGCGACCAGCGCCACGGCGCGCGCCGCCCTTCGCCAGCGCATCGAGCAGGTGATGAGCGTCACCATCCAGCGCGAGATGGAGGCGATCGAGAAGCGGCTGGGCTTCCTCGCGACCGTCGGCGCCAACGCCACCTTCGTCGGCCTGTTCGGCACGGTGTGGGGCATCATGAACAGCTTCGGACACATCGCGCAGTCGAAGAACACCTCGCTCGCCGTGGTGGCGCCGGGCATCTCCGAGGCGCTGTTCGCCACCGCGATCGGCCTGGTCGCGGCCATCCCGGCGGCCGGCGCCTACAACATCCTGTCCGGCCAGGTCGCGCGCTACGCCCAGCAGCTCGAGGCCTTCGCCGGCGAGTTCATCACCATCCTGTCGCGCCAGCTCGAGGAGCAGGTCTGATGGCAGGCATCATCCCCGCCGCCGGCTCCGGTCAGCTCCGGCGGCAAGTTCAGGCGACGGCGCTATCACGCCGATCGCCGACATCAACGTGACGCCGCTGGTCGACGTCATGCTGGTGTTGCTGATCATCTTCATGATCACGGCGCCGCTCTTGCAGGTCGGCGTGCCGGTCGATCTGCCGAAGACCAGCGCCCAGCAGGTCGGCGGCAAGGACGAGCCGCTGGTCGTGTCGGTGAACGCCAAGGGCGAGGTCTTCCTCGGCGAGACCACGTACGACGCTCGCCGATCTCGCCACCAAGCTCAAGGCGGTGCACGAGGAGAAGCCCGACCAGCGCGTGTTCATGCGCGGCGACAAGGCCGTCGACTACGGCAAGATGATGGAAGTCATGGGCGTGGTGATCGACAGCGGCTTCCGCCAGCTCGGCCTGCTCGGCGAGCAGGCGCAGCAGCTCGGCAAAGCCGGCGGCGGCACCGTGACGCCCGTGCCGCTCCAGCGGCACCCGGCAGCAGCCGCGCACCCCGCCGGTAGAAACCGGAGGCGAAGCGATCGATGTTCGAGCGCTCCCCGAAAGCATCGAGATGCGCACACCGGCCATCGTGTCGGCGATGTTGCATGTCTTCGTGCTGGCGGCGGCGGTGCTCAACCTCGATTTCTTCAATCGCCCGCCGCTGATGGACCCCGAGCCGGTGATGGTCGAGTTCGAGGCGATCGACAAGAAGGCCGCGGCGCCCACGGTCGGCAATCCGCCGCCGCAGCCCAAGGACGTGCCGATCGCCCAGGAGGCGACCAAGGCGCCGCCGCCCAAGACCGGCCGATCCGCCGCCCGCGCCGAGAAGCCCAAGCCCGACGTCGCCGAGGCCAAGCCGCCGCCGCCGCCGCCGGTGGAGAAGCCCAAGCCGGAGGTCGCCAAGCCGGCCGACGACCTGATCGCGCTTGAAGCCCAAGGAGCCCGAGCCGCCCAAGGTCGAGAAGCCGCCCGAACCGCCCAAAGCCTGCGCCCGAGGTGAAGAAGCCTGAGCCGCCCAAGCCGCGCGCCGCCGAAGCCTGCGCCGCAGACAGACCGTCGATTCGATGATCGACGACATCCTGAAGAACAAGCAGTCGCCGCAGAAGATGCAGACGCCCGAGCAGCAGCCCAAGCCGGTGCAGCAGGTGACGCGCCAGGCGCCGGCCGCGCCCAACCTCGCCGCCGTCGTGACGGCGAGCGAGATCGAGGGCGTGCGCAACAAGATCCGGCAGTGCTGGAATTCACGCGGGCGGCGTCGAGGGACCAGGACCTGATCGTCACACTGATCGTGCAGATGAACCAGGACGGCACGCCGGTGAAGGCCGAGATCAAGGACACCGGCCGCTACAACAACGACCCGACCTATCGCGCCGCCGCCGACGCCGCCCATCGCGCCATCATGAATCCGCGCTGCCAGCCGTGGCCGCTGTCACCGGAGAAGTTCAACTCCTGGCGCACCATCACTTTCAACTTCGATCCCCGCGACTACTGACGGTCGTCGCGCTATAGAAGCCCCTCCATGAACACGAGGTTCGACATGATGCTTCCCCGACGGTCGACGATCCTGGGCGGCGTTGCGCTCGCCGCCGGCGTCTGCGGCGCCGGCGCGCGCGCAGCTCACCATCGACATGACCAAGCCGAGCTTCGAGCCGGTGCCGATCGCCATCGTCGACTTCGCCGGCGATCGCGTCGGCGCCGACATCGCCGGCGTGGTCCGCAACGACCTGCAGAACTCCGGCCTGTTCCGCTCGATCTCGCCCAGCGCCTTCATCCAGCAGAGACGTCGACGCCAACGCAGCCGCCGCGCTTCGCCGACTGGCGCGGCATCGGCGCGGCCGGCGCTCGTGGTCGGCCAGATCCAGCAGGCCGGCGGCAACATCAAGGTCGACTTCCGGCTGTGGGACGTCGTGGTCGGCCAGCAGGCGACCGGGCTCTCCTTCACCAGCCAGCCCGGCAACTGGCGGCGGCTCGCCCACATCATCGCCGACGCGATCTACAAGCGCGTGACCGGCGAGGAGGGCTACTTCGACACCCGCGTCGCCTACGTCTCGGAGACCGGCCCGCTCAACGCCCGCGTCAAGCGCATCGCCATCATGGACCAGGACGGCGCCAACAACCGCTACATCACCGACGGCCGCACCATCGCGCTCACGCCGCGCTTCTCGCCGACGCTGCAGGAGATCGTCTACATGGCGCTACGCCGAGGATCGCAGCCCGCCGCGCGTCTACCTGCAGAACGTCGATCAGCGGCCGGCGCGAGCTTCTGGGCAACTTCCCCGGCATGAGCTTCGCGCCGCGCTTCTCGCCCGACGGCACCAAGGTGGTGATGAGCATCTCGGCCGACGGCCAGAGCGACATCTACGAGATGGACGTGCGCGGCCGCGCGCTGCGCCGGCTCACCAACACGCCGGCCATCGACACCTCGCCGTGCTACTCCAACGACGGCACGCAGATCGTGTTCAACTCCGACCGCGGCGGCACGCAGCAGCTCTACGTGATGAGCGCCGGCGGCGGCGGCGAGCGGCGCATCAGCTTCGGCGAGGGCCGCTACGCCACGCCGGTGTGGTCGCCGCGCGGCGACTACATCGCCTTCACCAAGATCACCGGCGGCAGCTTCGGCATCGGCGTGATGCGGACCGACGGCAGCGGCGAGCGCATGCTGGCCAACGGCTTCCTGGTCGAGGGACCGACCTGGGCGCCCAACGGCCGCGTGCTGATGTTCTTCCGCCAGCAGCCCAATTCAGGCGGCCGCGCCGGCTCGGTCACGCTGCAATCAGATCGACATCACCGGACGCTTCGAGCGTCAGGTGCCGACGCCGACCGACGCGTCGGACCCGGCCTGGTCACCCTTGATTCCGCAGTAGCGAAGGATATGATCCTGTCGATCGGCGTACCTGCGCTCGGGTCGATGTTGCAGGAGGCTAAAAATGCGCATGATCAAGGCTTTCGCGGCCGTCGCAGCGATGATCTTCATGGCTGCCTGCAGCAGCAACGAGCAGCAGGCTGCCGCCCCGGCGACCACGACCGTCACGCCCGGATCGGTCGCCGATTTCCGCCAGAACGTCGGCGACCGGGTGTTCTTCGACACCGACATGTCGAACATCCGCGAGGATGGCCGGCAGACGCTCGGAACCGTCAGGCCGAGTGGCTGAAGAAGTACACCAACTACCCGATCACCATCGAAGGCCATTGCGACGAGCGCGGCACGCGCGAGTACAACCTGGCGCTCGGCGAGCGCCGCGCCAACGCCGCCCGCCAGTACCTGATCGCCCAGGGCGTTCCGGCGGCGCGCATCAAGACCATCAGCTACGGCAAGGAGCGTCCGGATCCGGTCGGCTCCGACGAGGCCGCGTGGGCGCGCAACCGCCGCGCGGTCACCGAGCTTGCAGTAAGGGCGCTGCAGCCACGGGCTGCACGAGATTTTCGACGACGCCGGTCGCCCTGCGACCGGCGTTTTCGTTTGGAGGCCGGGCGGCCATGCCTGAAAATGGCCGCGTTTGAACTGAAACTGTCGTCCGCCATGAAGACGTTCCGCTCCCGTCTCCTGCATCTTGCTGCTCGCGATCGCGCTCGCCGTGCCGACCGGCGGCGGCGCAGCGCGTGGACCCGGTCTATATCGAGGACCGGCTCAACCAGCTGCAGCAGTCGATCACGCATGCTGACCGGCCAGCTCGAGCAGCTGCAGTACCGCAACCAGCAGCTCCAGCAGCAGATGGAGAAGATGCAGGCGGACTACGAGTATCCGCCTCGAGCAGATGGAGAAGGGCGGCGGCAGCCGGGCGGCGCCGCGCCCGCGGCGCCGCGCAGCCCGCACGCCGGCAGCGCCGCCGCCGCCAGCGGCCGCGCCGCCGTCGGCCGCCGCGCCGTCAGCCGCCGGCCGACGTCGACCAGCTCTACAACGACGCCTTCAAGAAGCTGCAGGACGGCGACTACGCCGGCGCCGAGAAGGGCTTCAAGGCATTCCTGCAGAGCAATCCCAAGCATCATGCTGGCGGGCAACGCGCAGTACTGGCTGGGCGAGACCTATTACGCGCGCCGCGACTACCAGAACGCCATGACCGCCTTCGCCGAGGGCTACAAGGTCTACAAGGCGAGCCCCAAGGGGCCCGACAACCTGCTGAAGCTCGGCGTCACCCTGGCCGTGCTCGGCCGCAAGCCCGACGCCTGCGCGGTGTTCGCCAAGTTCAACCAGGACTATCCGCGCGCCACCGACCTGCAGAAGCGCCGGGTCGAGCAGGAGCGCCAGAAGAACGGCTGCGGGTGAGCGCCGGGCAACGCAGCCCCTCGACGGCCGGCGCCTTCGCGCGCCTGATGGCGCCGTTCGAGCCGTTCGAGACGTCTCCCGTCCTCGCCGTCGCCGTCTCCGGCGGCCGCGATTCGCTGGCGCTGGCGCTGCTGTCGCACGACTGGGCGGTCGGACGCGCGGCGGCGTGCGTCGGCGCTGATCGTCGATCACGGCCTGCGCGCCGGAGTCGGCGGCCGAGGCGGCGGCGACGCGCGACGTGCTGGCGCGCCACGGCATCGACGGCGCGATCCTGCGCCTGGTCCGGCGCCAAGCCGCGCGACCGGCCTGCAGGAGGCGGCGCGCGACGGCGCGCTACCGGCTGCTGCGCGACGAATGCCGCGCGGCGCGGCATCCTTCATCTGCTGCTGGCGCCATCACGCCGACGATCAGGCCGAGACCGTGGCGATGCGCGCCGCCCGCCGGAGCGGCCCCGACGGCCTGGCCGGCATGGCGGCCCTGGTCGAGCAGCCGGAGGTGCGGCTGCTGCGGCCTTTGCTCGCCGTGTCGCGGTCGCGGCTCACCGCCACGCTGCTCGCGCGCGGCGTGCCATGGCTCGACGATCCCTCGAATGTCGACCCGCGCTTCGAGCGGGCGCGGCTGCGCGCAGGTGACAAGGATCGCCTCGCCGGGGCGCTCGGCGGGGCCAGCGAGCGGTCCGCGCGGGAGCGGAACCGCCTCGCCCGGGCCGCCGTCGATACCCTCGAGTTCGAGCACGGCAAGGCGCGGTCGGCCATCGACCGGCCCGCCTTTGCGCGCCTGGGCCGCGACCTCCAGGCAGGATTGCTGAGCCGCGTGGTTCAGACGGATGGGCGGGCGAGACCATCCGCCGCGCCGCGACCGCCTGGAACGGGCCGCCGCGCCGCCTTTGCGCGCCGGCGGCCGCGGAAAATCCGGCCGGACCCAGGATTTCACCCTTTCTGCCTGTCGGTT
>ERZ1370068.481-contig-10437_pt1 | contig 22152 bp, 24 predicted proteins | sample MGYA00561227_ERZ1370068 | MGnify/ENA primary metagenome ERZ1370068 (study PRJEB38410, sample SAMEA6850437) | metagenome | study: Metagenomic assessment of the ecological functions of the soil: analysis of the soil microbiota associated with the... | reverse complement strand
TGTACTTCGTTCAGTTACGTATTGCTGATCCGCATCGCGTTGTCTGCACCCGTCGACCTCGCCACCGTCGACGCCGATTCCGTGCTGCTCATCCGCCGCCTGGATCGCGCGCTGGCGCTCGCGCCGCTGCTGGACGCCAAAGGCGCGCCGGCACTCCACCGCGGCGGTGGCCTGGCGGTCTCGTTACTACCCCAGCACATCGAGGACGATCTGCGGGAGGCGCGGCTGCGGCTCGACGAGCGCGGCGCGACGCTGCGCACTACCTTCGTCGATCCGGATCCCGGCAGACAGTCGCGTCGGCGTCTTCGCGGGCGCGCCGGCGCCTACGCCGAATTCCTCGTCGCCAACCCGGCGGTCGCGGCGGTGGCCGGGGCCTCTACGCGTAACCAGACTTTCGCGCCGCCGACGGTCTCTTCGATCGCGCCCAGAGTAGCTGAGGCGGAAGACTGCGGCGCCGCGCCTCGTACCGCTCGATTTCGTGCTCACCATCCCGCGCAGCCCCGGCGCATCCGGTGGTGATCGTTCAGCGTACAGGTTCGGCGGCGACAACAGCTTCGTCTGTCGATCGCGGGGCAACTCGCGCAACGCGGCCACTCGCGGCGATCGGCATCGACGCGGTCTCGCACGGACGGCGCGGCAGTCCCCTGGATCTGCTGAACGCGTCGGCGCTGCAGACGCTGCGACATCTTCCGCCAGACGATCGTCGACCAGCTCGCGCTGGTGCGCGCCTGCAGTCGGGGATCGACGTCACCGGCGACGGCGTCGCGGATCTCTCCGCGGATCGCGTGAGCTATCTCGGCATCTCGCTCGGCAGCATCACCTCGGCAGCGTCTTCATCGCAGTGCAGGCCGTCGGTCAACGCCGCCGTGCTGAACGTCGCCAGCGGTCAGGGTCGCATTCCTCGGCGACAATCCGGGGACGCGGCCCATCTACCAGTCCCGCCCTCGCCGAGCAGGCAGGACTGCCGGTCACGGACCCCGACTTCCGAGATCTTCATCAGCGCATGCTGACGCTGGGCCAGCAGGCGCTCGACATCTCGACCCGCTCGCTTCGCCGGCCGGTGGCGCGCCGATCCGCCACCCGGCTTTGCGCCGCCGCGTCCTCATCCAGGAGGGCATCCGGCGATGCTGCTCAATCAGCAGCGAAGGCACGGAAGCGCTTGCGCCGCCAGCGATCTGCCCGCCAGACGCCGCCAGAGCGCCGTCGACACAGCGTCAGCGGCCTCTGGCGCTTCGACCCGCGCCGGGCGGACACAGCATCTTCGGGCGCGACGACGTCGCGCGCAGGCGGTGGAGTTCCTCGCCAGCAGCGGCTGCGCGATCGTCGCGCCGTAGCGCCTGCTTCCGGCGGCGCCCTCCCGGGTGTAATGGCCTCTCGTTCACCGCGCGCGAACTTGCTGGGTGGCGGAACCCAAAAGCGAGGATCGCCGTGGGCGTGGGAGACATATGGATGCTGCACATCCTGCGATGCGGCGATGCTCATCGGCATCGCCCTGATACCGATCCTCGTTCCCACCACCTCTGGGAGCATCCTCGCGCCGGCCGTCTGCCGCCGTCTGCGCCGTCCCGCCATCCTCGACGCCGCGCTGAGCGGCGGGGCTCGGCAGATCGGCGAAGGTCTGGAAGATATCCTTCATCGCGCTGATCTCGGCGCTTATACGCCACCGGCGGCATCCACATCTCCGGCAACCCGCGCGGCGCCGCAGATCAACGCGACGTTCCTCATGCATCGGCGCGGTAGCGGCATAAGCCTCATCGAAGCACCACCGGTGCCTCGATGCTACTCATCCGGCCGGTGCTCGACGCCAACCGCGAGCGCAAGCTGAAGACGCACATGCGTCGTCTTCTTCATTCTCATCGTCTCGAACACCGGCGGGCTGCTGACGCCGCTCAAAACCCGCCGCTGTACCTCGGCTACCTGAACGGCGTGCCCTTCTTCTTCACCCTGCGGTTGTTTCCGGCCTGGGTGATCGCGCAAACGCTGTTGCTGACGATGTTCTTCGTCTGGGATCGGCGCATGTACGCACGCGAGTCGGCCGACGACCTGCGGCTCGACGCCCTCGATCAGACGGTGCTGAAGATGGACGGCACCGTGAACGTCGGCCTGGCGCTGGCCATCGTCGCCATCGCCGCGGCGGGCACGCCGGCACCGTGGCGCGAGTTGTATTCGGGATGGTCATCGCGGCGTCCCCTGGTCGTCACCCCGGCGCGCGCGTCCGCGGGGCCAGCACGTTCCAGTACGGACCGTTGCGCGAGGTGGCGCTGCTGTTCCTCGGCATCCTTCATCACGATGGTGCCGGCTGGCTCGAGCGCTGCGCCATCATGCGCCAACTGCCGGTGGGGACGACCACCGGCCTGTTCTTCCTCAGCGGCGCTGTCAGGCGTGCTCGACGCGCCCGACGTACCTGATACTTCGCCAATCTCGCCGCCGAGCGTGCGGGCGTCGGCGGCGACCTGGGACTGCTGGCGGCTGACGCCCACCCTGTCGCCGCGGTCAGCATCGGCTCGGTCTTCATGGGCGCCAACACCTGCATCGGCAACGGCTGAACCTGCTGGGTAAGCGGTCGCCGATCCGCGGCGACGCCAAAGGTACCGATACCGGGCATTCCTCGCCTACGCCGCCTGCGCGATCGCGTCCACAGGCCCGGTGTACCTGGCGGTATGGTGGCTCATCTCGATTTCCGCGTCCAGCGGGCGCGGGCCTCCGTCGCCCGCGGACGCCCGAGAGGGCGGCGGGCGTGCGAGCCGTGCTGGCGCGATTCGGATGAACCGGCGTCGCATGCGCCCAGGCGCGCCGGCGGTGCTCTGCACCGCCGCGGGCACGGAAGGCCGCGCTCCAGCCGGAGCATTTGCGCTACCTCAACTCGGCCGCCGCCCTCGTCGCGGAGCCGTCACTGCAGTTCGCGATCGCGTCTCCAGGTGGGCGCGGGTCTCCGAACCCGCTGGGCGCGCGAGCGCGGCCGGGCGTGCGAGCCGTGCTACCGCGATTTGTGATGTGTATCGGCGTCATGCGCCCAGGGCGCTGGCGGTGCGGTGCACCGCCCGCGGGCCTGGAGGCCCTTGCTCCAGCCGAACGGCTAGATCTTCGCGAACGGACCCGTGACTTCGATCGCGCCCCTGGCGCATTTGACCGCCAGGGCCGCGCTGCGAGCTGAGTACAGCCGCGTGCCGGACGGATCGAACGCAGGGCCGGTGATCTCGAGTCGATGTGGTCGACGACCTGGAGGATCGGATACACGGCCCGCCGAGCACGACTGCCTGAGCGCATGTCGCCGCCGTCTTCCGCCACGAGCACGGGTACCGCCGGGCGTCACGGCGACGTTGTCGACGCCCGGTGAGCTTTGGATCTGCTGGCGATCGTCGTCGTAGATGACGCCGATCGCTTCGCGGCGGAATCGTACGCCCACGCCCGGTCGTCGTACTTGGTGACAGGCGACGCCGCCGTGATCCGCGATGCCACTCAGGCCGGGAGGCGGTGCTTGCCGCCGCCTGCTGCCAGGTCGGCGTCTCCGCGCCGCTCCGGATCGGAACGCGATGCCAGGTCGCCGGGCGCTCGCCCCGAATTGTCACCGCCGCTGCCCGCCACCTGCGCGACCTCGAGCACGCCCTCCGACGAATCGTACACCGGACATGGGACCGCTTTGGGCGTGAGCCGATAGAACCGCCCGTTTGGGCGTCCTCGGTGGTACACGCGTTGGCCGACCGGATCGACGGCCGCCGCTTCGTGTGAACACGCCAGCGCTGGCCGGCGACCAGCGAATGCTGCCGAAGGGTCGCATTCAGGCGCCGACGGAAACTCCTCGCAGGACAGCCAGGTGTTCCAGGGCGTCGCGCCGCCGGCGCGGTTGAGCGTTGTGTCGCGCAGGATCGGATGAGCCTCGGCCACGGCGCCGTCGGCGTCGAAGCGCGGGCATAACGCCGCCACCGCCATTGGGGATCTCGCTGTTCAGACAGACCCACCCCGCGATCAGCGACCTTGAAGACGCACCGCCGTCGGGCGACGGGTGCCACGGGTAGGCGCCACCGGGTGTCGGCGGCTCTCCCGACGCGCCACGACCCGCGACGTGAAGCCCGGCGGGAGACGGACGCCGTTCGCGTCGGGCGGAAGCAGAGGCGGGGCTGCCGAGGCGCCCCAGCGCGCGACGGGCTGCTCCCAACGGCGGCGCCGCCTGAGCGCGGGCCGGCGCCGCCAGGGCGGCCCACAACACGGCGCCGCGACGCGAGAGGGGCGAACACGTTCCGAAGCTACCGGACGTGCCAGTCACTCTGCAAAGTTACTTCTTGCGGACGCGATCGTCAGGCCGACCGGAGACGGGGAGATCATGACCGCCTCGTGCGCGCCTGTCGGCGGCGATGTGGTCTGTTGAGCTGCTGCAGGGCAGCGTCGTCGTCGGATTCCGGGCTCGGCGTCGAGGCACCCGACCCATCCACGGGACGTTGTCGAAGACGATCAGTCCGTTCGTCCGCATGCGCGGCAGGAGCGCCTCGTGGTGCGCGGTAGGAGGCCTTGTCGGCGTCGATGAAGGCGAAGTCGACGTCGATCGGCGGGCAGGGCGGCGAGTGTCTCGAGCGCCCGGCGCCAGGCGGAGCTCGATGCGGTCGGCGACGCCGGCTTCCGCCCAGTAGCGGCGCGCAATCGAGTCCACTCTCGCTGATGTCGCGGCACAGCAGCGTGCCCTTCGGGCGCGAGAGCGCGGGCCACGCAGAGCGCGCTGTAGCCCGGTGAACGGTGCCGATCTCGACCGCCGATGCGCGCCGATGGCGCTGATCAGGATCGATCAGCGTGCTGCCGGCACGATCTGCATCGAGCGAGATCGGCCCGAGGCCGGCGGTTTCCTTCGCCAGCTCGGCGAGGGACGGGATCGCCGTTGTGGCCATCGCGACCATGTAGTCGTGAGAGGGCGCAGTCATCGGAATGAATTTCATGGAGATCGAACTACCATGGGTGCGGAGCGCTGTCACCGCGGAGAGCTCTCTATGAACGGCGCGCTAGCGTTGCGGGCGAGACGCCCGCGGTCCCAGTGAGAGGCTGCCTCCATGCAGCGCTGGACATTGGGCACGCCAGCCGGGACCGCCAGGCGTCTCGCCCGCTAGCGGCGCTGCCGCCACGCAGAGCAGCTGCTTCGGCCGCCGCGCGGCAGCGAGGAGGCTGCGCGGCGAGTTGGTCGGCGCGGCGGCCGCGCAGCCGGGCGTGCGGCAGTTGGCCACGTCGTCCTCGAATGGCGGCGGCGCGGACGGCAGAGCGCGCCTCGATGCCGGACGATGTGCAGGCCGTAGGCGCTGGCGATCGGCGCGGACCACTCGCCGACGGGCGGGGCCGCGACGGCGGTGGTGAAGTCGGCGCCGAAGATGCGTCAAGCTCCGCCGGCGTGGCGGGTCCGACGGAAGCGCCGCGATGCGAATCCGATCGCCGAGGCCCGCGCCCGCCTCCGCGTCGCGGCCGCTGCAGCCCGCGGCGAGCGACAGCGTCTCACGGGCACCGCGCCCCGCGCCGATCGCAGCTCAGGTGACGTGCCGCAGGCGCTGGCCGATCGAGGCGGCGTGCACTCACGCGTCGGCATGCGCCGCGTAGCAGCGACGCAGCTCGGCTCGTCGGGAAGCGCGGCGGGCAGGCAGTGCGGCCGCGGTCAGGCGGATGAGGTCGATCAGGTGGCGGCGGATGATCACGGATCAGTGGTGGCACCCCAGCCCGAGCGTGCGCGCACTGTTGGCTCGACGGCGGCGTCCGGCTCGGTCTCCGGCGCAGCCCCGAGGAAGCGCCGAGCGTGACCAGGCGGTAGCGCACGTACGGGTCGCTGCGGTCGAGCCCGGCATCGAGGGCGACGTTGAGCAGCAGCGTCCTCGCCGCCAGCGTCGCTCACGCCGCTGCGCGACGCGGAGCGCGCCGCCGGCCGCCAGCGGTCGGCGGCGACGAGCAACACGGCACCGGCGAGGCGAAGCGCAACTGCGGGGACGCGCACGGTCACTCCTCGGCGGGAGCCAGGCGCGCTGTCGGCGAGACCCGCGGCGCGCGTGCGCGGCGGCGGTAGGTGCCGATCGAGAGGTTGACGGTCACCGTGTGGTCGACGCGGTCAGCGGCGCGAGGAGATCGGCCTTGTTCACGCATCGACGCGGGATGGTGAGCGATCCGCCGTCGCCGGTCTGTGGTCGGCGGACGTCAGGTCGGCGCACTGTAGATCGTGTCGTCGTCGGCGATCTCCGATCGTGGCGGGCGCCGTGTTGAGATCGATGCCCGGTGGCGCCGCGTAGAGCGCAGCGTGAGATCCAGCGCGTCGCGGTTGGTGCCGCGGCCGAAGTCGATACCGCCGGCGACCTCGGCGATACCTCCTTTGCGGTACCACACAGGCGAGGTCAGGCGCGCTCCTGCGCGGCGGGAGAGGAAGGGTCGTCACTCTCGTCAGGCAGCAGTTGGCGAACGCCGGGTCGGCGGCGGCCGCCTGTGCAGGCAGTCAGGCGACAGCGGATCGACGCGCTGCCTGCGGCGATGATCGTGCTCCAGCGGCAGGTCAGGTTCTCGGGGACGTGATGTAGTAGAAGCACGCTGATCGGGGTTGAAGTCAGGATCCTCCCAGACCGCGCACGCTCCGCGCGCCAGCGCTGCGCAGCGCGCGCAGGTGGCGGGATCGACGTCAGCGCCGTTGTTGGCATCGCCGGCCGACGTCGTAGGCGCGGTCGCGCGGCGTGCCGTCCTGAGCCACGAGCCGACTGACGATCTGGATGCGCCTGAAGATCGGTGCGGGCAGCTCGGCGGTGCCGGGGTCTGCCAGGCGCGAGCACGGCGAAGCGCGGGCTCGTCGCTGCACGGCGCCGATCTCGCCGCCCATCAGCGCGTTGCCGGTCTGGTAGGCCGCGGGCGACGAAGTCGAGCGCGCTCGCAGGCGCACGTCCGGCGAGCGCCGCCGGCGAAGAAGCGCACCACCGGCCGCGTGCCGCTGGTGGCGAAGGTCTCGCGGCGATCGCAGCGCGGTGAAGAGCGCGTCGCGCGAGTTCTCCTCGGCCCACACGCCGCCGAGGCCGCCGGGTTCAGTTACGCATGCCGCTGCCGATCGCGGCGCTCCGGGCGTCCGCGTCGTTGTTGCCGCTCGCTGCCGCTCAGTCGCGCTCCTCGGTGTTGCCGGCGCGTCGAGTTGTGCGTGTCGGTGCTCGCCGACGAAGCCGAAGCGGAACGGGTTGACGCCGAGCGATTCCTCGAGCGTGCAACGCCGTCGCTCGAGCGTGTTGCACCATGTTGCGCGCCGGGTACTCGTCGATCGGCGGCGGCCGCTGGCCGGGCATCTCGGACGCATCCGTGATCTGCTCGAAGGCGCAGAGCTCGTCCTCGGTGCCGACGCCGCGGCCGGCGCAGGCGGTCGAAGCGGCATTCGAGTCTGCCTTGCTCTGGTAGATCTCGACGAGCGGCTCGCGGTCCTGGCGCGCGCTGCGCTTCGGTCGCGTCGGCCGGGATCGAAGAACTGCAGCGCCGCTCGCTGAGGTTGGAGTTGTGCGGGATGATCATCGCATCGCAGCCAGTGCCGGCGTTCAGGCAGTGGTCGTCTCGATCGCCGTCCACGGTCCCTGCGGCACCGCCGACGCGCCGTTTCGAGCTGGCTCGTCGCGAACGGCGGCACGTGCTCGTTGCGGAAGATGACGTTGCGGTGCAGATGGCGGCCGACCGCGGCTCGGGCGTGTGCTCGTAGCCGATGAAGCTGGTGAACGTGCAGGCGCCGCTGCGATCGTACGCCTCTTCGGCCGCCGCCTGGATCTCCTGCCACACCGACACGGCGGCGGCGTCGCAGTCGATGCCGGGCATCGTTGCAGAACGGCAGCGACGGCGGCGGATTGTCGACGCCGGCGGGAAGAGCCACGCACGGTGGCGGCGAACTGGCGGTCCGGCGGGCCGTCAGCTGGCGCAGCATCTGGCAGCATGTCGCGTCGTCGTAGACCGGCGAATCCGGCGCGTCGATGCAGACGTCCACCTCGCCACAGACACTCGGAGTGGTCGGTGACGGCGGCGAAGTCGAGCGGGCGGTCCGAGCTGGGCGCGGCGCGCGTCGGCTGCTCGTCGGCGTCGGAGACGGTGATCGTGCCGCCGCGGGCGAAGTCGTAGGCGTCGCGCGGCCCGACCTTGCGTGCCGTAGATCGAGGCGTCGGCCGAGAACGGGTGTGCGTGCAGGTCGCCGAAGAACGGCTGCCGCAGCGAGAGTCGCTAGTCGTCGCAGGGCGCGCGCTGCCTCGGTGCCGCTCGCCAGGGCGCGCCGGCAGCGGCGCCAGTGCCCGGGGTCGGCGTCGGTGCGGCGAGACTGCTGCGTTGCACTGTCGTCGCCGCAGGCCGCGATCAGCTGGCGCGACGACGAAGGGAAACGGCGCGATGCACCCTTCCGGCGTAGTGCAGGCATCTGGCAAACGGAACCGCGGACGACGCCGGATCAGCGGATCGCTGGCCCGTGGTTCAGCGACGGCGAGTGCTCGGTGGCGGCGCATCGTCCGGGGCCGGCTCCGGGGCAGGCGCAGCAGCGTACGGCCGGATCGCGCGCGCCGTCAGGTGTGCGGCGGCGGCCCAGCCACGAGGATGCAGGTTGTGGTAGTCGGCGTGCGCCAGCGCGATCACGGCTTGGGCAGTGCGCCGACGAGCGTGGTCGCGTCGCGCGGCGTCGAGCGCGTTGCAGACGAGCACGCCGCCGGGGTTCCAGGGCGACGGCGGCGCGCAGGCGTCGTACGCCAGCCGATCCGGCTTGCGCATGCCGGCGCCGTCAGGGTATCGTAGATGTCGTCGATGATCCCGTCGGAGACGGCGCTCGGCCGTCTCGCTCGGCGATGTGGCGCTGCGCGTCGGCGCAGACGATGCGGGCGCCGAGCGAGTCGAGCGCGAACGCGCGCCGCGCGACCGCGAGCACCTCGGCGTCGAGGTCGATCGCGACGATGTCGGCTCTCTGGCCGGAGCGCGCCGCACGACGCGGATCACGGTGCCGCCGCCGACCCCGAGCAGGAGCACGCGCGGGCGCGCGGTCGGCCGGCGCCAGCAGCACCGGCGCGGCGAGACAGGTCCCAGCTGCCGCCGGTGAACGCCCGCCCGGGGCGCCAGATCGAAGCGCAGGAGCCCGTCGACGAGGAGAGAACTTGCCGTCCCAGGTCCGCTGGACACGGACCGATGCGGCACGTGCGAGTCGGAACGGCGAGGCACGGCGGTTGTGGTTATCGCGCCTGCGCTGCGGATGCGACGTACCGCTGAAGCCACGGAGGGGATGACCGGAGGTGAGCGCCGCTCCGTCGGCGCCCGTTGCTCACCACGATTCCGGACTCCGTTCAACAGGCGCCGACGGGCGGCGCCCTCCACGGATTCGCCCGTGCCGGGAGCGCATGGTAGTTCTGGCGCTCTTTGACCGCGTCAGACTGCCTGCCCGTTCGGGATGGAATCCGTTCGCCGCGCCTCGGCCCGAGGTGCGCACGGTCGAGATCGCGCCGGCGTCGAGCGGCGACGAGGAAGGTCTGGGTCTTCCTCACCGCCGGCTTCATCTGCCTCTGCGTGATCTACGATCCTGATCTTCCAGCTCTACGGCGGGCCGAAATCGCAGACGCTCAACACGGCGCTGCCGTATCCGAGGTGCTGTTCCGCGATCTACCCGGCGTCGAGCAACGTATCTTCCGTGAGATGCAGGAAGGGGTGACCGAGGCGGTGCGGGTGCGCGGGACGACCAGGACCTGGCCGGCGGTCGAGGCGCTGGCGAACGACGGCATACCGCCGTTTGCGCCCGATCGCGCTCGACAAGGCGGGGCTGCGCTGGGAGCAGCGGCGCGACGGGTTGGTCACGACCTATCTCGGAACGCCCGCGCGAGTCGCGGACAGCCCGCGTATCTGATCCTCGTCGTCAGAGCCCGCACCGGGCGCCGGTGAGCAACCTGTGCCCGCCGTCGTCGACGAGGAGCATCAGCTTCTGGCGGACGGCACGCTCGCTGCACGTCACCTACTGGAAGCACCCTGGAGCACCGTCGGCGGCCGCCGCGAGCGCCGATCCGGCGCTGCGGGGGTGGTCGCAGATCCGCGTGAGCAGTCCGTTCCAGACCGTGGAGGCACCATGAGGCGCGCGGCGATCGCGTTGGTGGCCTGGCTCGCGTGCGCGCGGCGGCCGCCGTCGAGCCCACCGCTGGCGCCGCACACCCGTTGAAGGTCGGCGTGACCCTGCACCCGTACTACTCGTGGACCAGCAACGTCGTCCGCGGCACCGACGTCGCAGGTCGTCCCGATCCTGCCGGGCGAGATCGACGCCGGCGACTACCAGCCGCGTCCCGAGGACATCAAGAAGATCGGCGACCTCGACGCCATCGTCGTCAACGGCGTCGGCCACGACGATTTCATCTTCGACATGATCAAGGCGTCGGGGAACGACACGATCGGCGTCATCCGTCCCAACGACGGCGTGCCGCTGCTCAAGGCCGCGAACGGCGGCTCGGTCAACTCGCACACGTTCATCTCGTTCTCGAACGCGATCCAGCAGACCTACGCGATCGCCAAGGCGCTGTCGGCGTTGCGGCCGGCGCTCGCCGACCAGTTCAGGCGAACGCCGCCGACTACGCGAAGCGGCTGCGCGCCATCAAGAGCCAGGCGGCGGCGAAGCTGGTCGACGCCAAGGTGAATCGCGTCGTCACCGTGCACGACGGCTACGGCTACCTGATGCAGGAGTTCGGCATCGACATCGTCGGCGTCGTCGAGCCGGCGCACGGCCTGGTGCCCTCGGCGAAGGAGCTCGGCGACATGGTCGACCTGATCAAGCGCGAGAAGGTGCAGGTGGTGTTCAGCGAGGAGAGCTTCCCCGCAGCCGCTCCTGCAGGTGCTGCGCGAGAACGGCCACGCCCGCGTCTACCTCATCAGCCACATCGCCTCGGGCGCGTTCACGCCGGACAAGTTCGAGGTCGAGATGCAGAAGAACGTCGACGCGATGGTGCAGGCCCTCGTCACCGATCCGCAGACGTGACGATGTGACGCCGCCCGCGGTTCTGGAGGTCGAAGGTGTCGGCGTCGTGCGCGACGGCCGGACGCCTGCTCGCCGACGTCGACCTCGCCGTCCGTCCGCGGCTCGACCCACGTGCTGCTCGGTCCGAACGGCGCCGGCAAGACGACGCTGCTCGGCGCCGTGCTCGGCCGGACGCCGTGCAGCGGCAGCATCCGCTTCCACTGGCGCGGCGCCGGCCGCATCGGCTACGTGCCGCAGGGCTTTCACGTCGACCGCACGCTGCCGCTCACCGTCGGCGAGTTCCTCGCCCTGCCGCGCCAGCGGCGGCCGGTGTGCTTCGGCGTCGCCCGCGCGACGCGGCAGCACATGGAGGCGGTGCTGGCGCGCGTCGGGCTGGGCGACTGCTGGAGCCGCCCGCTCGGCGTCCTCTCCGGCGGCGAGCTGCGGCGCGTGCTGCTCGCCAACGCCATCGATCCGCTGCCGGAGTTCCTCCTGCTCGACGAACCGGCGAGCGGCCTCGACGAGACGGCGGTGCGGCAGCTCGAGGACGACGCTCGCCGAGCTGAAGGGCGAGGCGGGGCACGAGCGTGCTGATGGTGTCGCACGACCTCGATCAGGTGCGCCGCGTCGCCGACACGGTGACGCTCATCGACCAGACCGTCCGGCGCACGGGTACGCCGGCGGAGGTGCTGACCGGCGGCCTGGCGGCCTCGCTGACGCTCAACGGCGGACTGACGCCGGCGATGAACGCGCTCTACGACCAGCTCGCCGCACTCGCGACCCGCGGGGTGCTGCCCGGAGATCTTCCAGTACGCGTTCTTCGTGCGCGGATTGATCTCGGTGCTGCTGCTGGCGCCGTTGCTCGGCGGGTTGAGCCACCTGGTGGTGGCGCGGCGCCTCGCGTTCTTCTCCGCCGCGCTGCGGGCAGGCGGCGCTCACCGGCCTGACCATCGGCATCGTGCTCGGCGAGCCGCTCAACGCCGCGTACGGCGGCATCTTCGGCTTCTGCTTCCTGTCGGCGCTGGCGATGGTCTACGTGCGCCGCCACTCGTCGCTGCCGCCCGACACGCTGATCGGCGTCTTCCTGGCGCTGATCGCTCGGGCTCGGCATCTGCCTGCTGGTCGCGGTGACCAAGCGGTTCAACATCCACCAGGTCGAGGCGGTGATGTTCGGCAGCCTGCTCACCGTCACCGACGCCGACCTGGCGCTGCTGCTCGGCCTCGGCGCCGCCGTCGGCGTGGTGCTGGTGCTGGTCTACAACCACCTGCTGCTCGACAGCCTCGATCCCGCTCTCGGCGCGGGTGAGCGGCGTGTCCTCGGCGTTCATCGACTACCTGTTCGTGATGCTGCTGACGGCGGCGATCGTGGTCAGCCTCAAGGTGATCGGCGCGTTGCTCGTCGAGGCGATGGTCGTGGTGCCGGCGGCGGCGGCGCGCAACCTGGCGCGCACGACCGCGCGCCTACCTCGTGCTGAGCATCGCGCTGGCGATGATCGCCGGCGTCGGCGGGCTGTTCATCTCCAGCCGCCTGCTCGTGCCGAGCGGCGGCGCAGTGGTGCTGGCGATGAGCGCGCTGTTCTTCGTCACGCTGGCGCTCGCCGGCGTGCGGTCGATGTGGCGCGGGTGAATTAGCGTTGGAGGGCGCCGCTCCATCGGCCCCTGTTGGATGGGACCCTGTCGCTCCATTCAACAGGCGCCGAGCGGAGCGTCTCGCGAAGCCAACCGCTCGTTCGATCTGCGCCTGAACCCACGCTGGATCGTCGAGGGGCAGATCGTGACCGGCGGCATTGCGGCCGGTGCCCGTGTCACGCGCAACGGCGGCGGCAGGCCGCTCGGCGATGCGCTGGCTGCAGCGCCACGACACAGGCGGTCACCGGACGAGGTCAGCACCAGCGTCGGGACGGCGATGCGCTCAGGAGCTGCGCATCGCCAGCGCGGCGCTGCCACCTGGGCGGCGGCATTGGCGCGGTGCGGCGGCGTCGCCACGGCGATCGCGGCGTACTGGTCGGCATCGGCGTCCAGGTCGCCCTGATAGCGGGTCATGCCGAGCAGCATCCGTTCGCGGGCGCGAAGTGCGGAGCAGCGGTGCGAGGAGAACCCGCGGCCAGTTCGCGGCGCGCATGCGCTCCCACGGCGGTGAGAGATCGGCCAGCGAGCTGTTGACGATGCACGCCGGCGGCGAAGTCGTCAGGGAAAGCGCTCGAGCCAGTTCAGCGCGACCATGCCGCCGAGCGACACGCCGAAGATGCCGCAGCGCTCGCCCGCAGTGCCGATGGCGACGGCGCAACCGCTCGCGCAGATCGTCGACGAAACCGGCGATCGTGCGCGGAACCGGCGCGTCGTTCTCGCTGCCGAAGCCGGGCAGGTCGAGGGTGACGTGACGGTGGTCGGAGCGCCGTCCGGTCGCGCACGTTGGCGGCAAGTGAACGTAGAGAAGCCGAGCCAGTGGCGTTGTTCACGCACCAGGCTCGCGCAGGAGGAGCCAACGCATGATTCGCCGAGTACTTCGTGGCCGTAGCGGCGGGCTTCAGCCCGCCACCGCTAACGCGCCGGGTTTGGACATCGCGAGTCGATCGCCGCGCTAGGGTGGCGGGCTGAAGCCCGCCGCACGCCGCCTGTCAGGCGCGTGCACGTACTGCCGCGCGCCATCCTCGAGGCTCGGTGAACGGCGTGCGGTAGCCGGCGGCGCGGAGGCGTGCGGTGCGCGCTTCGGTGAAATACTGGTAGCGCTCGCGCAGCTCGACCGGCATGTCGATGAACTCGATCCGCTCCGGCGCCCCGAGCGCCGCGGACAGTGGCGCGCGCGAGATCGAGGAACGATGCGGCCGGTGCCGGTGCCGGGTTGTAGATGCCGCGCGGGATCGGCGTGCGCGAGCGCGAAGTGCAGGGCGTCGACGACGTCCTCCGACGGAGACGAAGTCGCGGGATCTACGGTGCCCGTCGGCGATGCCGGCGCGGTGGCTCTTGAACAGACGCGACGGTGCCGCCGGCGCGGATCTGGTCGGAGCCGTGCAGGACGACGCTCGCCATCGCGCCCTTGTGGCGCTCGCCGAACGCCGTAGACGTTGAAGAACTTGAAGCCGCTCCAGCTCGGCGGCCGGCGCGCCGACGCGCTCCTCGGCGAGTGCCCAGAGGTCGAGACTGTCGCTTCGAATCGCCGTACGGGTTGAGCGGCGAGCGCTGCGGGAACAGGCATCGATCTCGTCGTCGTCGTAGCCGTTGGCGCCGTCGCCGTAGGTGGCCGCGCTGCTGGCGTACCCGAGCGGCAGCGCCTGTGCGGTGCAGTACGCCCACAGCATCTGCGAGTACTCGAGGTTCACGCGCGTGAGGTACGCGACGTCGAGCTCGCGCGTGTCAGTGCAGGCGCCGAGGTGGACGACGCCGGCGAGGGCGGGGCGCTCGCGCGTCAGCCACGCGCCGAGATCGTCGCGGTCGACGATGCGGCCGAAAGTCGATGCCGCGGTGCTCGGGACGGTCGGTGAAGTAGGGGACGTGGTCGACCGAGACGGCGGCAATGCCGCGGGCCGCGCAGGACTCGACGAAGCGGGCGCCGATGAAGCCCGCGGCACCGGTCACCAGCGGCGGAGAGTGCAGCGTCGCAGATTCCTCCGTGGCGGGCTGGTAGCCCGCCGCTACTTCCGCTGACGTCGAGCCGCGCCTGCGCCAGCGGCGCTTGGCGTCGGCGACGGTATACTCGGAGTCGATCGGCGCGCAGGTGCGCGAGCCTCGCGGCCTCGGCTTCCTGCGAAGATCGGCGCGGGCGGCGTTGACGTTCACCTCGGCGGGCGACTGCGCCGCTTCGGCGGGGACGGCCGATGACGTTCTCCGGAGACTTCCGCGAAGCCGTCGCCGGACGGCGAGCATCGCGTGCGCTGCCGGCGGTGATCGCCGCTGGTGAGGCGACCGCTGTCGAGCGAGCGTGAGGAAGTTGGCGTGATCGGGCAGCACGCCGAACTCGCCGAGGTGCCAGGGGCGGTGACCTCGGTGACCGACTGGTCGACGCACGGCGCGGTGGGCGTGACCACCCGCAGTTGGAAGCTCGCTGGCCATGGCGATCAGGACGCGAGCTTGTTGGCGGTCTCGAGCATCGTCTTCGATCGTGCCCTGCAGGTAGAACGCCTGCTCAGGGATCGTCGTCGTGCTTGCCGTCGACGATCTCCTTGAAGCCGCGGATCGTGTCCGGCGAGCTTCACGTAGCTTGCCGCGGCGGCCGGTGAACGCCTCGGCGACGTTGAACGGCTGCGAGAGGAAGCTGCTGGATCTTGCGCGCGCGCGCGACGGTGCGCCTGTCCTCTTCCGGAGAGCTCGTCCATGCCGAGGATCGCGATGATGTCCTGCAGATCCTTGTAGCGCTGCAGCATCTCCTGCACCTGGCGGGCGACGCGATAGTGCTCCTCGCCGACGACGTTGCGGATCGAGGATGCGCGACGTCGAGTCGAGCGGATCGACGGCGGGGTAGATGCCGAGCTCGGCGATCTGGCGCGAGAGCACCGTCGTCGCGTCGAGGTGGGCGAAGGTCGGTCGCCGGCGCCGGGTCGGTGAGGTCGTCGGCGGGCACGTAGATCGCCTGCACCGAGGTGATCGAGCCCTTCTTGGTGGTGGTGATGCGCTCCTGGAGCTCGCCCAGGTCGGTGGACAGCGTCGGCTGGTAACCGACGGCGCGACGGCATGCGGCCGAGGAGCGCCGACACCTCGGAGTTCGCCTGGGTGAAGCGGAAGATGTTGTCGATGAAGAGCAGCACGTCCTTGCCCTCGTCGTCGCGGAAGTACTCGGCCGACGGTGAGCGCGGTGAGGCCGACGCGGGCGCGCGCCCGGCGGCTCGTTCATCTGGCCGTACACCAGCGCGGCCTTCGGGCGAGGACGCCCGACTCGCGTCATCTCGAGCCAGAGATCGTTGCCCTCGCGGGTGCGCTCGCCGACGCCGCCGAACACCGAGTAAGCCGCCGTGCTGCTTGGCGACGTTGTTGATCAGCTCCTGGATGACGCACGGTCTTGCCGACGCCGGCGCCGCCGAAGAGGCCGATCTTGCCGCCGCGGGCGTACGGGGCGAGCAGGTCGACGACCTTGATGCCGGTCTCGAACGCCTGCGACCTCGGTCGCCTGGTCGGTGAACGGCGGCGTGCCGAGCGATGGATCGGGTAGTACGTCTTCGGTCTCGATCGGGCCGCGCCTCGTCGACCGGCTCGCCGATGACGTTGATGATGCGGCCGAGCGTCTGCCCGCGCCGACCGGCACCATGATGCTGTCGCCGGTGTCCTGCACCGTCCATGCCGCGCACCAGGCCCTCGGTGCGCGTCCATGGCGATGAGCGCGGATCGCGTGTTCTCGCCGAGGTGCTGAGCGACCTCGAGCACGGGTTCAGTCGAGGCCGCTGATCGCCGGATTCGACACTCGCAGCGCCTGATAGATGGCGCAGCTTCCGGGAGGACACTCGACGTCGACGACCGGACCGATGACCTGCGTGACCTTTACCGAGATTCATTGAGAGACCTCTCTGAAACTGCTTCAACGGCGAAGTCGGAGCAGCAGACGGGATCGGATTGTCCCCGCTCATCTCGCGTCTTCCGCGTCTCCGCGTTAATTCTTTCTTCGGCCGCTTCAGCGCCTCGGCGCCCGGAGACGATCTCCATCAGCTCGGTGGTGATGGCCGCCTGGCGAGCGCGGTTCATCGCCAGGGTGAGCCGGTCGATCATGTCGCGCGCGTTGGCGGTGGCGCTGTCCATGGCGGTCATGCGCGCCCTGTTCGCTGGCGATGGACTCGAGGAAGGCGCGGAGGATGAGCGTCGTGATGTACTGGCGCAGCAACCGGTCGAGCAGCGTCGCCTCGTCCGGCTCGTAGATGTAGTCGAGCGTGTCGCTGCCGCCGTCGGCCTTCGGCGGCACCGGCGGCAGGCGTTCGACGGTCGGCACCTGCGACAGCGCCGAACCGAAACCGGCTGTAGAGCAGGTAGACGCCGTCGGTCTCCTCGGCGATGTACTCGCGCGCGACGCGCGCCGACAGCTCGAGGGCCAGCGCCAGACCGGGCCCGGCGGGCATCCTGGATGTGCTGTTCGGCGACGCCCACCGGACGGCGGCGGAAGTACATCGTAGCCCTTGTTGCCCACGGCGGTGACGCGCACCTCGCGTACCGGCGTGCTCGGCGATGGATTGCTCGACCTTGCGGATCAGCTGCGCGTTGTAGCCGCCGCACAGACCGCGGTCGCTGGTCACGATGAGCAGATCGATGCGGCGCTCAGTCGGCCGCTCGGCGAGGCGGATGTCCGCTGTCGGCGTCGACGCGCGACGCGACGGGTCTCACGGCGCATGGTCGAGAGCTTGTCGGCGTAGGGGCGCGCCTCCTGGGCGGCCTCCTGCGCGCGGCGCAGCTTCGCCGCGGCGACCATCTTCATCGCCTTGGTGATCTGCTGGGTGCTTGACCGAGCTGATGCGTTTGCGGATGCTCTTGAGCGATGCCATCGGCGGTGGGGCGCGGGACGCCGTGCGGGTCAGGCGGTGAACTGCGCCGCGAACTCCTCGAGGGTCTTGTTCGCGAGCGCCTTGAGCGTCGTCGTCGAGTTGCTTCTTCTCGAGGATGGTCTTGAAGACCTCCGGCTTGCGCGTCTCGACGAAGCGGAAGAGCTCACTGCTCGTAGCGCTTCAGGTTCGCGACCTCGATCCTGATCGACGTAGCCGTTGGTCGCTGCGTAGATGGATCAGCACCTGGCGCTCGATCGCCAGCGGCACGTACTGGTTCTGCTTGAGGATCTCGACGAGGCGGGCGCCGCGGTTCAGCTGGCGCTGGGTGTTGGCGTCGAGGTCGGAGCCGAACTGCGCGAACGCGGCCAGCTCGCGGTACTGCGCGAGGTCGAGGCGCAGCGTGCCGGCAACCTGCTGCATCGCCTTGATCTGCGCCGTTGCCGCCGACGCGCGACACCGAGATGCCGACGTTCACCGCCGGACGCACGCCCGAGTAGAAGAGGTCGGTCTCGAGGAAGATCTGGCCGTCGGTGATCGAGATGACGTTGGTCGGGATGTACGCCGACACGTCGCCCGCCTGCGTCTCGATGATCGGCAGCGCGGTCAGCGAGCCGCCGCCCATCCTCGTCGCTCAGCTTGGCGGCGCGCTCGAGCAGGCGCGAGTGCGAGGTAGAAGACGTCGCCCGGGTACGCCTCGCGTCCCGGCGGGCGGCGCAGCAGCAGCGACAGCTGGCGGTAGGCCGACGGCCTGCTTCGAGAGATCGTCGTAGATCACCAGCGCGTGGCGTGCCGATGTCGCGGAAGTACTCGCCCATGCGCGCACGCCGAGTACGGGCGCGATGTAGACGCAGCGGCGCCGGGTCCGGACGCCGTCGGCGGCGACGACGATCGTGTAATCGCATCGCGCCGGCTGCCGTCGAGCGTCCGCACCGACCTGCGCGACGGTCGACTGCTTCTGGCCGATCGCGACGTAGATGCAGATGACGCCGGTGCCCTTCTGGTTGAGGATCGTGTCGATCGCGACCGCGGTCTTGCCGGTCTGCCGGTCGCCGATGATCAGCTCGCGCTGGCCGCGGCCGATCGGCACCATCGCGTCGATCGCCTTGAGGCCGGTCTGCAGCGGCTCCTTCACCGGCTGGCGATCGACGACGCCGGGCGCCAGACGCTCGATCGGCGGCGAACTGCTTGCGTGCTGATCGGCCCCTTGCCGTCGATCGGCTGGCCGAGCGCGTTGACGACGCGGCCGAGCAGCTCCTCGCCGACCGGCACCGAGATGATGCGGCCGGTGCGCTTGACGCAGATCGCCTTCCTTGATCTCCTTGAACTCGCCGAGGAGCACCGCGCCGACGCTTTCCTCTTCGAGGTTCAGCGCGATGCCGAACACGCCGTGCGGGAACTCGAGCATCTCGCCGGCCATCGCGTTGCTCGACGCCGTGCACGCGCGCGATGCCGTCGCCGGATCGAGATGATGCTGCCCACCTCGGCGACACATCCACGTCCACGGCGAAGCTCCCGATCTGTTCGCGGATGATCTTCGAGATCTCCTCGGCCTTGATGTCCATGCTACAGACGCTCTCCGTCAAGACGGCTTCCAGTTTCATCCCGCATCCGGCGCTGCCGCGCGACGCTGCCGTCGTACCGTGCTGCCGATGCGCGCGATTTCCACGCCGCCGATGATCGACGCATCGACGCGTCGTCGCCAGCGTGACCGTCCGGCCCGTCAGCCGCGCCAGGCTCGACGTCGCACCGCCGACGCCCGTCGCCGCGCGGCGAGGCAGCCACCGCCGTCGTCACTTCGCGCGCGGACGATGTTCTGATGATCGAGGAGCCGATCTGCGGTACGCGGCGAAAGCAGCTCGGGCACGCAGCACGGGCCGAGTCGCGATCGGCCAGCAGCGTGAGCAGCTTCGTCAGCACGATCGCCGAGAACTGTCGCGCGGCCCAGCGGACTGCCATCAGCGGCGCGCTTGCGCGGCAGCCGGCACGGCGGGGTTCAGCAGCACCTTCTCGAGGCGTCGGAGTACGTCTTGAACAGGTCGGCGAACTCGCGCCAGCTGCGTGCTCGATCAGCTCGGTGGTCAGCCCTTCTCCTTGACGGCGACGTCGAGCAGGGCGCGCAGCGTAGCGGATGGCGGTTCGGTCTAGTCGGTCTACTTGATGGCGGACTTCGCCGCCGCAGGCTGATTCGTGCCTGCGGCGCTCGCTGCGCCTCGGCATTGCTTCCAGCGACTGGGGCGTTTGCACAGTGCAGCCTGTAGCTGTGATCATTCACAAGGCTCCAGAAGCGTTACCACGGGGCATTCACGGCCGCACCAGGATACGTGAGATCGGGCCGCGCTGGCCGCGACGCGCGGCCGATACGCGCCAGCGCGGACGCCGGCACCGCGCATGCCCGGCGTCCGCCTGGTCCCGACGCGCCGTGCCTGGCCACGCTATCAGCGGAGCCCGCCTCGACGTCTGCGGGTCGTGCGCCAGCGCTGGACGCGGACCGGCATCGCTGCAGCCCGCCGGCACCCGCAGCATTTCCGCGGCCGAAATGCTCCAGGTTGGCGCCGAGGCCGCCCAGGAGCGCGTTGCCGCCGCGCCAGCTCGACCAGGACGCCCGTCGAATGACCGGCACCGACGCCCGCGCCGATTCGTACGACCGTCACGCTCGCTCGCCGCGCGCCATCTCGGTCGCCGTGGCCCGATGTCAGGCCGAAAGCCGGTGACGTCGGTGCACGCGTGCACCGCGCCGGCGGGCAGCGTCTGCAGCGTCCGGCCGCGGCGCTGGTTCAGCGTGCGCATCGAGTGCAGATCGCCTCGTCGGCCAGCGCCGGCGTCCACGCGGTCGAACTTGATCGCGGTGCCGACGATGCCGGTGCCGAGCGGCTTGCGTGAGGAACAGGACGTCGCCGGCGCGTCGCGCCGGCGTTCGGTCAGCACGCGCGTCGGATCGATCGCGCCGGTGACCGCGTAGCCGAACTTGATTTCCGGATCCTGCACCGTGTGGCCGCCGAGCAGCGACACGCCCGCCTCGCGCAGCTTGTCGAAGCCGCCCTGAAAGATCGCGCGGATCATGTCGCGGGTCGAGCCCTTCCTTCGGAAACGCCGCGATGGCGAGCGCCGTCAGCGGTCGGCCGCCCATCGCGTAGATGTCGCTGACGCGCGTTGGCGGCGGCGATCTGGCCGTAGACGTACGGGTCGTCGACGATCGGCGTGAAGAAATCGACAGTCTGCACGAGCGCCGGGCCCGCTCTCCCACCGTACACACCCGCATCGTCCGCGGTCCTGAAGTCGACCAGGACACGGTCGTCGGTCTGCGCGGGGATGTCACTCAGCACCTGAGCGAGCTCGCCTGCGGCGAGTTTGCTCGCTCAACCGGCGCAGGAGACCATCTGGCGTCAGACGCTTCGCCATAAAAGCCACCTCTCGCAGAACACATTAGAGCGCTTTCGATTCGGTGGCGCAGGGCTTCGGCTCCTGCGATCTTCGCACCTAAGGGCTGCGCCGCTACGCCAATTCCAGCTCTGCGAGCTCCGCGTGTTCTGTTGCGATTAACGCTCCGTCAGCTGCCTCGTAGATCCGGATCAGCTCCTCTTCAGAGATCGAAGTCGATCTCGATGCGTCCGCGGTGCGCCGTGACCGGACGATGCGGACGCGCGTGCCGAGGAGCAGCTTCAGGCGGTCCTCCGCCGCGGCGCGTGTGCACGTCCGACCGGCGCGGTGCGCGGCCGCTTCGGCGCGGCGGCGTGCCGCCTTCGACGATTTTCTTGACGAGTGAACTCCGTCTCGCGCACCGACAGGCTGCGGGCGATGACATCGCGCGCCAGCACGGCGTTGATCGGCTTCATCGGCCAGCGACAGCAGCGCGCGGGCGTGGCCCATCGAGAGGCGGCCCGACGCGACTTCCGTGCGCACCTCGTCGGGCAGCCGACCGCGAGACGCACGTGGTTGGCGACCGACGCGCGGTCCTTCCCGACCGCCGGCGGCGATGTCTTCCTGCTTCAGCTGGAACTCGTCGGCGAGGCGTCGGTAGCGCGAGCGCTTCGTCGATCGGGTTCAGGTCCTCGCGCTGGATGTTCTCGATGAGCGCCATCTCGAGCAGCGACTTGCTCGCTGGCCGGCGCGCGACGTCGCGGACGACGATCGGCACGCGCATGCAGGCCGGCGAGCTTGGCGGCGCGCCAGCGGCGCTCGCCGGCGATGATCTGAAAGCGATCGCCGACTCTGCGGACGACGATCGGCTGGATGATGCCGTTGGCATCGGATCGATTGCGCGAGCTCCTGCGAGGCGCGCGTCGTCGACCGTCGCGCGCGGCTGGAAATCGTTCGGCGCGAGCCGATCGATGTCGACGTCGACCGCCGCGGTGCGTGGTGTCGGGCGCGTCGGGAATCAGCGCGCTGAGACCTTTGCCAAGCGCGGGTCGTTTTTCCATGGCAGTGACGCTCTCATGCGGCAGCTGATCCGGCGTTAGCGTGCTCGCAGCGTACCAGTCGGCGCACTGGCCGAGCGGCGATCAGCACCTCGGCGAGCGTACTTCGGCGCCGCGCGATTTCGACGTCGTAGAGAATCACCGGCATGCCGTGGCTCGGCGCCTCGCCGAGGCGGACGTTGCGCGGGATGACGGTGCGGAACACTTTCTCCTTGAAGAACTGGCGCGACGTCGTTGGCGACCTGCTGCCAGGTTCGTCCGCTCGTCGAACATCGTCAGCAGCACGCCCTCGATGTCGAGCGACGGGTTGAGCGCGGCGCGGACGCGGCGCATCGTGTAGCAATACGTAACC
>ERZ1370068.2138-contig-1300_pt1 | contig 22158 bp, 19 predicted proteins | sample MGYA00561227_ERZ1370068 | MGnify/ENA primary metagenome ERZ1370068 (study PRJEB38410, sample SAMEA6850437) | metagenome | study: Metagenomic assessment of the ecological functions of the soil: analysis of the soil microbiota associated with the... | reverse complement strand
TGCCGCTGGTGGACCCCAGTTTCCGTATTGCTACATGGACAATCTGGATCTTTCGCGAATCCGGGCTCCGTTTGAAACGGATCGCCTGTTCGTGCGGCCGGACTGGATCGACTACAACGGCCACATGAATGTTGCCTATTACATCAAGGCGTTCGACGAGGCTTTTGACGAACTCTACGTCGTGATGGGCGTCGACGGCGAGGCCATAAGGCGGACGGGCATATCCACGTTCACGGCCGAGATGCACATCACCTACCAGCGCGAGGTGAAGGAAGCCGACCGTCTGCGCATCACCACCCAGCTGATCGATTTCGACGCCAAGCGCATGCATTTCATCCAGTGCATGTACCACGCCGAGCCAGGCTATCCTGGCGGCGACCGACGAGTGGCTCATCATGCTGCGTCGATCTCAATCACCGGAAAGTGATCGCGTTCCCGGAGCCGCTGCGCGGACTTTCTCGCCGGCGACCAAGCGCGCGCACGCGGTCGTGGCGCTGCCGCCCGAAGTCGGCGCCGCCGCATCAGCCTGACGAGCGGCCGGTCGCGCTGACGCCTGAGGCGCCGCCACGATCGGCCATCGGCCGATCGCGCGGGTCGCCCTATGGCAGCGCGGCCTGCGCCTGGGCGCTGCCGGCCAGGCGCACGAGCTGCACGAACTCGGCGCGGTAGCCGTAGCGTCGCGGCCGCGCGCGCGGCTGGGCGAGGGCGAGCGACGTCGTCGTAGCCGTAGTGCTTCAGATAGGGATCGCCGCGCAGGAGCTCGCCGAAGGCGGCGACGGCGACGGCAAAGCGAGCCTCCGCCGGCGCGCGCTCGATGCTCGGCGTAGCCTGTCGGACGGCGTCACCGGGCGCTCGATCAGCCGGCTCGTCGGCCTTCGCCCGGCAGCTTGTAGCGCAGGCGCAGGAACGCGTACTCGCTGCCGCGAGTCGGCCGCGGTCGGCTCGGCCTGCGCGCCGTAGCGCAGCGGGTCGATCGAGCGCGCGCCGCGCCTGACCGGGCGTGATCTCGTAGAGCGCGGTCACCGCGTGGCCGGCGCCGATCTCGCCGGCGTCGACCTGGTCGTTGTTGAAGTCCTCGCGCTTGAGCAGCGCGCGTTCTCGTAGCCGATCAGCCGGTATTCGGCGACCACGGCCGGGTTGAACTCGACCTGGATCTTCACGTCGTTGGCGATCGGGAAGCAGCGTGGCGACGCGTCCTCGACCAGCACCTTGCGCGCCTCCGTCAGGCTGTCGATGTAGGCGGCGGTGCCGTTGCCGTTCTGGCGCCAGCGTCTGCATCAGCGTCGTCGTTGTAGTTGCCGCGTGCCGAAGCCGAGCACGGACAGGTAGACGCCGGTCTTGCGCTTGTCGGGCGACGAAGTCCTCGAGCTCGCTCGGGTCGGTGATGCCGACGTTGAAGTCGCCGTCGGTCGGCGAGGATCACGCGGTTGACGGCGTTCCTGTCGAAGTTGCGCTCGGCCAGCGCATAGGCCTGGCGGATGCCTTCGCCGCCGGCGGTCGAGCCGCCGGCCTGCAGGTTGTCGATGCGCGGCGCAGGATCTTGCCTTGTATCGAGGCCGGCTGGTCGGCTCGAGCACGGTGCCGGCGTTGCCGGCATAGACGACGATCGCGACGCGGTCGCGCTGTCGAGGTGGCGGACGAGCAGTCGCTCAGCGGTCTGCTTGACCAGCGGCAGCTTGTCCGCGCTCTCCATCGAGCCGGAGACGTCGATCAGGAAGACGAGGTTGCGCGCGCGGCCGCTCGGCTGCGCGCGATGTCGTAGCCCTTGATGCCGATATGCAGCAGCCTGGTGCCGGGTTCCAGGGCGTGGGCATGACGGCGACCGAGGTCGGCGAACGGCGCGGCGCGCTCCTTCGGGCAGGTCGTAGGCGTAGTCGAAGTAGTTGACCATCTCCTCGATGCGCACGGCATCGCGCGGCGGCAGCGTGCCCTCGTGCAGGAAGCGCCGCACGTTGCTGTAGGAGGCGGTATCGACGTCGATCGAGAAGGTCGAGACCGGCTCCGCGGCCGCGATCTTCACGGGGTTGGGATCGACGTCCTCGTAGCGCTCGTGTTGACGGGCGCTTGCGCGCTCGCCGACACGTGACGGGGCTTGACGCCCTCGTGTCTGGCGCGGACGGTCAGCTTCCATGGCGGCGATCCCGGCCTGCGGCGCCGGCGCGCGCGGCCGGCGCCGCCTGGGGCGCGGCGCTCATCTCGCGTGACGGGCCTTGCTCCGCATGTTGGGCATTGCAGGCGGCAACGCCGAGCATAGCCGGCGCCGAACAAGAGGCGCGGCCGGCGCATCGAGCGTCGAGCGAATGGATCACGGTCATGGCAGTGGTTCCCCTGAGAGACGGTGACAGCCGCGTTCGGCCGACCCACTGCGCGCGTCGCGGCAGGTTGGAAGTCCTATCGCTGCAATGTGGAGCGATGACCGGTGACTGTGGCGAAGTCGGGGCGCCGACCGCCCCGACGAATGAAGGCCTCAGTCTTCTCCAGCAGATAGCCCGTGCGGCTCGGCAGCGGCTTTTTCCCGACGACCTTTGGCGAGGGGATCGCCCGGCCGCACGAAGCTTGTCCGCGCGACGCGCCAGCAGCAGTGGCCGTCGGCGACCGTGTGCGATCGGCGTGCGGGCGGCACGGGGATCGTCGGCGGTGGGGTCGACGATCTCCGCGATCACCGTGCCGGCCGTCACCATGGCGCCGAGCGGTTGCTTGTATGGCGACGATGCCGGCTGCCGGCGTGCGCACGATATCGCAGGCATCGAGCCGGGTCGCCTCGCAGCGCGGCTGGCGGCAGCGGCCCGGGGTCGCCGGCCACCAGGACGCGGCGCTGCAGGAAGCGGAAGAGCGCGCCGGCGTCGGGCTCGGCCCACTTCGTCGCCGACCTCGGCCTCGCCGCGATATTCGATCGTGGTGCCGAGAGACAGGCTGCGGCGGGCACCGGCTTGTCCGGCAGGGCGCGCGCGAGCCTGGTCCAGGGCGTGCTGAAGGTCTCGTCGAAGGCCTGTCCGCCGGAGTCGTCCGACAACAAGCATCGGCGCGGCTGCCGATCTCGGCCGACGAGGTCGGCGGCCGCCGGCCAGTGGGCGGGATGCAGGAACAGATGGAGCAGCGATTCGCTGTCGCAGTGGCAATCGAGCACGATGTCGGCATCGGCCGCCAGCGCGCGCCAGCGCCAGCCGCAGGCTGGCTCGAGCTCGCTGCCGGCCGGCGCGCCGCGAGGTCCGCGGCCATGGCGGTGCGGATGACCGTGACGTTGCGCGCGGCGTCGTCGGTCAGGCGGTCGCGCACGCAGGTCGGCCAGTCCCGCGAACAGGGTCCGGCCAGTTGCGGTTGAGTTGCCGCCGCCGGCCAGCTCGTAGCGGCCGACATGGCGCGCAGTTGATCACCTGGGCGACGCCGATCGGATTGGCCATGGGCACGACGACGATCTCGCCCTTGATGCCGCCGGCGCGGTCGGCCTCGTCGAGCAGCCGCACCAGATGGTGCAGCACCAGCATGGCCGGGACCTCGTCGGCATGAGCGAGGCATGCAGATGAGCCTTCAGGCCGCGCGCCGAGCCGGCCGTAGCGGTGCACGACCGAGCCGGCGCGGGGCGTCGAGGCTGTTGGGCAGCAGGGCAATGCGATCGATCGTCTTTGTCATGATTGGCGCGTAATAGCGGGTCGCGGCGGCGTGGGCACAGTCGCGGCAATGGGCTATGATGGCACGCGATGAAGCGAGCCAGCGCATCATCTTGCCGCCTTTCTGCCGATCTCGCTCCGCCTTGTCGAGGCGCGGCGGCGCGCGATGCGGGCGCCGCGGCCGACTGCCGCCGCCGCTTCGCCGCGCTTGGTTGCGCGAGCTGTCCGGCGGAGCGGGCGGCACCAGACCGCGGCGGACCGAACCCTTTTGGCCTCCCGGTCTGCCGATTCTGGCCGCCGCCCGTCGAGCCGGCCGACGGGCAGGCGCCGCTCGCCGGCATGGTCCATGCGCTGCAGGCGCTCGGCCTCGTGGCTGGTGTGGGCGCAGAACCTCGCAACTACCGGCGGAGGCACCGCCGTCACGCCGGATTTTCTCGACCGCCGCTGGCTATGCCGTGATATCGCCGGTCCTGAGCCCGAGGGGCCGCCGGCGCTGATCGGCCACGCCGGCCCTGGCGCTCGGCGCGCGTCCTGCTGCTGGGGCCGCGCACGCACTATCCGCGGGCACCGCCATCCCGCGACCGAGCTCTATGTCCCGCTTCAATGCCAGCGATAATGGTGGCGCCGGTGACGGTCCCCGGCGCACCGAAGCCGCCGGGCGCCGTCATCCACCACGGCTCCGAGGTCGCGCACGCCACGCGCGCCGTGATGACGCGCCGCCGCTCGCCGTCTACCTGTGGGTCGGGCGATCCTCGGCACCCACGCGCGGCTGGCCGGCGCGGGCTAGGAGCGCCGCCATGACAGGAGCATGCCATTCCGCGGCAATACAGCGGCAGGCGCCAGCGTAGCCCGGCTACTGTCCAGGCGGCCCGCATCCGCAACCTCCTGGAGCGCGCGCAGCACTTGCTGGCGGCAGGCGGGCCGTGCACCCGGACGGCCAGGGCCATCTCCCAGATCCCGGATCCCGCCGTCAGTCGCCCGCCGCCTTGCCGAGTTCGCCGGCCGGGCCGCCGCCCAATCCGGGCCGCCCGGCGGCGCAGCAGTTCGAGCTATGGCGCGAGCAACAGTCGCTGTGGAGCGCCTTCACGCGCAAGCTCGACGGCGAGAGCCGTGGAGCCGCTGGCGACGCCGGCGCGCGACGACCGCCGACTCTCGCCGACGCCGCCTGGAGCGAGCACCCGGCAGTTCAGACTATGTGAAGCAGGCCTTTATCTGCTGAACGCGCGCTGGATGCAGGCGGCCGTGCGCCAGGTGGACGACCTGGACGCCGACACCCAGCGCAGCAGGTCGAGTTCTACACGCGCCAGGTGATCGACGTTTCCTGGTCGCCCGCCGAATTTCGTCGCCACCAACCCCAAGGCTATGCTGCGCGAGACGCTCGAGCAGCGGCGGCGAGAACCTGGTGCTGCGCCTCGAGCATCTGGTCGCCGACCTGCAGCGGCGGCGCAGCCGGCTCGCGATCCGCCAGACCGACATGAAGGCCTTCAAGGTCGGCGAGAACGTCGCCACCTCGCCCGGCAAGGTCGTCTACCAGAACGAGCTGATGCAGCTCATCCAGTACGCGCCGGCGACCGGACGAGGTCTACGCGCATGCCGCTGCTGATCGTGCCGCCGTGGATCAACAAGTTCTACATCCTCGACCTCAAGCCGCGAGAACTCGTTCATCAAGTGGGCGACCGAGCAGGGCTACACGGTGTTCGTGATCTCGTGGGTCAATCCCGACGAGCGGCTCACCAAGCTGGTGTTCGACGACTACATGAAGCTGGGCCCGCTCGCCGCGCTCGACGCCATCGAGAAGGCGACCGGCGAGCGCCAGGTCTCGGCGATCGGCTACTGCATCGGCGGCACGCTGATGGCCGCGACGCTGGCCTACATGGCGGCGCGCGGCGACGACCGGATCGCCGGCCTGCACCTTCTTCACCGCGCAGGTCGACTTCACCGAGCCGGGCGAGCTCGGCGTCTTCATCGACGAGGAGCAGCTCGCCGGCGTCGAGCAGGCGATGAGCAAGAAGGGCTATCTCGAAGGCAGCGAGATGGCCACGACCTTCAACATGCTGCGCGCCAACGACCTCATCTGGTCGTTCGTGGTCAACAACTACCTGATGGGCAAGGACCCCTTCCCGTTCGACCTGCTGTTCTGGAACGCCGATGCCACGCGCATGCCGGCGGCGATGCACAGCTACTACCTGCGCAACATGTACCAGAAGAACCTGCTGGCGCGGCCCGGCAGGCATCACGCTGGCGGGCGAGGCGCTCGACCTGCGCTGACATCGACCTGCTGCCGATCTTTATCAGCTCTCGACCGAGAGCGACCCGCATCGCGCCCTGGAAATCGACCCACGCCCTCAGGCCAGCTGGTGCGCGGGCCTACCGCTTCGTGCTGTCCGGCTCACGGCCACATCGCCGGCGTGATCAACCCGCCGGCGGCAGAACAAAGCTACTACTATCTTGACGAACGCCGCAGGGATCCGCCGACCGCCGAGCGATAGGCTGGCGCGGCGCACGACGCGCCACACCGGCTCCCGGTGGACCGACTGGGCGGCGTGGGTCGCGCAGCAGGGCGGCGGCATGGTGCCGGCGCGCGAACCGGGAGCGGGCGCGTCGCCGGCGAGCGGGCATGCGCCGGGCTCCTACGTGCGGGTGCGCGCGGGCGGCTGAGCGATGACAGCCTGCAACCGACGCCCGCCGCGCCTATATGGCGGTAGACACCGGACGGCTGTCGAGATCAGGAGGCGCCCCATGGGCGACCGTCTTTTTCCAGTTCTCTACATCGGCACGCCGAGCCGCCAGGGCGCCGGCGATCCGCGCCGCCGGAGCCGATGGGTGATCCTGACCTCGACCCGCTGGACGATCCCGATGCGGACCCGGACGAAGGCCCGAGCCCGAACCGATGGACGATCCCGACGAGAATTGAAGGCGCCGCTCTATCACCCGCAGCCCGCCGCTGGTGTCGATCACCTGGCCGGTGATCCAGCCGGCATCGGCAGAGGCCAGGAAGGCGACGGTGCGAGCGATATCGGCGCGGCTGGCCGACGCGGCCGAGCGGGGTCTTGGCGATCGCCTCGTCGAGGAACTTCGGATCGCGGATCAGCATGTCCGTGTCCGTCGCGCCGGGCGCCACGGCGTTCACGGTGATGCCGCGCGGTCCGAGTTCGGCGGCGAAGGCTGCGCGTGAGGGCGTCGACGGCGGCCTTGCTGGCGATATAGGCGCTCAAGCCGGGGATCAGCCGCGCGCGCGCCGATCGACGAGGTGTTGATCACGCGGCCCCGCCGTCAGGCAGGTGGGGCGCCGCCGCCTGCGCGTCATCGCCGCGACGCCGAAGACATTGACCGCCGAAGACTTTCTCGGAAATGCTCCGGGTCGCATCGCCGGGAGCGTCGCGACGTCCAGCACGCCGGCATTGTTGACGAGGATGTCGATGCGGCCGAAGGCGTCGCGCGCGGCGGCGGCGATCTTGGCGGGGCCGTTCGCGCGCTGACATCGCCGCGGTGCCAGCACGGCCTCGCCGCCGTCCTCCTGATGGTCCGCACGACCGCCTCCGCGGCCTGTGCTTCGACGACGAATAGTTGACCGCGACCTTGGCGCCGTCTCTGCGCCAGCCGGCGCGCGATGGCGGCGCCGATGCCGCGGAGCCGCCGGTGACGAGCGCAACCTTGCCTTCCAATGAGCTGGACATGATCGACCTCTCGGTGCATTGATTTGATAATTAGATGATTGTCTAACTAAGAAGCGTCGCCGCGGCGTCGTCAAGCTCCGCCGGCGGCGTTTGCGGGGCCGCCGAGGCGACGGCCGAGCTCCTGCTGATAGGCGGCGAAGGTGTCCGGGCGCAGGGTGAGGAAGCCGCACTTGCCTTCGCGCCGCATCTCCACGAGATCGGCGCCGCCCAGCTCCTTCAGGTGGTGCGGACATGGTGGCCGGCGTCGACGTGCGAACGCCTCGGATCAGGCGCTGGCACGCCACGTCCGGCTCGGCCGCGATGCCGCTCGAGGATCGCAGAAGCGCGTGGGATCGGCGAGCGCCCTGGCGATGCGCATGAAGCGTCGGTCGTCCATATCGTCACTATATCGGTACTCCGCCGCGCCGGGCAAAGGGCCGCGCGCGCCATGCTCTGCATTTCCGGCTGAGACATCATCGACTCGGTGCTATACAGGCCGGCAATGACATCAGAACTTGCAGACTCGCACAGCAGCGGCCCGCGGCTCCCCCGCGCAGCTACGTCGATCACCTGAACGAGGCGCAGCGCGCGGCGGTCGAGGCCGTCGACGGCCCCGTGCTGGTGCTGGCCGGCGCCGGCACCGGCAAGACGCGCGTGCTGACCACGCGGCTCGCGCACATCCTGACGTCCGGCCGGGCCTATCCGTCGCAGATCCTCGCCGTCACCTTCACCAACAAGGCGGCGCAACGAGATGAAGACGCGCGTCGGCGCGCTCATCGGCGCGGCCGGTCGAGGGCTGGTGGCTCGGCACGTTCCATTCGCTGGCGGCGCGGCTGCTGCGCCGGCCATGCGGAGCTGGTCGGGCTGAAGCCCAACTTCACCATCCTCGATACCGACGACCAGATCCGGCTGCTGAAGCAGCTCATCCAGGCCGCCAATATCGACGACAAGAAGTGGCCGGCGCGGGCGCTGCTCGCGCGTCATCGAGCGCTGGAAGGATCGCGGCCTGACGCCCGACAAGGTCGACGGCGGCCGAGCAGGGCGACTTCGCCCACGGCCGCGTGCCTCGAGCTCTACCGCGCCTATCAGGAGCGGCTGAAGACGCTGAACGCCTGCGACTTCGGCGATCTGCTGCTGCATAATCTGACGATCTTCACGCGGCCATGCCGACGTGCTGCAGACCTACCAGCGGCAGCTTCAAATACATCCTGGTCGACGAGTACCAGGACACCAACGTCGCGCAGTATCTGTGGCTGCGGCTGCTGGCGCAGCGGCCATCGCAACCTCTGCTGCGTCGGCGACGACGACCAGTCGATCTATGGCTGGCGCGGCGCCGAGGTCGGCAACATCCTGCGCTTCGAGAGCGATTTCCCGGGCGCCAGCATCATCCGGCTGGAGCGCAACTACCGCTCCACCCACCACATCCTCGGCGCCGCCTCCGGCCTCGATCGCCCACAATCGAGGGCCGCCTCGGCAAGACGCTCTGGACCGAGTCGGAGCGATGGGCGAGAAGGTGGCGCGTGCAGCGGCCTGTGGGACGGCGAGGAGGAGGCGCGCTTCGTCGGCGACGAGGTCGAGGCGTTGCAGCGCAAGCGGCGCGGCGCTCGGGCCAGATCGCCATCCTCGTGCGCGCCGGCTTCCAGACCCGCGAGTTCGAGGAGCGCTTCATCACCCTCGGCGTGCCCTACCGCGTCATCGGCGGCCCGCGCTTCTACGAGCGCCAGGAGATCCGCGACGCCATCGCCTATCTGCGCGTCCTGCATCAGCCCGACCGACGATCTCGCCTTCGAGCGCATCGTCAACACGCCGCGCCGCGGCATCGGCGATCTGACCGTGCGAGCGATCCACAGCCTGGCGCGCGGCAGCAGAGCGTGTCCACTGAGCGAGGCGGCCGCGCGCCTGATCGAGACCGACGAGCTGAAGGCGGCGGCGCGCAAGGCGCTGGGCGCGCTGCTGCGCGATTTCGAGCGCTGGCGCAGCTTGAGCGCGGGCATGCCGCAGGGCGAACTGGCCGAAGTGGTGCTCGACGAGGTCCGGCTACACCGCCATGTGGCAGGCCGACAAGTCGCCGGAGGCGCCGGGCCGCCTCGAGAACCTGAAAGAGCTGATCACGGCCATGGAGGAGTTCGAGAACCTGGCCGGCTTCCTCGAGCATGTCAGCCTGGTCATGGAGAACGCCGAGGGCAATCCCGGCGAGATGGTCAGCATCATGACGCTGCACAGCGCCAAGGGCCTGGAATTCGACGTCGTATTCCTGCCAGGCTGGGAGGAGGGCCTGTTCCCGCACCAGCGTGCGCTCGATGAAAACGGGGCGGTCGGGCTTGAGGAGGAGCGCCGGCTGGCCTATGCCGGCCTGACCCGCGCGAAGCGGCGGGCCTCGTCAGCTACGCCGCCAACCGCCGCATCCACAACATGTGGCAGAGCGCGATCCCTCGCGCTTCGTCGCGGAGTTGCCGCCGAGCATATCGAGCGCGCCTCCGGATGTCGTCGGCCTCGATCCCTGGCGAGAGTTCCGTGCCGTCGCGTTTCGCCGGAGGCGCCCGGTGGGTTCGCGCCGATGGCCGGACGCTCCCAGCGCCTGTGGAGCGGGCGTCCCGGTGCGGTGATCGACGTTCCCATGCCGGCGGCGCGCAGGCGGTGCAGCTACAGCGCCGGCGCGCGTGTGTTCCACCAGAAGTTCGGCTACGGCGAAGGTGATCGCCGCCGATGGCGACAAGCTCGACATCGACTTCGACAAGGCCGGCACCAAGAAGGTGATGGCAGGCTTCGTCGTGCCCGCCGAACAGGCGCGCTGACCGGCCTGCGTGAAGAAGGTCCCGAAGTCGTCGAAAGGCCTCGTGGGCGATCCGCGTCCAGCTGCCCTCCGAGCGCCCGCCCGAACTGGCACTCCGCCGTCGAAGCCGTCCTCGAGCCCGTTGGGCGTGCCGCTGTCGAGCTTCGAGGGCGCGGCGGGCAAGGGCTGGAGCGTCGAAGTGCTGTGCGAGCAGCGACTGCACGCGCCTCGCTCGTGCGCTCTGCCTTGAAGGCGATCGGCGCGCCGCCGGCGGCGATCGCCTATGTGCCGCCGAAGAACTGGGTGGCGGAGACCCAGCGGCTGCTGGCGCCGCTGCGCATCGGACGGTTCTTCATCCACGGCGCTCACTTTCAGGGCCGTCCCGCCGCGCGGCGCGATCCCGCCGCTGATCGACGCCAGCATCGCCTTCGGCACCGGCCGGCACACGAGACGACTCTGCGGCTGCCTGCTGGCGCTCGATCGCTTGGCGCGGGCAGGCGCGCACATCAAGCGGCCGCTCGACCTGGGCTGCGCGGAGCGGCATCCCGGCGCTGGCGTGGCGCATCTTTGGGACGCGCCGGTGCTGGCGGTCGACACCGACCTGGAACTCGGTGCGCGGTGGCGCGCGAGAACCTGCGCATCAATCGCGCGGCGAGCAGAGTGCGGGTGGTCAGAGTCACGGGTTCGGGGGCGGCTGCCGTGCGCCGCGCGGCGCCGTTCGATCTCATCGTCGCCAAGTATCGCGTGGCCGGTGCCGCTGTAGCTGGCTGGCGCGCGGCTTCGGCGCGCAATCTGGCGCCGGGCGGTACGGCCATCCTGTCGGGGCTGATGAACGATCAGGAACCGCAGGTGATCGCGGCGCAGTGACGCCACGGCCTCAAGCTGCGGCGTCGCTGGCGCGCGGACGATTGGTCCGTGCTGGAGCTCGGCGGTCGCGCAACAAAAACGGCGGCCCCCGCGAAGGGCCGCCGTCATTGACCAGCGGACGCCGTTCAGATGCTACGCGACTTGCGTGACGCGTGGCTGGTCCGGCTGGCCGGCCGGCAGCGAGCGGACGGCGAGCTCTTCCGCCACCCAGTCGATATCGCCGCGCACCATGCCGATGTCGTCGAGGGTGCGGTTGTCGAGCGCTGTTCAGATCCTGGGCCGCGGCACGGCTGCGAGCCCAGCGGCGCACCGCCTCGAGCGGATCGGCGCTGTCGACATGGCCGGCGGCAGTCATGCCGGCGATGACCGCCGGGATGTCCGCCCGCGTGATGCCGATGTCGCTGGAGCATGCGGTCGTCGAGGGCGCTCAGCTCGCGATAGGCCGCGCGCCGCTCCGTCCAGGCCGCCAGGCTCCCGCCGAGCACGTGGCAAACAGGTTACCCAGGGCCATGCTCACGCTCGGCGCCCGCCGCGATGCACACAGACTCGGCGATGGCAGTGATGTCGAACCGCTCCACACCGATATCCTGGAGCATCCTGTCGTCGAGCTGTTCGAGCCGATCGACCACATGGCGCTGCCGCAGCGGGGCGCAGGATCGCCGCCGTCAGGTTGCGCAAGGCGCCGCCGACGGTTGCCGGCAGAATGGTCTGGTGACGGCGGCCGGCGCCCTGTCGCGCGGCACCAGCATCACCTTTTCGCTCGCAGTAAACCGGGTCATGATGAGTCCCTTCCGATACATTCCAGTGGCCGGCAACCACTGCCGGCGATTACCTTGTGACAACGACGCTAATATAGGGGGATCGATCCCGTCGGTCAGGGGTATTGTGCATCGCAGCAATGCACGCCCTGCATGGCTGATGGCGCGTTAAAAATGTCTTAATTTCAACACATTGTGGCACGAACTCGAACACGAGAAAATCAGAGGCAAAATCGATGTCTGAATATCGCGCCGCATACCAGGGCGATGAGGTCGTAGACAGGCTGCTGCGGAAGGCCGGATCGCCCCTATGGCGCGGCCGATCTCCCGGGTCTTTTGGCCGGGGTGGTGGGGCGCGCCGGAACCGGCCGACCCCGAGGCCTGGATCGACCTGGTGGCAGCAGCAATGCCAGCGATGCGCTGAAGGCCCAGCTGCGCGCCTATCGCGCCGAGACGGGCGACGGAGGCGTCCCATGCGGAGTCCGGCTGCCACGACGGCGCGGGTCGCGGCCCTGCGCGCCGAATGTGCAGCGGCGTGGCTTGGCCGGCTTCATCAGTGCCGCGGGCCGACGAGCACCAGGGCGAAGTATGTGTCGCCGCGGGCCGAACGGCTGGCCTGGTTGACCGGTTTCACGGGGTCGGCCGGCCTCGCCATCAGTCGTTGCCGCAGGCGGCCGCCGTCTTCGTCGATGGGCGCTACACGCTTCAGGTGACGCAGCAGGTCGATACGGCGCTGTTCGTGCGCCCGCCATCTCACGGATCAGCCGCCTGAGGCCTGGATCGCGGAGAACCTGCCCGCGGGCGGCAAGCTCGGCTATGACCCTTGGCTCCATACGCCGGACGGTCTCGAATTCCTGCGGCGGGCTGCGACCGCGCCGGCGGCGAACTGGTGGCCCGCGCTGACAACCCGCTCGATGCCGTCTGGACGGATCAGCCGGCGCCGCCGATCGCCCCGGTCCGGCCCCACGAGCTCCGCTACACGGGTCGCGAGATCGGTCGACAAGCGCACGAGGCCTGGGCGCCAAGCTTGGCTGCGGACAAAGATCGATGCCGCCGTGCTGACGGCGACCCGACTCACTGCGCCTGGCTGCTGAATATCCGCGGCGGCGACGTGCCGCGGACGCCGCTGCCGCTCGGGTTCGCCGTGCTGCATGCCGACGGGGCGGTCGAGCCTGTTCATGGACCGGCGCAAGTTCGTGCCCGGACTGGAAGCGCATCTCGGCAACGCCGTCCGTGTGCACGCGCCCGATCAACTGGCCCCGCGCTCGATCGCCTCGGCCGGGACAAGCGCCGGGTGCTGGCCGATCCGACGAGCGCGCGCAGCCTGGATCTTCGACCGGCTGGCGGCGGCGCGGGCAGAAGTCGTGCGCGGCAGCGATCCCTGCGCCCTCCCCAAGGCCTGCAAGAACGCGGTGGAGATCGAGCAGGTACGCGGGCGGCGCACCGGCGCGACGGCGCCGGCCGTGACCGCTTCCTGGCTTGGCTCGCCGGACGCATGCCGCCAGCGGCAAGCTGAGCGAGATCGAGGCGGCCGAGCAGCTGGCCCAGTTCCGGCGCAGCAACGAGCTGTTCCGCGATTTCAGCTTCGACACGATCTCCGGCGCCGGCCCCAACGGCGCCATCGTGCACTACCGCGTCGACGCCAGCGACCAACCGCCTCGTTCGGTCGGGCGAGCTCTATCTCGTCGATTCCGGCGCCCAGTATCTCGACGGCACCACCGACATCACCCGCACCGTCGCGATCGGCGCGCCGACGGCGCGAGATGCGCGATCGCTTCACCCGCGTGCTGAAGGGCCATATCGCGCTCGGCGCGGCGCGCTTTCCACGCGGCACGCACCGGCAGCCAGCTCGATGCCCTCGCCCGGACGGCGCCTGTGGGCCGGCCGGTCTCGACTACGACCACGGCACCGGCCACGGCGTCGGCAGCTATCTGGGCGTCCACGAGGGCCCGCACGCGGATCTCGAAGATCCCGAACCGCGTGCCGCTCGAGGTCGGCATGATCGTCTCCAACGAGCCGGGCTATTACAAGACCGGCGGCTATGGCATCCGCATCGAGAACCTGGTGACGGTGGTCGAGGCGCCGGTCGAAGGCGCCGAGCGGCCGATGCTGGGCTTCGAGACCCTGACCCTGGCCCCGATCGACCGGAATCTGGTCGACCGGGGCCCGCTGACCCCGGCCGAGATCGGCCTGGCTCGACGCCTACCATGCCGGGTGGCCGCCGCCATCGGCCCCCTGGTCGACGGCAGAAACCGCAGAAATGGCTGGCGGCTGCGTCACCGGCCGCTCGCCCCCTGACAAGCGGCGGGAACCGGTCGTAAGCTTCAGAGATTAGAAGCGAACCCGCGGTCAACTAGCGGCGGGGGCTGGATTTGTTACTGTCACCCGTGTGGGCGATGAAAAAGGGGAACTGAGCCATGCGTACAACTGATGAGCTATGATGATCGCGGTGGGCGTGCTGGCGGCGGGGCTGGCGCTCTCCGGCTGCACCAATCGGGCGCTGTCGCTGATGGATACCGATCCGCTCGACGGCAACGTGCATCCGCATCTGGTCTGGAAGGACGGCGAGGTCCAGTACCAGGGCGGGCACTATAACTAAGCCGTTCTTCAGGACCTTCCGAGACATGACCTGAGACCCGGCCGCCTGTCCTAGGCGGCCGCGGCGCGTGCTTGGCCCCAAAGGTCGAGCGCGCGTCTTCACGATCTCGGCGAGTGCCTCCTGGTCGCATCCGAACATTGGAATGGGACGTAGCAGTGCTGTCCATTCCCAACATCCCGTTCAGGGGAGGTTTCCTATGAGTCAGAGTTTCCATGCGGGCGTTCTGGCTCGGCGGCGCGGTGGCGGTCGGCTCTGTCGCTCGCCGCCTGCGCCGACAACGAAATGGAGATGCATGAGCAGAGCCTGTTCACCCGCCTGGGCGGCAAGCCGGCGATCACCGCCGTCGTCGACGAGTTCATCGGCAAGCGTCGCCGCCGACAAACGCATCAACAGCCTTCTTCCCGCCAATGCCGACATCCCCGACCTGAAGGGCAAGCTCGTCGACCTGATCTGCCAGGGGCACCGGCGGACCCTGCACCTACAATCGCGGCAGGACTACGAAGGCCGCACACGAGGGCATGGAGGCGGAAGGAGGGCGACTTCAACGCGCTGGTCGAGGACCTGGTCGCCGCCCTCGACAAATTCAAGGTGCCGGAGAAGGAGAAGGGCTGAGCTGCTCGGCATATTGGGGCCAATGAAGGGCGCGATCGTCGAGGGGTGAGCACACGCTCGCAGATCGCGCCGGAGGGGCGACCTGGCCGGTCGCCCTACGAAAGTGTCCCACGAGACCCAGCCACTCTCTTCGCTCAAGGTCGTCAGTCCCAGTTCCTTCGCCTTGGCTGCCTTTGAGCCGGCGTCGGCGCCGACGATGACGTAGTCGGTCTTCTTCGACACGGAGCCGGCGACCTTGGCGCCGAGACGACTCGGCGCGGGCCTTGGCTTCGTTGCGGGTCATGACCGTGAGCTTGCCGGTGAAGACCACGGTCTTGCCGGCGATCGGCGAGCCGCTGGTCTTCGGCTGACGAAGTCCTGCACCGATACCTCTCGCGTGCAGGTCGTCCAAAGCCTTCAGGTTATGCGGCTCGCCGAAGAAGACGATGATGTCGCCGGCGACCGAGGTTGCCGATGCCTTCGATGTTGTCGAGCTCGTGATAAGCCGCCTCTCGTGATCCTGGGCCGCGATCACTGGCGTCGCGCCAGGCGGTCAGAGAGCCGTAGTTGCTCGCCAGCAGGCGTGCGGTGGCGTCGCCGACCTGCGGAATGCCGAGGGCATAGATGAAGCGTTCGAGCGCGATGTTGCGGCGCGCCTCGATGGCCTTGCAGCAGCTTGGCGACCGACTGCTGCCCCAGCCCTCCGCGCGCTTCCAGTCTCGGCCTCGCGCTTGCGCGCAAGCGGAAGATGTCGCCCGAGGTCTGCTGAGCCAGCCTTCCTGCCATAGTTCTCCGGATGCGCTTGTCGCCGAGGCCGTCGATATCGAAGGCGTTGCGGCTGACGAAATAGCTTCAGGCGCTCGACTCGCCTGGGCCGCAGGCAGACGAGGGCCGCCGGTGCAGCGGCGCGACCATCACCGCCTTCTCGCTCGCGTACGGCGTGGCTGTTGCAGACCGGGCAACGCTCGGGGAAGACGTAGGGCTTGCTGCCGCTGCGGGCGTTTCTCCGGCACTACCGCCAGCCACCTGCGGGATGACGTCGCCGGCGCGCTGGATGATGACGCGTGTCGCCGACGCGGATGTCCTTGCGCGCGATCTCGTCCTCGTTGTGCAGCGTGGCGTTCGGCGACCACGACGCCGCCGACGGTGACCGGCTCGAGCTCGGCCACCGGGGTCAGCGCGCCGGTGCGGCCGACCTGGATCGTCGATCGCCGCAGCGATGGTCTGCGCCTGCTCGGCCGGGAACTTGTGGGCGAGTCGCCCAGCGCGGCGCGCGGCGACACGAAGCCCAGCCGCGCCTGCCAGGTCGAGCCGGTTCGACCTTGTAGACGACGCCGTCGATGTCGTAGGCGCAGCGCGGCGCGCTCGCGCCGCGATCTCGGCGTGGAAGGCCAGCACCTCGTCGATCGTTCTCGCAGCGCGCGCATCAGCGGGTTGACTGCGAAGCCCCAGTCGCTCGAGATGCTGCAGGAAGTCCCAGTGCGTCTTCCGCTACCGGCTCGGCTCACCTCGCCCCAGCCATAGGCGAAGAAGCGCAGCGGGCGCGCGCGCCGTGACCGACGGATCGAGCTGGCGCAGCGAGCCGGCGGCGGCAGTTGCGCGGATTGGCGAACACCTGTCGCCGGCGGCGGCGCTGCTCGGCGTTGAGCTTCTGGAAGTCGGCGTGGCGCATATAGACCTCGCCGCGCACCTCGAGCACCTTCGGGATGCGCCTGTCCTGCAGGCGCTTCGGCAGGTACCGGCGATGGTGCGCAGGTTGGCGGTGACGTCCTCGCCGACGGTGCCGTCGCCGCGGGTGGCGCCCTGCACGAGCAGGCCGTTCTCGTAGCGCAGCGAGGCCGACAGGCCGTCGATCTTCGGCTCGGCCGACCAGCTCGACCGCGGCGTCTTCCGCTGAGGCCGAGGAAGCGGCGGACGCGGGCGACGAACTCGCGCGCACGTCGTCCTCGGCGAAGGCGTTGTCGAGCGACAGCATGGGCGCGGGCGTGCGTGCACCTTGGCGAAGCCGCTTCGCCGGCGCCGCGCCGACGCGCTAGGTCGGGCTGTCGGGCCGGCGCACGCTCGGGGAAGCGGGCCTCGATGGCGTCGTTGCGCTGCCGCAGGAGGTCGTAGTCGGCGTCCGAGATCTCCGGCGCGTCCTTCTGGTGATAGAGCTCGTCGTGGTGCGCGATCTCCTTGGCGAGGCGCGCAAGCTCGTCCGCGGCTTGCCCGGGCGTGAGCTTGTCGGCGGCGATGTCGGCCGTGGGTTTCATCCCCGGGCTTGCCCTGGGGACCGGCATGCCGCGCTGCCGGCGCGGTCGCCATCAGGCGGTCGGCGGCGGCGCGGGGCTTCGTCGGTGACGCTGGCGCCCGACAGCATGCGCGCGATCTCCGCGCCGCCCTTGCGGGTCGAGCACGACGAGGCGGGTGACGGCGCTCTTGCCGGCGGTCGCCTTCCACCCGCCAATGCTGGGCGGTGCGGGCGGCGACCTGCGGCGAGTGGGTGACGACCAGCACCTGCAGTTTTCGCCCGAGGCGCACCAGGCGCTCGCCGACGGCTGCGGCGGTGGCGCCGCCGACGCCGCTGTCGACCTCGTCGAAGATGAAGGGTCGGGACCAGGATCGACCTCGGCCAGCGCTGACCGTGAGGGCGAGCAGGAAGCGCGACAGCTCGCCGCCGGAGGCAATCTTGCTGAGCGGTTCCCGGCATGCCCGGATTGGTCGTGATCTCGGACCACCACGCGCTCGCGCATGCTCAGTCGGCGTCGGGCAGCGGCTCGAGGCGGGTGGCGAAGCGGCCTTGTCGAGCTTCAGCGGTGGCAGCTCGGTGTTGCACGGCGGGTGTCGAGGCGGCGGGCCGCCTTGGCGCGCGCGCCTTGCCTAGTGCGTCAGCCGCCGTCGCGTAGGCCTGGCGGGCCGCCGCTTCCTCCCGCGCCAGGCGGGCGAGGTGGCCGCTCTGATCGTCGAGGCGGCGAGCTCAGCGGCGAGCTTGGCGCCGTGGTCGGCCAGGGCATCGACGGGCACGCCGTGCTTGCGCAGAGTCGCGGAGCGCAGAGCAGGCGCCCTCGATCTGGGCCAGTCCGGTGGGGGGCGAGCTCGGGATCGCTGACCAGGCGGCGCAGGCGGTCGGCGGCGTCCGGCCAGCTCGGCAGCGGCCCGGTCGGGGGCGGCGATGATGGGCGCGGTCAACTCGCCGGCCTTGTCGGCCATGCCGGTCGAGCCGCCGCTGGGCCGCCACGATGCGGCCGTCGGCGCCGCGTTCGCCGGTCAGTTCGTCGAAGGCGGCGTGGGCGGCCTCCAGCAGCTTCTCGCGGTTGGAGAGCAGGCGGCGGGTCTCCGCCAGCATCGGCCTCCTCGCCGCGGCGTGCAAACCACGTCAAGCTCGGCGACGGCGTGGCGAGATATTCTCATCGCGGCGCGCGCGCGCCAGCGCCGCCTCGGCCTCTGCCCGCGCCGTGGCACTCGTCCGCCACTGCCGCCAGTTGTCGCGGACCTCGGTCGCCTGTCGGCGAGGCCGCCGAAGGCATCGAGCATGGTGCGGTGGTTGGCGCTGTCGAGCAGGCGCTGCTGCTCGACCTGGCCTCGAGTCACCGCCAGCGACTCGCGCCGATGCGGCCGGAGCAGGGCGGCGCCGATGGATTGGTCGTTGATCTGAGCGCGGCTGCGGGCCGTCGGCGCCGAGCTGGCGGCGGAGGATGATTGTTTGCCGTCGTTGGGCGAGGCCCTGCCTCGCCGAGCAGCGCGCACGGCATGGTCGGCGGCGACGCGTAGGAACTCGGCGCCTGACGCTGGCCCGCCTAGCGCCGGGCGGAGCAGCTGCAGGTCGGCGCGGCCGCCGAGGGCCGCAGCTGGAGCGCATCCACGGAGGATCGATTTGCCGAGGCGCCCAGTCTCTCGCCGGTCGACACGGAGGGAGCCGTGATCGATCTCAGGTCCGGCAGGTCGATCAGGACGATCGTGACCGACGCGGCCCGGCGGCGCGTCGTGCCAACAGCGCCATCAAGCACCGGGCATCAAAGAACACCCCGCGCTGAGCCAGGAGCGACATCCTTCTTCTATCGGCTGCAGGTTCAACACTGGTCAGAGTGTGCTGGCAGCTGTCCTGATACCAGATCAGCTGCCGGGATGGTTGTGGCCGCCCAGCACGGCGGCCGCATTCTGCGCCTCGTCCATTTCACGCCGAGCGCCAGGTAGCTTACTCGGTGAGGCGGCTTCGAGCGCCTCCGGCATTATGGCAGTTGGTGTCTGAGCAGTTCTGGGCGATGACGCTGGCGGAAGGCGGTTTGATAGGCCGCCAGAACCGCGACCCAGCTTGTACTCGACGGGGGTGGAAGCGCGACCGGAAGCTTCTCATCTCCTTGCAGCGCAGAGGCAGGTCGCGCTGGGCGAGGTCGAAACGAAGGCGAAGCGATCGCGCGCGTATGTTGATCGGTGTGGGGGAACTTAGCGGGTGACGACGTCGTTCCTCAGGGCGTCGAGCTGCCTGCTGGGTGCCCTTCTGGTCGCGGCCGGCGTCGGCGATCTGCTCGTTAATGCGAGATTGCTGCCTTGAAGGCATAGTCAACGGCGTAGAGCCGCACGCTCTTGTTGCCGGGGTGCAGGGTCGATGAAAGCGGCTGAGCGAGATGAGGGCGTCTGCGTCTGTACCTTGTCATCTGCCGGGGTGAGTTGGCATAGGCCGACGCTCAAGCTGTCATCCGCGGGTCTTGCCCAGTGGGGATGCTGGCAGTCAGGGCTGCCATCGTCGACGCCGGCGACGGCCTGGGCGGCCTCGCTACGCCTTGCTCTCTGCATAGCAGGCGAGGCCGGTGTCGTATTGGGAGTTCCTCACGCCAGGCACGCTCGAGCCTGGAGGCTCCCCGGCAGTGGGGCCCGAACAGGCCCTCAGCGTGTCCGCAAGCCGGCCAGCCGGGAAAGACGGCGGCGCAGGCCGCGGCGGGACGATGGGAAACGGCGGCGCGCAGGCTCGCGATCATCGTCATCTCGTTGATTTGTCCCCAGGCGGCGGCCCGGACTATAGGCGTCGCACCCCCGACCGCTTCAAGGCGCGGCCGGGCCGACCGCGCTGTCGGTGGTCGCAGGGGAGGGAGGGTCAGCGCTGAAAACTGCGGAATAAAAGCTGTATCGGCCAAAACGTAAGGGAGGTCTGGATAAGGCGCAGCGCATTTCGCCATGACACCGCACGGTCCGCGAGGACGAGCGCGATCGGATGTTTGGGCGATGGGCATCGCAGCCAAGGCTCGAATGATTCGCGTTGACAGTTTATATAAACTACGCTATGTTCATGAATGTTCAATAGGCATTCTGCGTTGCCTGGATCAGCCTCGGATGGATCCGAGGCAGAACGCCTACGCGCCGGCGCGCGCCAGGGCGGCCGCTATTACCGCCAACGCTGCAGGCGCCGCTGCTTCCAGCACGGCAGCGCCGCGGCATCGGGCCACCGAAGGGCAGCCAGAACGCGCGCCGGCACGGCTTCTTCAGCCGCGAGGCGATCGCGACGCCGCCGCATCAACGGCTTCATCCGCCAATGCCTGCAGACTGGAAGATCAGAGCCAAGGTGGTTAAGCGCGAGCGCTGACGCGGTCAATGGCGATGAGAGACGTATCACGGCGGTCTGCTGCGCATTGGGTTGGCGACGGCTCAGGTGATATTGGACCAAGGTCCAATGGCACTCAGCATCATTTCTTCTACGATTTGTGCGCGGTCGATCGCGCACCTGCGCTAAACGGCGGGCTCCTGGGGTGACTGGGGCTGCCGCGTCCACGGGAAGTGAGGCTGCGCGAGCTATCTACTCAAGTGATGGGAACCTTCATTCGTTGAAGTTGGCCTCGGAAGAGGTCCGACAATCAGGACGAAAGGACGCGCCATGCGCCGGTACGCCGTGGAATTCATCGGGACGTTCTTTCTCGTGTTGACAATCGGCTGCACCGGGCTCGCAGCGGCTCCGGGCGTGATTGCTCCGCTGGCCATAGGGGCCGTGCTGATGGCGATGATCTACGCGGGCGGCCACATCTCGGGCGCCCATTACAACCCGGCAGTCACGCTCGGGGTGTTCCTGCGGGGGCGGTGTCCTGCCTCGGACGTGCTGCCATACTGGGGCGCGCAACTGCTCGGTGCCGCCGGTGCGGCCTGGATCGTCGGCCTCGCCCTTCGGGGCGCGCCGGTGAGTCCATTCGTTGCCCCCGTATTTGGGGCGTTTCTGGCCGAGTTCCTTTTCACGTTTGCGCTGGTGTACGTCGTGTTGAACGTGGCCACGGCCGACGCAACAGACGGGAATTCCTACTTCGGTCTCGCTATCGGCTTCACGGTCCTGGCTGGCGCATTCGCCGTCGGCCAGGTGTCGGGAGCGGCCTTCAACCCGGCCGTCGCCATCGGCGCCTCGATCCGGGGCCTGCTCCCGTGGTCCAACTTGTGGCTCTACATCGTTGCGGAACTGCTGGGAGGGGCCGCGGCGGCGTTCGTCTTCAAAGCGCTCAACCCAACCAGCCGGCCCGGGACCGCATAGGACCGGGCAGCAGCCCGGCGACCCCGAACTGGCCGCATAGCGTGGCGTTAACGGCGAACCAGGTAGAACGAAGATGAACGCCGGGATGGCACATATGCGCGGGCTTCAACGTCGGCGCGGGGCGGCACTTTCTGGCCGAACCGGACAGATATCTCGCGATCAGGTTCACGATGCCGGGAACAGCTCATGCCCCATGATCGACTGCCGGAGCAGCGGGATCGAATTCTCGGTGCGGGGCGTAAACCTCGCGCACCGCGACCCGCGAGTCGTTGCGCTCTAACCGTCAAACGCTTTGCGAGGATCACCGAGGGCTTGATCATTAGCGGCAGTGAGGCTTGGAAACAGGCGGACTCCGAGGATTGCTCTGTGGCAGGCGCTGGACGGAGTCTTCGGTGCCAGCCGGATGTGAAGAGGGTCTTCAGGGCCGGCCACTGTCGCTGGCGAGCCTCCGCGATCTCAGCCGGTCATGCCGCCGGGCATGACCACGTCGGTGAACAGCAGATCGATGGGCGCGTCGCTTTCGAGATCTTCTGCGCTGCCGGTCCGTCGACGGCCTCGATCACGCGATAGCCGAGGTCGCGCAACTGCCCGAGGACGAGGCGCGCACTGGACGTCGTCTTCCACCACCGGGATCGTCTCGCCGCCGCGCGGGTGCTGGGACGGCGGCGGCGTCGACGGGCGCGATACTGCGGCCGACAGGCGCGTAGTACAGTCCGCACAGTCGTCCCATGGCCGACTTCGCTATAGATCTTTTTCGTGGCCGCGCGACTGCTTGGCGAAGCCGTAGATCATGCTGAGGCCGAGCCCAGCAATACGTAAATT
>ERZ1370068.3160-contig-2280_pt1 | contig 22161 bp, 28 predicted proteins | sample MGYA00561227_ERZ1370068 | MGnify/ENA primary metagenome ERZ1370068 (study PRJEB38410, sample SAMEA6850437) | metagenome | study: Metagenomic assessment of the ecological functions of the soil: analysis of the soil microbiota associated with the... | reverse complement strand
GAACGCCTGCTCGATCGTGCCGACCATGTAGAACGCCTGCTCGGGCAGCGCGTCGCACTCGCCGTCGACGATCATCTTGAAGCCCTTGATCGTGTCCTTCAGCGACACGTACTTGCCCGGGCGACCCGGTGAACACTTCGGCCACGGTGAACGGCTGCGACAGGAAGCGCTGGATCTTGCGCGCGCGCGCACGGCCAGCTTGTCCTCGGCGAGAGCTCGTCCATGCCGAGGATCGCGATGATGTCGCGGAGCTCCTTGTAGCGCTGCAGCACCGACTGCACGCCGCGCGTCGTGTTGTAGTGCTCGTCGCCGATCACGTGCGGGTCGATCTGCCGCGACGTCGAGTCGAGCGGGTCGACCGACGGGTAGATGCCCAGCGAGGCGATGTCGCGCGACAGCACGACGGTCGCATCGAGGTGGCCGAACGTCGTGGCCGGCGACGGGTCGGTCAGGTCGTCGGCCGGAACGTACACGGCCTGGATCGACGTGATCGAGCCCGTCTTGGTCGACGTGATCCGCTCCTGCAGCCGGCCCATCTCCTCGGCCAGCGTCGGCTGGTAGCCCACCGCGGACGGCATCCGGCCGAGCAGCGCCGAGCACTCGGTGCCGGCGAGCGTGAAGCGGTAGATGTTGTCGATGAACAGCAGCACGTCGCGGCCTTCGTCGCGGAAGTTCTCGGCGATCGTGAGGCCGGTCAGCGCGACGCGCAGGCGGTTGCCCGGCGGCTCGTTCATCTGGCCGTAGACCATCGCGACCTTCGATTTCGCCGAGGTCGTCCTTGTTCGACGACGCCCGAATCGATCATCTCGTGGTAGAAGTCGTTGCCCTCGCGGCGTGCGCTCGCCGACGCCGGCGAACACCGACAGGCCCGAGTGCGCCGTCGCGATGTTGTTGATGAGCTCCATCATCGTGACGGTCTTGCCGACGCCGGCGCCGCCGAAGAGGCCCGACCTTGCCGCCCTTGGCGAACGGGCAGCACGAGGTCGATGACCTTGATGCCGGTTTCGAGCAGCTCCGTGCGACGGCGACAGCTCCTCGAACGTCGGCGCGTTGCGATGGATCGACATCGTCTTTCGGCGTCGACCGGGCCCGCGCTCGTCGATCGGGCGGCCCAGCACGTCCATGATGCGGCCGAGCGTCTTGCCGCCGACCGGCACCATGATCGGCGCGCCGGTGTTGACGACCTTCATCCCGCGGCGCAGGCCGTCGGAGCTGCCGAGCGCGATCGTGCGCACGACGCCGTCGCCCAGCTGCTGCTGCACCTCGAGCGTCAGCCCGATCTCGTCCATCTTGAGGGCGTCGTAGATCTTCGGCATCTCGTTGCGCGCGAACTCCACGTCGACGACGGCGCCGATGCACTGAACGATGGTTCCTTGGTTCATGTTCGCATCCTCGGGTTGCGTTGCTCGACTCAGGTTGGCAACGTCGTGCTCGCGTCGCCCGATGACCGCCGCCGCAGCGCGCCGCCGACGATCTCGGCGAGCTCCTTCGTGATCGCGGCCTCGCCGGGTCTTGTTGTAGATGAGCTGCAGCTCGTCGATGATCGTCGCCGGCGTTGTCCGGACGCCGCGCGCATCGCGACCATCCGCGCCGACTGCTCGGAGGCCATGTTCTCGTTCACCATCTGGAAGACGAGCGCCTCGGCGTAGCGCCGCAGCACGCCGTCGAGCAGCACCTTCGCGTCGGGCTCGTAGAGGTAATCCCACGACCGCCGTCGCGGCGTCCGCCTGTGCGCACTTCGCCGTGCCCGGCGCCCGGTACTCCTCGGGGATCGGCAGCATGTGTCCCGTGCCGCGCTCTCCTGCTTCATCGTGTTGATGAACGTCGTGAAGAAGATGTGCACCTCGTCGATGGTCGCCGTCGATGTACTTGTCGAGCAGCACCTTGACCGGCCCGACCGAGCTTGTCGAGGTGCGGGCGGTCGCCGAGCTGCACGACCTGCGACGACGACGTTCGCCGCCGAGGCGGCCCGAGAAAGCCCAGGCCCTTGTTGCCGATCGCGCAGTAATCGACCTCGATGCCCTTGGCCCGCCACTCCTTGTGCTGGTTGAGGACGAGGCGCAGCAGGTTCGTGTTGAGACCGCCGCAGAGGCCCTTGTCGGTCGTGACGACGATCGCGCCGACGCGCTGCACGGTCTCGCGCCGTGGCGAGAAACGGATGCTTGTACTCGGTGTTCGCCTTGGCGACGTGCATCGCGATCTGCAGCGCGTGCATCGACGTACGGCCGCGACGCGCGCATCCGGTCCTGGGCCTTCTTCATCTTCGAGACCGAGACCATCTCCATCGCCTCGTGATCTTGCGCGTGCTCTGCACGCTCTTTGATCTTGTTCTTGATTTCCTTGAACCCGCCATCGAGGCTGTCCTTAACCGCCTTCGGTAATGCGCGGCGACGCCGTCCTAGTACGCGCCGTTCTTCTTGAAGTCCTCGATCGCGGCGGCACTGAGCGCCTTCTCGTCGTCGGCCGACAGGTCCTTCGTCTTCTCGATGTTCGCCATCAGCGCCGCGTACTTGCTCTTGAGGTAGGCGCGGAGCGCCGCCTCGAACGCGAGCGCCTTCTCGACGGGCACGTCGTCGTAGTAGCCCTTGTTCACGGTGAACGAGCGTCACCGCCATCTCGTTCACCTGCAGCGGCTCGTACTGCGGCTGCTTCATGAGCTCGGTGACGAGGCGGCCGCGGTCGAGCTGCTTGCGCGTCGCTTCGTCGAGGTCGGAGGCGAACTGCGCGAACGCCGCGAGCTCGCGGTACTGCGCGAGCGACGAGGCGCACGCCGCCGCCCAGCTTCTTGATGATCTTCGTCTGCGCGTTGCCGCCGACCCGCGACACCGAGATGCCCGCGTTGATCGCGGGCCGGATGCCGGCGTTGAAGAGGTCGGTCTCGAGGAAGATCTGGCCGTCGGTGATCGAGATCACGTTGGTCGGCACGAACGCCGTGACGTCGCCCGCCTGCGTCTCGATGATCGGCAGCGCGGTCAGCGAGCCGGTCTTGCCCTTGACCGCGCCCTTGGTGAATTTCTCGACGTACTCCTCGTTGACGCGCGCGCGCGCGCTCGAGCAGCCGCGAGTGCAGGTAGAACACGTCGCCCGGATACGCTTCGCGGCCCGGCGGGCGGCGCAGCAGCAGCGACACCTGGCGGTACGCCCACGCCTGCTTCGTCAGGTCGTCGTAGATGATGAGCGCGTCCTGTCCGCGGTCGCGGAAATACTCGCCCATCGTGCAGCCCGAATACGGCGCGATGTACTGCATCGCCGCCGACTCGGAGGCCGTCGCGCGCGACGACGATCGTGTACGCCATCGCGCCGTACTCCTCGAGCTTGCGGATCACGTTCTTGACCGACGAGGCCTTCTGGCCGATCGCGACGTAGATGCAGATGAGGTCCTTGCCCTTCTGGTTGATGATCGTGTCGATCGCCACCGCGGTCTTGCCGGTCTGGCGGTCGCCGATGATGAGCTCGCGCTGGCCGCGGCCGATCGGCACCATCGCGTCGATCGACTTCGAGCCCGTCTGCACCGGCTGGCGACACCGATTTGCGCCAGATCACGCCCGGCGCGACCTTCTCGATGACGTCCGACTCCTTGGCGTTGACCGGGCCCTTGCCGTCGATCGGCTGCGCCGAGCGAGTTCACCACGCGGCCGATCAGCTCGGGGCCGACCGGCACCGACAGGATGCGGCCCGTGCACTTGACCGTGTCGCCTTCCGAGATGTGCTCGTACGCGCCGAGAATCACCGCGCCGACGGAGTCGCGCTCGAGGTTCAGCGCGAGGCCGAACGTGTTGCTGCGGGAACTCGAGCATCTCGCCGGCCATCGCGTCGGACAGCCCGTGGACGCGCGCGATGCCGTCGGAGATCGACGACGACCGTCCCCTGCGTGCGCACTGTCGCGCCGGTGTCGAGGTTCTGGATCTTGCTCTTGATGAGTTCGCTGATTTCGGAAGGATTCAACTGCATGGTGTCCTCGCGTCGCGCCGGCTCTGCGCTGCCGGCGCGCGAGTGGTTATGCGGTTCAGGCTCGCAATTGGGTGGCCATCGCCGCCAGCTGGGCTTCGATCGGTGCCGTCGATCACCGTGTCGCCGACGGTGATCCGCGCGCCGCCGCCCAGCGCCGGGTCGACGTTGACGGTCGCCTCGATCTTCTTGCCGAAACGCTTCTCGAGCGCCGCCTTGAGCTCCGCGGCCTGCGCATCGGTCAGCGGGAACGCGCGTGTCGATCCTGCGCCGTCGCCACGCCGTCGGCGTCGTTCTTCAGCGTCTCGAAGAGCGTCCGCGATCTGCGGCAGCACGGCGATGCGATCGGCGTCGACCAGCACCCGGACGAAGCTGCCGGCCGTCGGCATCGAGTATGATCGCCGCGCGATGGACAGCAGCAGCGCCGCCTTGTCGCCGGCGGTGAGCTTCGGATTGTCGAGCGCCGCCGCCACGCCCGCGGCTCGGCGACGACTTCGGTCGCAGGAAGCGCAGCATCTCCGACCAGACCGGCAGCGCGTTGGCGTCGCGCGCGATCGCGGAACGCCGCTTCCGCGTAGGGTCGGGCGATCGTCGTCAGTTCGGCCATCGCGTCTCCGTCAGAGCTCTCGCCGGATCGCGGCGAGGAGATCGGCGTGCGCCTTGGCGTCGACTTCGCGCTTCAGGATCTTCGCCGCGCCGGCGACCGCGAGATCGGCGACCTGATTGCGCAGCGCCTCCTTCGCGCGCAGCGATTTCCTGCTCGATCTCGGCCTTCGCGCGCGGCGAGGATGCGGTCGGCTTCCGCCTTCGCCTCGGCCTTGGCCGCCTCCGATCGTCTCGCTCTTGAGCTTGTCGCCCTGCGCGATGATCTCGGAGCTCCGCGACTTCGCCTCGACCATCATGTCCGCGATCCGTTTCTCGGTGCTGGCGAGGCTCTGCCGGCCCTGCTCGCCGGCGGCGAGGCCGTCGGCGATCTGCTTCTGGCGGGTGTCGATCGCGCGCATCAGCGGCGGCCACACGAACTTCGGCCGTGAACCAGATGAACGCGGCGAACGCCGCGGCCTGCATCGACAAGCGTGAGGTTGATGTCCATGGCTGCCCTCCGGCAGTTCGAGATCGTGCCGGTCGCGATGCTCACTTGAGTCCCGGCGGGATCAGCGGATTGCCGAACGCGAACAGCATCGCGAGGCCCACGCCGATGATGAACGAGGCGTCGATCAGGCCGAGCAGCAGGAACACCTTCGCCTGCAGCTGCGGCATCAGTTCCGGCCTGGCGCGGCGGCGCCTTCGAGGAAGCGCGAGCACATGATGCCGACGCCGACGCACGCGCCGAGCGCACCGAGGCCGATGATGAGACCGATGCCGATGCCCGTGTAGGCCTGGATCTGCGCTACCAGTGCGAGCTTGTCCATTTACTTTCCTTTCTGAACGGAGGGTTTGACGTTGTTCTGACGGTGAAACGAGAGCGGGTGCGAATCAGTGGTGTTCGTGCGCCATCGAGATGTAGACGATGGTGAGCATCATGAAGATGTACGCCTGCAGCACGACGATCAGGATGTGGAAGATCGACCAGCCGAGGTGCAGGACGCCGCTCAGCACCGCGCCGACGACGCCGGTCGCGGCCCACAGGCCGAGCAGCATGAAGATGATCTCGCCGGCGTACATGTTGCCGTAGAGCCGCAGCGAGTGCGACAGCGGCTTCGACAGGTACTCGACCAGCGTTGAACAGCAGGTTGAACGGCCACAGCAGCGGGTTCGCGCCGAACGGCGCGCAGAAGAGCTCGTGGATCCAGCCGCCGAGGCCCTTGATCTTGATGCTGTAGAAGATCATCAGCGCGAACACCGACAGCGCGCAGCGCGAACGTCGTGTTGACGTCGGCGGTCGGGCACGCCGCGCCAGTAGTGCTGATGGAAGACGTGCTCGTAGATCCACGACATGATGTCGACCGGCAGGAAGTCCATCGCGTTCAGGAAGAGCACGCAGCACGAACGTCGTGAGCGCGATCGGCGCCACGATCTTGCTTTCGCCGTGGTAGATGCCCTTGACCTGCTCGTTGACGAAGTCGACGGTCGAGCTCGACGAACGCCTGCCTCTTCGACGGAACGCCCGTCGGTCGCCTTGCGCGTGACGAGCCACAGGAAGCCGAACGTCAGGACGCCGATGATCAGCGTGGTGATGAGCGTGTCCCAGTTGATCGACCAGAAGCCGCCGCGCCTCGCCGACGGGCTTCGTCAGGAACGTGAGGTGGTGCTGGATGTAGGACGTCGGATTGAGTTCGGATTGCGGCAGCCACAGGTCCCACCTCTGTGCATTCGCCAAGTCTCAGTCGCGCACGAAAAACGCCATGCTGAACACGATCACGGTGATCACGAACGCCGTGAAGAACGCCACCGGAACCAGGTCCCGGTACGTCGACAGCGCAAGCCAGAGCCCCCGACGATCACCAGGATCTTGCCGGCCTCCGCGCCGAAACATCGCGCCGAGCGAGGATCCGGCATCCGGTACCGCCTTGCTCCCAATCCCAAACCGAGCAGCCAACCGTAAACCACGCCTGCCGCCACGTTGACGAAACCGCCCAGCATCGCCGAGACGGCGCCGTCCGCGCCTGCCAGCAGCCCCGCCACCGCCGCGACCGCTGCCGTGGCGATGACCTGCCACTTGAGGACGGTACGGATGGGTTTGGTCTTGAGCGGCGGGTATCACTCGGGCGCTCAGAACGACGTCGCGAGCCGGCGCGCTTTCCGTGGAAGCAAACCGACGGATTATATCGGTTTGCGTGCGCGTGGTCGCAACGCGGTTACTGCACTGCAGTGCGCGACGGCGCATGCCCTGACTCGCTGCGGATCAGCCCCCGAAAGGGCGCCGACGATCATGAGCTCGGCCGACCCGGCGACCGGCGCGTATCGAGGCGTCGCGCGAGCTCGCCGATCGACGAACATCTTGATGTGCGGCCGGATCGCGCCCTGCTCGTCGACGATGCGGAAGCGCAGCCCGGGAAGCGGGCGTCGAGGTCGCGCAGCGCGTCGTCGAGCGTCGCGTGCGCCGGCAGCGTCGACGGTTTCAGCGCCGGCCGTGTACGAGCGCAGCAGACCGGGGATGCGGACGTTCAACGCCGGCATAGCGCGTCAGGCTTCACCGGCGCCTTCGCGCACGTCGATCGCATAGATGTGCGGCAAGATGCGCGGTCAGGCACTTCCAGCTTCGCCCTTCGTCGCGACTGCCCCAGACCTCGCCGCTCGTCGTGCCGAAGTAAACGCCCACTGTCGGCGCCTGATCCGCCGTCATTGCCTGCCGCTTGACGGTCCACCATGCCTGCGCCTTCGGCAGGCCGAGTCGCCTGCCGCTGCCAGGTCTTGCCGCCGTTGACCGATCGGTAGACGGCCGGCTTGCCGCCGGGCGAGATCCGCGGCCAGACGTCCGAGCCGTCCATCGGGAACACCCACAGCGTGTCGGGATCGCGCGGGTGCAGGACCATCGGGAAGCCGATCGGTCCCACCGACTTGGGCATCGCCGCGCCGATGTCCGTCCAGCGCTCCGCCGGCCGGTCGATCCGGTAGATGCCGCAGTGGTTCTGCTGGTAGAGGCGATCGGGGTCGCGCGGATGCAGCCGGACGCAATGCGGATCGTGGCCGAACGGCGGGTCGGGCTCGGGCAGGAACAGCGCCTTCACGCCCTTGTTGAGCGGCGTCCAGTCCGCGCCGCCGTCGGTCGACTCGAACACGCCGCCGCTCGACATGCCGATATAGAGGTGCCTCGGATCGCGCGGATCGACGAGGATCGAATGAAGCTTCGGACCGTCGGGCGTGCCGTCCTGGTCGCCGCCGCACCACGCCTTGCGCTGCGGATGCTCGTTGAAACCGGCTGACGCCCGCCCACGTCGCGCCTGCCGTCGGTCGAGCGGAACAGGCCCTTGCGGCGACGTGCCGGCGTACCAGACCGCGGGCTCGGAGGCGTGGCCCGGTGCAAGCCAGAACGAATGGTCGACGGTGCGCCCGCTGCCGGCCTCGAACGCCGGCGGCTGCGCCGCTTCCTTCCACGTGCGTCCGCGATCGGTCGAGCGAAAGATCGTCGGTCCGAGATGGCCGGTGCGCGCCGCGGCGAGGATCGTCCGCGCCGTCGCGCGGATCGGCGATCGCATGATGGACGATGTGGCCGAGGAAATGCGGACCCGTGAGCTTCCACGAGCGGCGCGCGGCGTCGGCCGGCCAGCGTCCACAATCCCTTGCGCGTCGCGATCAGCAGCGTCGTGCGGCGGGCGCGACAGCTGTCGCCGCGTCTTCTTGGTCGAAGCCATGGGTCCTCCTTGCGGCGACAACGCTACCCCGAGCGCGGCATTCCGGCAAGCGCGTGCGACAGTGACCTGTCGGCGACGTGGGGTTGAATTTCGTCGCGATGCCTGCAATCCTTGCGCGTTCCGTTGCGCTAAGGCTCGCGCCGCTGCGCGCCGAATGCGTCGTGAAGCGCGCGTGAACAGCGGATTGCGGCCGCGAAATTCATCGCGGCCAAATTGCCCCCACAGGAGAAGGCATGACGATCAAAGTTGGCGACAAGCTGCCCGCGGGCAAGCTCTCCGAGTTCATCGAAGTCGAGTCGGCCGGTTGCACGGTGGGGCCGAACACGTTCAACGTCGAGGATCTGACGCGTGGCAAGAAGGTCGCGATCTTCGGACTGCCCGGCGCGTTCACGCCGACATGCTCGGCGAAGCACGTGCCGAGCTACCTGCAGAACATCGACAAGCTGAAGGCGAAAGGCGTCAGCGACGTGATCTGCATGTCGGTCAACGATCCGTTCGTGATGGGCGCGTGGGCGCGCGACCAGAAGACCGGCGGCAAGATCCGCATGATGGGCGACGGCAGCGCCGACTTACACGAAGGCGCTCGGCCTCGAGTTCGACCTGGCGGCGAAGGGCATCGGCCTGCGCTGCCAGCGCTTTTCGATGCTGGTCGACAACGGCGTGGTCAAGCGTCCTGAACATCGAGGCGCCGGGCAAATACGAGGTCTCGGACGCCGAGACGCTGCTGAAGCAGATGGGCTGACGCGTTGCACGCGGGGCCGCACGAGCAGCCCCTTCATTTCAACGGGGCACTACCTTCCGCGCCGCCTCATTTCGCCGGCGGCGCCACGGCCCACGCGTACAGCTGCATTGGCGGCGAAGGCATCAGCCCGCCGGGCGGAAGTGATGATCGTAGTCGATCAGTAGAGATGCTCGCCGGCCGCTTCGCGCGCGCGAAGTTGCGGCGTGAGATCGAAGAAACGGCACTCCCAACCCTGCCGCTACCTGCGCGATGTGCGCGGCCTGCACCTGGAATTCGGGTCCGCTCATCGACACGCGACGTTTCGTCCGCCGAACCGATGCTTGAACGGCACGTAGTAGTCGGACACCTGCGCCGGATACGGCACATACGCAAGACGCAGTCGTACGCCGCCGCGCCGCGAGAAAATCGCGGAGGAACGAAAGATGCGTGGTCACGTCGACGACACGCTGGAATTGATACGGCGTATTCGGACGAGCTCGTCGACGGCGTGAGGATTGAATGTCGCGCGACGCATCGCCCCGGCGATGTCGGGGTCGACTTTGGGCGCAAGCTCGGTTTCCCGCGTGGTCCACGGATTCGTCGGATCCGGCACGGCCGCGAGGAACGGCTTCCCGCTCGCCGTGCCAGCGTAGCGCCACCGGACTCGCCCGCGATGCAGGCGCCGGCTGACCTGCACAATGCGCGGCAACCACGCGGGGCGGTAGCGCGGCTCGAACTGGCGGGCGAATCCGCTCAGGCGTGAACGGCGGCTCGCCCGGCGAAATCGTTGGCGTAGAACACGCAGCACGATCTCGTCGGGCGCGAGTGCCGGGACGGCGTCCTGGATGATCTTCATGTAATCCGGAGAGGCCAGCGGCGCCGAACTGCAGGTTGAACACTTCTGACCGTCTGCCCCCCTCGCGGGCGCGGCGCGCGAACACCGCCGGAATCGTCTCCTCGTCGGCAGCCATGAAGCCCTCGACGAAGCTGTCGCCGACGAACAGGATCCGGCGCGCGCGCTTGTGCAGGACGTCCCATGCCCGTCGCGAAAGCCGTAGAGGTTGAGGTGCATCGTCGAGCCCGCGTGATCGGGCTCGAGGTCCACGCGAGCGTGGAATTCATGAGGTAGTGCTTGTTGCGCATCGACGGCGAGATCGCCGTCAGCGCGTATTCGATGCGATTGAAGTTGCCGATCGCGGGCAGCGGAAACACGATCCGCGCGGCGACCTCGAGCAAGCGCGAGACCCAACAGGATGGCGACACCCCAGGCGGCGATCGCGACGCGCCGCGCGGCGCTTGCGAGCGTCGGGCGGGGGTCCGGGCGCGAGCCACTTCGCCGAACGGCAGCCACAGCGCCTGCCTGAGCGAGGTCACCTTCTGTCCCGACGCCAGACCCGTTCGCGGATAGTCGGCGCGGCGCGGATGGTAGTAGGTGCCGAAGAGCTGGTCCCACAGCGGGAAGAACGCCGCGAGATTGCGGTCGAGATGCGCCGGGCTCGATGCGAATGGTGGATGCGATGGCCCTGCGGTCCCGCGACGACCGCGCGAAGCGGCCCGAGATGCAGCCGCAAGTTTGCGTGGATGAATACCGGGCCACAGCCCGACGACGAACGCCGCCGCGCCGGCGCTCGCAGGCTTCAGGTCGAACGCCATCGACATCGGCAGCACGATCAGGAAGACGCGCAGCAGGTCCTCGAGCCAGTGATGGCGAAAGGTCGTCGTAGCGTTCAGCGCTTCCTCCGAGTGATGCAGCTTGTGCTGCGCCCACAGGAACGGCCAGCGGTGCTGGAGCCGGTGGAACCAGTAGTAGAAGAAGTCGTAGACGAAGAAGAACGCCACCGTCTTCCAGGCCCCGTCGAGAGACCATCGATCTTGAAGAAGCCGAACGCCGACGGGTCACCGCGCGCAGCCGATCGACGACGAGCGCCGTCGCCGCCGGCAGCAGCAGCAGGTTGATGAGCTGATAGAGGAAGAGATATTGGACGTTGAACGCGACGGCGGAAAACCGTTGGTCGCGTTCGGCGGGCCGGGCGCGTTCGATCAGCGCGAAGCCCGCGAAGATGAGCAGGATCTCCCCTAAGTTGACGGCGAAGTTGCGCAGCGTGTCGAGCATCGCCCCAGCCGTCAGGCCCTCCCTTCAGAACAGCGTGTAGATGAAGGGGGCGATCGCCGAACCCTGCGAGAGCACGATGAGCGCGCCCAGGAGCGCCATCGCGATCATGATCGGCAGCAGCCAGTACTTGCGGCGCACGCGCATGTACCGCCAGAGCTCTTGCAGGAACGAGATCACGGCTTCACTTGAGTCGCGCGAGAATGCCGTCGAGCTGCTCCAGGCTCGAATACGCGATGGTGAGCTTGCCCGCGCCGCCGGCTTTCGATTCGATCGTCACCTTCGGCGCCAGGCGTCTCCGCCAGCGATTCCTCGAGGCGGGCGGTATCGGGATCGGCCGCGCGTTCGTGGCGTTTGCCGCCGCGCCGGCTGGGATGCGCGAACTGGTGGACGAGCCGCTCGGTTTCGCGCACCGACGAGCCGTTGCGCGACCACCCGCGAGGCGGCAGCCGTCTGCTGGCCCGCCGGCAACGCGAGGAGCGCGCGCGCATGTCCCATGTCCGAGTTGTCCGCCCATCAGGTATGCCTGCACCGGCTTTGCGAGATCGCGCAGCCGCAGGAGATTGCTGACGGCGCTCCGCGAGCGTCCTACGGCCTTGGCGGCGGCGTCGTGGGTGAGGCCGAACTCCGCGATCAGCCGGTGAATCCCGTTCGCCTGTTCGAGGCGGGTTCAAGTCCTCGCGCTGGATGTTCTCGATCAAGGCGAGCGCCAGCGCCGACTGATCGGGCACGGGTTTGACGAGCGCAGGCACCGCCGCGAGTCCCGCGCGTTGCGCAGCGCGCCAGCGCCGCTCGCCGGCGACGATCTCGAAGCGCCCGCCGTCGATCGGGCGGACCAGGATCGGCTGCATCACGCCGTGCTCGCGAATCGATTCCGCGAGCTCCTCGAGTGCCGCGTCGTCCATCCTCGTTCGCGGCTGGTACTTGCCGGGCTGGATGCGGTCGAGCGACAGCGTTTGCAGCGCTTCCACGTCGTCCGGCTGATCGGTTCCAGCGAGAAGCGCATCGAGGCCACGGCCGAGCCCCTTGAGACGTGTCATCGGTGCGTCCTCCGTTTCCTTGCTTCGTCAAGCCGCCGGCGCCGCAGGCTCGCCGGCGGCATGCGGCGCGCGTCGCGGCTTCCATTCTCCGCAGCATCTCGCCGGCGAGCGCGAGATAGGCCTGAGCCCCCTTCGAGTTCTTGTCGAGGTGCAGCGCCGCAATCCCGTGCGACGGCGCTTCGGCGAGCCGGATGTTGCGCGGGATCACCGTGTCGATAGAGCTTGTCGCCGAAATGTTTCTCGAGCTCGGCGCCGACGTTGAGAGCGAGCGTGTTGCGCGGGTCGTACATCGTGCGCAGCAAGCCCTCGATCTCGAGCGCCGGGTTGAGATGCCCGCGCACTTTCTTCACCGTCTGCACGAGATCGGACAGGCCTTCGAGCGCGTAGTACTCGCATTGCATCGGGATCAGCACGGCGTCCGCCGCGCAGAGGCCGTTGAGCGTGAGCAGCGACAGCGACGGCGGACAATCGAGCAGGATGAAATCGTAGTCGGGCGCGATCGACGAGATGGCGCGTGCGCATCTGCTTCAGCGCGTTGGCCAACGCGGCCTTCAGGCGCGTTTCGCGCTCGGGCAAGTCGACCAGCTCGACTTCCGCTCCGGCGAGCTCGCGGTTCGCGGGCACCACGTCGAAGCCGCCGGTCGGCGACACGACGCGAACGTCGGCGATGCTCCGCTCGCCCAGGAGCACGTGGTAAACGGTCGCCGCGAGCGCGCGCTTGTCGATGCCGGCGCCGGTCGTGGCGTTGCCCTGCGGATCGAGGTCGACCAGCAGCACGCGGCGCTTCATCGCGGCCAGGCTCGCCGCAAGATTGACGGCGGTCGTCGTCTTCCCGACACCGCCCTTCTGGTTCACGACCGCGAGGATCCTGCTCATCTACGCCTTGAGCGCCATCACGATCAAGTGGCGCTCCGCTTCGAGGCCGGGCACGGCGAGCGCCGGGTTGCGACCACGCGTACCGTCGACGGCAGGAGGGCGATCTCCTCGTCCGGAAACACGCCCTTCATCGCGACGAGCACGCCTTGCGGCGCGAGGTGCCGCGCGCTCGACTCGACGAACGTCTCGAGATCGGAAAAGCGCGCGAGATGACGATGTCGAACGGCGCCGAGGGGACGTAGTCCTCGACGCGGGCCACCACCGCCTCTGCGTTCGGCAGCGGAATCTCGTTTACCGCCTGCTGCAGGAACGCGCCTTTCTTGTGATTGCTGTCGAGAGCGACGACGTGCCATTGCGGCCGCGCGATGGCGAGCGGAATCGCCGGCACGCCCGCCGCCGCTGCCGACGTCGAGCACGCGAATGGCTGGCCCGTCGGCGTCCGGCAGGTGCGGCAAGGCGGCAAGCGCGTCGAGCACGTGATGCGTGACCATCCGCTCCGGTTCGCGGATCGCGGTCAGGTTGTACGTCGCATTCCACTTCGCGAGGAGCGCAAGTAAGCCTGCAGCTTCCTGCGCGCGCCGCCGCGGCAGCGCATAGTCGGCGGTGCCGGACTCGCTCAGCCGAACGAGACCTGCGTCGATGTCGGCTGCGGTCGTCACGCCGAGCGTCGCTTGTCCGCAGACGTCGGCCCCGATGGCGCCGGCGACCCCAAGCCTCGCTTCAAATGCACGAGGAGCAACGCAATCGCTGCAGGCGTGATGCCGGAGATCCGCGCCGCCTGGCCGATCGTTTCGGGCTTGTGCAGGTTGAGCTTGTGCTGCACCTCGCCGGAAAGACCGCGCACCGTCCGGTAATCGAGATCGGAGGAAGCGCGCCGGCTCTCTTCCTCCTGCGCGCCGCGCAATCTCTTCCTGCTGGCGGTCGATGTAACCCGCGTACTTGGTCGAGACTTCCACCTGCTCGGCAACCAGCGGATCGGCGACCGCAGCACCGGCGCCGGGAAGCGTCATCAGCGACGCGTAAGTGACGCCCGGCCGGCGCAGCAGCTCCTGCAGCGTGTATTCGCGCTCCATCGGCTGACCGAGCACGCGCTCCGCGTCGTGCGCGCGACACGACCACCGGATTGACCGACGTGCTCTTGAGCCGCTCCGCTCCTGCGCGATCGCGTCGCGCTTGCGCGCATACGCATCCCAGCGAACGTCGTCGACGACGCCAAGCTCGCGACCACGTTCCGTGAGGCGCAGATCCGCGTTGTCTTCGCGGAGCTGCAGCCGATACTCGGCGCGCGAAGTGAACATCCGGTACGGTTCGGTGACGCCGCGCGTGATGAGATCGTCGACGAGCACGCCGAGATACGCCTCGTCGCGTCGCGGCGACCATCCGCCTCTCGCCGCGCACGAAGCGCGCGGCGTTGATGCCGGCCAGGAGACCCTGCGCCGCGGCTTCCTCGTAGCCGGTCGTGCCGTTGATCTGGCCCGCGAAGAAGAGGCCGCGAATCGCTTTGGTTTCGAGCGTCGACTTCAAGGCGCGCGGATCGAAGTAGTCGTATTCGATCGAATAGCCGGGCCGCAGGATGTGCGCGTGCTCGCAACCTGCGGATCGATTGCACGAGTGCCAACTGCACGTCGAAGGGCAGCGACGTCGAGATGCCATTCGGATAGATCTCGTTGGTCGCGAGGCCCTCCGGCTCGAGGAAGATCTGGTGGCTCTTGCGTTCGGCAAAGCGCACGACCTTGTCTTCGATCGACGGACAATAGCGCGGGCCCACCGACTTGATGACGCCCGGTGTAGAGCGGCGAGCGATCGAGGCCGCCGCGAATGATGTCGTGCGTGCGCTCATTGGTGTGCGTGATCCAGCATGCGACCTGCGCGGATGCATTTCGCGCGTGCCGACGAAGCTCATCACCGGCACCGGCTCGTCGCCGGGCTGGCGTTCGAGATTCGAAAAATCCACGGTGCGGCCGTCGAGCGCGCGGGGGCGTGCCTGTCTTCAGGCGACCCACGGGCAGCTCGAGCTCGCGCAGTCTCGCGCCGAGCGTCCTGCCGCCGGCTCGCCGGCGCGCCCCGCCTCGTAGTGCTCGAGGCCGACGTGGATCAATCCCGAGAGGAACGTGCCGGTGGTCAGCACGACCGCATCCGCTTCGAAGGTCACGCCCGATTTGCGTAATCACGCCGGTCACGCCTGCGCCGCCGTTCGCATCGTCGATCGTCAGATCGTCGACGGGCTGCTGGAACAGCGTGAGATTGGGCTCGTTCTCGAGTCGACGCCGGATCGCCGCCTTGTAGAGCACCCGGTCCGCCTGCGCGCGTGTCGCGCGCACGGCCGGACCCTTGCTCGAATTGAGGGTGCGGAACTGGATTCCCGCCTCGTCGGTGGCAATGGCCATCGCACCGCCCAGCGCATCGACTTCCTTCACGAGGTGGCCCTTGCCCACGCCGCCGATCGAGGGGTTGCACGACATCTGGCCCAGGGTTTCGATGCTGTGCGTGAGAAGCAGCGTCTTGCGGCCCATCCGCGCGCTGGCGAGCGCCGCCTCGGTACCGGCATGGCCGCCCCCGACGACGATCACTTCGTAGCGAGTTCCGAATATCATGATATTACTGATTTTATTTGCTTTATTGGACTTGGCGAGACCTCGCCCAAAAGATGCTGCAATGATACGTCAAAGTCGCCCCGCGAAAACCCGTCGCATGGCTGAGCCGGGGCAATGGACAGCGATCCTGACCCGGTTGTTCGCCTCGACACTCCTTCCTTTTTCAGCCTGGGGCTAAACCCCGGCGATCCAGCAAATCAGCGAAGGTTCCACGTGGAACATCGGTCCGACGTAGCCGCCCTGTGGGAATCGGCTCCAGTCCAGGGACCTGCCTCCGGTGGTGCGACGCGCGCTCGATGTTCCACGTGAAACAGCCCCGCGTCCGCGTCAGTCTTCCGACTACAATCTCCCAGTCTCGTTCCTCGGTCGGATACCCGACGCCCTCCATGCCGCGAGTGATTTGCCTCGGGGATGTCCGCGCAGGACGCGATCTATCGCGTGCCCTCGATTCCGACCACCCCAACCAAAGTGCTGGCAACGGGCTACACCGAGTGCGGCGGCGGAATGGCGGCCAGCGCCAGTGTCGCCGTGTCCGGTTGGGCGGCGATGCAATCTACTGGGGCGAGTCGGCGCCGATCCACTCGGCGAGCGCATTCTCGAAGAGTTGGCCGCTGAGGGCGTAAACGTGACCTCGGTGCGCCGCGTCGCGGGATGCGTCTCGCCGTCGGCCGCAATTCTGGTCGACGATCTCGGCGAACGCCTCGTCTGCGCCTTCAATGATCCCGCGCTCGACCGCGACGCCTCGTGGCTTCCACTCGCCGATGTCACGCGATGTCAGGCGGTGCTTGCCGATGTGCGTTGGCCGGAAGGCGCGCGCACCGTGTTTGCGGCGGCCGCGCGGTGCGGCATACCAACCGTCTTCGATGGCGACATAGGACCGCGCGAAGCGCTGATCGAGCTTTCGCAACTCGCCAACTATGTCGTCTATTCGCAGCCCGGCCTCGCCCACGCGACGGGAACGTCGCTGCCCGGCGAAGGACTCGCCGCGGCGGCGAAGTTCACGCGGGGCGTGGTTGGCGTTACCTTGGGCGCCGATGGCTTCCGCTTGGCGCGAAGGCGGCACCGAGCGCCGGATGCCCGCGCCTGGAATTACCGCCGTCGATACGTTGGCCGCCGGCGATGTCTGGCACGGTGCCTTCACATTGGCGCTCGCCGAGCAATCGGAGGTCGCCGCGGCCAGCCGCTTTGCCAACGCCGCAGCGGCAATCAAATGCTCGAGGAGTGGCGGACGGCGCGGTGCGCCAAACCGACAGGAGGTCGAAGCATTGCTCGCGCGAGGCTTTTGAGAGCCTCAGAATCAAACAAATCGTTATATATCATCAACTTACAAATAACCACTGCCAAGGGCCATCGCCGACTCAGCAGCGACGCGAATCAGACTGCCAGGCGCTCCGCGAGCTTACCCCGCTCGGCCGCGAGCACCGCGGGTCGCTTCCCCCAGTTTCGCGAAAAGCGCGTCGTGCGACGCGAGCTCGCGGGCCCAAGCCGCCGTGTCGATCCGCATCACTTCCGCAAAATCGGCTTGGGTGAAATCGAGGCCCGACCAATTGAGATCCCCGTAATCCGGCTCCAATCCGAGCGCCGTTTCCCGGTACCCGCCGACGCCACGGCAGCGTTCGACGATCCAGGCGAGCACGCGCATGTTTTGCCCGAATCCCGGCCAGACGAACTTGCCGCTGCCGTCGGTGCGGAACCAGTTCACGGTGAAAATCTTCGGCGGCGCGCGGCGACGCTCTTGCCGATGGCAAGCCAATGCGCGAAATAATCGCCGACGTGGTAACCGCAGAACGGCAGCATCGCGAACGGGTCGCGTCGCACTTCGCCCACTGCGCCCGCCGCCGCGGCCGTGGTTTCCGATCCCATCGTCGCCGCCTTGTAGACGCCTTCCTCCCAGCTCCTCGCCTGCACGATGAGCGGCATCGTGTCGCTGCGGCGCGCGCCCGAAGACGAACGCATCGATCGGCACCCCGGCGGGTCGTCCCAATGCTCGTCCAGCGAGGGCACTGTGTCGATGCCACGGTGAAGCGCGCATTCGGATGCGCGCTGCCTTGCGCCCGCAGTCCGGGCGTCCACGATTTGCCTTGCCAGTCGGTGAGGTGCGACGGCGGCTTCGCTGGTCATGCCTTCCCACCAGACGTCGCCGTCGTCGGTGAGCGCGACGTTGGTGAAGATCACGTTCGCCTTCAGCATCTCCATCGCGTTCGGGTTCGACTGGCGCGACGTTCCGGGCGCAACGCCGAAGTACCCGGCCTCGGGATTGATGGCGTAGAAGCGTCCGTCGGCATTCGGCTTGATCCAGGCGATGTCGTCGCCGATCGTCGTGACCTTCCAGCCCGCGAATCCCTGCGGCGGGATCAGCATCGCGAAGTTGGTCTTGCCGCAGGCGCTCGGGAACGCTGCGGCGACGTAGCGTCTTCGCGCCCGTGGCGCGGTGACGCCGAGGATCAGCATGTGCTCGGCGAGCCAGCCTTCGTCGCGGCCCATCACCGATGCGATGCGCAGCGCGAAGCACTTCTTGCCGAGCAGCGCATTGCCGCCGTAGCCCGAGCCGTACGACCAGATCTCGCGCGTTTCGGGGAAGTGGACGATGTACTTCTCTTCGCGGTTGCACGGCCACGGCACGTCGGCTCTGGCCCGGCCGCGAGCGGCGCGCCCACCGAATGCAGGCACGGAACGAACGCGCCATCGGTGCCGAGCACGTCGTAGACGGCCTTTCCCCATCCGCGTCATGAGCTTCATGCTGACGACGACGTAGGGGCTGTCGGTCAGCTCGATGCCGATGTGACTGATGTGACTGCCGAGCGGGCCCATCGAGAACGGCACGACGTACATCGTGCGTCCGCGCATGCAGCCGTCGAACGAGCCTGCGCAGCGTCGCGCGCATCTCGTCCGGCGCGACCCAGTTGTTCGTCGGGCCCGCGTCCTCTTCGCGCTCGCTGCAGATGAACGTGCGGTTCTCGACGCGGGCGACGTCCGAGGGTCGGAAAGCGCGAGATAGGAATTCGGGCGCAGCTTCGGTTGAGCTTGCGCAACGTCCCTGTCGCAACCATTTCCTCGCACAGCCGATCGTATTCGGCCTCGCTGCCATCGCACCAGACGATCGCGGTCCGGTGCGGCCAATGCCGCGACATCGCGAACCCACGCGCGCAGTCGCGAATGGCGCGCACGTGCGAAGGCGCGGTGTCGAATGAAATGGGATCGGAATGGTTCATGAGGGATGGTTACCGCGATCGATGCGGGGATGCCGCCGCGCAGGTCGTTGGTCGCGGCGACGAACAATAGTCGAAATCTTACACCGCCGTCTGTGCGCGAGGTAACCCCGCGCGAATCAATGCGCAGGCGCAAAATTGGTCGAGTGGCCTTACCGCATCAGTTACGCGTTGCGCGCGATGCGACGATGAAAACGCGGCGAAACGGGAATAGAACCCGTCCATCCGGCAGCGGCGGATAGAGCTTCGGCAATGCGCGCCGAAACGTCGTCGATGAACGCTTCGTTGAACGTCCTGCGGGAGCGCCGCGAGAAACGGCGTGAGCGTCGTCCCCTTGATCCACGCCACCACCGGATGCACGCCGTCGTTCGCTGCCGGCAGGACGTGCAGATATTCCGTCGTCCAGGCGTCCACGGCACCGGCGTTCGCCGGCAGCAGCCGAAAATAATCGGCGGCGTGCGCATCACCGGCGCATGCCGCTGCACTGGGTTCAACCGGTCTCGCCATTTCGCGCGTCGCCGCCGACCTCGGCGACCACGACGTGAGAGGGCGCCGCAAACTGATCGGGCATCTGTACGGCGAGCACGCCTCCGGGCGCAACCCAATCGAAGAGGCGCGGGAAGAGTTGCGCGTGATCGTCCTTCCAGCAGTGGCCGCATTGCTGTGAGACCACATCGATCGGCGCGCCCGGCGAATAGCTCGCGATATCGGCGTCGATCCACTCGCGCCGCGGCTGTCCGACGGTCGACGCGCGCGCCTTCGCCAGCATCTCTTGGAATTGTCGACGCCGATGATCGCGCGCCGCGGGCCAGCGCTGCGCGAGAAGCGCAGTGACATTGCCGGCGCCGCAGCCCAGATCGACTGACCGTCGCGGGCGCGGCGACGTCGATGCGCGCGCAAGGAGATCGAGCGCCGGGTCGCAGCCGCTCATTCGAGTACTTGAGGTACTGCGCCGGATCCCAAGCTCAGTGGCCCTTGTTCCTCGTTCGTCGATGTCGCGAGAGCTGCCCTAAGCTTGCGTCATTTGCCGATGCAAAACCGCGAGAAGATCACGCCGAGGAGGTCGTCGGACGTGAACTCGCCCGTGATCGCCGCGAGCGCCGTGTGCGCCGCCGCGCAGGTCCTCCGGCGACGAGCTGCGTGCGGCGGCTTGGCCGCGGCGAAGCTGCGCCTGCGCCGACGCGAGATGCGCCGCCGCGCCGCGCAAGGCATCGAGGTGGCGCTCGCGCGCGCAGAAACGTATCCTCCATGTCTTCGTGCACGTCGGCGAGAGCGAGGATCTCGCTGTTCGCAGGAGATCGACGCCAGCGCCAGTCTTCGCCGACAGGAACACGTGGCGCTCCGTCCGCTGTACCGTGGCGCCCCCTCCGCCGCCGCGCGGCGAATCTGCGCCTCGCCGAGAGACCCGGCGAGGTCGATCTTGTTGTGGACGACGAGTCGCGGCAGCGCGGCCGGCAGCGCGCCGAGGATCGCCGCGTCGTCCTCGGCGACGTTCGCCGCCGGAGGTGGCATCGATCAGCACCAGCGCGAGATCCGCCTGCGCCACCGCCGACCGCGTGCGCTCGATACCCAGCGCCTCGATCGGATCGTCGGTCGGGCGCAGCCCCGCGGTATCGATGATCGTGAGCGGGATCCGTGAATCTCGATGGGCGAGGTGACCGCGTCGCGCGTCGTGCCGGCGATCGGCGTGACGATCGCCGACGTCGTCGCCGGCGAGCCGGTTCAGGAGGCTCGACTTGCCGACGTTGGGGCGGCCCACGAGCACGACCGTCAAGCCCTTCGCGCAGCAGCGCGCCCTGCCTCGCGCGCGCCGAGCACGCGCGGAAATCGCGCGCGGCGATCGCGTCGATGCGGCCGGCGGACATCGGCCGCGCGCAGGAACTCGACGTCCTCCTCGGGAAAATCGAGCGTCGCTTCGACGAACATCCGAAGCTCGGATCGAGCGCTTCGACCAGCGCGCGAATCTCCTGCGAGAACGCGCCCGACAGGCTGCGCGCGGCGGCGCGGACCGCGGTCGCCGTCGCGGCATCGATCAGGTCGGCGACGCTCTCGGCCTGCGCCAGAGTCGAGCTTGCCTGTTGAGAAACGCGCGCTGCGTGAACTCGCCGGGTCGCGCGAGGCGCGCGCCGAGCTCCGTGCAGCGCGTCGAGCAGCAGCCGCAGCACCGCGGGACCGCCGTGCCCGTGCAGCTCGAGCACGTCCTCGCCTGTGTAGGACCGCGGCGCCGGAAACAGGAGCGCGAGCCCTGGTCGATCGGCTTCGCCGATCGCCGTCGCGAAACGTGGCCGCGCGTGGCCACGCGCGGCGTGAGCGCGCACGAGACAATCGTCCGACGATCGATGCCCGGACGGCCCGGACCGGAAACGCGGATCACGCCGACGCCGCCGCGACCGGCGGGGTCGATATCGCCGCGATCGTGTCGGGCGCGGGCTTCGACACGGCAGTCATGGGCGCGAACTCTAGCCGATCGGCATCGTCGGTCGGTGCTCGCTCGGCGGTACGAGACGCAGCTGCGGCGCGTACTGTCGACGCGTCAGCCTCGGCTGCACGCGCTTTGCCGCTTGCGCGGCGAGCGCCGCTTCCTTCTCGAGCACGCGGTTCATGTGCCACTGCTGGAAGATCTGCAGCGAATTGTTGACGAGCCAGTACAGCACGAGGCCCGACGGGAAGAAGATGAACATCACCGAGAACGCGATCGGCATGATCTGCATCACCTTCGCCTGCACCGGATCGGAGATCGGCGTCGGCGACAGCTTCACCTGCAGATACGCGGTGATCGCGTAGATCACCGGCAGCACGAAATACGGATCGGGCGCCGACAGGTCCTTGATCCACAGGATCCACGGCGCGTTGCGCAGCTCGACCGCCGACAGCAGCACCCAGTAGAGCGCGATGAACACCGGGATCTGGACGAGGATCGGCAGGCAGCCGCCCAGCGGATTGATCTTCTCCGTCTTGTACATCTCCATCATCTTGATCTGCAGCTGCTGCTTGTCGTTCGCGTACTGCTCCTGCAGCGACTTCAACTTCGGGCGCGATGACTTTCATCTTCGCCATCGAGCGCGCGCTCGCGTGGTTGAGCGGATAGAACGCGCCCTTGATGATGATCGTCAGGAGCACGATCGCCCAACCCCAGTTGTGGACGATGCCGTGCAGCCACTTCAGGAGCCAGAAGAGCGGCGCCGCGATGCACGGTGAAGATGCCGTAGTCGACGACGAGGTCGAGTCCCTTGGCGAGACGGGCGAGCTCGTCCTGCTCCTGCGGACCGACGTAGAGCGGTACCTTGACTTCGGCGGTGGCGCCCGGCGCGATCGTGCCGACCGGAACGACCATTCCCGCCGAGTAGAGGCCGCCGTCGAGCTTGCGC
>ERZ1370068.10159-contig-8880_pt1 | contig 22162 bp, 22 predicted proteins | sample MGYA00561227_ERZ1370068 | MGnify/ENA primary metagenome ERZ1370068 (study PRJEB38410, sample SAMEA6850437) | metagenome | study: Metagenomic assessment of the ecological functions of the soil: analysis of the soil microbiota associated with the... | reverse complement strand
GTATTGCTTCGTTGATTGTATTGCTGTGGCAGTTCCTCTATCCCTCCGCGATCGCGGCGACCGCGATGGCCGTGGTCCTCTTCGGCGGGCACCTGGTCGGCGTTCGCGGGACGCTCTCTCGGGCACCGTCACCGGCGCCCACGGCAGCATCGACGCCAGCTGCGAGCAGTGCCACACCACCGGCCGCGGCGTCTCCAACGTGCAGTGCCAGCGCTGCCACGATCCCGCTTCCGCGGGCGCCTCACCGCGAGCGCGCACGTGCTCTTCCGGCAGCGCCGACTCCCGCAAGGCGGCGGCCGCCCCCGACCTCGCCTGCGCCACCCGCCACGTCGAGCACGAGGGCCGGCGCGCGTCGATCACTGGCGCGGTGCCGGACATCCAGTGCGCGCAGTGCCACTTCGGCAGCCTGCGCCGCCATCCCGAGTTCGCGGTGCTGCGCGCCTCCACCGCGGAAGCGCCGGGCATGAACTTCGGCCACAAGAAGCACATCGAAGACGATGAAGGAACAGGGCCTGACCGCGGCCGCGCAGACCTGCGCCACCTGCCACACGAAGAGCCGGCCCCGGCGCGACTTCGAGCCCCTCAACTTCGACCAGCACTGCGCGAGCTGCCACAGCAAGCGGGGCTCGGTGGGGGTGGTGGATCCGGTTCCTCTCACCGACGTCGTGACCTCGACGGGCTGAAAGCGCGTGGTCTGACCGCGGCCGTGGCCGCGCCTGCCCGAGGAGTTCGAAGTCGCGCGCGGCAAGATCGCGCGCCCGTCCGTGCGGCACCGCGACCCCTGGGTGATCTTCAACCTGGCCAAGCTGCGCGCGGAAGGCGATCCGAGGCCTTCGCGAGCGAGCGCGCGCGCGTCGAGGCGCGCATCGCGTCCCTGAGCGCCGGCTGGCTCTCCGCCACGCCCTTCGCCGCTTCGACAAGGCCTCCTTGCAGGACCGCGCGCTCCGCGCTGCAGCGCGAGCGCGAGGGGGCGGTGGCGCGCCCGCCGCCCAGCCCGCCGCGGGCGACGCCAGCACGGGGGGCGCGGCTGCAGGAGATCGAGACGGGGCTGCGCGGGAGCCGATGCGGCGGCCGCGGACGAGGTCGCGAAGCTGCGGACGGCCGCCTCCGAGAAGGGCGCGGCACCCGCCCCTTCCCACCGCGGACTTCGAAGCGCGGCGCCAGGAGAGTGCTCGCGCTGCTGGAAGCGGTGGAGGCGGCCGATCCGGCCCTCAAGCCCCGCACCGCGGATCTGCGCCGGCGCATCGTCGCCCTCGTGCCCGGCGAAAACGGGGCCGAGCTCCTGGTCCGCGTGCGCGACCAGCGCCAGGCCTCGCTCGACCGCTTGAAGGACGAGATCAAGCTCCGCGACCAGGGTATAGCCCCGCCCCGGGCCTCCCTGCTCGACGCGGAGCGGCGCGACCTCAACGCGCGCTGGACGAGGCGCGCGCCCAGCTCGCCGCCCTCGCCGCCGCCGCCACGACGTCCACCCTCACCGATGCCGAGAGGGAGAAGAAGCGCGAGACGGCGACGGTGGTGGCCGCCGCCTGCACGAAGTGCCACATCCTCAAGGCGGGCGCCTTCGCCCCCGTACGGGCCGCGCGCCCGGTGCTCGCGCGTGCACGTTTCCTCCACGAGCCGCACCTCATCCAGGCCGAGTGCGCAAAGTGCCATCCCGGCATCGAGGCCACGGCAAGGTGTCGAAGGACCTCAACTTCGAGGGGATCCAGAGCTGCCGCGAGTGCCACAAGCCGTTCCAGGCCAGGCAGGACTGCCGCGAGTGCCATCGTTTCATCCGAAGGCGGTGCCGTGATGGCGGAGCCCACTCTCCCCCGACAAGCCGGCGCCCAAGCCCGAAGCGGCCAAGCCCGAAGCGAAGCCGAAGCCGGCCGCCGCGGCCGAAAGGCCCGCGGCGTTGCGGCGAAGCCCACTCCGGCGGCGAAGCCGGCCCCGGCCAAGGCCGGCGCTAAGCCCGGGGCGGGCGCGAAAGCGGCCGCCCCCGCGGCGCCCGTCGCGATCGCGGCCCCCACCATGAAGGCGGAGATCCGGGCCCGCGTAGCGCAAGGGGCGTGCCGGGGCGCTTCGACGTCAAGCCGGACGGGTCGGTGCTCGGCCGCGACGACGCGGCCGGGGTGCCGATCCTCCTGGACGGCGTCTCCCGCGAGCACGCCCGCATCAAGTGGGACGGCAAGGCTGGTGGCTCGAGGACCTCAAGAGCACGAACGGCACCTTCGTCAACGGCGAGAAGGTGCTGCGCGAGAGGCTGCAGCACCTCGACGTGATCAGCCTCGGGCGCAAGGCGGACGTCGTGTTCATGCTGCGCGGCATGGACGCGGAGATGCCGAGCCACCCGCCCGGCGTCGTCGCGCGCCGCGCTGGTCGAGGCCGACGACGGCACGGTGTGCGAGATCCCGGTGGGCGAGTTCACCCTCGGCCGCTCCTCGGCCTGCAACGTGGTGGCGAACGAGAACGCGGTGTCCAAGGTGCACGCGCGCATCGAGGCGCGCGGCGGACCAGGTCGGTCCTCGAGGACCTGTCGTCGTCGAACGGCACCTTCGTGAACGGCACGCGGTGCGCACGGCGGTGTTGCGCGACACGGACACCCTCGAGGCTGGCCAACGTCGCCAAGTTCAAGGTCGTCATCGAGCATGGCGAGGTCGGTGCGACGGGACCTCTACCGCGCGCCGACCTTCGCCAAGAAGGAGAGCAGCCGAAGTTCTCCGGGGAATGGAAGACGCCGCTTCGAATGGGATCCGGCCGAGCTGGCCGCCATTGCTGCCGCCGCCGCCGGCCAGCGGCCTCCGGAGCTCGACAAGAGGGCCAGGCGGAGCCGCCGGCTGGTCCCAAACACAGATGCGTCCCAGGGCGAGGCCAAGAAGGCCCCACCCGCGGCCGCACCCGCCGTCGCGCCCAAGCCCGTGGCCGCCGCGCCCAAGGTCGCGCCGCCGGCGCCGGCCGCGGCCAAACCCGCGACCCCGGCCAACGAGAAGGTCGTGCCCCGGCCGGTCAAGACCGAAGCGCCCGCGCTAGATCGTCCCAGCGGGCACGCCGCCTCCGGCGCGCCCGTCCACGCCCGCGGGCACCGATCCCGCCTCGACGCCGAGCGCGCCCGCGCTCGACCCGCGTCCGAGGCGGCTCCTCCTCGCCGATCGTTCCGGCCGTCGCGCCGGCCGCCGCCCCGCGCCGCGCCCCCGAAGCCCGCGATCCCGTCTCCGCGCACCGTCGCTCCGCCGCCGCCACGCCCGGCCGCGGCCGCGCCGCCCGCCGATTTCGTCGCGCCGGCTCCACGGTCGTGGACACGCCCGTGCCCGTGATCCCGTCCAGCCCGCCTCCGGGGACACCGGTCAAGATCGCGACGGCGCGCTTCAGCAGCGAGAAGTTCACGTTCGACGTCACCACGACCGGACGCTTCGAGGTCGGCCGCTCCCGCGTCCACCGCCTTCCGCGTCGATCACACCACCGTGTCGCGCCGGCACGCCGCCCTCACCTTGAGCGAGGACCGCGCCCATCTCGTCGTCGAGGACCTCGGGGCGGCGAACGGCACCCGCGTCAACGCCCGCGAGATCAAGGGGCACGCAGGAGCTCCAGGACCGCGACGTGCTCGAGCTGGGCGAGGTCCGGCTTCGTGGTCCGGTTCGAGCGCGCCTGACCTTCGCCGTCCGCGCCGACGAAAGGGAGGCCGGTGATGAGCCTGTGGTCCGAGATCCGCCACGGGCGGGGCGGTCCCGCCGCGATCCTCTTGCTGGCCGGCCTGGCCCCGCTGCTCGCGCCGGACGTTCGGGGCGCGGCGCCGCGGGCGCCATCCGCGCCCGACCTCCGCACCGCGCGCGTGGTGGACCTCACCCATCCCTTCGACGAGCGCACGCCCTACTGGCCCACCGCCCCCAGCGGCTTCAAGCTCGAGCGCGTGCACTACGGCCGGACGGACGCCGGGTATTTCTATTCCGCGTATTCGTTCTGCGCCCCCGAGCACGGAGGGACCCATCTCGATGCCCCGATCCACTTCGGCGAGGGCCGCTGGACGGCGGACCAGATCCCGGTCGATCGCCTGGTCCGTCCCGCGGCCGTCATCGACGTGGCCGTGGCGTCCGCGGCCGACGCGGACCATCAGCCTCACCGTCGAGGAGCTGAAGGCGTGGGAAGCGCGCCATGGCCGCATCGCGGAGGACCATCGTCCTCCTGCGCACGGGCTTGGAGCGCGCGCTGGCTGGACAAAGCAAGCGCTACCTCGGCGACGACACCCCGGGCGACGCTTCGCGCACTCCACTTCCCGTCCTACGGACCCGACGCCGTGCGGATCCTGGTCACGGAGCGGAAGGTGGCCGCGCTCGGCGTCGACACCGCGAGCATCGACCCCAGGTCGGTCGAAGGACTTTCCCGTGCACCAGATCGTGGCCGCGGCCAAGCGTGCCCGGGTTCGAGAACCTGGCCGGCCTCGACGTGCCGCCCCACCGGGGCCTGGGTGGTGGCCCTGCCCATGAAGATCGCGAACGGATCGGGTGGTCCGTTGCGGGCCATCGCCCTCGTGAACCTCGAGAGGCGCGTCCGCCGAATCGCCACCAGCCGCGTGATCACGACCCTGCTCTTCGGCGTCCACGCGCTGGACGCAGGGGCCTATGTGGGCGTGCTCGTTCTCGCGATTCCGTTCCGTCATCCTCGCGGCCATGGTGCCGGCCCTCCGCGCCTCACGCGTGGATCCCATGACCGCGCTGCGCGAGCCCTGACCCCGTCTTCAGCCGCGGCCCGGAGCCCAGCGCTCCCGGACGCGCGCGAGCCCCGGCCCGTCCACCTCGAGGCTCACGAGCCCGCCCGTCGGGATGGGACGGCGGCGTGCAGCTCGCGAAGGTCGCCGCCGGTGAGGGCGAGGACGCCCGCCTTCAGCGGATCGCCGTGGCTCACGGCCACGGCCTGCTGGGCCGGATGCGCGGCCGCGATCGCACGGAGCGCCGTCTCCATCCGTGCCGCCAGCGCCTTCAGGTCCTCCGCCACCTCGCACACTTCGAGGGGCCGGAAGAGATAGCGAGGCCCACTCCCGAGAGCGGTCCCGTTTCACCTCGCGCCACGGCAGTCCCTTCCCAGGGCGCGCACAGTAGCGCCTCCACCAGGTCCTCGCGAGGCTCCACCTCACTCTCCGCACGTGCCCGCGATCACCGTCGCCGTCTGCACGGCGCGCTCGAGCGGGCTCGTGTCAGACGCGGGCGATGGGGCGTCCGGCGAGGTGACGTGCGACCGCTTCCGCCTCCGCCCGCCCGCGCTCGGAGAGACGCCAGCCGCGCTGCCGCCCGTAGACGATCTTCTCTGCGGGTTGTCGACCTGGCCGTGACGGACGAGATGGAGGACGGTCACACGGCCACGACCCTGGCCCAGCGACGTGAACAGCACCAGCCGCTCGCGCACCGGCATCCCCAGGGCCTGGGCCAGGCCGCGTCCGTAGAGCTGGAGCTGGCGGCGCGTGGTGCGCGGCCTGGGCCAGGGACCTGCTCGGCGCGCGATGCCGTCCGTCTTGTAGTCCACGATGACGAGCGCGCCGTCCTCCTCGAACACGAGGTCGATGACGCCCTCGAGCAGCTCCGCGCCCTCCGGGAACCAGAGCGGCAGCTCACGCCAGACCCGCGTGGCCGCGCGCGCCCGCTGCATCACGGGCAGGGCGAGGCGCGCGCTCCGCGGCCGTGGCCGCGCGCTCGGCGGCCGCCGAAGCGTCGAGGCCGAACGAAGGCGCGAGCGCCTCCGCCATCCGCGCGCACGCGCTCCGGCTCGCCTCGTAGAGGCACCCATTCCAGGATCCGGTGCACGAGGGAGCCGAAGTCGCGCCGCCGCGGCCGCCGACGCGATCGCCACCGCCGCCGGCGCTCGGCGCAGCGCGACGCGCGTCACCGAGGCGGGCACGAACGGACCGATGGCCCGCGGACTCGAGCAGCTCGGCGCGCCGCGCACTCCCAGTGCGCACCCGCCGCATCGCCGCCCCCCGCTCGGACAGCGTCGCGCAGCTCGCCCCCGCGCTCCTCCCTCTCCACGATAGGGGGATCGCCGGCGTGGACGACACGCACGTCGGCATCGGGCGCGTCGGCGGAAGCTGCGCGATGAGGTCCTTCCAGAACGACGCCACGCGCGCGTCTTTCGGTGGCGAGGGGATGACGAGCAGGTCACGCGCGCGTGTGCAGGCCACGTAGAGGAGCCTCCGTGCCTCCGCCCCTGCGCGCACCTTCCTCGCGCGCGGAGGCACGTCCCAGCCCGGCGGCTGGCAGCCGTCGCGGAACCCGACCGCGATCGTGCCCTTCCGCCCACAGGGCGACCGAGGTCGACGGGCGTGCGGCAGTCGTCGGCGGTGTCGTAAGAGCGCCACCACCGGCGCCTCCAGGCCCTTGGCCTTGTGGATCGGACAGGATGCGCACGGTGTCGGGATCGCCGGGCCGCGTGGACGGCAGGTCCGGCTCCTCGCGCGCGTGCGGATGCGCTCCTGCGAGGAGGCGCGATGAAGCCGCGCAGCGGTCAGCACGCCGCAGGTCGCGACGCCTCGCGCGCGAGCGCCGCCACCTTCTCCAGGTTCGCGACCTGGGCCTCGCCGCGGCGCGTGCCGGTGAGGGCGGCCAGGATGCGCGTCTCGTCGTAGAGGCGCTCGATCAGCGCGGGCACGGAGAGCGATGCTGCGCAGCGCGGTGCAGCGTGCCCAGGAGCGCCAGCGCCGGCGCCGACGGCTTCTGCCCCGGGCGTAGACGCGTCGGGGCGCGGGCACCGAGCCACAGCGCGCCGCCAGAGAGCGCATAGGCCACGATGTCGCGGTCGCTCACGCCGCAGAAGGACGAGCGCAGGGCGGCCACGAGGAGACGCGGTCGGAGGGATCGTCCAGCGCGCGCAGGACGGCCAGGACCTCGTGGACCTCCTGGCGGTCGAAGAACGACTTGCCACCTTCGACGGTGAAGCGCAGGCCGGCCGACTCGAGCGCTTCTTCCAGACGGACGCATCTGCGTGAGCCGCCGGGCCAGCACCATGACGTCGCCGGCGCGGCTCGGGCCGGTCCACGCCCGTATCGCGGATCGCGGACCTCGTGCGCGCCCGCCGCCACCTCGGCGAGGAAGCGCAGCTGAGCGCGCGGGCCTCCGCGCTGCAGCAGGTCCGTCGCCCTTCGGCGAAGGGCGCGTTCGAAGCGCAGCGCGATGACCGACGGCTCCTCGCTCAGCCCCGGCGGCGGCGGCGATCGCCTCGTATGCGGGCTGGCCCGCTTCGTCGGAGGAGTGATGAGCGGCGGCGAACGCGCGGTTCACGAAGCGCAGGATGGCGCCGGCCGCGAGCGGAAGTTCTGGGTGAGATGCAGGACGGCGTGCCCGGCCGCGCCGCCGCTTCCGCCGCGACGCGCCGGAAGAGCGCGACCTCGGCGCGCCGGAAGCGGTAGATCGACTGCTTGGCATCGCCGACCACGACCAGCGCGCCCGGGCGCTCCTCCGGTGAGGAGCTCGCGCCATCTCGACCTGCAAGGGGTCCGTGTCCTGGAACTCGTCGATGATCACCAGCCGGAACCGCTCGCGGAAGTAGCGGCGCACCGCCTCGCTGTCGCGCAGGGCGTCGCGCGCCTTGACCAGGAGGTCGAGGAAGTCGAGGACGCCGCGTCTCCTTCTTGCGCGCCTCGTAGCCCGCCACCACCTCGAGCACCGCGCTGCACGAGGCGCGCGTGCAGGGCGCGCGCTGCTGGCCCGCCTTCCACGCGGCCAGGGTCTGGCTGGTCCAGGCGCCGATCGCGCCGCCTCCTCGAGCGTTTCCGGCGTGGTCCAGTGCCGCTTGTGGCCGAAGTGGCGGGGAACGACGGCCATCGTCCGCAGGTAGGAGGCCAGCGGCCTCGCCCTCGAAGCGGTCCGCCGCGGCTCGGCGAACTCCACCATCGCTCCGCAGGCGCGCGGCCAGCGCGTCTCCGTCGCGGCACGTGCGTGAGGAGCGTCGCGGGCCCGCGCGCGCCTGGGCCTGCAGCTCGCGGCGCCAGGCCGCGGGATCGACGGGGTTCTCCGCGACCAGCGGCCGGAGGTCGCGCTGGTCCACGAGCGTGCGGCGCGAGGCCCGCGCAGCGAGGAGCGCTCGCCCCAGCCGTCCGCCTCCCGAGCGGGATCCCGGAGTCCAGCGCCGCCATCAGGATCGCGTCGCCGGCCACGAGCCGCGCGGCGAGCCACTCCTCCCAGGCCTCGGCGAAGAGGATGTCCATCTCGCGCCTCGTCCGCGACGCGGAAGCCGGGCAGCACGCCGCACTCCAGCGGCCGCTCGACCAGGAGCGCGGCGCAGAGGGCGTGGATGGTGGAGACCTGGGCGCGCTCCAGCACTTCGAGGGCCGCGTCCGCTCGCGCGCCGCTCCTCCGCCGGTCGCGTCGTGTCCGACCGTGCCGCGCTCCAGCCGCTCGCGCAGGCGCAGCTTCATGGTGGTGGCGGCGTTCTCCGTGAACGTCACCGCCGCGATCTCGTCGAGCGCGCGCCGCCCCGGAGCGCACGATCGCGCTCGATGCGGTCGACGAGCAGCGTGGTCTTGCCCGTGCCCGCGCCCGCTTCCAGCGACCAGGCTCGTGCCGTGATCGCGCCGGGCGCGCTCCCGCGCGTCCTCTGGTCCACCGGGCGTGAAGGCTCACGTCGCGTCCCTGAGCCGCAGCACCTGCTGGATGCGCGGATCGCCGAGCTTGAGCTGCCGCCGCCGCTCGAGCAGCGGCGTGGGCCCGCACACGACCGTGAAGTCGCACCACTCGCAGGCCGTCGGGCTCCTGCACGAACACGCCCTTGCGCGATCGCGTCCACCAGGCCGCGCAGCAGACCGCGGAAGGAGTCGGCAGTGCACGAGGGCGGGATCGAGCGCCGACCTGCCGCCCGCCGTCCACGTAGTCGAGGAACGCCTCCACCACCGGCGTCGTCCGGGAAGATGCGGGCGGCGGCCAGGATGTAGAACGGGATCTGGAGCTGCCGGCCGCCGCGGAAGAGGCCGCCGTCGTCGCGCGGGCGCGCGCCCGGTCTTGTAGTCGCCGCAGCACGAGCGTCCCGTCCGGCGCGCCGGTCGATGCGGTCGATCTTCCCGGACACGCGCAGCGTGCGCCCGTCGCCGAGGTCGATGGCGAGCGGCTCCTGGAGATGGGGCTCGCCCGGCGCGGCCTCGACGCGAAAGACCGAAGCCCAGCTCGAAGTGGGCGGGCACGGCGCTTGCCGGCCGTTCTCGACCTCGCAGTCGGAACCAGTCGCGCATGGTGGCCTGGAAGCGCGCGCGCTCCTTGGCCCAGAGCGCGGTGAAGCGCGGCGGGCTCTGCCCGTGACGAGCGCGTCCAGCGCCTCGTCCGCCATCTGCTCCAGGCGCCGCCGCGCCTGCGCCGTGTCGCGCAACGGCAGCTCGCCGCGGTCGCGCTGCGCCCGCAGGAATTGCTCCGCCACCTCGTGGAAGAGGCTGCCGCGCTCGAGCGGATCCAGGCGCCGGCGCTCCTCCGGCTCCTCCGCCGGCTCCAGGCGCAGCACGCACTCCAGGAGGTACTGGAAGCCGCAGCGGGCGAAGACGGCGAGGCGGCTGGCCGAGATCGGGTGAGGGCGCGGTCACGGGATCGAGCCGGCGCGCGATCTCCGCCGCGAGCTCGGTGGTCACGCCGTCGCGCGGAGCAGAACGCGACGAGGCCGTCGTAGGGCGTAAGCTGGCCCGACCAGCGGGCCTGCGACGCTCAGGCGCGACTGCTTGAAGAAAGCCGAACCGGCGGAGATGGCCAGCGACCGCCTCGCGCCCGCCCGTGCGCACGCGGCCGCCGGTCCCGCTCCGAGCGGTCGAGGGTGAGGTCGAGGCGGCGTGTCGTCGAGGCGCGTCCTCGCGCACGATCCGCGCGAGGTCCGCGGCCCCCAGGGACCGGCCCTCGCGCGCGGCGGCGGCGGCCACGAAGAAGAGCGAAGGCATCCGCTCGCGTCCCGCTGCGCGCGTCGGCGCGGGGATAGGACAGGATCAGACGCTCCGCGGCCTGGCCGATACGCGCGCGGTGGAACGCGCGCCGCTCCGCGAGCAGCCGGTCCTGGGCCGTGGGCAGGGCGATGGGCTCCTCCGCGGCCGAGGTGCGGCCGGTGCGCGGCGGTTCCGGATCGAGGTCGAAGAGGGAGAGCTGGCGTCGCGCGGCGCCGCGGGGCGTGCGCGCAGCGGGCGGAACGGGCGCCGGTTCCGGCGCCTGCCGCCAGGCAGGCCTCAGTCGCTCGGCATCGAGGAGGAACGGGATCGGGCCGGAGCACGCCCGGATATCCGCCCTCGACGAGGCCGGGGATGGCCGACGACGCGGAACGGGCAGGCCGGCCATGCGCGTCCATCACGCCGACGTGAATGGCGCCCGTCGCCAGCGAATCAGCGGGCAGGCGCTCCCATTCGAAACGCGCTTCCAGCACCTGCTCCACCTCGCGCCAGGGCGCGGGCGCCGAGGAAGGCGAGACCCCGAGATCGGCGACGACGTCGCCCACCGCCTCGCGGTCCGCGCTCGCGCCCCAGCCATCGATCCACCACGCCGCGCAGGCAGCGCCGACCATTCCGGCCAGGACGCCTCTCCGCTCAGGCGCGTCCAGCGTGCCGGAGAGCAGCTCGACGATGCGGAGCAGGGCGTCCGCGTCCGCGGCCCGTCGCCGCCGCCGCGCCCGCGCGCTCGGGATCGGTCTCGCTGGGCCGCCTCCTCGCGGTCCCGTCTCGCGCCTGGCCGCGCAGCCCGACGATCCAGCGGTCGAGCCCGACACGATCCCGATGTCGCGGCTCATGGCGTCCCACTGCGCGGGCATGCGTGCGTCGTCTTCGCCCGAGCATTTCCTCGAAATGGAACGGGCGCGAAGGTGAGGAACTCCATCACCTGCCGCCCGCCGCAGCCCGCGGCAGCGCAGGAGCAGCAGCAGCGAGCGGCGCGGTGCGGCCGTAGCGCAGGGGCAGCGAGGATGACAGGCGGCGGGGGATGCCAAGGCGCGCGAGCAGAGTCCGTGAACGAGCGGCGCGTACTCCTGGGGCCGGGGCAGGATCACGCCCATGTCCTCGAAGGGCACGCCTCGCGCCGCTTCCCGGAGCAGGCGCGCGCACGATGCCGCGGACCTCCGCCGCCTCGCCGGGCGCGGTGAGGAGATCGACGCGACGTCGTCACGGTCGGCCGGCCCGCTCGGCGGCTCGAACAGGCGCGCGCCTTCACGCGCGCGAGCGCGGCGGCAGCAGGCGACGGCGCGATCGCCGCCAGCGGCGTCTCGCTTCCATTCGACCTCGCGGATTCCATTGACGGCCGCCCATCCCGCGAAGCCGGAGGCCGCGATCGCGTGGCGGCCGGACGCGGCCGGATGCGCCGGCACGAGGAAGCGCGCGGCACGGCAGCGCAGCCAGCAGGCGGCGCTCCACGGCGTCGAGCTCGAGGTCGTCGGCCACGAGGATCTCGGCGCCTTCGAGCCAGCGCGGCCCCGGCGCAGGTGCTCGCGGGCGGCGCGGAAGAGCGTCGCGTGATCGGCGAACGTTCCTCGATGCGCTCGTGGAAGCCCGCGATAGAGCCCGGCCAGCGCGCGCAGCCGCTCGCGGTCTTCCGGCGTCGCGCCCGCGCCGGCCGCGGTGTCGAGCGCGCGGGATCCACTTCGGCCCGGCGGAGCTCGGACAAGGTGCGCGCGAGCGCGATAGCCACGCGGTCAGGGCACGTCCGGCGCCAGCTTCAGGCGATGCGGTCGCTTCCAGGAGCCGGGCGCGCGACGAGGGCCGCGTGCCCGGCGTCCCAGGCCTGCAGGCCGCGGCCGAGCAACGCCGGCTCGGCGACGGCGCGAGGCGAGGTCGGTCAGCGTGAAGCGGATAGATCCCGGCCACCGCGCGGCCGGTGGGACGCGAGGCGGCGAGGGATTTCCATGCCCGCCGCCCGGGACCAGAACGAGAAGGACGAGGGACCCGGACGCACTTCAGGATCATATCCGCCGGCCCGGCGAGGTCAGGGCAGCGATGGTTTGACCGCCGCCAGCGCGCCATATAGCCTCGCCCGCGGATGGCGACCTCAGGGCGCGTCGGGGACGACCGAGGAAGCGAAGCCCCCGTCGGCCTGAGTCCGCGCCCTCGGCGCCTGGGACGGCGCGCTCATCACGATCGGCTCCGTCGTCGGCACCGGCATCTTCCTCACGACCAGCGACATGGCCCGTGCCCTTCCGCATCCGGGCCTGATCCTCCTCGTCTGGCTGGTGGGCGGCCTCTTGAGCCTCGCGGGCGCGCTCACCTATGCCGAGCTGGGGGTCCTCTTCCCGCGCGCGGGCGGCATCTACCGACTTCCTGAAAGAGCCTACGGGCCCCTGTGGGGCTTCCTCTACGGGTGGGCCAGCTTCTTCGTGCGATCATGAGCGGCGGCATCGCCGCCCTCTCCGTCGGCTTCGGCGAGTACCTCGGCAGCTTCTTTCGCAGTTCCTCTCGACGTCGCACGTCCTCGTGCTCCGCGCCCATCGGCCCCTGGCGGTGGACGCTCAACGGCGAGGCAGCTCGCGGGGTGGGCGCGATCCTCGTCCTGACCGTCGTGAACCAGATTCGGGTCAAGGAAGGGGCCTGGGTCCGGAACGGCTTGACCCTGCTCAGCTCGGCGGGATCGCGGTCTTCCTCGTGGCCGCAGTGGCCTGGCCCTCTCCGCAGCCGGTGGCCACGGGTGCGATCCCGCCCCACGCGCTCACCGGGTTCGGCCTGGCACCATGATCGCCGCCCTCTGGACCTCACGAGCGGCTGGTACGGAGCTCCACGTTCTCGGCCGGTGAGATGAAAGACCCGGGACGGAACCTGCCGCTCGGGATCATCCTGGGCACGGCCGGCGTGGTGAGCGCTCTACGTCCTCGTCAACCTCGTCTACGTGCGCACGCTGAGCATCGAAGAGATGGCGAGCCACCCGCGCGTCGGGGAGGCAGGTCGCGGCCGCGCTCATGGGGCCCACGGGGGCGCGCCTGCTGTCGGCGGGTGGTCGTCATCTCCGCCTTCGGCTGCGTCAGCGCGACGATCCTCTACAGCTCGCGGATCTACCAGCCCATGGCCGCGGACGGTGTCTTCTTCCGCTCGCTGGCCGTCATCCATCCTCGCTTCCGCACGCCCGTGCACCCTCCTGGGCCCAAAGCGCCTGGGCCATGGTGCTGACCGCCTCCGGGACCTACGAGCAGCTCTTCACCTACGTCGTCTTCGCCGCGCTCCTCTTCCACGTGGCCACGGGCGCGGTCATGTTCGTCTTGCGTCGCACGCGCCCGGACGCGCCCGCCCCTACCGTGTCTGGGGCTATCCCGTCGTCCCCACGCTCTTCATCCTCTCGTCGCTCCTCCTCGTCCAGAACACGCTCTTCGAGAAGCCGCGCGAGTCCGTGCTCGGCCTCTTCCTGGTCGCCCTCGGCGTGCCCGCCTACGTGTACTGGAGGCGGCGCCAGTCCGCCTAGCCGTTTTCCTTCTTACACGCCGGCGCCCCGTCCTCACGCACGCGGCCCGCTAATCCGCTGTCCCATGCGGGCACTCCGCGTGGCAAGCGCCTTGCTGGGATGGCCTGCGCATGGAAAGTCTGTCGAGCCGGCTCACCTTCCTTCGTACGCGTCTGTCCGAGCGCTGGCATGGAGACGCGCCCCCGTCCTGCGCGTCGTCGCGATCAGGGATTCCCGCGCTCGCGATCCTCCTGGCCGTGGCCTGGAGCCGCTGCCTGTTCATGGGCTGTCCGGACGTCCATCGCCTCGCCTCCTACCAGCCAGGCGGCGCGTCCGTGCTCGTGGATCGCAACGGCAAGCCCTTCGCCGACCTCGCCCCGTCGAAGGCGAGCTGATTCGCCTGCCGACGCTGCCCACACGTGCCGGAGGCGTTCATCGCCGTCGAGGACCAGCGCTTCCGCGATCACGAGGCCATCGACCTGCGCCGCGTGCTGGGCGCGGTGTGGAACAACGTGCGCGCGGGCGGCGTCCAGGAAGGCTCGAGCACCCTGACCATGCAGCTGCGCACGCAACGTCTTTCCCGAGGACCTGCCCGGCCAGGAGCGCACGCTGGGACGAAAGATCCTCGAGGTGCGCGTCGCCCAGGAGATCGAGGACACCTTCACCAAGGACGAGATCCTGGAGATGTACCTCAATCACATCTATTTCGGGAACGGCGCGCGCGGCATCGAGGCGGCGGCGCGGCACTCCGCTTCGGCCGCGGAGCCAGGGACCTGACCTACGCTCAGGCCGCCCTCCTCGCCGCCATGCCCAAGGCCCCGTCCCACTACGATCCGCGCCGGCATCCCAAGGAAGCGCGCGAGCGCCGCGACCTCGTCCTCTCCCTGATGGCGGAGCAGAAGCGCATCACGCCCGCGGAGAAGGACGAGGCGGTCAAGAGCGATCCCCTGGGCGCCGTCCCCAAGCCGCGCGCGGAGAAACCCGACGCTCCTTTCGCCGCCTACTTCGTCGAGGAGGTCCGGCGCGAGCTGGAAGACCGCCTTCGGCGACGACTTCTACGCGCACAAGCTGCGCGTGCACACCACGCTCGATTCCACGGCCCAGAAGGCGGCGGAGGGAGGAGCTCGGAGCGCCAGTTGCGCTCGATCGAGGGCGGCGCGCTGGGCGCCTTCTCGGGGCCGCGCTACGCCGCGAACCTCCAGGTCGCGGACGACGGCGAGACGCCGTACCGTGCAAGGCGCGGTGGTGGCGCTGGACGCGACCACCGGCGACGTGCTGGCCTGGGTCGGCGGCCGCGACTTCCTGCACTCGCGCTTCGATCGCGTGAAGTCGGCGCGGCGCCAGGCGGGCAGCGCGTTCAAGCCCTTCGTCTGCGCCACCGCCGTGGCCTCGGCCGCATGCTGAACCAGAAGGTGCTCGACCAGCCGCTGGAGGTGAGCCTGGGCGGCCGGCGCTCCAGAAGCCGAAGAACTTCGACGGCGCCTTCGACGGCGAGATCACGCTGCGCGACGCGCTGGTGAGGTCGAAGAACGTGCCCACCGTGCGCCTGGCCCAGGACGTCGGCACCCACCGCATCGCGGAGTTCGCGCAGCAGGCGGGCATCGATCCGCCGATCTCCGAGCAGCCGTCCATGGCGCTGGGAACGGTGGCGGTGAGCCCGGTGGAGCTGGCCGCGGCCTACACCGCTTTCGCCGCTCTCGGCGAGGGCGTGCGCCGCGCTTCGTGGTGCGCGTCGACGCCGAAGACGGCCGCGTGTTGTGGCAAGCGGACGAGCCGGAGCGGAGGCACGTCCTCGACGCCGCCGTCGCTTGCCGTCATCACGGACGCGCGCAGGACGTGCTCACACGCGGCACCGGCACCGCGGTGCGCGCGTCCGGCTTCAAGGCGCCCGCGGCCGGCAAGACCGGCACCACCAGCGACGGCGCGGACACCTGGTTCGTCGGCTACACGCCGGAGATCGTGGCCGCGGTCTGGATGGGCTTCGACCGCGTCGCGCCCGATCATGGCCAGGCGACGGGCGGCCGGTTGGCCGCGCCCGTGTGGGCGCGCCTCATGACGCGCGCATCTACGCGGGCCGCAAGCCGCCCGCGGGGTGGCCCATGCCCGCGGGCGTCCTGCAGGGGCCTGGTCGATCCGCAGACGGGCCTGCTGCTGGCCTCGGGCGCGCGCCGTGGTCGGGGGTCGCCTACAAGGAGGCTGTTCGTGCAGGGCGCGGTGCCCGTCACCGTGTGCCCGAGCCAGGGCCCGATCATGACGGCGGAGATGCTGCCGCTCCCGGCGCTGCCGGACTACGAGGAAGGCATGGAGACGGGCGTCCCGCTCGGAAGAAGTGCCGAAGCCCAGCACTCCCGGTGGCGAGGCGGTTCGCCTCGGAGACAGGACGACGACGACCGAGCCCATGCGTTCGTACACGCCCTCGTCGCCGATGCCGGCGCCGAGCGCGAGGCGCGCCCGAAGAGCCGGCGTCAGGCCGGCGCGCGAGGCGTCACCCGATCCCGCGCCCAGCCTACGCCGTCGCCGGGCCTGCCCCTCTGATCGGCCCGAGATCCCGCGGCGGCTCGCGCACGACCGTGACGAGCGCGATCGCGGCCAGGAGCGCGAGGGCCCGCGCCCGTGAGCAGGGCGGCCGCGGGCGACACGCGCTGCCAGAGCGCGCCCGTGATGAGGCTGGCGGGAAGCAGGAGCACACCCGTGATCGCGTAGTACAGGCCGAACGCGCCCGCGCGCGTCGCCGGCCGCCATTTCCGCGACCAGCGCGCGCTCCGGACCTTCCGTCAGCGCGTGATGCAGTCCGTAGACCCCGAAGAGCAGCCATACCGCCCCCGCCGACGCGGCCAGTCCGAGTCCGGCGTAAGCGGCGGCGTAGAGCAGCCAGCCGGCGGCGATGGTCGCGCGGCGGCCGACGCGCGGTCGAGCGCGCCTCCGGCCGTGCTCGCCGCCGACTTCACCACATGGTGGGCCGTCCACAGGATCGGGATGAGCGGCAAAGGTCACCCCGGCGTCCTGGGCGCGCAGCAGCAGGAACGCGTCCGACGAGTTGCCGAGCGTGAAGAGGCCGAGCACGGCCAGCAGGCGGCGCAGCCTGGGCGCGGTGGTCTCCGGCCGCGGCGAGATCCTCCGGCGCCGCAGCGTCGGGGCTCGCAAGCGGCGCGCCCCTCGGCGCCTCGCGCACGCCGAAGACGAGCACGAGCGCGCAGACCAGGGCGGGCACCGCGGCCAGGGCGAGACCGTCCGCAGGTCAGGTGCAGGAACAGGAGGGCGGACGCCACGAGCGGCCCCACCACCGCCCCCGCGTGGTCCATCGCGCGCTGGAACCCGAAGGCGCGGCCCAGGTCCTCGGGCGGCGTCACCTGGGCCAGGAGCGCATCGCGGGGCGCGCCGCGCCCCTTGCCGATGCGGTCCACGATGCGCCACGGTCAGGACGTGCCAGGGGGCCGCGGCCGCCGCCACCAGCGGTCGTGCGATCGACGAGGCGTGTATCCGGCGACGATCAGCGGCTTGCGCCGCCGCATGCGGTCGGAGACGCGGCCCGAGACGACCTTGGCCAGGCTGGCCAACGACTCCGCGAGACCCTCGACGAGCCCGACGAACGGGACCCGCCCCGAGCACGCCGGTGAGGAACGATGGCAGCAGCGGATAGATCATCTCGCTGCTGGCGTCCGTGAGCAGACTGACCAGCCCCAGACGCCGGACGGTGGAGGGAAGAGCCGTCATTCAGGCCGAACTCTAGCCGACCAGTGAGCGCGGCGCCGCGTAGCCAGCTGGATTCGCGACTTGCCCGCGACTCTCCGCCGCTCTCTCGCGCAGCGGCACGCGCTGACGACGGCGTAGTCCGCTTCGAGCTCCGGTGAGGAGCTCGCCCAGCGCAGGAGACGTCGCCCCCGCGCACGACCGCTTCGATCTGGACGCAGAGGTCGGCCATCCCCGCGCGCCGATCTGCGCGGACGCGCCCTTGCAGGCTGTGGGCGAGCGCGCGGTTGGAGTCCACGTCCGCGCGGGCATGCGCCTGGCGCAGGTCGTCAGGCGGCAGCGGGGATCGTCTGGAGGAACACGTCGATCACTTCGGCCAGGGCGCGCGGGCCGCGTGCGCCTCCAGCAGCGCGGGGATGGCTGGCCGGGAGCGCCGACGGCGTGGAAGCGGTCTCCACCGGCGGCGGCGTGCCCGGGGTCGCGATCCACTTGCGCAGCGTGCTGGCCAGCGCTTCCGCGGCACCGGCTTGCTGAGGTAGTCGTCCATGCCCGCGGACAGGCAGCGCTGCCGGTCCTCCGCGGTCACGCTCGCGGTGAGGCGATGATCGGCGTGCGGTGGCTCAGGCCCTCGCGCTGGCGGATGAAGGCCGTGGCCTTGAAGCCGTCCATCTGCAGGCATCTGACAGTCCATCAGGATCGCTTCGTAGGTCTGGCGCGAACAGGCCTCGACCGCCTCGATTCCGTTGCCGACGGCTTCCGCGCCGTAGCCGAGGCTCTCGATCATCGCCACGCGACCTTCTGGTTGACGGTGTTGTCCTCGACCACCAGGATCTGCGCCGCCTCTTCGGACCTCGCCGTCTTTCGGCGCGCGTGCCCGCGTCCGGCCGCGCGAAGCGGACGGTGAACCAGAACGTGCTGCCCTGTCCGGGCTCGCTGCGCACGCCGATCTGGCCGCCCATCGCGGTGACAATGCGCCGGCAGAGGGCCAGCCCGAGGCCCGCCCGCCGTACCGGCGCGTGGCCGAGCCGTCCGCCTGAACGAAGGGCTGGAACAAGCGCGCCTGGGTGGCGGCGTCGATCCCGATCCCGGTGTCCGCCACCTCGAAACGCAGCACGGTCGCGGCGTCGTCCGACCCGCGGACGATTCCCGCCCGCGCCACCACCGTCCCCGCCGGCGTGAACTTGATCGCGTTGCCGAGCAGAGTTCACGAGCACCTGGCGCAGGCGCGCGCCGTCTCCGCGCAGCGCCTTTGGCACCTCGTCCGCCACCATCGAGGTGACGTGAAGGCCCTTGGCCGCCGCCTCGTTCGCCACGGAGGCGACGACCTCCTCGACCAGGCGGCGCGCCTCAGAACCGGTGTCCTCCAGCTCAGGCGGCCCGCTTCCGCGCGCGCGAAGTCAGGATCGCGTCCACCACGCCCAGGAGCTCGCGGCCGGATCGGCGGATGATCTCCGGCGGTACTCCTTCTGCGTGGTGTCGAGGCTCGTGTCCAGGAGCAGGCGCGCCATCCAGCACGCCGTTGAGCGGCGTGCGCAGCTCGTGGCTGACGTTGGCCAGGAACTCCGACTTGACGCGCGAGGTCTCCTGCGCCGCCTGGCGCGCGCGGACGAGCACGTCGATGTCCTGCGCCACCGCCACCGCGCCCGCCACGTCGCCCGCGGGTCCGCGCCACGGATGCACTGGCCCAGGTCACGTAGACGGCGGAGCCGTCAGGGCGCTCGATGAGCTGCTCCTCGGACGAGACGACGGGCCCTGCGGCTGCGCACGAGCGCGTCCGTGAACGCGTTGGGCAGGGCGTCGGCGTGCCGGCGGGCGGGCAGCACCGGTGAGGGTCAGGCGCCAGAGATGGAGCCACTGCTCGCTGTGGGCCAGGGCGTGCCTTCGCCGTCCAGGATGGCCATGGCCACCGGCGCGTGAGCGACCACGTCGCGGAGCTGGCGGCGCTCGCGCTCCAGCGCTTCCTCCGCGCGCTTGCGCCTCGTGATGTCGCGGGCCACGGCCTGGAAGCCCATGACCTTCGACCCCTCGATGAGGAGCTGCACGTTCTGGCCGATCAGATCTCGTCGCCGCCGCGGGTGACGGCGATGAACTCGTCGTAGGTGCTGCTCACGCGGTCGCGGTACTGCGCCTTGAGGTGGGAAGCTTCACGCGCTCGCGGTGGTCTTCGCGGATGAGCTCGAGGAAGTGCTTGCCCAGGATCTTCTCCAGGGCCAGCCCGTCACGCGCGTCGCCACCGGGTTCACGTAGGTGAAGAATCCCCACATGTCGGTGCGATAGATGATGTCCTGCGCGTTCTCGACCAGTTGCCGGTAGCGGCCCTCGCTGTCGCGGAGGCGCTCCGTGGCCGCGTGCAGGGGCGTCACGTCGGCGAGGGTGGCGATGACGCGGTCGACGCGGCCGTCGGGTCCGATCTCGGGATCGGCGTTGACGAGCAGCCAGTACCTGTCCCGCCTCCGCCGGGACGCTGCCAGCGCATCACGACGTCGTGGACGGGGCGGCGGGTCGCGATGACCACCTGGGGCGCGGGGTGCTACCGGAGCCGAGCATCGGCGTGCCGTCCTCGCGGAAGGCGATGTTGTTCGCGCGTCGAGCGAAGTGCGGCCGAGGATCTCGCTCTCGTCGACGCCGAGCAGCTCGCGTGCGCGGCGGTTGCGGCAAAGAGGACCTCGGCGGAGGATCCCTGGACCACGACGCCGACCTGCAGCGTGTCGAGCAGGCGGCGCGCGCTCGCGTCGAGTCTACCTATGGCGCGAACCGGATCTGGGTGTGAGATTGCCCGGACGTCCGCCTCCAGTCTCCCGGTGTGCTCGCTCGGAGAGTCCCCCAGGGCATTCAATCCCTCGCTCACCGGGCCCAGCGCCTGCGTGCAGGGTCGGCATGCTGCAGGCGCGCCCCGGGCGAAAACATTACCTCGCATTACATGTTTCGGTCAAGAAGTGTTTACCCGGGCCGCCTCGACCCACGTGCTAGGATCAGGAGACACGCCGTAGGAGGTCCCATGCCATCCCTCTTTCTTCTGGGCCTGCTGCTTGTTGCGGCTCGGAGCCCGCTTCGCCGTCGGCCACGCCCGGGAGGCGGCGGCCGCGGACGAGACTCACGGCGGAGGTGCAGCGTGCGGTGACCGCCTACAACGCCCGCGACCTTTCCTACTGCGAAGCCGTCCTCGACCCCAAGTCGGTCTATATCGCCGAAGACGGCGGCGTCATCTCCGGGCGCGAGCGCGTGCTCCGCACGTTCGGCCGCATCTTCAGCGCCGAATCCGCCGCGGCGCATCGAGATCTCGGACCTCGTCGTGGACCGGCGCGCGGGGACGCGGGCTGGGCGACGTTCCGACTGGACGCTCACCGCGGGAGCGGATTGCCCGCCAGGAGCGTGACCTCCGGTGCTGTACGTCCCGTGGCGGCGCCGGATGGCGATCCCATGCTCATCAGAGCACGCTGCGCGCGCACCGCCCATGCGTCCGGCCGCCACCGCCGCCTCGCCCTCGCCCAGCCCTTCGCCGCGTTGACGGCGGCCCGTCCGTGACCTGGAGGCCGAAATCCCTCTGGGCTCACGCTGCGTTCCGCGCGATCCGCGCGAGCGCAAACCGGAAACCGCTACGTCGAGATGGCGCGCGCCGTGGCCGGCAATCGCGACGAGCTGCCGTACGCCTGGCGATGTGTGACTCGACCAGGGCGGCGTCTGCGACGGTGCGCGCTGGGCACGACGGGCATGCGCGATTGGACGATGGACGGGATCCACCTCACCGTGGTCCGGCTCGAGCTGCCGCGTCTCAACACCGCGCCGCGCGCTCGATCCCGCGCGTCTGCGCGATCCTCTCCGCGCTGGAGGCCCTGTCCTCGCGCGACCTGCGCGACCTGGGAGGGCTGGCTGCCCGAGCCGATACGATCCGGCGCCGCGGCGAAAGGCTTCCGCGTCGTGTCCTGGGACGAGGCCTACGGCGCCGCCGCCGAGAAGATCGCGCCGCCACGCCCGATCCGCCTGTGCCGCGCTCACGTCCCGCCGGGATCCTCAACGAGCACTATTACGCGGCCCAGAAGGCGGCACGCGTGCCATGGGAACGAACCACGTCGACAACTCCGGCGCGCTCTGCCACGCCGCCATCCACCGTCGCGATCGAAGAGGACGCTCGGCTACGGCGCGCCACCACGTGCTCGTACACGGGACTGGCTCGCGCACCGACCTGATCGTCTTCTTCGGCTCTGAACGCCCCGAACAACCAGCCGGTCACGATGAAGTACCTCTATCGACGCCCGGCAGAACGGGGCGAAGGTCGGCCGTCGTCAACCCCTACTTCGAGCCGGGGCCTCGAGAAGCTACTGGGTCTCCTCCGGTCCCGGGTCAGCGCGTCTTCGGCACGCGGATCGCGGACGACGTGGTTCGCGGTGGACACCGGAGGCGACTCCGCCGTTCCTGAGCGGCGTGCTTCAAGGCCCTGGTCGGCCGAGGCGGCGATCGACGCGCGAGTTCGTACGCGCGCTCGCACGACCGGCTTCGAGGAGGCGCGGGCGCACGGCGGAGAGACTGGCACGTGGGAGCTGGAGCGTCGAGCAGGCAGCGCGACCGCGCCAGGAGATGCGCCGGCTTCGCCGCAGCTGCTGGCCGCGCGCGCAGAACGCGCATCTTCGTCTGGTCCGATGGGCTCACCCAGCACGCGCACGGCGTGCAGACGATCGAGGCCCTCGTCAACGTCGGCCTCGCCCGCGGCTGGGTCGGGCGCGAGAAGGTCGGCCTCATGCCCATCCGCGGACACTCCGGCGTTCCAGGGCGGCGCGGAGGTGGGCTGCGCCCGGCGCTGGATGAACGCGCAGCGCGACGCGCTTCGCACGAGGTCTGGGGCTTCCCGCTGCCCGACCTTCAGGGCCTCACCGCGGCGGAGATGGTCGATGCCGCCTACCGGTGGCGCGCTCGACGTCTTCTGGATCGCGGGCGGCAACTTCGTGGAGACGCTCCCGACCCGCCGCCGCCGCCGCGCGCACGCTGCGGCCGCGTGGGCACGCGCATCCACCAGGACGTGCGTGCTCTCCTCGATGATGCTGCTGCCGCCGAGGACACGTCATCGTCTTCCGCCACGACCCGCTACAGTCGCCGGGCGGCGGCACCGAGACTCGAAACAGGCGGTGAAAATGGCAATACGTAAGCGA
>ERZ1370068.4365-contig-3441_pt1 | contig 22167 bp, 30 predicted proteins | sample MGYA00561227_ERZ1370068 | MGnify/ENA primary metagenome ERZ1370068 (study PRJEB38410, sample SAMEA6850437) | metagenome | study: Metagenomic assessment of the ecological functions of the soil: analysis of the soil microbiota associated with the... | reverse complement strand
GCTCGGCTTCAAATTGCACCCAGGCCGGGATCACATGATCTCGAAGAACGACATCGTCGTCCCGCCGGACAAGGAGGAGATCCTCGCCGGCTACGAGGAGCGAGGTCAGAAGGTCGAGGAGCAGTACGAGCGCGGCCTGATCACCGAGGAGGAGCGCCACGAGCAGATCGTCGAACATCTGGACGCGAGGCGACCGACGAGGTCGCGGACGCGATGGAGAAGAACGCTCTACCGAGCTCAACCCGATCTACATGATGGCCAACTCGCGGCGCGCGCGGATCGTTCAACGCAGATCCGCCAGCTCGCCGGCATGCGCGGCCTGATGGCCAATCCGAAGGGCGAGATCATCGAGCGCCGCCGATCACAGGCCAACTTCATGGAGGGCCTGTCGGTGCTCGAGTACTTCATCTCGACCCACGGCGCCCGCAAGGGCCTCGCCGACACCGCGCTCGCGCACCGCCGACTCGGGCTACCTGACGCGGCAGCCTCGTCGACGTCGCGCAGGACGTGATCATCCGCGAGTCGACGACTGCAAGACGAAGGAGCTTCATCGAGGTGCCGCTCTACCTGCCGGACGGGCCTGAACAAGAGCGTCGCCGGCCGCGTCGCTGGCCGGACGACATCATGCAAGCCGCTCAAGCGACGGCAAGCCGGGCAAGACGAAGCTCGCCGAGAAGGGCGGCGAGATCCGCACGGTGCCGCGCTGTCGAGGCTCGTCGAGGAGGTTCGGCGAGTACGCAGACGGCGACGCATCCCGGTGCGCTCGGTGCTCAAGTGCCGCAGCGAGTACGGCGTCTGCCGCCACTGCTACGGCGATCTTCCTCGCCACCGGCGAGATCGCCGAGATCGGCGACGCGGTCGGCATCATCGCCGCGCAGTCGATCGGCGAGCCGGGCACGCAGCTGACGATGCGGACGTTCCACACCGGCGGCGTCGCCGGCGCCGACATCACGCACGGTCTGCCGCGCGTCGTCGAGATCTTCGAGGCCCGGAACCCGAAGGGTGCCGCGAAGCTCGCGGAGGTCGCCGGCACGGTCGACATCGAGGCAGACCGACCGCGGCGTCAAGGTCACGGTCGTCCCCGACGAGCAGGGCGCGACGGCGAGCGCCGACCGAGGTCAGCTACACGCTGCCCGCGGCGCACGCGCCTGCTCGTCACGAAGGGCGAGCACGTCGAGCCGGGCGATCCGCTCCACCGAGGGCTCGATCGCCCCGGCCGAGCTGCTCGAGCTGCACGCGAAGGCCGGCAAGGGCTCGACGCCGACCGAGCTGTACCTCGTCGCCGAGGTGCAGCAGCGTCTACCAGTCGCAGGGCGTCGAGATCCACGACAAGCACATCGAGCTGATCGTCCGGCAGATGCTGAAGAAGGTCCGCGTCGAGAACGCGCGGCGACACCGAGCTTCTGCCCGGCCAGCTCGTCGACAAGATCGTCCTCGAGCAAGCGAGAACGCGCGGGTCAAGAAGGAGAAGGAGCGAGCAGGCGACCTTCGAGCCGCTGATCCTCGGGATCACGAAGGCGTCGCTCGCGACCGAGTCGCTTCCTCTCGGCCGCGTCCTTCCAGGAGACGACCGAAGGTGCTGACCGACGCCGCGATCGAGGGGCAAGGTCGACCACCTGCTCGGCCTGAAGGAGAACGTGATCATCGGGAAGCTGATCCCGGCGGCGACCGGCCCCAAGGCAGGTACCGGCAGATCCATCGAGCCGACGGAGCTGCTTCCGGTCACGTTCGCGCGGCCGGAGGCCGAGGCGGAGCCTCGCTGCGCTGGAGGAGATCGGCGACGGTGACGGGCTTCGACTTCGACGCGCTCGACATTCAGCCTGGACGCGCTACGACGCTCGAGGTCAGGACGGCAAGGTGGCCGAGGGTCACTGCCGCTCCGCCCAGAAGACGAATAGAGGGTGATCGAGGAGGAGTCGGGCATTCGACGCCCGGCACTCTCTTCCTCACGCCTTCTGCTACCTCTGACCTGCGCTGGCAGGGCACTCCTCGCCGTTGTCGCGGCCGTCGTCGCTATCCCTCGCGTGCGCCGCGGCGCGGCTCGACGGCTCTCCGTGCGGCCCGCCCGAGGCCCACGCCCACCTGGATCGACTTCGCGGACGGCTCGGTGTCGTTCTGGCGCGAGCGCTTCGCTCGCACCGGCGTCGTCGATCGCGACGCGGTGCGACCGGAACCTCGTCCGCGGCAGCGCGCGTCGCTGGAGCCGGCACCGTGCCATTGGGACATGCATCTGAACAAGCGCGTCGGCACGCCGGCGACCCGGCGAGTCCGGCGCTCATGGAGAAGCGCGCCGACGCGCTCTTCGACTACGCAGTCTCCGTCTCTGGTTGCGAAACGCCTCTGATCGCGCTCAACGAGCTCTGGGAGCATCGCTGCCGACTCCGCTGACGCCGACCGCCGACCGCTACCGGGCGAACGTGCTTCGCTTCGTCACGCCGCCTCGTCGGCGGGCGGCAGGCCGGCGCTCCTCGTGTCGCAGCGAGCCCTTCACCGGCGGCGACGCCGCTGCGCATGGTGGAGGTCGATCGGCGCCGTGTCGCGATCTCGTGCTCGAGAACTACGCGAACGCGAACCTCATCTGGCGTGATGGGCCGGTCGACGGTTCACGCGGCTGCGTGCGCTACCGCGCAGTCTGCGGCGAAGCTGCTCGCCTCGGATACGCCGGCTTCGCGGATCGGGATCATGATCGGGTTCCAGACCGGGCCTGGCACGGAGTGAGCGTGAGGGGCTGCGGCCGCGCTCCGCTGGTTCAGATGTGACGAAGTGGCAAGCGCTCTGCCGTTCGTCAGGTCGCGCCGCGAGCTCAAGCTCGCCCATGTCTGGTCCTGGGGCTGGGCGCAACGGAGCGCGCGATCGAACGATCCCGACAAGACGTTTCGCGGCGTGCGTCTGGCTGTGGTCGCGCGATACGAGCCTGTGTGACGCGCCGCCGTCCTCGGCCGCGAGCTCGACGCGGATCTGAAGACGGGCCAGCTGAATCTGCCGTCGCGGGAACGCGCTGCATCTACGGATCGGAAACCGCTGACCGCGTCTCGCGCGTGGCGTCGCTCGCGAAGGTGACGAAGGATCGCGAGCTCGCGCTCACCGCGCTCGTCGTCCGCGCCAGTCGAGCGGAGCGCTCCCGCGTCTCGCCATCGGATGCGCTCGCGCTCGAGCGGCGCATCGTGCGCGTGCGATTCGGTCGGAACGTCTCGGCGTATCGAGCCGCGCTAGGCGGAGACGGGCGCGAGCCTGGCGGTTGCGAGAGGCATCATCGGCGACGAGCTGCGGTCGCGCGACATCGCGTGCCGGCTGTCGGCAGGGCGAGTGCCGGCGGTTGACATCTCGCGGTTCCGCGCGACCTTCGCGCCCGATGCTCGCGCGTGAGGCTCGTCGTCTCGCCCGCGCCGAGCTGGCTCCCGGCGGGCGCAGGCGTCGCCCTGGCGACGTCGCTCCCGACATCGTGTTCCGCCTTCAGACGGGACGGCGCACGACGGTACGCACGGTCGAGGGGCCGTTCACGGTCGAGGCCGTCGACGACACGACCGCTGCGCTGCTCCGCCCGCGATCCGCATCGTCCCGCGATCGTGCGCGAGCTTCGAGCCGAGCGGCGCGCCGAGCGCGTATGCAGCCTGGTCGCATCCGAATGCAGCGCTCGGCAGAGAGCAAGCTCGTATGCGAGCGGGACCGGTTCCCCGAGCTCGGCGTCGTCGACATCTCCTCGTACGCGCCGATTCCTCTCGCTCCACGAGCCCGAGGCGGCGCGCTGGCTCGCCGGGCAGGATAGCTGCCGGACGCCGGCGCTTGCGAAGGTGATCCGGTCCTAGGCCACGTGGCGACCTCGGCCGCTTCGCGGCCGTGACCACCATGTCGCGGCCCGAGCTCTTCGCAAGCCCGAGCGCGGCATCGGCACGCACGATGAGTGCGGTCGCGTCGTCCTTCGGAAGCAACTCGGCGACGCCAGCCGAGAAGGAGACGACACCGATCTCCGGAAGCGGGCGCTCCTGTAGCGCGACCTGGAGTCGATCGAAGAGACTCTCGGCATCGCGGCTGTCTGCTTGAGAGAGCACCACTCCGAACCGGCCGCCTGCGATCCGGCAGGGAAGGTCGCGAGGGCCGACGCAGGTCGTTCAGCATACGCGCGACCGCCGCGAGAACGTCGTCGGCGGCAAGGTGGCCCGATGCGCGCGTTGATCGTGATGAGGCGGTCGACGTCGAGGACGAGCAGCGCGAGAGGCTCGCGTCTGCCTCTGGCGCGGCCGATCTCGCGGTCGAGAAGCGCATGGAACGCCGGGCGGTCGTAGAGATCGGTCAAGCGGGTCGCGCTCGGGAACCGGATCGGGCTCGCGAAGCTCGAGTGACGTCTCGAGTCCGGGACGCGCTGATGCTGAGAACGTTCTCGAGCGACGTGATGTCGATCTCGCTGAACCGGCGATCCGGGTGTCCTCGTCAGCACCGCGAGCATCCCCGGCTCGTTCGGCGACTCGAGAGAGTGGGATGGCCAGTCCACTGCGAATCGGATTGGCGTCGCCGGGAGCGTTGCGCGGAGACATCGTCTCCGTTGAGAGGACACCTGGATCGCGCGGGCGCCTCGGTAGTCCGGCACACCGAGCCCGCCGACCTGAGCCACCTCGGACTGCGAGAGCCCGACCGTTGCGAGGATCGGCTCCTGCTTCGTACCGACGATGGCGACTGGCAGCGTCCGCGGCGGTCTGCTCGCGGGCCAGCTCGAGGACGCGGACGACGCTCGAGTGGTCCGGCGCCTCGACCGCGCGCAGCGTCTCGACGGTGCGCCCGAGATCGCCGCGGTGATCCGTGCCGGGAGCGTCTGGTTGAGCGCGTCGTTCAGCGTCTGGGCGAATTCCGCGAGCCGGTGGTCGTAGCGCTGCGAGCATCGTCGTGACGACCTCCTCCGTGGCGGCCGAGCGCTGCGCGGCAGGGCGAGCACGAGAAGTGCGAGACACAGGACTCCGAGAAGGAGTGCTCCAGCGTAGAGGAGCGATGGCGGTCTGCTGACTCGGGCATGCGGCAATTACTAGCGGGTGCGTCGGTCGACGCCGATCGTCCGAGCGATCCGCCGCACGACTGATCCGACATGGGACAAGCTCGCTACCGTTGAACCGCCTGTGACGACCGTTCCCGACATCCCCGTCGTCCAGCTCACCAGCGCGTTCGAGGAGCGACTGACGCGTTGGGCTCGCCGTCGGCGAGGCATGTGGGCGCGGTCGACGTCCCAACGCGGCACGCCGACCGTCTCCCGCTGACGCTCGCCGCTCTCGGAGTCGCTTGCCGGCATCGCGGCGATGGCGCTGGAGCACGGCAGCCGTCATCTCGGCAGGCGCGTGCGGATCGCGAGCGTCCTCCGAACGTGCTGCGGTCGCACGCACCGCACCGCGCGCGTTCCACGCCTCTCGCGGAGCGCTCGAGCGACGTGTTCTGCGCTCCTCGCCGAAACCGAGTACCAAGCGGATCGTGTTCGGCGGGTCGCGCGGCGCTCGTGCTCGCAGTCGGAAGCGGCGGTCGGGCGGCGATCCTGATTCGCGGCGCTCGAACGCGCCGCACCGGGAAAGCCCTACGCGGCGTGGATCGTCACGCCGGGCGCCGTCCGGTCCGCGCTGCGCCGGTTCGTCGGAACCGAGCGGGCCGTGTTCCTCTCAGCGCGTCTGCGCCCGAACACGCGCGTCATCGTCTCGAGGCGCTCCGGCCGGTCGGGTGTGCGACCAGCACACGCGCCGCTTCGTCGCCGTGCTCGGGTAGAGCGTCCTAGTCCTCGCGCCGTGCGCCAGGATCGGGTCGCAGCTTCGCCACGGCGTGCGCGATGTCCGCGCGATCCTGCCGAGCTCCTTCGCACGATAGAGCGCCGCATCCGCGCGCTCGAAGAGGCTCGCGGGCGTATCGCCGTGCAGGGAGCTCGCGCGATTCCGCCGGAAGACGAAGGCGCTGCTCGTCCGGGCCGAGCGCAGTGCCGCGCATCGAGTTGTGCACCCGCCGGAAGAGCTGCTCGCCGTCATCGGCCGACGACTCCGGCATGATCACTGCGAACTCGTCGCCGCCGATACGGGACGCGACGTCGACCGACCGCACGGCCTCGCGCAGCCGATCCGGCGGCCTGCGCGCAGCACGCGATCGCCGGCGCGAGGTGCCCGACCTGATCGTTGATCGACTTGAAGTCGTCGAGATCGAAGACGATGAGCGTGAGCTTCCGCTGATAGCGATGGGCCGCGTTACCTCGCGCCGCAGGGTCTCCTGGAAGTAGCGCTGGTTGAAAAGGCCGGTGAGCGCGTCCGTCTCTGGCGAGCTTCCGCGCCTCCGCCGTAGCGCCGAGCGTTCTCGACCGCCGAGATGCAGCTTCGCGGCAAGGTGCTCAGCCTGGTCGATCTGCTCGCGACGTCGGCTCGTGATCGGCGGCGCGCCAGAAGAGCGAGCGTCCCGACCGGGCGCAGCTCGCGGCCCATGCAGCGGGATGAACGCGCCGCCCCGGATGAGGTCGGCGTCGACGTCATCGCGATCTCGCCCGTAGCGGTAGCTGACGGTGATGGTGCCCGGCAGCGGTCCGGCGACGCCCGACGTCGGCGGCCGCGCCGACTCGTCGGCCGATCATGCCGCGCGTGACGACCGCGGGTGCGCCGTCCTGTCGCTCGACGACCATCATCGCCGCCTCGATGCCGGGTATCTCCATCGCGGCGTCGAGGACGCGGTCCATCAGCTCCTCGAGGTCGATCGAGCCTCCGAGCTCGCCGAACAGCCGGTTCCTCCGGCTCTCCAGCTCCGCACGCTCGAGTGCGCCGGAAAGCTCGCCGGCGAGCTCGTCCATCTTGCTCCGCATCTCGTCGACCGCGCGGACGAGCTCGTCGGTTCGGCGGAGCGCCTGCGGCGTCGCCGTCGACTCATGACGACGCCGACGACGCACAGCCGCGGCCGCGACGGCCGCGGCGATGATCACGATCGTCATCGCCACGTGGTGAGCTGGCTCATTCGGGAACTACTCTCCTTGTACTGACCCGAACGGGGGATGCAACCTCGAACGAGGTACCCCGCTCGCACTGTACTTCGCCAAACTGGACGCCGAAGCAGGCTCGCGCTTCATCGCGGCGTTCGCCGCCGGGAACCGCGACGACGATCGGTGCCCGGGCCTGCCTGCTTCGCCTGCCAGCAACGCATGCTCTGCCCGCCCGAGCGCGCTCTGCGCGTCGTCGCGCTCGGCGAGCTCGGTGATGCCGGCGCTGAGCGTGATCCCGTCCACTCGATCGTCATGGTCTGCGGCGTGCAGAGCGCCGAGCGAGCGCCTCGGCGTCGTCAACCGTCGCTCCCGACAGGACGAGCGCGAACTCGCCTGGCCCGAGACGATGGACGGATCCGTTGCCGACGCTCGTCGAAAGCTGCTGCGCAACTCTGCTGAGCGCCGCGTCCACCGACTCGCGGTCGACGCGCTGCGAGCTCGTCGAGCCCGTCGAGGCCGACCGACGAGCACGGCGAGCGACTCACCGTGACGACGCGCCTTCGCGACCTCACGCGCCGAGCGTCGTCAGCGCGTCGCGCCGAAGCGTCTCCCGCTCGCCTCGCCGTCGAGATCGCGAGGCGGGCGGATTCGGTGAGGTGCCGCTTCGACGGCGCCGGCGCGTCGCTCTGGCGTCAGGGCTGCCTCGACGCGCGCCTCGAGCGCCTCGACTGGCTCGTCGGGCCGCCACTCCACGTGCCCCACCGCGATCGTCGTCGGGCTCTGTGCCAACGCGCGCTTCGCCTCGTCGCGAAGCCGTGTCGGTCAGAGCATGTGCGCCCGACTCCCTCGTCTCCGGCATCAGGATCGCGAACTCGCGGTCGCCGCGTCTGCACGAGATGTCGCTCTTTCGCGTGACTCGCGTGAGGAGTCGGGCGACCTGGTCGACGCTCTCGTTGCCGCCGGTCGTCGTCGCTGTCTCGGTGCCGTTGATCCCAACCAGCACGATCGACAGCGGGCGCCCTGTCCGGTGCGCCCGAGCGACTTCCCGGCCGAGCTCCACCTCGTAGCCACGGCGGCTGGCGACACCGGTCGTGGGATCGTGAAGCAGCCGGGCTTCGACGTCCGCGAAGCGGCGCGCGTTCGCCGAGGCCGTGCCGAACTCGGCAACTGCAGCCCGTGCAACGCCGACGTGTGCTCCGCGTCGAAACGCGTGTGACGTCGACGAGTAGGCCACCAGTGTTCCCGGAATCCCGTGCTCGGCGCCAATGGAGCAACGATCGCGGACCGGAAGCCCTCGTCGTCGGCCTCGCCCGACGCGCTGTACGTCCAGTCGATCGTCGCAGCGCGAAACGGTCGCGCGCCGGGAGGGCGAACGCCCGCTCCGCGAGCTCGCTCTCGCGTGCCCGCGCCGAGCGATGCGAGGACCAGGCGTCCGCCGGGGCCTTCGACGCGAAGCGACGACGGCGTCGGCGCCCGTCCGCGCGGCGGCTTCGGCGACGAGGGCGTCGACGAGCGCGTCGAAGTCGAGCGACAGCGGCTGCGAAGCGCTCGCGTTGAGCGTCGACCATGCGCGCGACCGCCTGCTCGACGCTGGTCGAGATGGCCTCAGATGACTGCTTGACGCGCTCGAAGACGATCTCCAGCTTGCGCTCCGATTCACGCCGCGAACGGTGCACAGCAAGCACTGCCAGCACGCCCGCTGCCAGCACGGCGCACGCCGCGACAACCGCAGTCACCATCGCTCCTCCAGCACCTCCTCGCCACGCGCACTGTATTCGGGGCGTTCCCGCTTGGCTACGGGCGCGTCAACAGTCGGTTTGCTACCATCGCGCGGCCAGTTGGCGGGTGTCTCGTTGCCCGCCGGCCTTTCCTGTGAGGAAATCGACCGACCGCAAGTAGGAGTAACGCGTGCCCACAGCCAACCAGCTCGTCCGCAAGGGTCGGGCGACGCCGAAGGTGAAGACGAAGACTCCGCACTGCGGGAGCGCCGCAAGCGCGGCGTCTGCGCGCGTCTACGACGACTCGAAGAAGCCGAACTCCGCGCTGCGCAAGGTTGCGCGCGTCCGGCTACGAACGGCATCGAGGTCGGTGCGTACATCCCCGGCGAGGGCCACAACCTTCGGCGCTGCGCAAGGTCGCGCGCGTCCGGCTCACGAACGGCATGGAGGTCGGCGCCTACATCCCCGGCGAGGGCCACAACCTCCAGGAGCACTCGGTCGTGCTCGTCCGCGGCGGTCGCGTCAGGACCTCCCGGGCTTCCGGTACAAGGTCATCCGCGGCGGCCTCGACTCGGCCGGCGTCACGGAGCGCCGTCAGGCGCCGCTCGAAGTACGGCGCGAAGAAGGCGTAGGCGATGCCCCGCCGCGCAGAGATCCAGCCGCGCACGATCGAGGCCGACGCCGTCCACGGCTCGGTGCTCGTCGCGCAGGTCGTCAACCGGCTCATGCTGAACGGCAAGAAGTCCGTCGCCGAGCGCATCGGTCTACGACGCGCTCGCGATCGCGGCCGAGAAGACCGGCAAGCCGCAGCTCGAGGTGCTCGAGCAGGCCGTGAAGAGCGTCACGCCCGTGCTCGAGGTCCGCTCGCGCCGCGTCGGCGGCGCGAACTACCAGGTGCCCGTCGAGGTGCCGCAGCGCCGCGCGCGCACGCTCGCGCTGCGCTGGATCGTGCAGAACGCGCGCGACCGTCGCGAGAAGGGCATGTCGGCGAAGCTCGCCGGCGAGCTCATGGACGCGCTGAACCAGCAGGGCGGCGCGTACAAGAAGAAGGACGACATCTACCGGATGGCGCAGGCCAACAAGGCCTTCGCGCACTACCGCTGGTAGCCGGGAGATGTCTGCCGTAGCCACACCGGTCGGGCTCGACCGCGTCCGGAACATCGGGATCATGGCCCACATCGACGCGGGCAAGACCACGACGACCGAGCGGATCCTCTACTACACCGGCCGCACCCACAAGATGGGCGAGGTGCACGAGGGCGCCGCGACGATGGACTGGATGGCGCAGGAGCAGGAGCGCGGCATCACGATCACGTCGGCCGCGACGACCGCGGAGTGGCGCGACCATCGGATCAACATCATCGATACGCCCGGGCACGTGGACTTTACCGTCGAGGTCGAGCGGAGCCTCCGCGTCCTCGACGGCGCGGTCGCCGTCTTCGACTCGGTCGCCGGCGTCCAGCCGCAGTCCGAGACCGTCTGGCGCCAGGCCGACCGCTACAGCGTGCCGCGCATCGCGTTCATCAACAAGATGGATCGCACCGGCGCGGACTTCGACGCCGCCGTGCAGTCGATGCGCGACCGCCTCGGCGCGCGCCCGGTGCCGATCCACGCTCCCGATCGGGGCGGAGGAGCACTTCTCGGGCATCGTCGACCTCGTCGAGATGAAGGCGATCGTCTACGCGAACGACGCTCGGCACCGAGTTCGCGGTCGAGGACATCCCCGCCGAGCTCGCCGAGCAGGCGCACGAGGCCGGCCACCACGTGCTCATCGACCTGATCGCCGAGTTCGACGACGAGCTCATGGAGACGTACCTCGAGCGACGAGGCGTCCGTGACGCCGGAGATGATCCGCCGCGCGCTCCGCGAGGGGACGCTCGCCGGCGAGATCACGCCGGTGCTCGCTCGGCTCCGCGTTCAAGAACAAGGGCGTGCAGGCGCTCCTCGACGCGATCGTCGACTACCTGCCGAGCCCGCTCGACGTCCCGCCGGTCCAGGGCTCGACCCGAAGACCGAGGCGCGAGGAGACGCGCCCGGCCGACTACGACGCGCCGTTCGCGGCGCTCGCCTTCAAGGTCATGAGCGACCCGTACGTCGGGAAGCTCACGTACTTCCGCGTCTACTCGGGCCAGATCAAGGCCGGCGACCGCGTGCTCAACACGACGAACGGCAAGACCGAGCGGATCGGCCGCATCCTCCAGATGCACGCGAACCACCGCGAGGAGCGCGACGAGATCGGCGCGGGCGAGATCGCCGCCGCCGTCGGGCTCAAGTTCACGACGACGGGCGACACGCTCGCCGTCGACTCGGCGCCGATCGTGCTCGAGCGGATGTCGTTCCCGGATCCGGTCATCTCCGTCGCGATCGAGCCGCAGGACGAAGGCCGACCAGGACAAGCTCGCGACGGCGCTCGCAGCGCCTCGCCGAGGAGGATCCGACCTTCCGCGTCACGTCCGACGAGGAGACCGGGCAGACGCTCATCGCGGGGATGGGCGAGCTGCACCTCGAGATCATCGTCGACCGCCTGCAGCGCGAGTTCAGCGGTCGACGCGCAACGTCGGCCGCCCGCAGGTCGCCTACCGCGAGACGATCACGAGCCCGGCCGAGAAGATCCAGGGCAGGTTCGTCCGCCAGACCGGCGGCTCGGGCCAGTACGGCGACGTCGTCATCAACCTCTATCCGAACCCCGCCGAGGGCTACGAGTTCGTCGACAAGATCGTCGGCGGGCAAGATCCCGAAGGAGTACATCCCGGCGGTCGACCAGGGCATCCAGGAGGCGATGAGCTCGGGCATCGTCGCCGGCTACCCCGTCGTCGACGTCAAGGTCGAGCTGGTCGACGGCTCGTACCACGACGTCGACTCGAGCGAGCGCTCGTTCAAGATCGCCGGCTCGATGGCGTTCAAGGAGGCGCATGAAGCGCGCGAAGCCGAAGCTCCTCGAGCCGGTCATGGCCGTCGAGGTCGTGACGCCCGGACGACTACCTCGGCGACGTCATTGGTAACCTCAACGGCCGTCGCGGCCGGGTCGAGCAGCTCGAGCCGGTCGGCGGCGTCGCAGTCGGTCAAGGCGAGCGTTCCGCTCTCCGAGATGTTCGGCTACGCGACCGACCTGCGCTCGATGAGCCAGGGCCGCGCGACGTTCACGATGCAGTTCGACCGCTACGAGGAAGTGCCGCCGTCGATCGCCGAGGCGATCGTCGGCGGCGAGAAGACAGCGTAAACCCAGGAAGACGAGCTCGGAGGATAGGAGCAGATGGCCAAGCAGAAGTTCGAGCGCACCAAGCCGCACGTCAACGTCGGCACGATCGGTCACATCGACCACGGCAAGACGACGCTCACAGCCGCGATCACGAAGGTTCTCGCCGAGTCGGGCACCAACACCGAGGCGACGTCGCTTCGACGCGATCGACAAGGCGCCGGAAGAGCGCCAGCGCGGCATCACGATCAACACCGCGCACGTCGAGTACGAGACGGAGAACCGTCACTACGCGCACGTCGACTGCCCGGGCCACGCCGACTACATCAAGAACATGATCACGGGCGCCGCCCAGATGGACGGCGCGATCCTCGTCGTCTCCGCCGCCGACGGCCCGATGCCGCAGACGCGCGAGCACATCCTGCTCGCGCGCCAGGTCGAGGTGCCGTCGATCGTCGTCGCGCTCAACAAGGCCGACATGGTCGACGATCCCGAGCTGCTCGAGCTCGTCGAGATGGAGGTCCGCGAGCTCCTCTCGAAGTACGAGTTCCCCGGCGACGACATCCCGATCGTCCAGGTCTCGGCGCTGAAGGCGCTCGAGGGCGACGCGGAGTGGACGCCGAAGATCCTCGAGCTGATGGCCGCGGTCGACTCGTACATCCCGGAGCCCGTCCGCGACGTCGACAAGCCGTTCCTCATGCCGATCGAGGACGTCTTCACGATCACGGGCCGCGGCACGGTCGTCACCGGCCGCATCGAGCAGGGCAAGCTCACGGTCGGCGAGGAGGTCGAGATCGTCGGCATCCATCCGGCAGACCGAGAAGACGGTCGTCACGGGCCTCGAGATGTTCCTGAAGACGCTCGACTACGCGCAGGCGGGCGACAACGCGGGCGCGCTCCTCCGCGGCATCAAGCGCGAGGAGGTCGAGCGCGGCCAGGTGCTCGCGAAGCCGGGCTCGATCACGCCGCACACGCAGTTCAAGGCCGAGGTCTACGTCCTCTCGAAGGACGAGGGCGGCCGCCACACGCCGTTCTTCAACGGCTACCGGCCGCAGTTCTACTTCCGCACGACGGACGTCACGGGCTCGATCAAGCTGCCCGAGGGCCAGGAGATGGTCATGCCTGGCGACAACACGAACATGGAGATCGACATGCACCAGCCGATCGCCATGGACCAGGGCCTCCGCTTCGCGATCCGCGAGGGCGGGCGCACGGTCGGTGCCGGCGTCGTCACGGAGATCATCGCGTAGGGGCGAGGCGACTCGCCCCTCTTCATTCCACATGGCGCAACAGAAGATCCGCATCCGTCTGAAGGGCTACGACCACCAGCAGGTGGACCGCTCGGCGTCCCAGATCGTGGAGACGGCGCAGCGCACCGGCGCGACCATCACCGGTCCCGTCCCGCTGCCGACCGAGAAGAACGTCTACTGCGTGATCCGCAGCCCGTTCAAGGACAAGGACTCGCGTGAGCACTTCGAGGTGCGCACGCACAAGCGCCTCATCGACATCCACAGCCCCACGCCGAAGACGGTCGACTCGCTCATGCGGCTCGACCTCCCGGCCGGCGTCGACATCGAGATCAAGCTCTGAGCGATGAAGGGCATCCTCGGCAAGAAGCTCGGCATGAGCCAGGTCTTCGATCCCGACACCGGGGCGATGACGGCCGTGACCGTGATCGAGGCCGGGCCGTGTCCCGTCGTCCAGGTGCAAGACGACCGACGTCGGACGGCTACGACGCCGTCCAGCTCGCGTTCGACGCGGTCGCCGGAGCGCAAGCTCTCGAAGGCCGAGGTCGGTCACCTGAAGAAGGCCGGTGTCGGCGCCGCACCGCCATCTCGTCGAGCTCCGGGGCGAGAGCGGCCTCACCGTCGGCGACACCGTCACGGTCGAGTCGTTCGAGCCGGGCGAGCCGATCAAGGTCTCGGGATCACGATCGGGAAGGGCTTCCAGGGCACGATCAAGCGGCACGGCTTCACGCGCGGCCCCGTCTCGCACGGCTCGCACAACGTCCGCAAGCCGGGCTCGATCGGCGCCTCCGCGTACCCGTCGCGCGTGTTCAAGGGCATGAAGATGTCCGGCCGGATGGGCGGCACGCGTGTCACCCAGCCCGGGCTCGTCGTCCACGAGGTGGACGCCGAGCGCAACCTCCTGCTCGTCCGCGGCTCCGTGCCGGGGTCGAAGGGCGGTCTCGTGGAGATCCGGAGCGCGTGATGGCAGCCCCGAAGGCACCCGTGATCGGCGGCTCGAAGGCGCAGGACGTCTCGCTCGACGAGGCCGTCTTCGCCGTCGAGCTGAAGCCGCACCTCGTCCACGAGACGGTGCGCGCCGAGCTGAACGCCGCTCGCGCGGGGACGCAGCGGCACGAAGAGCCGCGGGCTCGTCGCCGGTGGGCGCTCGAAGCCGTGGCGCCAGAAGGGCACCGGCCGCGCGCGCGCCGGAACGACGCGCGCGCCGCACTGGACGGGCGGCGGCGTCGCCTTCGCCCCGGGCATGCGCAGCTTCGAGGTGAAGGTCAACCGCAAGGCCCGCCGCAACGCGCTCAGGGGCGTGCTCTCGCACCACGCCGGCGAACGGCACGCTCGCGATCCTCGACGGATCGGGCTTCGACGCGCCGTCGACGCGCAAGGCCGCGGAGCTCATCGCCGGCTGGGGCGAGCGTCCGACGCTCGTCGTCGTGGCCGAGGACGAGGAGCTGCTCGTCAAGTCGTTCCGCAACCTCGAGAAGGTGCTCGTGACCGTCCCGGCCGAGCTCGAGGTCGCGTCGCTCGTCTGGGCGCGCTCGGTGCGTCGTCAGCGAGGCGGCGCTGCCCGCTCGTCCTCGGACGCGCAGGCGCGACGACGGAGGAGGAGGCATCGAGTGAGCCTCCATCCCAATCAGGTCCTCCTCGCGCCGGTCGTCTCGGAGAAGAGCTACTCGCTCATCACCGACCGCAAGTACACGTTCAAGGTGCACGAGGACGCGCACAAGACGCAGATCCGCCAGGCCGTCGAGGAGCTCTTCGAGGTCAAGGTCGCAGCGCGTGAACATCATCAAGGTGCAGTCAAGCCGAAGCGCCGCGGCTTCATCAACGGGCCGCCGGCCGGGCTGGAAGAAGGCGATCGTGGAGCTCAGCGAGGGCTACGAGATCGAGATCTTCGAAGGGGCGGCCGTCTGATGGCGCTGAAGAAGTACAAGCCGACGAGCCCGGGCCGCCGCTTCATGGCGACGTCCGGGTTCGAGGAGATCACGAAGTCCGAGCCCGAGAAGTCGCTGCTCGAGCCGCTGACGAAGAAGGGCGGGCGGAACAACCGCGGCCGCATCACGACGCGGCACCAGGGCGGCGGCCACAAGCGCCGCTTCCGCACGATCGACTTCAAGCGCACGAAGGACGGCGTTCCGGCGAAGGTGGCCGCGATCGAGTACGACCCCAACCGGTCGGCGCGGATCGCGCTGCTCCACTACGCCGACGGCGCGAAGGCGTACATCCTCGCTCCGGCGCGGCTTCGCGTCGGCTCGACCGTCGAGTCGGGGCCCGAGGCGGACATCAAGCCGGGCAACGCGCTCCCGCTCGCGAACATCCCGACGGGCACGCTCGTCCACTGCCGTCGAGCTGAAGCCGGGCCAGGGCGCGCGCATGGCGCGCTCGGCCGGCTCGGCCATCCAGCTCGTCGCGAAGGACGGCCCGCACGCCGTCCTCAGGCTGCCCTCCGGCGAGCTCCGCCGCGTCCTCCTCACCTGCCGCGCCACCGTCGGCCAGGTCGGGAACACCGGATCACTCGAACCAGTCGAGCGGCAAGGCCGGCCGGAGCCGCTGGCTCGGCAAGCGCCCGACCGTCCGCGGCTCGGCGATGAACCCGGTCGACCATCCGCACGGCGGCGGCGAGGGCAAGTCGAAGGGCGGCCGCCACCCGGTCACGCCGTGGGGCGTCCCGACGCTCGGGAAGCGCACCCGCCGCAAGCACAAGGAATCCGACACGTTGATCGTCCGCGGCCGTCGCCGTGGCAAGGAGAGGAAGCGCTAGTGAGTCCAGATCGTCCAAGAAGGGGCCTTTCGTCGAGGACCGGCTCATGGGCCGGATCGAGGCGATGAACGCGAGCGGCGAGAAGCGCATGATCCGCACCTGGTCGCGCTCGTCGACGATCTTCCCGGAGATGGTCGGGCACACGATCGCGGTCCACGACGGGCGCAAGCACGTGCCCGTCTTCGTGACCGAGCAGATGGTCGGACACAAGCTCGGCGAGTTCGCGCCGACCCGGACCTTCCGCGGCCACGCCGGCGACCGCGCGACGCAGGTGAAGAAGCGCTGATGGCCGCGACCGTCAGGACGATCGGATGCGCGTGCGCGCGCAGGCGAAGTGGGTGCGCACGTCCGCCCGCAAGGCGCGGCTCGTGCTCGACCACATTCGCGGCCGCAGCGTGCCCGAGGCGCGGACGATCCTCGCGTTCACGACCGCGCGCGGCGGCGACGGACATCGAGAAGGTGCTCCGCTCGGCGGTCGCGAACGCCGAGGCGAACCACGGCCTCGACGGCGACGAGCTCGTGGTCGAGGCGGCGTTCGCGGACGAGGGCCCGACGCTGAAGCGCTGGAAGCCGCGCGCCCGCGGACGCGTCAACCGCATCCGCAAGCGCACGTGCCACGTGACGCTCGTGCTCGCCGAGCATGCCCGAGCAGCAGACACCGAGGCGGCGCCGCGCAGCAGCGAGCGCCGAGACGCCCGCGTCCGCACCGCGGCGAGGAGTCCAAGCCGAAGGCCAGGACACGACGACGCAAGAAGGAGGCGGTTGCCTGATGGGCCAGAAAGTGCATCCCGGCGGCTTCCGCGTCGGCGTCATCCACGACTGGAAGTCGAACTGGTGGACGGGCAAGCCCGAGTTCGCCGCCTACCTCCTCGAGGACGTTCGCATCCGCGAGCACATCCTCGGGAAGCTGTCGCACGCGGGCCTCTCGGACATCCTCATCCGCAAGGACAAGCAGCGGATCACGGTGGACATCTACACGGCGCGCCCGGGCATCGTCATCGGCAAGTCGGGCGTCGAGGTCGACGCGCTGCGGCAAGAGCTGCACGCGATCACGAAGAAGAACGTCCACATCAACATCAACGAGATCAAGCGGCCCGAGCTCGACGCGAAGCTCGTCGCGCAGTCGATCGCCGAGCAGCTCGAGAACCGTGTCAGCTTCCGGCGCGCGATGAAGCGCTCGCTGGCGTCGGCGATGCGCTCCGGCGCTCAGGGCATCAAGATCACCGCGGGCGGCCGGCTCGGCGGCGGCGAGATGAGCCGCCGCGAGATGTACTCCGAGGGACGCGTCCCGCTGCACACGATCCGCGCGGACATCGACTACGGCCAGGCCGAGGCGAAGACGACCGTTCGGCATCATCGGCGTCAAGGTCTGGGTCAACAAGGGCGAGATCATGCCCGAGGGCTACGACGCTCCCGCCGCGCGCGACACGCGCCTCGGCGACCAGGATCAGGCTCGCCGGCGACGCGGCGCGCTCGGCCGAGGGCCTCGGCGCCTCGCGCGAGGGCCGCGGACGCGGCCAGGATCGCGAAGGGCTCGGCATCGTGCCGCGCAAGCGTCGCGGGCAGCGCCCCGGTGGCGGACGGCCGGGGCAGACGGCCGCGCCGCGATCTCGGCAGGGCCCGCCGGCCGCGAGGCGGAGACGCCCGCCGGTCGAGCCCGAGGTGCAGGAGGCTCCCGCACCCGAGGCTCGCAGCGCCCGAGGCTCCAGCGCCCGAGGCTCCGACGCCCGAGGCGACGCCCGAGAACGGGGGCGCGAGCTGATGCTGATGCCGCGCAAGACGAAGTTCCGCCGGCACCATCGCGGCCACCGCCGCGGCATGTCCACGGGGCAGACGACGGTGCAGTTCGGCGAGTACGGGCTCAAGGCGCTCGAGGCGGGTTGGGTCACCAACCGCCAGATCGAGGCTGCCCGCATCGCGGCGACGAGGAAGATCCGCCGAAGCGGCAAGGTGTGGATCAACCTCTTCCCGGACAAGCCGGTCACGAAGAAGCCGGCCGAGACGCGCATGGGCTCCGGCAAGGGCTCGCCCGAGGGCTGGGTCGCAGTCGTGAAGCCCGGGCGCGTGATGTTCGAGCTCGCCGGCGTCGACGAGCCGCTCGCCAAGGAGGCGCTTCGCCTCGCCGGCCAGAAGCTTCCGCTCAAGACCAAGTTCGTGCGCAGAGAGGCGGATCTCTTTGAGAGCTAGAGAGCTGCGAGCCCTGACCGACGACGAGCTCGACCGCAAGATGGCCGAGACGCGCCAGGAGCTCTTCAACCTGCACTTCCAGACGGCGACCGGCGTGCTCGAGAACAGCGCGCGCCTTCGCCACGCCAAGCGCGAGATCGCACGCATCCTGACCGTCCAGAACGAGCGCGACCGAGGAAAGTAGCGACATGCCTGACGAGACCGAGAACGTGAACGAGACCGAAGAGACGCCGGACGAGGCTCAGGCCGAGGACGCGAGGTCGAGGAGGCGCCCGAGGTCGAGGAGACCGGCCGCCGAGGCAGAGCCGGTCGCCGAGGCGAGAGCCCGAGGCCGAGGCCGAGGAGCCCGCAGCCGCGGAGCCAGAGCCGGTCGACGAGCCGGAGCCGATGGCTGCCGAGGCGCCGAGCCGAGCCCGCCGCCGAGGCGCGGACGAGCCTGCTGCCGACGACGCCCGTGGAGGCTGCCGAAGAGGCACCGGCCGAGGCTGCGTCCGCGCCGTCTCCGAGCCGAAGCGCAAGAAGAAGCGGCTGCCGCGCTCCGAGCGCCCGCAGAAGACGCGGCCGAAGCGCGTCGCGGCGACCGAGCGCAAGCCGATCACGCGGCTCCCGAAGCCCGAGCACGACGCGTGGCCGGCGCCAGGAGCGCCAGGGCACGGTCGTCTCCGCGGCCGCCGGACAAGACGATCGTCGTCCGCGTCGACACCGTGAAGATGCACCCGCGCTACAAGAAGGTGATCAAGCGCTCGACGCGGCTGCACGCGCACGACGAGGAGAACCAGGCGAAGCTCGGGGACGTCGTCCGCATCGTCGAGACCCGGCCGCTGTCGCGGATGAAGCGCTGGCGGCTCCAGGAGATCGTGGAGGCGGCGAAGTGATCCAGCAGGAATCGCGTCTTCGGGTGGCGGACAACACGGGTGCGCGCGAGCTCCTGTGCATCCGCGTGCTCGGCGGCTCGCACCGGCGCTACGCGCGGGTGGGCGACGTGATCATTGCTACCGTGAAGACGGCCACGCCGCAGGGCGCGGTCAAGAAGGGCGAGGTCGTGCGTGCGGTCGTCGTTCGGACGAAGAAGCCCTACAGCCGGGACGACGGCACGCTCATCGGTTTCGACGAGAACGCCGCCGTCCTCATCGATCCGCAATCGAACCCGCGCGGGACGCGCATCTTCGGCCCGGTCGCGCGGGAGCTGCGCGAGAAGAACTTCATGAAGATCGTCTCTCTCGCGCCGGAGGTTCTCTGAGATGGCCACGAAGATGAAGGTCAAGAAGGGCGACACGGTGCAGATGCTCACCGGCAAGGACCGCGGCAAGCGCGGCCGGGTCATCGAGGCGCGCCCGTCGGAGCGCCGGGTCATCGTCGAGAACCTCAACGTCGCGAAGCGGCACACGAAGCCGCGCCCGATTCGCGACTCCTCGCGCATGGGCGGCACGCAGATCGTCCCCGGCGGGATCCTCGACAAGCCGGCTCCGGTGCCGGTCTCGAACGTCATGGTCGTCTGCCCGGTGTGCGGGAACCCGACGCGCGTCGGGATCGCGGAGAAGGAAGTGAAGGGCGAGATCGTGCGCGTCCGCGTCTGCAAGCGCGAGGGCTGCGGCCAGGAGATCGACCGCTGATGACGCGCGCGCCGACCGCCGAGACGTACGTGCCGCGCCTCAAGGAGCGCTACGAGAGCGAGATCCGCCCGCAGCTCCAGGAGGAGCTCGGGGTCTCGACGCCGATGGACGTCCCGCGCGTGACGAAGGTCACGCTGAACATGGGCGTCGGCGAGGCGAAGACCGACGCGAAGGCGCTCGACGCCGCGATCGACGAGCTCACGATCATCGCCGGCCAGCGCGCGCAGGTTCGCCGCGCGACGAAGTCGATCGCGAGCTTCAAGCTCCGCGAGGGCATGCCCGTCGGCGCGCGCGTCACGCTGCGCGGCGCCCGCATGTACGAGTTCCTCGACCGGCTCGCGTCGATCGCGCTCCCGCGCATCCGCGACTTCCGCGGTCTCGATCCCGGCTCGTTCGACGGCCGCGGCAACTACTCGATCGGGATCCGGGAGCAGATCATCTTCCCCGAGATCGACTACGACCAGGTTCCGTCGATTCGCGGCCTCGACGTCGCGATCACCACGTCGGCGAAGACGGACGAGGCCGGGCGCGCGCTGCTCGGCGCGCTCGGCCTTCCGTTCGCCGCCTCCAGAAGGGAACAGGGCTAGAGATGGCCAAGAAGTCGCTCGTCGTCAAGCAGAAGCGCGAAGGCCGAAGTACGAGGTGCGGGCCTACTCGCGCTGCAACCGCTGCGGTCGCCCGCGCGCCGTCTATCGCAAGTTCGGCGTCTGCCGGATCTGCCTGCGCGAGCTCGCGCACCAGGGCGCCGTCCCCGGAATGACGAAGTCGAGCTGGTAGGGAGGAACGAAGGTGCTCACCGATCCGATCGCCGACATGCTGACCAGGATTCGCAACGCCAACCGTGCGCTGCACGACTCGGCGTCGATGCCGACCTCGAAGATGAAGGAGGAGATCGCGCGCATCCTCAAGGACGAGGGCTACATCAAGGACTTCCGCGTCGTCGAGGCCACGGACGACAAGGGCAGCCGCTCCCGTACCGCATGCTCGTCGTCGAGCTGAAGTTCGCGCGCGACCGCCGCCGCGTCATCACCGACCTCAAGCGCGTCTCGAAGCCCGGCCGCCGCGTCTACGCGCGGCAAGGATCGCCTGCCGCGCGTCCTCGGCGGGCTCGGCACCGCCATCATGTCCACCTCCGTCGGCGTCATCACGAACCGCCAGGCCGCCGAGCGCGGCGTCGGCGGCGAGGTGATCGCGTTCGTCTGGTAGCGCATGTCACGAATCGGACCGCAGAAGCCCATCGACGACTGCCCGCCGGCGTCATGGTGGCGATCTCGCCTGGGCGCGTTCAGGTGAACGGCCCGCTCGGCGAGCTCTCGCAGGACGTGCCGGCGCGCATGCAGATCGAGAAGACCGAGACGGAGATCGTCGTGACGCGGCCGACCGACCGCGGCGAGGATCGCGCGCTCCACGGGCTGACGCGCACGCTCATCGCGAACATGGTCGAGGGCGTGACGCAAGGGCTTCGAGAAGCACCTCGAGATCCAGGGCGTCGGCTACCGCGCGCAGCTCAAGGGAACCGACCTCGAGCTCGCGGTCGGCTACTCGCACCCGGTGGTCGTCAAGCCGCGCAAGGGGATCGACGTTCGACGTGCCCGCTGCCGACGCAGATCGTCGTCAAGGGCATCGACAAGCAGATGGTCGGCCAGACGGCCGCCGAGATCCGCAAGGTGCGCCCGCCCGAGCCGTACAAGGGCAAGGGCATCCGCTACCGCGACGAGCAGGTCCGCAGGAAGGTCGGGAAGCGCGCATGAGCGTCACTGACGAAGCGCGAGGCGCGCATGCGCCGCCACCGCCGCGTTCGCGGCAAGGTCGCCGGCACGGCCGAGCGGCCGCGCCTCGCCGTGTTCCGCTCGAACCGCGGGATCAGCGCCCAGCTGATCGACGACGACGCCGGGCGCACGCTCGCGTCCGCGAGCTGGACGGCCTGCAAGCGCCTCCGGCTCGAAGACCGAGCAGGCGAACGCCGTCGGCAAGGCGCTCGCCGAGGCGGCGAAGAAGGCCGGCATCGAGCGCGTGCGTGTTCGACCGCGGCGGCTACCTGTACCACGGACGCGTGAAGGCCCTCGCCGAGGGCGCCCGCGAAGGAGGACTCGAGTTTTGAGCATGTCCGAGACAGAGCGAGTCCCGCGAGCTCAAGGAGCGGGTCATCGAGATCAACCGCGTCGCCAAGGTCGTGAAGGGCGGCCGGCGGTTCTCGTTCACGGCGCTCGTCGTCATCGGCGACGAGGTCGACCGCGTCGGCCTCGGCTACGGGAAGGCGCGCGAGGTGCCGCTCGCGATCTCGAAGGCGGTCGAGGACGCGCGCGAAGAACCTCTTCACCGTGCCGAAGCACGGCAGACGATCACGCACGAGATCGTCGGCGAGTTCGACGCCGCGCGCGTCGTCCTGCGCCCGGCGAGCGAGGGAACCGGCGTGATCGCCGGCGGCGGCGTACGCGCCGTGCTCGAGCTCGCCGGCATCCGCGACGTCCTCTCGAAGAGCCTCGGCACGACGACCCCGATCAACATGACCCGGGCGACGGTCGACGGGCT